>WNGI01011037.1_pt1 | contig 21611 bp, 16 predicted proteins | sample 5400621 | NCBI WGS metagenome assembly WNGI01 (sample SAMN13153374, study PRJNA577476) | soil metagenome | isolation source: 20 cm soil or saprolite under Garry oak tree replicate 1 | place: USA:California | collected 2016-06-15
CGTGCTTCGGATAATTCCGCTTCACCTCGGCGATCTCTTTGAGGTTCTCGGCGATGGGCCGGTCACTGATCAGCTCGATGTTGTTGAAGCCCATCATGCGGTTCTGGCCGAGGTCTACCGCGCCGTAACGGGAGAAGACATTGATGATCGGCTCACCGATCGTCTTCCAGACCGCGCCGCCCCAGCCTTGATCGAACGCTCTCGCGACTTGTCCGTATGTGTTGGTCGGAGGGCCGGAAGCCAGCCAGAAGGGATTCGGGCTCTCGATCCCCGCGAAGTTCGTTTTGAGATCAGCCATTGGTCAGCCTTTCATGGATTCGCTTCGCCGCCTGGACGCCCTCCGCCGCGGCGTTTACGATCTCCGCCCCACCGTTTGCGCAATCACCGCCGACAAAGACTCTGGGATCAGTGCGCGGCACTACCAAGCTCCGTTCTTGCTGCCCGATCGCGACGATCACCATGTCGCACGGAATCGTCTCGGTGCCGGTCGTCGTTCGCACTTCCAGCCCTGCCACGGCGCCATTGCCCAGCACGCGCTGCGGCGCCGCGTTGAACCGGAAGCCGCAGCCATCGTGTTTCGCGAGCTCGTACTCGTAGTGGTAGCATGGCATGTCGCGTTCGCCGCGCCGATAGACGATGGTGGCGGTCGCCGCGCCAAGCCGCTTCGCCTGCGTGACGGCATCGATGGCGGTGTTGCCGGCGCCGATCACGACGACATGCCGTCCCACCGCCGTTTCGCGATAAGGGTGCGTCTTCAGGTGCTCGATGAAAGTGAGCGCATCGACCACACCCGGCAGATCCTCGCCGGGAATGCCGAGGCGCTTCGTGCTTCCCAGGCCGATCCCGACAAACACAGCGTCATAGCTGGCGAGCAACGGTTCGAGCGATGCGACGGTCACACCGGTCTTCAGCTCGACTCCCAGGTCGAGAATGTCCTGGACTTCGGCGAGGGCCACGTCGGCCTTGAGCTTGTATTCGGCGATGCCGTAGGTGTTGAGGCCGCCAGGCTGCGGCTGTGCCTCGAACACGGTGACCGCGTGGCCGTGGCGCCGCAAATCGCGCGCGCAGGCCAGGCCCGCCGGACCGGCGCCAACGACCGCGACGCGCTTGCCGGTACTCGGTCCCGGTTCGAACAGTCTCAGTTTGCGCTCGAGTACGACGTCGGTCGCGTGGCGCTGCAGCAGCGCGATTTTGATCGGCTGCTCGTCACGATCGTTCAGGACGCACGCGCCTTCGCACAACACCTCAACGGGGCAGGCGCGCGCGCACGAGTGCCCGAACGGGTTGGCCTCGAGGATGACGCGCGCGGAGCCGCGCAGGTTACCACTCGCGATCTTCTTAATAAAGGCCGGGACATCGATATGCGTGGGGCAGGCGATGGTGCAGGGTGCGTCGTGGCAGAACAGACACTTGTTGGCTTCGAGCAGCGCGGCATCGTTGGTGAGCGGCGGCGCAATGTCGGCGAAGTTTCGCTCGAGCTGTTCGTTGCTCAGCGGCACCGGGGCGTCAATCACGGGCGGTCACCCGGACGTCGGTCGGCTCACGCATGGGCACGCCCGTCACACGCATGCCCGCGCAGTATAGGAGCCCAGCAACCAGGAACCCCACGAACCATGCCCAGTTGTAGATCGTGCCGAACACGGTGGTGAGCGGAACGCCGCGCAGCGCCGCCACGAATCCCGGGAGACTGGGTGCGACACCGAGCGCCAGCGCCGCGATCGCCACTGGGTTGAATCCGCGCGCGTATTCGTAGGCGCCGTCCCGCGTGTACAGATCGTTCACGTTCAGCTGGCCCCGCCGCACCACGAAATAGTCGGCGATCATGATGCCCGCGACCGGCCCGAGCAACGCGCCGTACCCGATGAGCCAGGTGAAGATGTAGGCCGCGGCGTCGTTGTAGAGCCGCCACGGCATCATCAGAATGCCGATGACGGCGGTGATCATGGCGCCCTGCTTGAACGTGATCTTGTCCGGGGCGAGGTTCGAGAATCCGTTCGCGGGCGCGACGATGTTCGCCGCGATGTTCGTGGTGAGCGTCGCGACGGTCAACCCGGCCATCGACAGGATGATCATCAGCGGGCCGCCGATGCGGGAGAGGAGCAGAATGGGGTCCGCGATGCGTTGGCCGAAGATGATGACAGTCGCATTCGTGACGGCGGCGCCGATGAACGCGAAGAGGGCCATCGTTCCCGGCAACCCTACCGCCTGCCCGACGATCTGATCGCGCTGGCTGCGCGCATAGCGTGAGAAGTCGGGGATGGAAAGCGCCATCGTTCCCCAAAAAGCCACGGCTGAGGTCAAGCCTGCTCCAAACAAGGTCCCGACACCGGCGGTCCGACCGTCCGGCCGTCCGACCGTCGGATTCTCGAGCATCGGACCGAGACCACCCGCGCGCACCAGCGCCCATGCGAACAGCGCAACCCCAACGGCGAGCAGGAACGGTGATCCCCATGTCTCCAGGAACTTGATCGAGTCCATCCCGCGCAGCACGATCCAGACGTTCATCGCCCAGAACAGCAGGAAGCAGAGAAACTCGCCCGTATTGAGCCCGACGAATGCCGGCAAGATGTGCGGCAGAGTGGCGATCCCCGGCCACATCACTTCGATCAGCTTGTAGATCGCCCAGCCGCCGATCCATGTCTGGATGCCGAACCAGCCGCACGCCACCAGTCCGCGCAACAGCGCCGGGATATTCGCGCCGAGGACGCCGAACGACGAGCGCGCGAGCACGGGGAAGGGGATGCCGTAACGCGTGCCCGCATGCGAGTTGAGCGCGATGGGCACCAGCACGACGACGTTGCCGAGGATCACGGCGCCGACGGCCGCCTGCCAGGTCCAGCCCTGAGCGATCAAGCCGGACGCCAGCGTGTAGGTGGGGATGCAGATCGCCATGCCGATCCAGAGCGACGCGATATGCCACCAGTTCCAGGTGCGCCGGTCCTCCGCGACCGGGAGCAGGTCCGCGTTCGCAAGCGTCATTTCACCTCGGCGAGTGCGCGCTCCATCCGCTGGCAGCCGTCGTCGATCTCCGCTTTGGTGATCAGCATCGACGGTGCGAGCCGGATGACATTCCCGTACAGTCCACCCTTGCCGATCAGGAGGCCCTGTTTCTTCGCGGCTTCGAGGAACGCGGTGGTCTTCTTGGGCGATGGCTCTTTGGTCTTGCGATCCTCGACGAACTCGATGCCTTGCATCAGCCCCATCCCCCGCACATCCCCGATGAATGGGAATTGCCGCTTGAACTCTTCCAGCGCCTGACGCAACTGCGCACCGCGCACCGCGGACCGTTCTGGCGTATTCTCGCGCTGCATCACCTCCATCGTCACATCCACCGCGGCCATCGAGATCGGGTTGCCGCCGAATGTCGAGAGCGAGAGGCCGGTAAACGCGTTCGCGACCTCTTCCGTCGCGATCGTCGCGCCGACCGGAAACCCGTTGGCGATGGACTTCGCGAACGTCATGATCTCCGGCTCCACGCCCCAATGCTCGATGCCGCACCAGTGATCGCCCGTGCGGCCCCAGCCGGTCTGCACTTCGTCACAGATGAACACACCGCCGTACTTGCGCACGATCCCGACCGCGATCTCGAAGTACTCCTTGGGCGGCGTGATGAATCCGCCGGCACCCTGGATCGGCTCGGCCATGAAGGCCGCGGGGCGGCCGTTCGTCGTCGTCCGGATGAGGTCCTCGATGTCCTGCGCGCAGCGAATACCGCAATCGGGATACTCGAGTCCCAGGGGACAGCGATAGCAATAGGGTGACAGCGCGTGCTTGACCCCGGCGATCTGGGTCGGCAACACGCGCCACGGCTGCTGCCCCGTGATCGCAATGGCGCCCTGGCTGCGGCCGGCGTAGCTGTGCCGCAGCACGATGATCTCTTGTTGCCCCGTGTAGATCTTCGCCAGCATGACCGCGGTTTCGTCGGCCTCGGTCCCGCTGGTCGTAAAGAAGCTCTTCTTGAGCTTGCCGGGCGTGATCTGCGTGAGACGCTCTGCGACGCGGACCTGCTCGACCGTAGGGTAGACGCTGGAGGTGTGCACGAGCCGGGCGACCTGGTCCTGGATCCGCTTCACGAAGTCGGGATGCGAATGCCCGATCCCCGCCGTCAGAATCCCGCCGAAGAAGTCGAGGTATTCGCGCCCCTCCAGGTCTTTCACGCACACGCCCTTGGCTTCCGTGATGACCACGGGCTCGGCGTAGTAGTTGGCGACGCAGGGAAACAGGAACTCTTTGTGCTTTTGGCGTACCGTCTGTGACTCCATCAGTGTGTTGGCTCCCGTTTCAAGAATTGGCCGCGGCCGATCGTGCCGACGAACTCTCCATCCCGGGCCTGGACCTGGCCGCGGACCGACACCACGGAGGCTCTGCCTTTCTGTTCCCATCCCTCGTAGGCGTTGTAGTCCACGTTCGAGTAGCTGCATTCCTTGGAAAACGTGCCGCGATAATTCGGATCGTAGACGACGAGATCGGCATCGCTGCCGAGCTGGATCGTCCCCTTCTTGGGATAGAGCCCGAACAGCTGCGCGGCTTGGGTCGAGCAGGCATCGACCATCGCCTGGAGGCCCAGCCGTCCCGCCGCGACACCGCAGGTGTGGACGAGATCAACGCGCTCCTGCACCGACGGGATGCCGTTTGGAATCTTCGTGAACGCGTCGCGTCCCATCTTCTTCTGATCCTCGAACCGGAACGGCGCATGGTCCGTGGCGATCGTGCTGATGTCCCGCGACTTCACCCCGCTCCAGAGGACGTTCTGATTCGCCTTCGCGCGCAGTGGCGGGGACATCACGTACTTGGCGCCTTCGAACGCCGCTCGCTCAGCGTACGTCTCGTCCAGCACGAAGTGCGGAATCACCGATTCGATCCACACCTTGACGCCCCGCTTCCGCGCCTCGAGGGCGGCGCGAACCGCGGGCTCGCAGGAGGTATGCACGATGTAGACGTGCGTGCCGAGCAGCTCGGCGAACGTGCAGAGGTGATGGACGCCGTCCGCTTCGACGACCGGTGGGCGCGAGGGGCCGTGCCACTCGGGCCCGGTCTTGCCGGCGGCGAGCAGCGACTTTTGGAGCGCATCGATCGCGTCCGCGTTCTCGCAATGCGCCGTCACGATCACCCCGAGGTCTTTCGCGAGCTTCATGGCGGCAAACAGGTGCTCGTCGGAGAGATTCAGGGCCCCCTTGTACGCGAGAAAGACCTTAAACGACGCGACGCCCGCTTTGACGATCTCGCGGAACTGCTCGCGGATGTGCTCTTCGAATCGCACGACGGACATGTGGAACGTGTAATCGACCGCGGCGAGCTTCGCGGCTTTTGACTTCCAGAGCTCGAAGGCGGCCAATGGCTCGTCACTCGCACCGGGGCAGATCATTTCGATCAACGTGGTCGTGCCACCCGCCAGCGCTGCCTTGCTGGCCGATTCGTAGTCGTCCGCGGCGTACGTGCCCATGAAGGGCAGGTAGATGTGCACGTGGGGATCGATGAATCCCGGAAACACAAGCTTGCCGCGCGCTTCGATGACTTGCGCTCCGGGAGCGACGAGCTTCGCATCGATGTGCGGCTCGATCCGCGTGATCGTCTCGTTCTCGGCGTAGATGTCGCCCGTGAAGTCTTCCGTGGCCGTGATGATCCGGCCGTCGCGAATCAGGAGCGCCATGTCGGAATCCAGCGGTGCACGCTGCGCAGATAATCCTCGTAGGGCTGCCCGAAGGCACGGCGCAAATGTGGTTCCTCGTAGAGACGCACCATCAGGTGCGTGACGATCAGCACGACCAGCGCGTACAACGCCAGCGCGGCGGATTCGAAGTACAGCGCCGCGCCGAGCATGGCGATTATTGCGCCGATGTAAATCGGATTGCGGACGAAGCGGTACGGACCGACAATCACCATCGATTGGGACCACTCCGCTGCCCGTGAGAATACGCTGCGGGACGATGACCAGAAACAGTGCGACGAACAGGGTCGCGTACGTCAGCGCGCGCAGTAGCGTCAGCATCCACCGATCCACGCACGACGCACGACGTACGACGCACGGCAGTTCATGGCAGCTGCCTGACCATGTCGTCGTACGTCTCGGGCCGGCGGTCGCGGAAGAACTGCCAGGTGCGCCGGACCTCCTCGATCATGTCGAGATTCATCTCCGCCACAACGAGCTCGTCTTTGTCCTCGCTGCCCTCCGCGAGGAAGTCGCCGCGCGGATCGACGAAGTAGCTCGAGCCGTAGAACTGTCCCACGTTCCACGGCGCCTCGACGCCGACGCGATTGATGCAGCCCATGAAGTAGCCGTTCGCCACCGCGTGCGCCGGCTGCTCGAGCTTCCAGAGATACTGCGAGAGTCCTTTCACCGTCGCGGAGGGATTGAACACGATCTCCGCGCCGTGGAGTCCCAGCAGGCGCGCGCCCTCGGGGAAGTGGCGGTCATAGCAGATGTACACGCCGATCGTGGCGAAGCGCGTCTTGAAGACGGGATAGCCGAGGTTGCCCGGCTTGAAGAAGAACTTCTCCCAGAAGCCGGCGGTGTGCGGGATGTGATTCTTGCGGTACTTGCCGAGGTAGCTGCCGTCCGCATCGAGCACCGCGGCCGTGTTGTAGTAGACGCCGGCCATCTCCCGCTCATAGATCGGCACGATCATCGCCATCGCGTGTTTCTTCGCGAGCTTCTGCATGCGCTCGATCGTCGGGCCGGGAATCGGCTCGGCGATGTCGCACCACTTGGCGTCCTGGCTGGGACAGAAGTACGGGCCGTTGAAGACTTCCTGCAGGCAGAGGATTTGCACGCCCCGCTTGCCTGCTTCCTCTATATAAGGAAGGTGCTTCTCCTCCATCGCATTCGTGATCCTCGCGACCGGGGCGTTGGGATCGTTGATGGGATTCGACATCTGGATGAGGCCGCCGACGACTTTTCGCATCACCACCTCGAGATCACGACTTTTTTGTCGGTATAGAACTCAATCGAGTCTTGCCCGTGAGCCTTGAGATCCCCGAAGAACGAACCCTTGGTGCCTCCAAACGGGAAGAACGCCATGGGCGCCGCGACGCCGATGTTCACGCCGATCATGCTGACGCCGACGCGATAGCGGAACTCGCGCGCGGCCTTGCCGCTCTGCGTGAAGATGGACGTCGCATTCGCGAACCCTGAGCGATGCACCATCTCGATCCCCTCGTCCAGGTTGCTGACATGGCTCACGGACGCCACGGGACCGAAGATCTCTTCTTTGCCGATCGTCATGTCGGGCTGCACGCCATCGAAGACGGTGGGGCCGACAAAGTGGCCGCGCGGGTGCTTCTCGACCTTGCTCGCGCGGCCGTCGAGTAAGAGCGTCGCGCCGTCCTTGCGCCCCGCCTCCACGTACGCCAGCACTTTTTCCTTGTGCTTCGCCGACACGACGGGCCCCATGCTCACGCCGGGCTCCAGGCCATAGCCGAGCCGGAGATCCCTCGCCGCGCTCAGGAGCCGCTCGCGGAAGGGCTCGTACGCCGTTCCGGCGGCGACCACCACGCTCCCCGCCAGGCACCGCTGGCCGGCGCAGCCGAACATCGATTCCGTGACGTTGGCGACCGCGCGATCCAGGTCGGCGTCGGGCATGACGATGATGTGATTCTTCGCGCCGCCCAACGCTTGGACGCGCTTGCCGTACTTCCCGGCTTCCTGGTACACGTACTTCGCGACGGGAGACGACCCGACAAAGGAGATGCCGGCGATGCCAGGATGTGCGAGCAGGGCATTGACCGCCTCTTTGCCGCCGTGCACCAGATTCAGGACGCCCGCGGGAATTCCCGCCTCGTGCGCCAGCTCGACGATTCGTGTCGGCGAAAACGGCACCTGCTCGCTGGGCTTCAGGATGAACGTGTTGCCCGTCGCGATCGCGTAGGGCCAGAACCAGCACGGCACCATCGCCGGAAAATTGAATGGGGTGATCGCCGCGAAGACGCCGAGCGGCTGGCGGATATATTCACAGTCGATCCCCGCCGCGACGTCTTCGAGCGCTTTGCCCATCATCAACGTCGGGATCCCGCACGCATGCTCGACGTTCTCGATGCCGCGGCGCACTGACCCTCGCGCCTCGTCCAGCGTCTTGCCGTTCTCGCGTGTGACCGTGGCGGCGATGTCGTCGAACTGCGCTTCGATCAGGAACTTCAGCTTGAACAGATAGCGGGCCCGAACGACCGGTGGGACTTCGCGCCACTTGAGGAATGCGGTCTGCGCCGCGGCGACCGCCTGGTCGACCTCCCGCGCGCCGGACAGCGGCACCCGGCCGAGCTGCTCGCCGGTCGCTGGGTTGGTCAGATCGAGATAATCGGCGGCGGCAGGCGCGACCCATTCGTCGCCGATGTAATTACGAAGGGTTTTCATCCCCTTAGCCTAGGGACGGCTAAGAGGTTGTCAACTCACGAACTGGGCCTTCTCGGTCGACCCTGCGAGGGCGACCGTCGAGCTGCGGCCGCCGTGCACGATCTGCGTGATCTCGTCGAAGTAGCCGACGCCCACGAACTCCTGATGCTTCACGGCCTCGTAGCCATCGTGCTCAGCCGCGAATTCCCGCGCTTGCAGCTCGGCGTATGCCGCCATGCCGCGCGCGCGGTAGTCCTGCGCCAGCGTGAACATGCCGTGGTTCAGCGCGTGGAAGCCGGAGAGGGTGACGAACTGGAACTTGTAGCCCATCGCGCCAAGCTCCTGCTGGAAGCCGGCGAGCTGCGATTCATCGAGATGGCGCTTCCAGTTGAACGACGGCGAGCAGTTGTACGCGAGCAGCTTGCCCGGAAACTCCTTGTGGATCGCCTCGGCGAATTGGCGCGCTTCAGCGAGATCCGGTTTCGCCGTCTCGAACCAGAGCATGTCGGCATACGGCGCATAGGCACGCGCTCGCGCGATCGCCGCCTCGACCCCGTCGCGGATGACAAAGAACCCTTCGGGCGAGCGCTCCCCCGTACACCAGCGGCGATCGTACTCGTCGCAGTCGCTCGTCAACAGTCCGGCGCTGTTCGCGTCCGTGCGGGCGATGAGTATCGTGTCCACGCCGCAGACGTCGGCGGCGAGTCGCGCGGCGGTCAGCTTCGCGATGAACTCGCTCGTCGGCACCAGCACCTTGCCGCCGAGGTGGCCGCACTTTTTTACCGAAGAGAGCTGATCCTCGAAGTGCACGCCGGCGGCGCCGGCCGCAATCATGAGCTTCATTAGCTCGTAGGCGTTGAGGACACCGCCGAAGCCGGCTTCCGCGTCAGCCACCAGCGGCACGTACCACTCGATCGAATGATCCCCGTTCATGTGGTGGATTTCGTCGGCGCGCCGCAGCGCATTCTGAATGCGGCAGATCAAGTTGGGCACGCTGTCGCTAGGGTACAGGCTCTGGTCGGGATACATCGTCAGCGCGCCGTTCGCGTCGGCCGCGACCTGCCAGCCGCTGATGTAGATCGCCTTGAGACCGGCGCGCACTTCCTGCACCGCCTGGTTCCCCGTGATGGCCGACAGCACCGCCACATACGGTTCCTCGCGCATCAGTTTCCAGAGTCGCGCGGCGCCGTGACGTGCCAGCGTGTGCTCGATCGGGAGCGTACCGCGCAGACGGTAGACATCTTCGGGCGTGTAGGTGCGCTTGATGCCTTGCCACCGTCGCTCGCTGCGCCACCGCATGTCGAGCTCCGATACAAATCCCCATCTGTCGACGCCGCCGTTTTGCCTGCCGTTAGTCGAGATGTTCATACGCCACCACCGTGAGGAATTCGGGAAAATCGGAACCCGTCATGAGCTGATGGAACAGGCGCGTGGCGGGACTCTCTCTTGGGAACAGCTCGTGGATGAATTGTTGCACCAAGCGCTCCGTCACCACACGGCCATCCGCCAGTCTCGCCCCGTGACGCATCCATTGCCACACCTGTGACCGTGAGATCTCAGCCGTCGCCGCGTCTTCCATGAGATTGTAGATCGGCACACAACCCGAGCCGCGGAGCCAACTCTCGAGGTACTGGATCCCCACGTCCACGTTGGTTCGGAGGCCGGCCTCGGTGATCTCGCCTTCGGGAACGGCAAGCAAGTCCGAAGCGGTGACGCGCACGTCGTCGCGTGCGACGTGGAGCTGATTGGGGCCGGGCATTCCGGCGTCGAACACCTGCGCCGCGACCGGCACCAGCCCCGGGTGCGCGACCCATGTGCCGTCGTGTCCGGCGCGCACCTCGCGCAGCTTGTCCTGCCGGACCTTCTCGAGCGCCGCCTCGTTCGCCGCCGGGTCGTTCTTGATCGGGATCTGCGCCGCCATCCCTCCCATCGCGTGAGCGCCGCGGCGGTGGCAGGTCTGGATGAGCAGATCGACGTATGACTTGAGGAAGTGCCGATCCATCGTGACGCGCGCGCGGTCGGGCAGGACGAAGCCTGGCCGGTGCCTGAACTTCTTGATGAAGCTGAAGATGTAGTCCCAGCGGCCGCAGTTGAGGCCGGCGGAGTGGTCCTTCAGCTCGTAAAGAATCTCGTCCATCTCGAAGGCGGCGAGGATCGTCTCGATCAACACCGTCGCGCGGATCGTGCCGCGCGGAATCCCCAGCACGTCCTGCGCGAAGTTGAACACGTCGTTCCAGAGGCGTGCCTCGAGATGGCTCTCGAGCTTGGGCAGGTAGAAGTACGGGCCCGTCCCCTTCGCGATCAACGCCTTGGCGTTGTGGAAGAAGAAGAGCCCGAAGTCGAAGAGCGCGGCGGACATCGGGCGCCCCCGCCCGTCCACGGTGACGTGCTTCTCGTCGAGATGCCAACCGCGCGGCCGCACCATCAGCGTCGCCGTGCGCGGCGCGAGGGCGTAGCGTTTCCCCTCGGGGCTCGTGAACGAGATCGTGCCGCGGATGGCGTCCCGCAGGTTGATCTGCCCCTCGAGGTTGTTGCGCCACGTCGGGGCGTTCGAGTCCTCGAAGTCCGCCATGTAGACCCGCGCGCCAGAGTTGAGGGCGTTGATGATCATCTTGCGGTCCACCGGCCCCGTGATCTCGACGCGGCGGTCCGCCAGATCGGCGGGGATCGGCGCGACGCTCCAGCTCGCTTCGCGGAGGCCTCGAGTCTCGGGCAGGAAGTCAGGCAGCTCGCCGGCGTCGAGCCGCCGCTGCCGCTCCACGCGTCGCGCGAGCAGCGCCTGGCGGCGCGGCTCGAAGGCGGCTGCCAACTCAGCGAGGAACCGGCGCGCCTCGGCGGTCAGGATGCCGGCAAATCCGATCTCGCCAGGCGCGTGAATCTCGAGCCCGCTGATCGTCACGACGGTCAATCTAGCGCTCCGGTCACGGACGGACTCCCGGGGAAAGAAGCGGGGCGAGCTGGGATGCCGCGCGATGCCGCGCAGCGCTTCCCAGCCGCCCCCTTATGCCCCTCCATAGTAGTGGGGGGGGCCGCAGCGGGCGTGCACACCCGCTGCGCAGCCGGCGCAGCGCCAGCATTTACCTGGCTCCGCCTTTGCCGGCTGTCTTCCCCCCGAAATCCGCGTACTGCGTCCGCCCGCACGACGTTGCAACCCTCATGCCATGCCCGGGCGGCGAAACCTCGGTCGACGAGCGCGTTTGACCCACCGGAATTGTAGCGGCCTGTGCACCCGGTGCGGCGCTTTCTGTGGCAATATTACCGCACATGCCTTTCACGACTCCGCAACCTGCCGTCGGTCGCTCGGTCCCCCGTCGCGAGGGAGCCGACAAGGTGGCTGGACGCAGCCGCTACACCGACGACATCGCTGTCCAGGGAGCTTGGTACGGGAAGACGGTCCGGTCGACCCTGCCCAGGGGCCGAGTGCGCTCCATTGCTCTCGACCCGGCGTTCGATTGGGAGCGGGTCGTCGTGGTGACTGCGGACGACATCCCCGGTGAGAACGTCGTCCACCTGATTCGCGACGACCAGCCGGTCCTCGCCCCGAAGGAGGGCGAGATCAGGCATCGTGAGGAGCCTATCCTGCTGCTGGCGGCTCCTGATCGGGCCCTGCTGGACGAGGCTGCCCACCACATCCGGATCGAGTACGAGACCGCCGAACCCGTGTACGCGCTCGACCAGGCCACCGAAGTCTTCAGCACGATCGAGATCAGGAAAGGCGAGGTTCCGGAGGACGTGGAGGATGTGGAGGCTGTGGTAGACCGAACCTTCCAGGTCGGTCTGCAGGAGCAGCTCTATATCGAACCCCAAGGAGCCATCGCTATTCCGGAACCTGATGGAGCGATCCAGGTCATCGGCTCGCTCCAGTGCCCGTACTATGTCCACCGTGCCTTAAAACGTGCCCTCAACCTGACCAATGACCAGGCGATCGTCGTGCAAGCCGAGACCGGCGGTGGATTCGGCGGGAAGGAGGAATACCCCTCGATCGTGGCGATTCACGCGGCGCTGCTCGCCCGCAAGGCGGGGCGGCCCGTGCGGCTGATCTACGACCGCCATGAGGATCTCGCCGCCACCACGAAACGTCATCCTGGAGTCATCCGGCACCGCACCGGCGTCAAAAAGGATGGAACACTGCTCTTCCAGGACATCGAGATCGTCCTGGACGGCGGCGCCTACTGCACGCTGACGCCCGTCGTGTTGTCGCGCGCCGCGATCCACGCCGCCGGGCCGTATTCCTGCCCCAACGTCCGCATCCAGGCGCGGGCGGTTGCGACGAACACGCCGCCCAATGGCGCATTTCGCGGTTTTGGTGCGCCCCAGTCGCTATTCGCCGCCGAGCTAATGGTCGAGCACGTGGCAGAACGACTGGGGATGTCGAGTGTGGATCTGCGCCGTAAGTGGATGTTGCGCGTCGGCGACACTACGGCGACCGGCCAGAGGCTGACCGAGAGCGTTGGCTCTGAACTGGTGTTGGATGCTGCGCTCAAGGCCGCGTCCACCGTCCAACCGTCCAACCGTCCAACCGTCCGACGCGGTCGCGGCCTGTCACTTGTTTTCCATGGTTCCGGTTTCACTGGCAGCGGCGAGAAGAAGCTCCAGGGGACAATCGCGCTCGAAGCCTTGCCCGACGGCACCTTCCGCATCCTCACGGCATCCACGGAAATCGGTCAGGGTACGAAGACGATCTTTTGTCAGCTTGCCGCGGATGCGTTGGGAGTCGGGTTGGACCAGGTGGTCCTTGCCCCGCAGGACACATCACTCGTTCCCGATTCCGGCCCCACCGTTGCCTCGCGCACCGCGATGATCGTCGGTCGCCTGGTCCAGGACGCGGCGACTGCGCTCAAGGAGCGGCTGAAGCGTGAGGCGCCTCCGCTCCGCGTCGAAAAATCCTACATCCAGCCCGATTCGGTCCATTGGGACGAGACCACCTACCGCGGTGACGCATATCCGGTGTACGCGTGGGCGTGTACGATCGTCGATGTGGACGTGGACACGACGACGGGCGAGGTACGTGTCACCGATTTGGTCACCGCCGTCGACTGCGGGAAGGCACTGCATCCGGTGATGGCGGAGGGCCAGATCGAGGGTGGCAGCCTGCAGGCGGTCGGCTGGGCCACGATCGAGGAAATCAAAGTGAAAGACGGCGGCTATCAGAACGACCGCCTCGCGACCTACCTCATTCCAACCGCACTCGATGCCCCGCGTCTGGCTCGACGAGATTCCGGCGACTCCGGAGAAGGTCCTCTCGGCATTGAACGGGACACGGGACACGGGACACGGGACACGATCGTGACGGTGCGATTCACGCTCAACGGCGTGCCTGTAAGCATCGAGAGCTCCGGATCGCGGCGACTCCTCGATGTGCTGCGCGAAGACCTCGGCAAAACCGGCACGAAAGAGGGCTGTGGTGAAGGGGAGTGCGGGGCCTGCTCGGTGCTGATCGACGGCGAAGTCGTCGACAGCTGTCTGGTTGCGGTCGGTCAGGTCGAAGGGCGGAACGTGCTCACCGTGGAAGGACTTGCAGCGCCCAACGGCGAGTTGTCGCGTCTGCAGCAAGCCTTCATCGAGCGCGGCGCGGCGCAATGCGGGATCTGCACACCCGGCATGTTGCTCGCGGCCCATGTCTTGCTACAGCGCGCGACACAGCCGTCCGGAGATCAAGTTCGGGAGGCCCTGGCCGGCAACCTGTGCCGATGCACCGGCTACACGAAAATTATCGAGGCGGTGCTGTCGTGCACGACGTGACATATCTCCGCCCCACAGACCTGAAGGACGCAGTGCGATTATATCGATCGACGCCCGAATGCCGCCCGCTTGCCGGCGGCACGGATCTCATGGTGATGCTCCACGCGGGAACGTTTCGACCCGCTCCGCGGGCCGTGCTCGATGTGTGGTCGATCCCCGAGCTCAAGGGCGTGCGGCGGACGCAAGGCATGTTGGAAATCGGCGCCGCCGAGTCCTACACCGGCATGATCCGGTCGCGTGACGCGCACGAGCATGTGCCGGCGCTCGTGGCGGCGGCGCGTACGATCGGCGCCGCGCAGATCCAGAATCGCGGGACGCTCGGCGGCAACCTCGCGAACGCCTCGCCCGCCGGCGACACGCTGCCGGTGCTGCTCGCCTACGATGCCGTCGTGGTGACGGATCGGCGCGCGATTCCGATCGATCAGTTCTTCACCGGGTATCGCAGGACCGCGCTGCAACCCGACGAGCTCATCGTGGCGGTTCGCATCCCGCTCGGCCGTCACGTCGCGTTCCGCAAGGTGGGGACGCGGGCGGCGCAGGCGATTTCGAAAGTGGTCATGGCCGTCAGCCGTTCCCCCGCGCGTGTCGCGATCGGGTCCGTCGCCGAGGTGCCGCTGCGCGCGGCGCGGGCGGAAGCGGCACTCGCCCGCAACGATGCTGCGGGTGCTGTCGGGGCCGTGGCGGACGACATCCGCCCCATCGACGACGTTCGCTCGACGGCCGCCTATCGGTGCGCCGTGACGCAAAACGTGCTCCGCGAGCTTCTGCATGCACCCCCGCGCCCGTGAGCTGTTGAACACCCTCGGCATGCGCCCGCATCCGGAGGGTGGGCACTATGTCGAGCAGTTCCGCTCCGCGCAGCGCGTCCAGGTGCTCGACCGGCAAGTCGAACGGACCGCGCTCACCACGATCTATTTCCTGTTGGCCGCGGGTGAATTCAGTCGCTGGCATCGCGTGATGTCCGACGAGGTCTGGCATTATCACGAGGGTGGCGCGATCGAGCTGGTGCTGTTCGATGATCGCGGCCTGCGCCGCTTGCAGCTCGGACCGGTGGCGAGTGTAACGCGTCCCACGATTGTAGTGCCGGCGGGAACATGGCAGGCCGCGAGAACGACGGGTGCCTACACGTTGGTCGGCTGCACGGTAGGTCCGGGGTTCGAATTCGCGGATTTCTCGCTGCTCGCCGATGCGCGCGACACCGCGTCCCGCTTTCGCGCCCGGCACCCCGATCTGGCCGACCTGATCTGACGGACGGCGTACCTGCCCCGGCGGCCCCGGCCTGCGTGCTGAACGCAAGCTGCGGCGTGCGCCCGTCAGGAGCGTGTTGCAGGCGCGCATTGCAGATTCCCCAACCGATGCGCTGACTAGGTGGCCCGGGTCACACAATCGACACGACTTCCGAAACTCGCGCGTCAACCCTGTATAAATGGAGCGCGGGGGCCGCCGAACGACGGGCGTAGCGCCGGCGCAACATCGCGTTTTCACTCGGCACACCGCTTGCGGGCGCTGTGTCACGATGGCGTCACGCGCGTGCATCGTGTGCGTCACCAACAAACGCTTACGACGATCACGCGTGGCCCGGTCGGAAAACTGCCAACGCGAGAATTGATCATGCCGAGCTACCCCCGTCCGGTTGTGCAGCTCGCTGCCCAGATCGGCGTGTCTCTCCTTGCCGCAGCACCGGCCGATGCGCAAACGGCCTCCGCGGTCATCACCGTGCCGCGCCTCACACGCGCCCCCGCCCTGGAGTACTTCGAAGGGCAGGACGGGCACGCGACCGACAGCAGCTTCGCCGCGGAACGCGCTGCGGCCGGCCTCGGCGTCGCCGTCAACGACTTCCGCCAGCGCGAGCCCGGCGACGGCACACCCGTCAGCCAGGCGACCACGGCGTATCTCTCTTACGACGACGCGAACCTGTACGTCGTCTTCGTCTGCCGCGACGATCCCGCAAGGGTGCGCGCCCGCGTCGCGCGCCGCGAGGAGATCGCGGCCGACGACCAGGTGGTCCTCTACCTCGACACGTTCCGAGACCATGAGCGGGCGTACTTTTTCATGGCCAATCCGCTCGGCGTGCAGCTGGACGGCATCAAGACCGAGGGGCAGGACGATAACGTAAGCTGGGACGCCGTGTGGCAGACCGACGGCCGGCTCACCCAGGACGGGTACGTGGTGCGCATGACGATCCCGTTCCGGAGCCTGCGCTTTCCGCGCGCGCCGGTGCAGACCTGGGGCGTGGCACTCGGGCGCGTGATCCGCCGCAGCAACGAGGAATCCTACTGGCCCTTCATCACCAAGCGCGTGAAGGGACTCGTGGCACAGTTCGCCGAGCTCCAGGGCCTAGCGGACATCTCTCCGGCGCGCAACATCCAGCTCAATCCGTACGGCACGTTGGCGCGCGCCCGCTTCCTCGACAAGGATGTCCCCGCCCTGGTCACCGACGGCGACCAGCGGGCGGGGCTCGACGCCAAACTCGTCTTGCGGGACGCCCTCACGCTCGACGGGACCGTCAACCCCGATTTCAGCCAGGTGGAGACCGACGATCCGCAGGTTACGATCAACCAGCGCTTCAAGGTGTTTTTCCCCGAGAAGCGTCCCTTCTTCATCGAGAACGCCGGCTACTTTCAGACGCCCGTCAACCTGGTCTACTCGCGTTACATCGTAGACCCCGGCGCCGGCGTGCGGCTGACAGGAAAGGCCGGTCGCTGGTCCCTCGGCGCCATCGCGATCAACGACCGGGAGCCGGGACGCGTACCGGCGCCGGATCCGCTGGCCGGAAGCCGCGCCGACCTCGGCGCGTTGCGGGTGCAGCACGAGCTGGGCGAGGAGTCCACGATCGGCGCGCTCGTCACCGACCGCGAGCTGGAAGGCAGCTACGCCCGCGTGGCTTCCCTCGATACCCGCCTCAAGCTCGGTCGCACCTGGGCGGCGACGGGGCAGGTGATGCGCAGCGACGTCCGCGAGGTGAACGGGACGGCGAGCGCGGGGAGCGGCGTGTTGATCGACCTCGAGCGCGACGGCCGCTCCCTCGACTACTCGGGCACTTTCCTGGCTCTGGACCCCAGCTTCGCCGCACCGCTCGGTTTCGTGGAGCGGACCGGCATCCGGCAGGCGGAGCACAAGTGGAAGTACCGCGTTCGCCCGCGCGGCAAGGCTGTGCTGAGCTACGGTCCGGAAGTGAAGGTCTTCTACGTGTGGGCCCCCGACGGCCGCCAGCTTGACCGCGAGTTCAAAGCGCAATTCCAGGTGGAGCTGGTAGGGCAAACGCAGCTCCAACTCAAGCGGACCGAGTTGTTCGAGCGATTCGAGGACGCGCCGTTCCGCCCATTCAAGAACGAGGCGTCGTTCTCGACCGAGTGGCTCAAATGGCTGGCGATCGACGCCACCTACGCCTGGGGCGGCGCCGTGAACCACGACCCCGCGTCGGGTCTCGCGCCGTTCCTCGGGCGCGCAACCGAAGCTGACGTCCAGCTCACCGTGCGGCCCACGCCCGGGCTCCGCGTGGATCAAGCGGCGATCGAGAGCCGGCTCGACACCTGGTCGGGCGCGCGCGTCTTCACCGAGCGGCAATTCCGGACCAAGGTCAACTACCAGTTCAGCCGCTTCCTGTCGCTTCGGGCGATCGTGGACTACAAGGCGGAGTTCGGGGACACGACTCTCGCGAAGATCGAGGACAAGCGGAAGTGGGGGGCCGATCTGCTCCTCACATATCTGGTGAACCCGGGGACGGCGTTCTACGTCGGCTACACCGATCGCTATGAGAACCTCGCGATCGGCCCGGGGTCGCCGCCGTCCCTGTTCCGCAGCCGCTCGCCCGATCTGTCGGTGGGGCGGCAGGTGTTCGTGAAGCTCAGCTACCTGTGGCGTTTCTAGGCGGGGGCGGAACCGTGCCCGGGAACATGCGGCGGAGGAAGGGGGATGCCGACACATCGCCGGACGACGGCGACGTGCCGAGAATCGTGGAAACGCTCGAGCTTGCGCTGCACGCCCTTTCCGCCTCGGCGGCCACGCCCGGGGAGTTGGCCGAGATCCGGAGGCTGCTCGACGGGATGCGCGCGTCGCCGGCGTTGCGCGCCGACCCAGTCACGCCCACGCGGTCACACCTGCCGCCGCTCTCCGAACGTGAGCCGCCGCTCCCTCGGATCGCCACGTATTCCCAGGGGATGCACGGGTTCGGACACATTCGCCGCAACGCCACGATCGCGCACGCGTTGCGCGGCGCGGGCACGCAGGCGGTGATCCTCATGATTGCCGAAGCGTGGCAGGCCGGCGCTATCCCGATGCCCGAAGGCGTGGACTGCGTGACCCTGCCGGGCCTGCGCAAAGAGGCCAATGGGGACTTGAACGCCCGTTTCCTGGACGTCTCCGACCAGGAGTTGATCACGCTGCGCAGCAAGGTGATTCGCAAGGCGATCAAGACGTTCCAACCGGACGTGCTGCTCGTCGACTACCTGCCGCTTGGCGCCGGCCGGGAGCTGGTCCGCACGCTCGAGCATGTCCGCAAGCACGGGCGTACGCGCTGCGTGTTGGGGTTGCGCGAGGTGCTGCAGGATGAGGAGACCGTACGCCGCACGTGGAGCACCGACGGCTGGCTGGACGCGATGCGGGATTACTACGACGCCATCTGGATCTACGGCGATCCCGCCGTGTTCGATCCCGTTCGCGAATACGGCGTGTTCGACGGCGTGGCGAGCAAGGTGCGCTATACGGGGTACCTGGATCAGCGGCCACGCCTCGAGTTTGCCGGCGCCCAGGCCGCGCAGTTGCTGGCGAACCTGCCGCCGGGGCGTCTTGCGCTCTGTGTGGTGGGCGGCGGCGTGGACGGCCATGACTTGGCCGAGGCCTTCGTCGAGGCCGAGTTGCCGCCCGATACCACGGGCCTGGTCGTGACCGGGCCATACATGCCGGTGGAGCAGCGACAGCGCCTGGTGCAACGCGCGCAGGAGCACCCGCGCTGCGACGTGCTCGACTTCGTCCCCGATGCGGTGCCCCTCATCAACCGGGCCGACCGCATCATCGCGATGGGTGGGTACAACACCATCTGCGAGGTGCTGTCGTTCGAGAAGCACGCGCTCATCGTGCCGCGTGTGCACCCCGAGCCCGAGCAATGGATTCGCGCGCAGCGCCTGCGGGACTTGGGCCTGGTCGACGTGCTGCACCCCGACGACTTGAGCCCGCGGGCGCTGAGCGAGTGGTTGGCCCGCGATCTCGGCGCGCCACCGGCCTGCCGCAACCGAGTCGACGTGGGCGGGCTCACCCGCATCCCGGGTCTGCTGGCGGAGCTGTTGGGCGTTCCGCTCGCCGCGACGGTGGTGAGATGACGGCGGCCGCCGCCCCAACCGTCCGGAGCCGCACGCTCCTGATGTACGCCCAGGATCACAGGGGTCTCGGGCACATCAATCGGACGCTGATCATTGCCCGGCACCTGCTGCCGGCGCACCCGAACGCGGTGGCATACATCGCCACCGAGTCGCCCATCGCCAGCACCTTCACCCTGCCAGAGCGCTGCGATTACATCAAGCTGCCGGGCCGCATCGTCCCTGCAGCGACGCAGCAGACCGAGGAGGACGAAGCGGTGTCGCGGGAGCGCTTCGCGCAGATTCGCGGGACGCTTCTGCGCGACGCGGCGTTGGGGCTCGCTCCCGATCTCGTGCTGGTGGATCACGAACCGCTGGGCAAAGCGGGTGAGTTCCGCGAAGGGCTGTACGCCCTCAAAGCCCAGCACCCGGGCACCCGGTTCGTCTTCGGCCTCCGCGACATCATGGACGATCAGGCCGCGATCCGTGCACTCTGGCGGGACCTGGGCGTCTACGACGCGTTCGAGGATCTGTATGACGGCATCGCCGTCTACGGCTCCCCTGTCCTGTACGACGTCGCCGACGCCTACGCCATTCCGGCGTCCGTTCGTGGCAAGCTGCACTATTGCGGGCCGATCGTGCGCGATCTGCCTGCCGTCGATCCGCGCGGGTTGCGGCAGCGTCACGGGCTCCCGGCGCGGGGACGCCTTCTCGTCGCCACGGTCGGCAGCGGCAGTGACGGGTATCCGGTGCTGGACGGGGTGCTGGCGGCCCTCGAGCACCTGCGAGAGGACCTCTACGCGATTCTCGTGACGGGACCCTACATGCCGGCCGACCAGCGGGCGAACCTGCAGGCGCGAGCCACCGCCTCGTGGCGGGTGGTGCCGCAGGCCGACAACCTCGAGCTCATGGCCGCCGCCGACGTCGTCGTTGGCATGGGGGGCTACAACAGCGTGTACGAGGCCCTGCGTGTGGCGCGCCCGCTGGTCATCGTGCCGCGGGCGACGCACAAAGTCGAGCAGCGCATCCGGGCCGAGGCGGTGGCCGCGCACGGCCTCGCTTGCTGGGTTGCGCCCGCGACGCTGAACGAGGCGACCCTCGGTGCCGCGCTCAAGTGGGCGCTGCGGCAGGACCCGGACGCGCACGCGCGGCGGGTGCGCCAGGTCATCCCATCGTTCGACGGGGCCGCCCGGCTCACCGCGTACCTCTCGCGCTGGCTCGGCGGCGACTGATGCGCATCCGCTTCAAACCCACGCCGGCGCAACGCGCCGCCGTGCGCGCCCAGTTGGCGCGTCTCGAGCAACCGGGGTCGGCGCTCGAGATTCTCGGGCCCACGCTGCCCGAAGATTTTCAGGCGGCCGACACGGCCTGCGCTCAGCAAAGCGCGCATTCCGACCGCTTCGTGCTCCGGGTCCTGGTACGCTCGCGCACCGGGCAGGAGCGCGCCTACGCCGTGAAGGTGTATGCGGACGACTTCGGAGAGCAGGTGTGGGCGCACTCCCGGGCGTTGGCGGCGCGGCTCCGGCGGAACCACGACGGACCGTGCCTGCCCACGCGGTACGTCTCGAGCGAGCGCGCGCTGGTATTCCCATGGGTGGATGGGGCGTTTTTGTCCGAGATCGTTGGCGATCGCAAGCCGCAGCTCCTGCGCCGGGCGGCCCGGTTGGCCGCGAACCTGCACCGCGTGCCCATCGTTCCGGAGCCGGCCACGACGGCCCAGATGTTCGTCGCCGAGACGCAGGGGCGGTGCGACCGCCTGCGGCGCCGCTGGCCCGAGACGACTGCGCTCATCGAGCCGCTGCTGGCGGCGATCCAGGACGCCGCGACCCTGCTCGATCCGGCCGAGCCCGCCCCGGTCCACGGCGACCTGGCGGCGGGTCAGTTCCTCTGGACGGGCGATCGTCTCGTCTTGCTCGACCTGGATATGTTCGGGTACACCGACGCGGCGTACGATGCCGGCCATTTTCTGGCGCAGCTCGAGCGACGGTGCTTGTGGGATCGCACACTGCCGGCGCACGCGCACGACTGGCTCGCCTGCTTCCGGGACGCCTACCTGAGCGCGATGCCCGAGGTATCCCCACGCAACGTGTCGTTTTACCAGGGCCTCACGCTCGTGCGCAAGATCTATACGATCTATCGCAAGCAGACGGCCGACCGCGCGTGGCTCGCGCCTCAGCTCGCCGCGCGGGCGTGGGCGGCACTCGAGGACGTGGTGCCCTGGGTGCAACCCCGATGAACGCGCCGCCCAC
>WNGI01002350.1_pt1 | contig 21604 bp, 20 predicted proteins | sample 5400621 | NCBI WGS metagenome assembly WNGI01 (sample SAMN13153374, study PRJNA577476) | soil metagenome | isolation source: 20 cm soil or saprolite under Garry oak tree replicate 1 | place: USA:California | collected 2016-06-15
CTCCTCCCGGTAGAGATGGAGGAGCCTCTGAGCGGCGAGCGTCGGAACGAAGAAGACGAGCACGAGCTCTAGCGAATAGGCGTGATAGGCGTAGACGAAGAGTGTCAGGAGAGGAACGTAGAGCGGCACCGTGAGCCACCAGAGTGATGCGATCGCTTGAAGATGTGCCAGAAGATCGTTGCCGCGCACAAAGGCGGTAGCGGTGGTCAAGAAGCCGTCTACCGTGAGGACGACCAAGGAGCCGACCAAGCTGGCGAGGAGATATTGCCCAAGGCCGCCGGGCTGCGGGACAAGGTTCGCCGCCACAAGCCCGGCCGCGGCGGCCTCCAGTCCGCGGATCGGGGTGTACACGCTCCATCTGAGCGGCGACTTACGTAGATCGAGAGCCGTTGAGAGAACACCGACCGCGCAGCCGCCAAGCGGCCCAAACGCCACAGCGGAGAAGACAAGAGGCAAGAAGGCGACTGACATCTCCGTGCGATCGTTGATCGCGACTGTCTGCCTTTCGGCCGCAGCGGCAACGGCGCCCAGAACGAACAGCGCCCATACATGCGGCAATCGGTAGCCCTGGAGCCAGAGCGCGCTGACCGCTCCAATTAGTGCCGCGTTTAGGACGCATGCCCATGCGGCGGATCGGCGATCGGCACTACCAAGACTTTTGACCAGCCGGTCCAGCCTTGCGTATCCCCCAAAAGGGGTATAGGCTGGCGGGGCCGTCAGTCCCCGATCGATCGGAGTTCTCAATGCGTTCCCTTATGCGTCTCGCGGCCCGCGCAACCATCACGGGCGTGTCGAGGAACTGGTAGAGCCGTCGGATAGTCCGTTATCCACAGGCTTCGTTCATCCCCCGCGCGGGGGATCCGGGGCCAGGCTGGTAGACGGATAGACAGATTCACGGGCGCCGGGTGATCTTCACCCGGCGCTTCGTTTTTCCTCTGTCCACAATTGTGGACAGAAATCTGTCAGCCGATGATGCCGCGGCGGAAGCCGACCGCGACCGCATGCGCGCGAGAGCGCGCCTGGAGCTTTGCGAGCAAATGCCGCACGTGCGACTTCACCGTTTCCTCCGACAGGAACAGCTTCTGCCCGATTTCCCGGTTCACGAGGCCATCGGAGATGAGCTGCAGCACCTCGACCTCGCGCGTCGTCGGCTCCTGCTCGAGCTCGCGAAGCGGGTTCTGGAGCGGGATCACGTCGGCCCCTCCGGTACCGCGACGCCGCGCCGCAACTTCCTCGAAACGGCGCGAGTGCGTCAAGTACCGGCTGAGGATCTCCTTGCGCTCAGCAGCATCCACGCCCCGTGTATCGGCGCGTCAACCAAGCCGCTTTAGCGCCCCGGCTTACCTCGAACGGGTGTCGGGCGCAACAGCCGGATGTGAGCTGCCTGACGTGTCCTGCGGCAGCGCCGAGGAATCCGCTGCGGCCGGCGTGTGGTGCTCGGCAACGCCAACTCGCTGCAACGTGGCCTGATCGACGTTGAGCGGGTGATGGCACGCTGCGAGATGTCCATGGCCGTAATCGACGAGCGGAGGCTCCAACTGCCGGCACACGTCCGTCGCATAGCGGCAGCGCGGGTGGAAGCGGCAGCCGCTCGGCGGATTGATCGGGCTCGGGACGTCCCCCTCGAGCACGATCCGCTCGCGCTTCGCAGCCAGATCCGGATCCGGGATCGGGACCGCCGAGAGCAGCGCCTCGGTGTACGGCATGATCGGCCTCGTGTAGAGCTCCTCGGCCGGCGAGAGCTCGACGATCTTGCCGAGGTACATCACGGCGATCCGGTCGCTCACGTGGCGGACGACTCCGAGGTCGTGCGCGATGAAGGTGTAGGTGAGCTGGAGCTCGTTCTGCAGGTCGTCGAACAGGTTCAGCATCTGCGACTGGATGGAGACGTCGAGTGCCGAGACGGGCTCGTCCGCGACGATCAGCTTCGGCCGCAGGGCGAGCGAGCGCGCGATCCCGATTCGCTGCCGCTGGCCGCCGGAGAACTCATGCGGGAAGCGGTTGTAGTGCTCCGGCGAGAGGCCGACGGTCTCGAGAATCTCCCCGACGCGCCGCTTCTGCTCGGCCCGGTTGCCCAGGTTGTGAATCCGCATCGGGTCGGAGACGATCGTCCCCACGCGCTTGCGCGGGTTGAGCGACGCGTACGGATCCTGGAAGACCATCTGGATCTCGCGCCGAAGCGGGCGCAACTTCCGCGTTCCGAGATGCTGGATCGGCTGCCCCTGGAAGATGACCTCGCCGTCGGTCGGCTCGAGCAGGCGCACGATCGTGCGGCCCAGCGTCGACTTGCCGCAGCCGGACTCACCCACGAGCCCGAGCGTCTCCCCTTCGCGAACCGCGAAGCTCACGTCGTCGACGGCGTGCACGCGCGCGATCTCGCGCTGCATGATCCCTGACCGGATCGGAAAGTACTTCTTGACGTGGCGGACCTCGAGCAGAGGGGTTTCGTCCGACTCTGCAGCATGGTCGAGAACCGTCACGCTGCCTCCGCCGAGCCGGGCGAGATCGTCTCGTCACGATGCGCGCGCTTGAACTCGACGTCGAGCCAGCAACGGTCGAGATGTCCGGGCGTGCCCACGCGGTTCTCGAGCCCCGGCTCCTGCCTGCACTTCTCGAACGCGTGCGGGCAGCGAGGGCGGAACTTGCAACCCTCCGGCGGGTTGATGAGCGACGGCGGCGTTCCCTCGATCGTGTGCAGGCGCTCGACGCGCGGCCGGTCGAGACGTGGGATCGACCCGAGGAGACCCCACGTGTACGGCATCTGCGGGTCGTAGAAGACGTCCCGCGCCGAGCCCTGCTCGACCACGCGGCCGGCGTACATGACGAGGATCTCGTCGGCGATTTCGGCGATCACGCCGAGATCGTGGGTGATGAAGATCACGGCGGAGTCGAAGTCGTCCTTGAGGCGGTTGATCAACTCGACGATCTGCGCCTGGATCGTCACGTCGAGGGCGGTCGTGGGCTCGTCGGCGATGAGGATCGACGATCATCGCGCGCTGCCGCATCCCGCCGGAGAACTGATGCGGGAAGTCGTTGACGCGCGACTCCGGGCTCGGGATGCCGACCTGCCGCAGCAACTCGACGGTGCGCGACCGTGCCGTGCGCTTGTCGACGCTCTCGTGGGCCTGGATCGACTCGACGATCTGCTCGCCGATCCGGTACACCGGGTTCAGCGAGGTCATCGGGTCCTGAAAGATCATCCCGAGCTCGTTGCCGCGGTAGTTCTGCATTCCCTTGTCCGAAACCTTGAGCAGATCGGTCCCCTTGTAGAGCACCTCGCCCTCGAAGCGCGCGTTCACGCCGCGGGTCAGCCCCATCAGCGTCATCGCGGTCACGCTCTTGCCCGAGCCCGACTCGCCGACGATCCCGAGCACCTTGCCGCGCTCGAGCTTCAGGGAGATGCCGTCGACCGCGCGCACGATCCCGTCTTCGGTCGCGAACTGGACATTGAGGTCATTCACCTCGAGCAGGGTTTCGGGCATCAGACTAAGTGAGCCGGATCCTCGGGTCCAGATACGCGTAGGCGACGTCGACGAGTGTCGAGAAAACGACGATGAACGTGGCGCCGTAGAGCGTCACGCCCATCAGCGGCGGCAGATCCTGCTGGTGGATCGACGAGGCCGCGTAGTAGCCGACCCCGTGGATCGAGTAAACCGTCTCGGTGATGATCGCCCCACCGCCGAGCACGGCGGCGAAGTCGAGCCCGAACAGCGTCACGATCGGAATAAGCGAGGCACGCAGCGTGTGCTTGACGAGGATCCGGCGAGACGACAGCCCCTTCGCCTTCGCCGTCCGCACGAAGTCCTCGTTGATCGTGTCGAGGATGTTCGAACGCAGAACCCGGCCGTAGAAGCCGATGAAGAGGATGGCGAGCGTGAACCACGGCAACAGCAGGTGGTAGAACCACTGCCACGGATTCGTGGTCAAGGGGACGTAGCCGCCGTCGGGGAACCACGACACGGCCCCACCCTCCCCGGCGAAGAAGTAGCGGAGGAGCAGTCCCAACCAGGCGACCGGCAGCGAGATGCCGATCAGGGCCAGTGCGGTGATGGCGCGATCCGAGGTGCCGCCGGCGGTGACGGCGGAGATCGTCCCCACCAGCACACCGAAGCCGAGCCAGATGATCCCGGCGCCGATGCAGAGCGAGAAGGTCGCCGGCATTCCTTCCTTGATCTGCTGGACGACGTTCGTCTGGTCGTAGTACGACACGAGCTGTCCGCTGAGCAGCTGCTTCATCATGCTCCACCACTGCACGAGGACGTTCTTGTCGAGCCCGAGCTTCTGCCGGATGTCCGCGATGTTCTGCGGCGTAGCCTGCTTGCCGGCAATACGCCCCGCCACGTCGCCGCCGGGGATCTTGAAGAAGATGAGGTACGTGACGAAGCTCACGGCGAGCAGGACGATGATCATCCCGAACATCCGGCGGATGAGGAACGCCACCATCTAGTGCTCGATCCTCACTTTCGCCCGCGGGTCGAGCGCGTCGCGCAACCCGTCGCCGAAGACGTTGAGCGAGATGACCGAGATGGTGATCATGATTCCCGGCAGCAGACTGAGCCACGGGTCGCTCGCCAGCACGTCCTGGCCGTCCGCGATCATCGTCCCCCACGAGGGATGCGGAGGCTGCACGCCGGCGCCGAGGAACGAGAGTCCGACCTCGGTGAGGATCGCATTCGCGACGATCAGCGTGAAGAGCACGAGGACCGACGAGGCGATGTTGGGGAGCAGCTCCGTGAACATGATGCGCAACGAGCTCGCGCCCTGCGCGGTCGACGCTTCGACGAACTCACGGTTGCGCAGCGCAAGGATCTGCCCTCGCAGCGGTCTCCCGATGTAGGGGATGAACACGAATGCGATGACGCCTATCGGGATCCAGAGGCTGCCGGCGGGGATGTTCATCGTCCAGCCGGGGAAGATCCAGAAGCTGGGGATGATCGTGTGGTGGAAGCCATTGATCGAGAGCGCGGTACCGAGCGCGATCCCGAGCAGGATGACCGGGAAGGCCCAGATCAGGTCGAAGAACCGCGAGATGATCCAGTCCGGAGCGCTGCCGAAGTAGGCGGCGATCAGCGCGAGGACGATGGACAGGACGGTGGTGATCGCGGCCGCGGTGAGGCCGATCATGAGCGAGTTGCGGCCGCCGTAGAGAAGCCGGGTGCCCACGTCGCGGCCGAGACCGTCCGCACCGAAGAAATAGGCGCCGCCGGATGCGCCCCACTGCGGGCCGATCGGGATGCCCCCCGGCGTAAGATCAACCGTGCCGTTGGGGTTGAACTTGCTACTCCCCTTCGAGAGGATCGGGATCTTCTGGCCGTTCTCGGTGACGGCGGCCTGCGAGCGCCCACGGGCTCTTGCCTTCGATCTTGGAGCCGCCCTCCTCGGCGGCCAACTCGGAGGCGGTGTCGAGGGTGAATTCCTCTTGGCTGGTGCCGGTGGTCGCCACGAATGCCTCGGGTTCGGAGAAGAGCCTGTGCGGCGGCGGCGAGTGCCGCCGCCGCACTGACGGTCTACCGCGTTACTTCAGGCACGTCTGTGCCATGTCGTCGAACAGGTCGGTGAACACGTCGCAGTTCGGATCCATCCTCGACGCGAAGAACGACGTGATGACGCCGTTCAGGAACGGAGCCTCAGACGCGTACTGGACCATGAGCTTCTTGTCGAGAGCGGCCCAAGCGGCCGTCGTGCTCGCCGAGAAGGCCTGCGACGGGGGTAGGTGGCCGAGACGGTCGATCTCGGCGTTCGTGTCCTTGAAGTTGACGTTCGAGTTGTTGTTGTTGTGCTGCTGGTGGATGTTCTTGCCGTTCTCGAGAACGTCGAACCAGTCGGTCGGATACGGGTAGTCCTCGAACCAGTCGGTCCACATGATGTCCGCCTTCGTCGCCTGGTTCCCGATGATCACGAAGTAGTTGGCGCCGGCGAGCTCGTGCAGCTTCGTCTTCCAGCCGATCTTGTCGAGCTGGCCGGCGAGGTACTCGCCCTGCTTCTTGTCGATGTCGTCGTCGGAGATCGTGTAGACGTCGACGGTCTGTCCCGCCGTGCCCGACTGCTGGACGAGCTGCTTCGCCTTCTGCAGGTCGTACGGGTAGGGCGTCGGCGTGATCTTCTTGTATTGCGGATACGTGGGTGGCAGGAAGTTCCACGTCGGAACCCCGAGGCCGCCGCGGAGGTCGACCAGCGTCTGCCGGTTGATCGCGTAGTTGACAGCCTGCCGCGCCTTCAGGTTGTTGAACGGCGCGATCCGCTCGTTCATGGCGAAGTAGTAGGTCGACGGCGTCCGCCAGAGCTTGATGTAGTTGCCGTACTTCGCCTGGAGCTGCTTCAGGCGATCGGTCGGGAGCGTGTTCTCGTCGTAGTCGTACTGGTTCGACTGGACGAACTGGGCCGACTGCGCGAGGTCGTTCGTCATGATCGCGACGATCTTGTCCGGGTTTCCGGTCGGGATGCCCGGGATCGGCTTGTAGTGGGGATTCCGCAGCACGGTGAACGAGCGGCTCGGCTTGTAGGCCGAGATGTAGTACGGCCCGTCCGACGGCGGCGGCGGGCTCTCCGTGTCCTTGTCCGGCGTCGACGACGGCACAATCGCCGCGAAGAACGTCGTCAGGATGTACAGGAAGTCCGACTGCGGCTGCTGCAGCTTGATCTCGACCGTGCCGGCGTTGTCGTCGACGACGATCCCCGAGATCTCCGAGCACTTCGTCGGGGTCGCCTCACAGGCGTCGCTGCCTACGATGTTGGAGAAGAACCCGATTCCCGGCGAGTTCAGCTTGAAGTCGCGGATGATCGAATTCTTGAAGTCGCTCGCCTTGATCGGCTCGCCGTTCGAGAACTTCAGCCCCTTCCGGAGCGTGAACGTGAGGTCGGTGCCGTCGGTGTTCGACTTCGGCAGGGCCTCCGCGATCGCCGGGATGATCTTCGTGCAGCCCGCGCCGACGCCGCAGGTCCCGTACCGCTTGGCGACCAGACCGAGGTAGACGTCCTGGAAGATCTGCCACGACTCGAGCCGATACGAGAGGCCCGGGTCCATGTAGTCCGTCGTCCCCCACACGACTTTCAGCTCCGGGAAGGTCTTCCCCTGGGTCGAGCTGGTCGACGACGACGATCCGCTACCGCCGCCGCCACCGCCGCAGGCGCTCACGACCAGCACAAGCCCCGCCGCGACGACCGCCGCGATCGCGACGGATCTCACTCGCTTCGTTCTCAACTTTCTCCACCTCCTGGGTAGCGAGCACGGGTGTGCTGGGCCAAGCGGTTCCCGCGCATGGGCCGAACGGCCCACAGCGAAGTCTTATCAATCCGCACTATTTCTTGCTGACACAGATGCTCGCGTAGTCGAACTCGTACAGGACGTTATTGACGTAACAGTTGAGATTGACACGCCTGTTAAAGAAGTCCGTACCTTCCTGGTTGAGGAACGGCGCCCACGGTGCAAGCCGCATCACCCTCCGGTCGAGAGCCGCCCACTGGTTGCTGACGCTTCGGGTCTGCTTCGTCGGACGCGTCAGCCTCTCGATCGCACGGTTGACCCAGCCGACGTCGAGGTTCGCGTAGTTCGAGTTGTGAGTCGGCGTCCTCGTCTGCCCGTCGAGGAGCCGGAACCAGTCGAGCGGATGCGGGTAGTCCTGGACGAAATCCGCGAAGCCGATCTGCGCTCGCGTCTTCTCGTTGCCGATCGTCGTCCAGTAGCTGCCCGCGGTCACGAGCTTCGGGGCGGCCCGGAAGCCTAGGCGCTTCAGCACGTTCACGAGGTACTCCGTGAAGGGCAGGTCTGCCGGAACGTCGTGGTTCCAGACGAAGACCTTCTTCCGCCAGTGCCAGTAGCCGGACTCGTGCACGAGACGGATCGCCTTGCGCAGGTTGTGCCGGTAGAGGGCGTGCGGACGGTGCGACGGGTAGCCCGGCGGCAGGACGTTCTCGGTCGTGCCTTCGAGGCCGCCTGCCAGGCGCTCGAGCGCGCGCCGCGAGATCGCGTAGTTCACCGCCTGCCGCACCTTGAGGCTGGTGAACGGCGCCACCTGCGTGTTCATGAAGAAGTACATGAGGTTCGGCGGCGTGAAGAAGCGGAGCTGGCTCTCGTGCTTCTGCGCGATCGCGAGCAGTCGCTTGCTCGGGACCTGGTAGTAGCTCATCCAGTCGTCCTTGCCGCTCAGGACGCGGTGAAGCGCGACCGATGCGTCCGGGACGATGTCCCACGTGACCCGGTCGGGATTGCCCGTCGGGACGGCTTTCTGGAAGCGCCACGCCTGGAATTTCGGGTTGCGCTCCTCGACGATCCCCGACCTCGGCTGGTAGCTCTTGATCACGTACGGCCCGGTCGCGGGCAGCGGATGGAGGGACGTGTCCGTTGCGGGCGCGTCGGCCGGCACGGGCGCCGCGAACTCCGAGGCGAGGACGTTCGAGAAGTCGGCCTGCGGCTGCTTGAGGTGGATGACGATCGTGCCTGCCTTGTTATCGACCTCTATGCCGCCGATCCCGCGCTTGGTCGGCTTCCTGGCGAACGCCTCCGCCCCGCGGATGTTCAAGAACAAGGGGGCGCCGGCCGAGTCGAGCCTGAAGTCCCGCTCGATCGTCGTCTTGAAGTCGCTCGCCTTGACGCGGAGGTCGTTCGAATAGGACAGCCCGTCGCGCAGCGTGAGGCTGTACGTCAGCCCGTCGTGCGAGATGCGCGGTAGCGTCGTCGCGAGATACGGGACGAGCCGCGCGCCGCGCGGCCCGCTGACGTGGCGATAGCCGATGAGCGGGAGGTACACGTTCCACATGACGCCCCAGCCCTCGGTCGTGTCCGAGAGTCCCGGATCGAGGTAGTCGGTCCCCTCGTCCATCGCGATCCGGAACTCCGGGAACTCGTGCGGGTTGGCGGCGGCCTCGGTCGTTTGAGTCGAGGCGGTGGTTGTCGTGTGAGCCGTCGTCGCCATTCGAGCGGCGGTCGATGCGCCCTGGCTGGTCGCGGCGTGGCCGGAGCCGCCGCAACCTGCGACGAAGACGAGGGCGAGGAGCGGAAGCGCCGCTGCGACCGCGCCCACTCCCGGAAAAGCGGTCGGCTCCAACGAGCGGCGAAATCTAGCGCCCGGCGGGCATGTCCGAGGCGGCGCCGAGGCGCACGACCGCGCGGCGGCGCTCGCGCAGCTCCGCCGGCTCGTCCTCCTCGACGACGCCGTCGACTCCGTCGCGTTGCGTCGAGTGGAGGATGCGCCCCTCGCCGACCCAGAACGCGATGTGGTCGGCCCCCTCCGGCGGGCCGTATGTGACGAGGTCGCCGGCGCGGAGGTCGCTGTCCCCCAGACGCTCGCCCGCCTCCTCCTGCTGGTCGGCGTCTCGTGGCACGAGGCGTCCGCAGGCCCGGAATGCCATATGGACGAGCCCGGAGCAGTCGATGCCGGCCGAGGTCATCCCGCCCCACTCGTAGCGCGTGCCGAGCAACGTGCGCGCGTGCTCCACGGGAGCTGCGGCGACGGGCCGCAGCCAGTCGGCAGCCGGCTCTCCCGCAAGGTCCTCACGGCGCACCCAGCCGGGATAGGCGTAGGCGGTCTCCACGCGGACCCAGTCGCCACGCTCCTCGAGCACGCGCAAGGGCTCGCCGGCGAGCGCCTGGGTCACCTGCTCGGCGTCCGCTGCAGGCTCGGCCCTGAGCGGCGCGAGCTGGCGTGCGAACGTATGTTCGCCTAGGCTCTCGGCCATGCAGCTCAGGCTAGACGCGGCCGACCGCTTGGTGGAGCTCGTTGAGGAGCAGCGCGGGCCGGTGCTCGCGGAGGACGCCGCGCGGCGGCTCTTCGCGCTCCGGCAGGCGCCCGTCGCGCTCGCGCGCTCGCTGCTCGCAGACGTCGTCGAGACCGATGCGCGACTCGCGTGGAGCGGCGACGCTGTCGCGCTCGCCGAGCCGCTCGGCGCGACGCTCCTGCTCGAAGAGGCGACGTACGTCGTGGTCGACCTCGAGACGACGGGCCTGCGCCCCGGCGAGTCCGGGATCTGCGAGATCGGAGCGGTACGCCTTCGCGGCTTCGAGGTCGAGGCCGAGTTCGAGACCCTCGTCGATCCAGGGCTCCCGATCGGCGCCGGAGCGAGCGCCGTGACCGGCCTCCGGACCGAGCAGCTGCGGGGAGCGCCTCGGCCGGCCGAGGCCGTGCGGAGCTTCCTCGCCTTCGCGGGAGACGGCGTGCTCGTCGCACACAATGCGCGCTTCGACCTCGCGTTCCTCGACCGTGAGACCGAGCGGCTCACGGGCTCGCGCATCGGCTCGCCCGTGGTCGACACCGTGCGGCTCGCGCGAAGGCTCCTCGCGGGCCGCGTGACGGGCTTCGGTCTCGGTCAGCTCGCGTGGTTTGTCGACACGGCGGAGCGGCCGTGCCACCGCGCGTTGCCGGACGCCCGCGCGACCGCCGAGCTGCTGCTGGCGCTGATCGGACTCGCCCAGGAGCGGGGTGCCCGAACCGTCGCGGACCTCAGCGCGCTCGCCTCCACCAGGACGCGGCGCCTGCTCGACAAGCGCCACCTCGCGTACGGAGCACCGAGCCGACCCGGCGTCTACCGCTTCCTCGGTCGCAACGACCAGGTCCTCTACATCGGCCGTGCCCGCGACCTGCGAGCGCGCCTGCGCTCGTACTTCCGCAGCGACCGGCAGCGGCCGGCCGTCGAAGCGGCGGTCGCGGCGGCGGAGCGGATCGAGTGGCGGCTGACGGGCTCCGAGCTCGAAGCGGCGCTGGAGGAGCTGCGCCTCATTCGCGAGCTCCGTCCACCCGGCAACGCGCGTGTGTCGCGGCCGGAACGGTTCGTGTGGTTGCGGCAGCGCGGCGACTCGGTGGTCGCCTCGACCCGGCCCTCGCCGGTCGGTCCGCTGCGATCGCGCCGCACAGCTCAGCTCGCGGCGAGGGTGCTCGCTCCGGACGAGCTCGAACAGCCCGCGACCGCGCTACCGCGCCTGCGGAGCCGTCTGCGAGAGCTGGCGGACGCGCGGAGGTTCGAGGACGCGGGCCGGCTCCGCGACCGCATCGCGGCTCTCGAGCGCGTCTGCCGCGAGCTGAAGCGCCTCGATCGCGTGCGGCGTCTCGAGTGCTGCGTCCTGGCGCCGGCCGGCGACCCGGGCTACGTGCGCGCGTTCTTCGTCGCCGGCGGACGAGTCGTCGCGGAACGGACGCTGCCGTCGGGCGGCGGCGCGGCGCTCGAGGTCGAGGCAGGCCTTGCGGCGGCGCGGCGTAACACTCTCGTATCGGTACCTGTTACCGGCCTTGAGTTCGATCTCGACGAGCTGCTCCTCGTCGATTCGTTCCTGCGCAAGCCGCCTCCGGAGCTGCGCGTCGCGCCGCTCGAGCGCGAGCCGATCCTCATAGCGGCGCGGCGCGCAAGCGCCGTAGCGCAGTCTTGAGCTCGCCGTAGCGCGCCTCGACCTCGTCCACCAACCCGGTCTCCCGAAGCTTGGCCGCGTACGCCTCGACCTCGTCACGCGGGATCTCGCCGCGCCGCGTGAAGCGGTCGGGCAGATCCAGCTCGCCGACCACGACCGCGACCGGCTCGGCGAGCCGCACAGCACTCGAGGGCGTCGCGATCAGGCACTCGACCTTGACCAGGTCCGGCGTCAGCCACTTGTGCCCTTTCACCTGCGCGTCCTCGTCCTCGACGTGATCCCAGGCGTACAACGCACCGGTGGAGAGTTCATGACGCGCGGCCCATGCCTGCGCGAACCGCCCCTCGGCGGCGACGGCCAGCAGGTCGATGTCGCTGAGCGCGTCGCCGCGGCCGTCGACGAGGGATCCCATGACGATCGCGCCGTCGAAGACATCGCGGCGCGCATCGATCCGCTCGACGAGCTCCGCGAACGCAGGCCATAGCCGAAGCGACTCCGCGGGCGCTCGGCCGGGCCAGTTGTTCGTGGCTAGGCCGCCGCGACCGAGATGAGGTCGCGTAGCGCGCCGAGCCGGGAGAGCGCCTGACCCTCGAGCTGGCGAACCCGCTCTCGCGTCAGGTCGAGCTCGTTCCCGATCGCCTCGAGCGTCCACGGCTCGCCCTCGAAGCCGAAGCGCAGCTCGAGGATCCGCCGCTCGCGCTCCGGAAGCGCCTCGAGCGCGCGCCGCACGCCTTGGCGGCGGAGGGACTCCTCGGCCTCGTCGAACGGATCGGCCGCCTCGCGATCGGCGAACAAGTCGCCGAGCTCGCCCTCGTCGTCGGCGCCCACGGTCTGATTGAGCGAGACGGAAGCGTTCGCCGCGCCGAGCGCCTCGTCGACGTGCTGCATCGGCAGGCCGGTCGCCTCCGCGAGCTCCTGCTTCGTCGCCTCGCGCCCGAGCTCGACCTCGAGCCGGCGCGCCGCGCGGGACAGCTTCTGCTGACGCTCGACGACATGGACGGGCACGCGGATCGTGCGGGCGTGGTTCGCAACCGCCCGCTGCACCGACTGGCGGATCCACCAGGTGGCGTAGGTCGAGAACTTGTAGCCGCGGCGCCAGTCGAACTTCTCGACGGCGCGGTTCAGCCCGAGCGTCCCCTCCTGAATCAGGTCGAGGAACGGCACGCCGAGGCCGCGATAGCCCTTGGCGATGGAGACGACGAGCCGGAGGTTCGACTCGATCATGTGACGCTTCGCAGACGGATCGCCGCGCTCGATCCGCTTGGCGAGCATGACCTCCTCGGCCGCGGTGAGCAGCTTGTGACGGCCGACGTCGGCGAGGAACAGCTGCAGGCTGTCGGCTGACCCAGAGATCACCACGGCAGGCGTCGCCGGCTCCTCCTGCTTCTCCTTCTCCTCGGCCTTCGGAGCCGCGCTCGGCGGAGCGACCGCTCCCGCGGTCGGCTGGCCGATCTCGAGCCCGGTGCGCTCGAGCTCGCGGGTGAGCTCTTCGACTTCCTGGTCGTTGAGCTCGAGCTCGGCCGCGAACGCCTCGAGCTGTGCGGGATCGACGAACCCGCGCTCCTCGGCGCCCTCGACGATGGCACGGATCTGATCCGACTCGAGCAAATCGTTGAGCTGGTTCTGCGTCAGCGCTCCCTCAGTCCTTTCGTCCTGCTTCGCTTGCCCGCAAGCCTTCTCACCTTAGGAGGTAAGTCCTCCGGTTACCACCTTCGCCCGGGAGTGCCGCCGCTCCCGACACGCCCCGGTCGCTCGAACGCGGCGCGCGGCAAGTGTATTCCGCGCGTCGACCCGGTCCGTGAGCATAGGACGACGACCGGTCGGCGAAGTTTGTGGAGAACCGTTCAGGAAGCCTTGCGGCGTCGGCCGCCTCGCTTCGCCGGCCCCTTCGCCCGGCGCTCGGCGAGCAGCTCGACGGCGCGGTCGAGCGTGACGGTCTCGGGCTCGTCGCCCTTGCGCAGGCTCGCGTTCGTCTCCCCGTCGGTGACGTACGGCCCGAAGCGGCCTTCCTTGAGCACGATCTCCTTGCCGCCGACCGGATCGGTGCCGAGCTCGCGGAGCGGCTTCGTCGCCGCCGCCCGCTGCCCGCGCCGCTGCCGGGGCTGCGCGATGAGGGCAAGCGCGCCGGGCAGGTCGATCGTGAAGAGTTGCTCCTCCGACTCGAGGGAACGCGACTCCTTCCCCTTCTGGACGTAGGGCCCGTAGCGGCCGTTTCGCGCGACAACCTCCTCCCCGTCTTCGGCAACGCCGACCACGCGCGGGATCTGGAGCAGGCGGAGCGCGTCCTCGAACGTCACGGTGTCGAGCGACATCGTCTTGAAGAGCGAGGCGGTGCGCGGCTTCTCCTTCGCGTCCTCGGGCAGGACTTCTGTGACGTACGGCCCGTACCGGCCGGTGCGCGCAACGATCGGCAGACCGGTCTCGGGATGGGTGCCGAGCTCGCGGTCTCCGCTGGGCTGCGAGAGCAGCTCCTCGGCCCGCTCGATGGTCAGCTCGTCGGGCGGGAGCTCGTCGGGGACGCTCGCCCGCTGCCCGTCCCGCTCGAGATACGGCCCGTAGCGGCCGACGCGCAGGACGATCCCGTCGCCGATCTCGAGCGAGTTGATCTCCCGCGCGTCGATCGCACCGAGATCCGAGACGAGCTCGTGCAGCCCGGGGCTGGAAGCGGTTGCGGCCGGCCCGTCCCCGAAGTAGAAGCGGCCGAGCCACTCGACCCGCTGCTCGTCCCCGGCCGCGATCCGGTCGAGGTCGTCCTCCATCGAGGCGGTGAAGTCGTAGTCGACGAGCCGGCCGAAGTGCTTCTCGAGCAGGCCCACGACCGAGAAGGCGAGAAAGGCCGGCACGAGGGCCGTGCCCCGCTTGAAGACGTAGCCGCGATCGAGGATGGTGCCGAGGATCGAGGCGTACGTGGATGGGCGGCCGATGCCGAGCTCCTCGAGTGTGCGCACGAGCGTCGCCTCGGTATAACGCGCCGGCGGGCTCGTCTCGTGGCCCTGTGGCTCCAGCGCGCGGAGCTCGACCGAGTCGCCTTCGGCGAGGTTCGGCAGGCGGCGCTCCTCGTCGTCCTCCTGCGCGGCCCGGTCGTCGTCGCGCCCCTCCTCGTACGCGGCGAGGAAACCGCGGAAGGTGATCACGGTGCCGGAGGCGCCGAACTCCACGGCCTCGCCCGTACTCGAATCGGCCGCGATCCGCAGCGAGACGGTCTGCCCCTGCGCGTCCTTCATCTGGGACGCGATCGTCCGCATCCAGATCAGCTCGTAAAGCGCGTGCTCGTCGGGGGAGAGCGCCGAGCGCACGTCCTGCGGCGTGCGGAAGCGGTCGCCGGAAGGGCGAATCGCCTCGTGCGCCTCCTGCGCGTTCTTGACCTTGCGCTCGTAACGGCGCGGCTGCGGCGGGACGTAGTCGGCGCCGAAGAGTGAGGCCACCTGCTCGCGGGCGGCGGTGAGCGCCGACTCCGACAGCGTCGTCGAGTCGGTGCGCATGTACGTGATGTAGCCGTTCTCGTACAGCCGCTGCGCGAGCCGCATCGTCGTCTGGGCGGAGTAGCGGAGCTTCCGGCTCGCCTCCTGCTGGAGTGTCGACGTCATGAACGGCGCGCTCGGACGGCGGACGTACGGCTTCCGCTCGACGCGCGCAACTTGGAATGAGGAGCCCTGGAGCCGGTCGGCGAGCCCTCGCGCGGCTTCCTCGTCGAGTGACCGCGCCTCGCCGCGGAGCTTCCCGTCCGGGCCGAAGTCACGGCCGGTCGCCACGCGCTGCCCGTCGAGAGAGACGAGCCGCGCCTCAAAGCTGTCCGGATCGAAGGTGGCAACCATGTCCCACCACGCCGCCGCGCGGAACGCCATCCGCTCGCGCTCGCGCTGCACGACGAGCCGGGTCGCCACCGACTGGACGCGGCCGGCCGAGAGTCCGCGCATGACTTTCTTCCAGAGGACCGGCGAGACCTCGTAGCCGTAGAGCCGGTCGAGGATGCGCCGCGACTCCTGCGCGTCGACGAGCCGCTCGTCGACGTCGCGGGTCTCCTCGAGCGCCTGCTCGATCGCGTCGCGGGTGATCTCGTGGAAGACCATCCGGCGGACGGGCACCTTCGGCTTCAGCACCTCCAGCAGATGCCAGGCAATCGCCTCGCCTTCGCGATCCTCGTCCGTCGCGAGCAGGAGCTCGTCGGCGTTGGCCAGCTGCTTCTTGAGCTGCGCGACCGTCTTCTTCTTGTCCGGGTCGACGACGTAGAGCGGCTCGAACCCGTGCTCGACGTCCACTCCGAGGCGCGCCCAGGACTCGCCCTTGTACTTCTCGGGGATCTCGGCGGCGCTGTCGGGCAGGTCGCGAATGTGGCCGACGGAGGACTCGACGACAAAGTCCGGCCCGAGGTAGCCGGAGATCGTCCGCGCCTTCGCCGGTGACTCGACGATGACCAGGTGCTTGGGCATCGGCGCGTCACGATAGCCACCGCTGCGGCGGCGATACTCCGGGCCGTGCGTCCACCGCTCTTCTACAACGTCGTCGCCGTGCTGAGCTGGCCGGTTCTCCGCGGGCCGTTCCGCCTGCGGGTGCAGGGGCAGGAGAACGTCCCGGCCGGCGGCGGTTGCGTCCTCGCCTGCAATCATCTCTCGAACTTCGACCCGTGGCCGCTCGGGATGCCGCTCTGGCCGCAGCGCTGGCTCCGCTTCATGGCGAAGGCCGAGCTCTACTGGTGGCCGGCAACGTACGTGCTCAACGCGGCCGGCGCCTTCCCGGTGCACCGCGAGCGCGCCGACGTCGAGGCCGTCCAGACGGCCGTACGTCTCGCGCGGGAAGGCAATGTCGTCGTGATGTTTCCCGAGGGAACGCGGCGCAGGAAGGGGCTCGTCAAGAAGCATCAGGCCCGGGCACGGTCGGGCGCGGCGCGGATCGCGCTGGACGCAGGAGTCCCGCTCGTCCCCGCGGCCCTCGCCGGCACCGACCGGTTGCTCTCGCTTGGCCCGCTGAGAATCGCCTACGGCGCGCCGATCGAGCTGGGCGACCTGATCGCTACCGGTGACATGCGGCAGGCGGCGCAGGAGGCGACCGAGCGGTTGATGGCGCGCATCGCGGAGCTCGAGGCATCGTTGTGAGCACCCTGCTCGCGGTCGACGGCGACTCCTTCGCGCATCGCGCCTACCACGCGCTGCCGAAGTCGATCCGCCTCAACGCGGTCGTCGGGTTCACGAACATGCTCGTCCGGCTCTGGCAGGCCGAGCGGCCGGAGGCGGTTCTCGTCGCCTGGGACACGCTCTCGGTGCCGACGTACCGGCACGAGGCCTTCGAGCCCTACCAGTCGGGGAGAGTGTTCGATGAGTCGATTCTCGAGCAGCTCGAGATCCTGCCCGAGGTCGTGAGCGCGTTCGGCTTCCTGGTCGCGAAGGCGCCCGGCTACGAGGCGGACGACTTCCTCGCTGCCGCAGCGCGAGAGTGGCCCGGGGACGTGCTCGTGGCGACGTCCGACCGCGACTCCTTCCAGCTCGCGAGCGACCGCGTCACGATCCTGCAACCGACACGCGGCGTCAGCGAGCTCGCGCGGATCGGGCCTGCCGAGGTGCGCGAGCGCTACGGCGTCGAGCCGGGGCAGGTGACCGATCTGATCGCGCTGCGCGGCGACCCGTCCGACAAGCTGCCGGGAGCGCGGGGGATCGGGCCGAAGAAGGCCGCCGAGCTGCTGGCGCAATACGGCTCGCTGGAGGCTGCGCTCGCCGACGGACGCTTCGCCGCCGAGGCGGAGGACTTGCGGCTCTTCCGGCGAATCGCGACGATGGACGCCTCCGCTCCCCTTCCTCCCCTCGCAGAAACATCCCCGGTGTGGGCGGAGGCGTCTTCTTTCCTCGAACGGCTCGGCCTCGACGGCGTCGCCAAGCGCGTGAGGGAACTGTCGACGTCCTGACGCACCCCGCGTTCGCGCGGCTGCACCCGACCGGCGGCCATCCGGAACGGCCCGAGCGGCTCGCTGTGCTGCTCGCCCACCAACACACCTGGGGCGAGGGCCGCGCGGCGACGGACGAAGAGCTGCTGCTCTGCCATACGGCCGAGCACGTCGAACTCATCCGCGGCGTCGAGGACGGGCTCTGGCTCGACGGCGACACCGTCTGCACAGCGACGACGTTCGAAGCCGCCGCGCTGGCGGCCGGAACCGCGATCGAGGCGGCGTTGCGCGGCGGCTTCGCGCTCGTCCGCCCGCCCGGCCATCACGCTCTCGCCGAGCGCGCGATGGGCTTCTGCGTGTTCAACAACGTGGCGGTGGCGGCGCGTGCGGCGCAGGAGCGGCTCGGTCTCGAGCGGGTCGCGATCGTCGACTTCGACGTCCACCACGGCAACGGGACGGAGGCGATCTTCCGGGACGACGACAGCGTTCTCTTCGTCTCGCTCCACCAGTGGCCGTTCTATCCGGGCAGCGGCGGGCCGGACGACCAGGGCGAGACGACCGTCAACGTGCCGCTGCGCGCCGGCTCCGGAGACGAGGAGTACCTCGCTGCCTTCGCGCAAATCGTCGAGCCCGCGGTGGAGCGGTTCGAGCCCGAGCTCGTGCTCGTCTCCGCCGGCTTCGACGCGCACTACGCGGACCCGCTCTCGGACATGCGCGTCACCGACGACGGCTTCCGCGAGCTGGCCCGCCGCTGCCGGGCTCTCTCGGACCGGGTCGCCGCAGTCCTCGAGGGCGGCTACGACCTCGAGACGTTGCCGGGGCTCGTCGACGCCGCACTCGACGGCTTCACCTAGCTCGCGAGTGCTGCCCGAGCCGTTCAATCGTGGAGAACGTCGCTTGCCCTACTGGAGCGAGCAACTACCCAACGGGACAGACTTCCCGCGAGCGCTCTTTGGGGGTCTTTGGCGAAATGGTCGCTTCGGTTTAGTCTCCACGGCGTGCTTGAAGGGTGGGCGCTGACCGAGGCGAACCGGAACATCCTCCTCCACGTCCGCAAGGCGGGCGACGGAGTACTGGAATGGGAGTTCTTCTGCGAGTGCGGCAAGGCGAGCTGCGAATCGCGGGTTCACCTCACGCTCGACGCATTCATCACGCTTCGCGACGGCGGCAACGCTGTGCTCGCCGAGGGGCATCACGTGAGCCAGGCCGAACGGGCGCGGGAGCTTGCCGAGCAGGCCCGTGCGCTGCGTGCTCAGGCGAGGCATCAGGTCGCGCGCGCGAAGAAGAACCTCGGCTAGACAGCGTCCGTCCCCGCTTCTACAGAGAACGGCCAGTTGCCACAGCACGAAGCAGTTCCGTTATCCCAGCGACCCGGTGCGCACCACCCGCGAGCTAGCGGCGGGCCAGCGCGAGCTGTTCCAGCGCCTCGCGGCGCGAGGAGACGCCGAGCTTGCGCAGCAGGCTCTTCACGTGCGAGCGAACGGTGTGCTCGGAGATGAAGAGGCGCTGCGCGATCTCCTCGGTGCCGTGGTGCTCGTCGAGCAGGAGCAGCACCTCGAGCTCGCGGGCGGAGAGGGCCGACGCGATGCTGTCGGGAACGCCCGAGCCGCGGCCGCCGCTGCGCACCTGGTCGAGCAGCCTGCGTGCGACAGGCCCGGAGAGGGCCGCATCACCTTGGACGACGCCCTCGAGGAACTCAGCGATCCGCGCCGGCGACTCGGTCTTGAGCAGATAGCCGGCCGCTCCGCCGCGAATGGCGGCGAGCAAATTCTCCTCGGTGCCGGAGGCGGTGAGGATGACGACCTCACACTCGGGCGCGGCCTCGCGGAGGCGGGGCAGCGCGGAGAGGCCGTCGAGGCCGGGCATGAGGAGATCGAGCAGGACGAGGTCGGGCTGCGTCTCCGCTGCGGCGGCGATCGCCTCCTCTCCGTCGGCCGCGATCCCGGCAAGCTCGAAGCCGTGTGAACGCAGCAGCGCCGCGAGCGCCTCGCGGGTGAGGGGATGGTCGTCGACGACGAGGACACGTGTGGCCATGCATTCCTTATCGGCAGCAGCCGTTCTGCCGACAAGACCCATATGAAGAGGCAGCGAACCGAGCTGCAGGCCTGGCTGTGGGGCGAAGTCGTCCTGGCCGGGCTGCTGGCGGCCAGCCTCGCGCTGCTGCTCACGCATCCGACCCTCCGGGCGCAGTACGACCGGCCGGAACTCCTGCTCGTGCTCGAAACGGCGATGGCGCTCGCCGGCATTCTCGTCGCGCTCCTCGCCGGCGCGCGCTTCTCCGTCACAGGCCTACGGACTGATCTGCTGCTGGCGGCCGGCTTCCTGATCTGGTCGCTCTCGACTGTGGCCTTCGCCATCATCCCCGCGCTCGACGGCGGTTCCCTCGACCGCGCGGACGCCTGGGCGGCCCTCGCAGGCGGCATCGCGGGCCAGGGCCTCATCGCGACCGCACCGTTCGTCGGCGGTCGCAGCCGCGTCCGCGACCGTGCGCTCCGCGACACGGTGCTGGCGGCGGCGGTGGCGCTCGCCGCCGCCTGGCTGCTCCTTCGCACCCACGGCGGCGCGCTGCCGGCGCTGACCGCACCGCCGGGCGTAAGCGCGCCACCCGGCCTCGGCTCCGCGCTAGCGGTGCAGGCGTTCCTCAACCTGCTCGCGGTCATCGGCTGGGGACGGCGGCTCGCGAAGACGGGAGACGATCTCGCCAAGTGGCTCGCGCTCGGCTTCACGCTCCAACTCTTCGCGGCGCTCCACCTCGTGTTCACACCGCCGCGCGGCACGAGCTACGTCGCCGCGGGCGAGTACATGCGCTTGCTCGCGTTCGCGCTCATGCTGGTAGGCGCTTGGCGCGCCATCCGCTTTGCCGAGCTCGGCCGCGCAGTCGCCGAAGAGCGGGCGCGGGTCGCGCGCGAGATCCACGACGGGCTCGCCCAGTACCTGTTCGCGGTCTCGACGCATGCCCAGATGCTCGAGGCAGGCACGCCGGTGGAGGAGGTCGGCCCTCAGCTGAAGGAGGCGGCGGCGCTCGCGCAGCAGGAGGCGCGCTTCGCCATCCTCGCGCTGTCGTCGGCGAGCGGTACTGCTCCGTTCGACACCGCGCTGCGCCGCTACGTCGAGTTTCTCACGGCCGACGGCGAGCTCGCCGTCGATCTCGAGATCGACCCCGCGATCCGCCTCGCTCCGGACGAGCAGATCGAGATCTTCCGCATCGTCCAGGAGGGCCTGGGGAACGTTCGGCGCCACGCGAACGCGACCCGCGCCGAGGTCGTGATCGGGCGGCGCTCCTCGGGCGAGCGGTTCGTCGTCATCGAGGACGACGGTGAGGGCTTCCCGTCCGAGTCCCCCACGGCCGGGCAGGGATTGCGGAACATCCGCGCTCGCGCGTCGTCGATCGACGGCGGCTTCAGCGTCCGCAGCACGCCCGGCCTCGGCACCGCGCTCGAGGTCGTTCTCCGGACGTAAATCCTCTTCCCTACCGCCGCTGCGCCGCCTAGAGTCCAGCGCGGTGGGGCGCTTTCTGGCACTGCTCGCCGCGGTCGCACTCTGTTGCGGGCTCGCGGCGACCGCGAACGCGGGCAAGAGGCGGCCGAACCAGCGCGTGACGATCTTCGCCGACTCCTCCGGGGCATCGCTCAACTGGGACTCGACGGCGAAGAGGATCGTCGAGAGCGGAAACCGGGTCCGCCTCGAGCTCCATCCGTGCGGGCGGCTGACTCTGCCCGGCTGTCTCACCTCCGATCCGCCGCCGAGCGTCCTCGCGACGGTGCGCAAGCTCGGCCGCGCGATCGGGCCGAACGTCGTGATCTTCGTCGGCTACAACGACGATCCCGCGACGTACCGGCACGGCCTCCCGATCGTGGTGAAGGCGCTCTGGAAGCGCGGCGTTCACCACATGATCTGGCTCACGCTGCACGCGGTCAGCAAGCAGTACGTCGATACCAACCACGCGATCTACGCCGAGCGGCAGAAGTGGGGGCCGACGATGACGGTGCTCGACTGGAACCACTACTCCGGCACCCATCCGTCGTGGTACGCCTCGGACGGGATCCACCTGAGCGGTACCGGCGCGGTCGCGTTCGCGACCTATCTGCACCGCGAGCTGAAGAGCCTCGGCCTGACGGGACCGAAGCCGCTCAGCTAGAGGGAGATCCCCGCCGGAGCGGGGCTTCTCGGTAGCAGGCCTCTAAGCCGGAGTATCGCCACGAGTTTCGGAGCAGCGTCCTTCGGCCTGCCGAGAGGACGAACATGCGCCAAGAACTCGCCTATGCGCGGAGGGCGTCTGGGATCGAACTTCGATCAGAGACTCGAGACTCTAAGAGGTGGAGGAACCTGGATCGAGGTCTGGCCGGTCGATGACGGCGTCTCGTCGTCGCAGGGCGCGCGCTCGATCATCGCGT
>WNGI01005960.1_pt1 | contig 21604 bp, 23 predicted proteins | sample 5400621 | NCBI WGS metagenome assembly WNGI01 (sample SAMN13153374, study PRJNA577476) | soil metagenome | isolation source: 20 cm soil or saprolite under Garry oak tree replicate 1 | place: USA:California | collected 2016-06-15
AGCGCCACGATCGCCCAGTACCGCCCGCTCGCGGCCGCAGCTTCCGCGGCCACCGGCAGCTCGAACGCCCCCGGGACCCAGACCACGTCCACCCGCTCGTCCGCCACGCCCCGCTCCTGCAGGCAGCGGCGCGCCCCCTCGAGCAACCGGCTCGTGACGGCCTCGTTATAGCGGGCGACCAGCACGGCCACGCGGACCTGACGCGGCGCGCGGGGCGAACTCTGGAACTCGGCCACGGTCAGTGGGTGAGCAGGTGGCCGAGTTTGTCCCGCTTGGCGTCGAGGTAAGAGCGGTTCTCGTCCGACGGCGTCATGACGATCGGGACGCGCTCGACGATCTCCAGCCCGTAGCCCTCGAGGCCCACCAGCTTCATCGGGTTGTTGGTCAGCACGCGGATGGAGGAGAGCCCGAGGTCGAGCAGGATCTGCGCCCCGATGCCGTAGTTGCGGAGGTCGGGCTTGAAGCCGAGCTCGCGGTTCGCGTCCACGGTGTCGTGGCCCGCGTCCTGGAGCTCGTACGCCTTGAGCTTGTTGAGGAGACCGATCCCCCGGCCTTCCTGGTCGAGATAGACGACCACGCCACGACCCTCGGCCGCGATCATGCGCATCGCACTGTCCAGCTGCCAGCCGCAGTCGCACCGCGCCGAGCCGAACACGTCACCGGTCAGGCATTTCGAGTGCATGCGCACCAGCATGCGCGGCTGCCGTGCCACGTCGCCGTACACCAGGGCCACGTGCTCGGCCGCATCCACGTCGTTCTGATAGCCGATGATGGTGAACGCCCCGTACGGGGTGGGCAGCCGCGCCTGCGCGACCCGGTGCACCAGCCGCTCGTGCGCCAGGCGATAGGCGACGAGCTGCGCTACCGTTATGAACGTGAGCCCGTGCCGCTCGGCGAACCGCTCCAAGTCGGGGCGCCGCGCCATGGAGCCGTCGGGGTTCAGAATCTCACAGATCACGCCCGCGGGATAGAGCCCGGCCAGCCGGGCGAGATCCACGCTCGCCTCGGTTTGGCCCACGCGCTGCAGCACGCCGCCCGGACGCGCCCGCAAGGGGAACACGTGACCGGGGCGGCACAGGTCCCCCGGCACCGTGGCGGGATCGATGGCCACACGCACGGTCGCCGCCCGGTCGGCGGCCGAGATGCCGGTCGAGACGCCGAAGCGGGCGGCGGCGTCGATCGAGACCGTGAAGGCGGTTTCATGCGCCTCGGTGTTGTGCTCGGCCATCTGCGTGAGCCCCAACGCCTGGCACCGGTCCGGCATCAACGTCAGGCAGACGAGCCCGCGCGCGTGCGTCGCCAGGAAATTGACCATCGCCGGGGTGACCCGCTCGGCGGCGCCGACCAGGTCTCCCTCGTTCTCGCGGCTCTCGTCGTCGGCCACGATGACGAGCTTCCCCGCACGGATGTCCGCGATCGCCTGCTCTATGGTGCGCTGCGACATAGTTGCCTCACGTACTTCCCCAGCACGTCGCCTTCGACGTGAACCCGGTCGCTCACGCGCAGGTTTCCGAGCGTCGTGCGCCGCCGCGTGAACGGGATCAGCGCCACCTGCACCAGATCCGGCCCCGGCAGCGCGTTGATCGTCAGACTCACGCCGTCCAGCGTGATCGATCCCTGCGGGATCGAGCTGTCGCGCACGGCGCGCGGCACCCGCAGGTCGTACACCCAGGCATCACCGCGCCGGTCCGCGTGCTCCACCACAGCCACGCCGTCCACGTGCCCCTGCACGATGTGGCCGCCGAGCCGGTCCGCCGCGCGCAGCGCGCGCTCCAGATTCACTTGACGACCGGTCACGTACTCGGCGAACAGCGTCCTGCCTTCCGTCGTCTCGATCACGTGGACCGTGAACCCGCCCTTCACAACCCGCTCGATCGTGAGGCACGCGCCGTTTACGGCGATGCTCTCGCCCTTCTTTAATCCCTTGAACGGCGCGCGAATAGTGAGAACCAGCCCGTCCTCCCCTTCCCCCCGCCCGACAGGGCGTCCTTTAGCGTTGCCCCTTCCCCGGCCTTTTCCCCTTCCGCGGGCGTTCCCCCCGTTGCGCGCGACGCCGTCGACCCGCCCGATGGCGGTCACAATCCCGGTAAACATAGTCGCCTATCCAATACCAATAATGTATCCGGCCCCATCGCACGGCGCTCCACGGGTATCCAGCGCGGCGCCTCAGGCAGCGCCGCCCCGCCGACGCCCGGAAACGCCGGCACGGCGCCCTCGCCCAGCCACACCGGGGCCTGGACCCAGTACAGGCGATCGACCATCCCTTCGGCCAGCAGCTTCGCGCCCAGCGCCCCACCCCCTTCACACAGCACCGAGTGGATCCCGGCGCCGCGCAACATGCGCACGCCGTCCGAGAGCGAGGCCGGCCGAAACACGCGCACACCGCTCCGCTCCAGCAGCGCGACGCTCCCCGGCGGGGAGTCCAGGGACGCCATGACCCAGGTCGGCATCTCGCGCGCCGTCTTCACGAGGTTGGCGGTCTCGTTCAGCATGGCGCGCCGGTCGAACACGACGCGGATCGGCGGCCGGCGCGGGGTGACGGGGCCGCGCACGGTGAGCTGCGGATCGTCGCGCAACGCGGTCGTCCCGCCGACGGCGATGGCGTCGAACCCGGCACGCAGCCAATGCACGTACTCACGCGCTTCCTCGCCCGAGACCCAGCGGGAGCTGCCGTGCGCGTCCGCGATGCGTCCGTCGATCGAGGTCGCGAGCTTGAGCGCCACGAACGGGCGCTCGGCCTGCGCGTGCGCGAACAGGAACGGGGCGTTGAGTGCCGCCGCCCGCTCGGCGAGCACGCCGAACGCCACGGCCAGGCCGTGGGCGCGCAGCGCCTCGGCGCCCCCGCGCGCCGCGGGGTCGGGATCGCGGATCGCGGCCACCACGCGCGTCACCCCCGCGGCGATGAGCGCCTCGGTGCAGGGCGGCGTCTTGCCGTGGTGGGCGCACGGCTCGAGGTTCACGACCAGGGTCGCGCCGCGCGCCCGGGCGCCCGCGGCCCCGAGCGCCACGATTTCCGCATGCGGCCCGCCGAATTCCGCGTGAAACCCCTCGCCGGCGACGGTCCCGTCCTGCAGGACGACCGCGCCGACGAGGGGATTTGGCGCGACGCGCCCCCAACCTCGCAGCGCGAGGTCGAGGGCGCGCCCCATCGCCTCCCGTTCGGGAGATTCGCTAGAAGCCGAAGCGGAGCCCGACGCCTCCGAAGACATGGCCCGCCTTGGGATCGAAGTTGGAAAAGTTCGTTGTGAAGTGCTGGTCCTTCCCCGTCTGGTACCCGAGCTCGGCCACAAGCTTGAGGGCGGCGAGGCTCAGTCCACCGTCCACGAACGCCACCTCGCGCGTGCTGCTCGGGTTAATGACGACGGTCCGCACATTGGCCGGGCTCAATGGGTTGTCGTGGAAGCGGATGCTCGTGGCGCTGGAAGAGTAGTGATCGACGCCGAGACCGGCGGCGAGATCTACGAGCACGAACTTCCAGCTCGCGACTGCGCGATAGTTGTCGGCCTTCAGGTCCATGCTGAACTGGAACTGGTCTCCGGTGCCGAACGTCGGCCCGAGATTGCCATACTGGATGCGCGGCAGCGTGCGACGCATCCAGCTCACCGAGAGCGCTGGGATCGGGAAGGTCCCGCTCAAGATCCCGACGCGAGCGCCGTAGCCGATGCCGAGGGCGGCGCCGCCGATGTGCGCCGCGTTCGAGTCCACCGACAGGCCCGATACACCGCTGGTCGGCAGCAGCACCGCCGAGCCGAGCGCATCCACCGAAAGGAAACCGCCTCGGCCCCGCAGCAACCCCAGGGCCGCTTCGACGATCGGCGCGGGAATCGCACCGTGGAAGCTGGACGGCACCTGGCTCTGGCTCGCCGAGTCCGGATTGGGCAGCGACGCCTTGATGGCGTTCACTCGCGCCGTGACCGTGAGGTGTCCGATCCCGCCGAGCGACGTGGCAGTGCCCAACACCGGGTTACCGCCGCTCACGATCATGCCCGCGAGCGGGTGAAACGCTCGTATCGCATCGACTGCGGTGTTGCAGGCGGCGGTGGCGTTCGCGTCTGGCATGGCGCACTGCGGCTCCTGAGCCGCGAGGGACGCCGCGAACGCGACAAGAGCAACTGCGATGGTCGTAAGGTGCTTTAACGAATACATATGTCCTCCTCCTCATGTGTTCCCATCCTGAAGGATGGGCTCGGCCAGACACTGTCCTGAAGGATGCCGAGCCCAGGCTTCAGCGTGGGGATCAACGTTCTGCGAACTTGACCGCTCGCGAGCCGGCCCGCACTTCGCCGATCAACCAGGTCTCGACCTGGACGCGTCGCGCCGCCGCCGTGATCGTTTCCACGTCGTCGCGGCCGGCAATCGCGATCATGCCGACGCCGATGTTGAACACGCGGCGCATTTCGCCCAAGGAGACGCGGCCGGCCCGCATTAGTACCCGGAAGACGGCCGGCCAGCGCCACGCACGCGCGTCGATGACGGCCTCGCAGTCCGGGGGCAGGACGCGCACCAGGTTGCCCGCGATGCCGCCGCCGGTAATGTGGGCCAGGGCATGCAGGCGGGTGATGACCGGCGTCACAGCCGTCGCGTAACTCCGGTGCACGGCGAGCAACACCTGTGCCACGGACTGCCCGGTCTCCGGAAACTCGTGTCCCACATCCAGACCGAGCGTGTCGAATACGATCCGCCGGGCGAGGGAGTAGCCGTTCGTGTGCAGTCCGTTCGACGCGTAGCCGATCAACACGTCGCCGGGGCGCACACGGTCGCCGTGCAGCGCCGCGCCTTCCTCTACGACCGCGACGATGGTGCCCGCGAGATCGTACTGCCCCGGCTGGTACAGGTCGGGGAGCTCGGCGGTCTCGCCCCCCGCCAGCGTCATGTCGTGCGCGCGGCAGCCGCGCGCGATCCCGGCGACGAGTGCGGCGGTGACGTCGGGCTCGAGCTTCCCCGTCGCGATGTAGTCGAGCAGCGCGAGCGGCCGCGCCCCGTGTACCAGGACGTCGTTCACGCAGTGGTTCACGAGATCCTCGCCCACCGTGTCGTGGATCCCGGCGCGCGCGGCCACGAGCACTTTGGTGCCGACGCCGTCGGTCGAGAGGACGAGCACGGGGCGCTCGTATCCCGGTGGGACGCGGACCATGCCCGCGAACGCGCCGATCTCACCCAGCGCGAGCGCGGTGCGCGTGCTGCGCACCAGCTCGGCGATGCGGCGCTTCGCCTCCTCGGCGGCGTCGAGACGGACGCCCGCCGCCGCGTAGCGTTCGGTCACGGGGCGGCGGGCGCGTCCACCTCGAAGTGGACGAGCTGCTTGAAGGCGTGCACGCGGGCGCGCACGTCGGCCGGCGTCACCTTGTCGAACCCCTGGATCCCGAACGCCTCGACCGCGAACGATCCCATTGCGGCGCCGTACACCATCGCACGGCGCAGGTTCGGGGCGGAGAGGTCGCCGTTTCGCGCCAGGTGGGCCATGAAGCCGCCGGCGAAGGCATCCCCCGCCCCGGTGGGATCGAACACCTCCTGCAGCGGGTACGCCGGGACCTTGAACGTCGTGGCTTGGTCCACGAGCAACGCGCCGTGCTCGCCCTGCTTCAAGACCGTCATCTTCGGCCCCCGCTGCAGGATCCACTGGGCAGCGCGGTAGATGTTCCAGTCGCCGGACAGCTCCCGCGCCTCGGAGTCGTTCACCATCAGGATATCGATGTGGCGCAGCAGCTCGAGCAAGAGGTCGCGCTTCGATTGAATCCAGTAGTTCATCGTGTCGCAGGCGACGAGCTTGGGCGCCTTCACCTGGTCGAGCACGCCGAGCTGCAGCTCGGGGTCGATGTTGCCGAGAAAGACGTACGCCGCGTCACGAAACTTGGCCGGAAGCTTGGGCCGAAAGTCCGCGAACACGCCGAGTCGCGTCTCCAGCGTCTCGCGGCTGGCGAGATCATAGGAGTAACGCGCCTTCCAGCGGAACGATTCCCCTTTCGCCTGCTCCACGCCGGAGAGGTCGATGCCGCGCTGCTCGAGCGCATACAGGGCGGCGAGGGGGAAGTCGCTGCCCACCACGCCCACGACCTGCACGGGGTGGAGGATGGATCCGGCGACGCTGAAGAACACGGCCGAACCGCCGAGCGCGTCGGCCGTTTCGCCGAACGGCGTCGCGACCGAGTCGAGGGCGACCGATCCCACCACCAGGAGCGACACGTTACATCCTGTCCGGGGCGCCGACGCCCATGAGCGAGAGGCCGTTCGCCAACACCTGGCGCACGGCGCGCGCCAAGACGAGCCGCGCCGCCTCCTCGGGCGCGCCGAGCACGCGATACTTGTGATACCACGCGTGGACCACCCGGGCCAGGCCCTCCAGGTAGCCGGTGACCCGGTGCGGCTCGAGTGCGGCCGCCGCCCCCGTCACGAGGCTCGGGAAGTCGGCAAGCTCTTTCATTAGCGTGAGCTCCTCCGGCTCGTCCAGCGCCGCGAGATCCACGCCGCTCGGGGAGGCGGTCTCGGGCGCGCGCGCGGCGACCCGGAAGATGCTGCTCAGGCGCGCGTGCGCCATCTGCACGTAGTAGACCGGGTTCTCCTCGGTCTGGCTCTTGGCGAGGTCCACGTCGAATACGAGATGGGAGTCGCCGCGGCGCATCAAAAAGAAGTAGCGCACCGCATCGCGCCCCACGTCATCGACGAGCTCCCGCACCGTCAGATAATCCCCGGCGCGCTTGGAGAGCTTCATCTCCGCGCCCCCCTTCATCACGGTCACCATCTGGTGCAGCACGTACTCGGGGTAGCCCGCCGGGATGCCCAGCTCGAGCGCCTGCAGCCCGATGCGCACCCGGGTCACCGTGCTGTGATGGTCCGCGCCCTGGACGTTGATCGCCCGCGCGAACCCGCGCTCCCATTTGTCGACGTGATAAGCGACGTCCGGCAGGAAATAGGTGTATTCGCCGCCCTTTTCTGCACGCTTGCGCATCACGCGGTCCTTGTCGTCACCGAAGTCGGTCGTCTTGAGCCACAGCGCGCCGTCTTTCTCGTAGGTGTGCCCCGCGGCCACCAGCCGCCCCATCGTCTTCTCGACCTTACTGGTCGAGTACAACGACGACTCGAGGAAGTAGACGTCGAACCGGACGCCGAGCGCCTGCAGGTCCGCGTCCTGCTCCTTGCGGAGCTCCTGCACCGCAAACCGGCGCACGTGATCGAGGTCGGCTCCCTCCGGGTCGGCGGGATGGGCGGCGAGGTAGCGCTCGGCGATGTCGCGGATATACTCGCCGTGGTAGCCCCCTTCCGGCAGGGCGGCGGGCCGGCCAGCGAGCTCAAGGATCCGCGCCTGGACGCTCAGCGCCAGATGATTGATCTGGGCGCCGCCATCGTTGTAATAGAATTCGCGCGTTACGCGCCATCCCGTGCAGTCGAGGAGCGACGCGATCGCGTCGCCCATGGCCGCCTGGCGGCCATGCCCTACGTGCAGCGGACCGGTGGGATTGGCGGAGACGAACTCGACATTGACCGGCTTGCCCTGCCCGGCATCGCTCCGGCCGTAGCGCTCGCCCGCCGCCAGCACCGTGTCGAGCACGCCGGCGAGCTCGGCTTCACCGAGGAAGAAGTTGATGAATCCCGGCCCGGCCACCTCGATCGTGCGGACCAGCCCCTGGGGAAGCTCGAGCGCGGCGACCAGCCGCTCGGCCACCGCGCGGGGCTTGGCCTTGAGCGTCTTGGCGAGCACCAACGCGAGATTGGTCGCCACGTCACCATGGGCCGGATCGCGGGGACGCTCCAACTCGACATCCGACGCCCTCACGGGTGCGCCCAGCCGCGCCGCGGCAGCCGCCAGCGCCGCCCGGATCGGCTCGTGCGCCCTCACTTGTCGCCGGAGTCTGTTTTCTTCGTCTTCTTGGCACCCTCAGGCGGTTTCGACTCGGGACTCGGCTTCGACTCAGGCGTGGTCTTGGACCCCTCCTTCCCGTCCTCCTTCTTCTCGCCGGCCCGCTTGTAATCGGTGATGTAGAACCCGGAGCCTTTGAAAACAAGACCCGCCCCGCCGGAGATCTGCCGCTCTGCCCGCCGGCCGCACACGGGGCACTTCTCCCGACGCCTATCGTGCATCGCCGGAAAGAACTTCTCGAACGCGTGCCCGGCCGGGCACTTGTACTCGTAGGTAGGCATCGGGCAAGCACTTAAAGCGCCGAGGACTAAAACTCCCGCTTCTTCATCTCCGAAAAGAAGTCGCGCAGATCCACGTCGTCCTCGCGCTCCGGCGGCAGCGTATCATCGTACTGCCGTCGCCGGGTCGGCTTGGCCTTGGCTGCCTTGGCGGCGTTCTTCTTCGCCAGGGCGGCAATCTTCTGATCGTCACCTTTCGACATCGCCGTTGCTCCCGATCAAGTAGGCAAAGGGAAATGTCGTGTCCGCCGTGGTCAGGGGCAAGTGCGGAAACGCAACACCATCAGGGCACAACAATCGCGGGCCACAGGCCGTAGGCTCTTGCAGTTACGGCCCTTTCCACTCACCAGGAGGAACGCCATGAAGCTGTCGATCGCATTGGGCGCATTGGGATCTGCCGCGATCCTTACCTTCGCAGCGTCCGCCGCGCCGGCGCAGAGCGCCTCGTCCGGAGGCGCTCCTGGGCGCGCGGGCTTCGCAGAGCGACGCATGCAGGCGCTGTTCAAAGACATCACCCTGACCACGGCGCAGCAGGCAAAGATCGACTCCATCCGGACGCGCTACGCCGCCCAGCTGCCCGCCTTTACGCCGGGCACGCGGCCCGATTCGGCGACCCGGGCCAAGATGCGCGAAGTGTTCCAGCAGCAGGACGGCGAGATCCGCGGCGTGCTGACGGCCGATCAGCAGAAGACCTGGGACAAGAACGTCGCGGAAATGCGCGCCCGACGCCCCGGAGGTCAGTGATTCGAGCGACGCCGACGACCCGGGGCGTCGCGTGCGGCGCCCCGGTCACGGTCCGATCCGCCACGCCGAGCTGAGCTCGGTGCTCCCCCACTTGATCCGCAGCACGCCCCGCAGGTCGGCGTAGCCCGTGCTCGGGCGCGCCGCCTCGGGGACGAGATAGATGGTGAGCGAGCCCTCCGGCTCCGCGAGCGCGCGGCTCGCGAGCGGCACTCGTCCCACGTCGCGCCCGGCATCGTAATCGGTCCCCCACTGCCCGGTGCCGCGGTTGACGATCAGCTGCCACCCCGCACGCGTGTACAAGACAAAGAGGGAGTAGTCGCCGCGCGGCAGCTTCAAGTCCCCGAGCGTCAAGTCGAGGTCGCTGTGGAGCGTGGTCGCCATGTTGGCGCCAAAGCGCCACACGGTGTCGAGAGGAATGAGCCCGCCCTCGACACGCCGGCCGCGCGCGTGCGGCTGGCCGTACGTGATCGCGATCCGTGAGGGGCCCGAGAGGCTGGCATCCTCCTCGAACCAGCGGGTGCCGATCCGCCGGGCGTTCAGGTGCACCTCCACCGATGCGTAGCTGCTCGCCGCGATGCGGAGCGGCGGCTCCGGTTCTTGGGCCACGGCGACGAGCACGAGAGCGAGAGTGATCACGATGATCTCCCGAAGGGGGCGGCCAAGCCCTAAACTAACAAACAGGGCCCCGGCGAGTCTGCCCGGGGCCCAACCATCTAGTTGACTGCCTTGACGCTACGGCGTCACCACTACCGTGCCGAAGTCGTTACCAAGGAACCGGATGTCGACTGCGTCGGGGATGACGACGGTATACCCGAAGCCACCCTTTGAGCACGCAGACCCGCTCATGGGAACGGTGAGACTCCAGCCGCTCTGCGGCACCTCGCACACCAAGTAGGTCCCGCCCGGCAGACCCGTGAAGACGTAGTTCCCGTTGTCGTCGCTGGTTGTGTCCCGGCTCACCGGCCCGCGGAGCTCGATGACCCAGCCAAAGAGACCGGGCTCATCGGCGGCCCGCCAACCGCTCGCATCCACGTCATTGAAGGCCGTGCCGTCGATCTCCCCGAGCCCAGGCGGTGGGGGGTCCGGCGGAGGAGGAAGCGGCGGTGGCGGCGGCGGTGGGGGCGGTGGCGCCGGTGGCGGTGCAGGCGGGGGCGCAGGCGGCGGTGGATCGCCGACGACGCAGTCCTCGTCCCGTTTGCCGTCGCGCCGATGTGCGGCGTCCTTGCGGTGCAGCGCGTCCTGCCGGACTTCAAACGACCGGGCCGACCCGCCTCGCGCCGCAGGGTGGGTCTTATCGCATTTCTCGCCGTCATCGCCCCGATCCACGTCGCCGCCCCGCTCGTTCGAATGCCGAACGACGTCGATGTCGTGGCGGGGTGACCGCGTGCGATCCTGGGAAACGCCCGTGACGAGCGGCGTGGCGACCAAGGCGAGCAATACCACTAAGACGCGCATCGCTCTCTCCTATGAGTGAGAGACTACTCTGAGGAGGGGGCGCTGCGGCCTCAGGCAAGCGTGGGGCGCACTCAACGTTGCTTGAGGGCGCCCATTCCCGGCTGTGCCGGGGATCACGCAGACAGCCTAAGTCAAAGATTATCCGCTACTTGCTCACTTCGCATCAAAGCCCGCGTATTCCCCGCGCTGATACACGTTCCCTTTGTATTGCTGGTCGGCGTGGATCCCGACTTTGGAGGTGTAGTACGCTCGCGCCGTCCAGTGCTTGAGCGTCTGGAAGAAGTGGTCGGCCGGGGTCTTGGGGTCGTGCTCGCCCGCCGCCATCCGGGTGAGCACCGCGACCCGCTGCTCGGCCGAGCCCTGCAGGAAGGCCTGCCCGTTCAGCTCCTTCGACAACGCTTCGACGGCCGGTCGGGCGAGTCGGACAAACGGAAATCGATGTACGCCGCCACGCCGGCGGCGCGGGCGCCCGGGGAATGGGCGTCGGTAGGGATGATCAGGTCGGAGAGCTCCTCTAGCAGCGCGAACTCCGGCCCGGTGAAAAACTTGGGCGCGCCCTGCAGCGCGAGCGCCGCGGGCGTCACGGGCGCTGCCGCCGCGGGCCCCGCCCGGAGCAACGGCGCGGCGAGCGCCGCCGCGGTCACTTCGAGCATCTCGCGGCGCGAGAGCGACTCGTCGGTCATACGTTCCCTTTCTTGAATTCGCTCGCCAGATACTCACAGGAGCGCCACGCCAGCGCCATGATGGTCCAGGTGGGGTTCTGACACGACGCGCTCACATGACTGGACCCATCGACGACAAATAGATTCTTCACGTCGTGCGACTGCTGGAACTGGTTCAACACCGACGTCTTGGGGTCGCTCCCCATCCGGGCCGTGCCCAGCTCGTGAATGGACCACCCCTCGGTGAGGATCTTCTCGTCGGTCCCCACGACCTCGATCCCCGCCGCCTCGAACATCTCGCGGCCCGCGACGACCATGTCCTCGCACATCTTGCGCTCGTTGTCGCCGAACTGATAATGGAAGCGCAGCACAGGGACGCCCCACGCGTCTTTCGAGTCGGGATCGAGATCGACGTAATTCTCGTAGCGCGCCAGCACTTCGCCGAAGGCACCCATCCCGATGAACGCCCCGGCGTGGTCACGCACCTCTTTCTTGAATTGCGCACCGAATCCCGGGGTCCCCGTGGCATTCCCGGGGAAAATCGAAAAGCCACCGCTCCCCTCGAAACCGTAGCCGCGCACGAACCCCGGTTGACGGTCCTTCAGGTTGCGGAACCGGGGGATGTAGAACCCGCCGGGGCGGCCGTCGTCGAGGGTGGGCGGCTTGCCGACCAAGTCTTTCACGAGCCCCGTGACCCCGGGGCCCATCACGTGTTCGCAGAAGTTGTGACCCACGTGTCCGCTCGAGTTGCCGATGCCGTTGGGATGCTGGGACGAGCGGGACAACAGCAGCAGCCGCGCCGACTCGAGCGTCGACGCGGCGACAATCACGACCTTCGCCTTGGCCTCGTACGACTGGTGCGTCGCACTGTCGATGAACGCGATCCCGCGCGCCTTTCCGGTGTTCGAGTCGACGAGCACTTCGTGCGCGATCGAGTTGGTGCGGATCGTCAGGTTGCCGGTGTCCATCGCGGGGTAGATGAGCCCGGTGGGCGAGTCGAACGCGGCGTGGATGTCGCATCCGCCCGGCCGCCGGTCGCAGGCGCCCCGGCCGTAGCACTTGCTGCGGTAGCGGTTGTGCTTCACACCGTCGGTGGTGACGCCGGCGCGGTACGGCGTCACGACGCGCCCCATTTTCTTCAGGCTCTCGCGCAGCTTCACCTCACCGAAGGTGAGCTTGTTGGGACGCTGAAACAGGCTGTCCGGCAGGTGCGGCAGGTTTTCCTTGACGCCGGAGATGCCGAGGTAGAGGTCGACCTTGTCGTAGTACGGCTCGAGGTCGGCGTACGCGATCGGCCAGTCGTCGCCGTACCCGTCGTGCGTTTTCCCCTTGAAATCGTAGTCGGACAGACGCAGCGCCAGGCGGCCCCAGATGTTCGTCTTCCCCCCGAGCGCGCGGGCGCGCACCCAGGCGTACTTCGTTCCGCTGTAGGGATGATCCTTCTCGTCGACGAGGATGTTCTTGACGTAGTCGGACCCGCCCCACCCGCCGACGTAAGACATGACGTGCTTGAACGTGCTGTTCTTCGCGTACGGTGGGGTCCGGATGGTGTACTCGTTGAACGAGAGGGAATGGTATCCCGGTGGCGCGTCCCCCCGGCGGGGGTGATCGTACGGCCACTGCATCGAGCGCAGCTCCTGCTCGATAGGCAGCTTCTTGCCCGCTTCGAGCATGAGCACCTTCAGGCCGCGCGTCGTCAGGACGTGGGCGGCCATGCCGCCGGCCGCGCCCGAGCCCACGATCACCGCGTCGTAGGTCTTGGACAAATCGACGTCCTGCGCGAGGGGTGGGGCGACCCGGACGAGGGTCATCGGCGCTCCTCCCTATTTCGGCTGTTGTACGGTACGGAGATAGGGCTTGTGAGTCTTGAAGCCCTGCGGGTACTTCTTGCGGGCGTCGTCGTCCGACACGGAGGTCGGGATGATCACATCCTGACCCGGCTGCCAGTTCACGGGAGTCGCCACCGTGTGCCTCGCGGTGAGCTGGACGGAGTCGAGCAGCCGCAGCACTTCATCGAAGTTGCGCCCGGTGCTCATGGGATAGACGATCATCGCCTTGACCTTCTTGTCCGGACCGATCACGAACACCGAGCGGACGGTCGCGTTCTCCACCGCCGTGCGCTTCCCCCCGCCCGCGTTGGGGTGGATCATGTCGTACAGCTTGGCCACCGTCAGCTCGGCGTCGCCGACCAGCGGGTAGTTCACCGCGTGGCCCTGGGTCTCTTTGATGTCGTTGACCCAGCGGGCGTGGTCACTCACGGGGTCGGCGCTCAGCCCGAGAACCTTGGTGTTGCGCCGGTCGAACTCCGGCTTGAGGCGGGCCATGTACCCGAGCTCCGTGGTGCAGACCGGTGTGAAGTCCTTGGGGTGCGAGAACAAGATCGCCCACTTGTCGCCGATCCACTCGTGAAAATGAATCGGGCCTTCGGTCGTTTCGGCCGTGAAGTCGGGCGCTTCGTCACCAATGCGGATCGCCATGGTGGTGCTCCTTCCCCTGACAGAACCGAGATGCCAACGAACAGCCGGTAAACTACGCGCGCGTGACCTGGTCGGCGAGTCGCCGCGCCGTCACCGCGAGCCCCGGCTCGGATCCCACACGGCAACGCCGACCCGCGAGTCGGCCGTCCCGTAGTACAGGTACCAGCGCCCGTGGAACGGGACCAGCCCCTCCACGAACGTTGTTCCCTCGGGGTACTGCCCGGTCCGCTCGTAATCCTCCGTGGGCCGGAGGAACGGCGTGTCCGAGCGGGCAATCAGCTGCAGCGGATTGCCGGAAGCGAACAGCGCCTGACCCGCGGTATACACCCGCGAGGGCAGCGTCGGGTCGCCGTACTCGCCGCTGTTGCCCGCGTTATACAGCAAGACAATCCCGTGCGGGGTGAGGAGAGCGGGCGGGCCGGCCTCGACCAGCCAGGAGTCGAAGTACCCCGGGCGGGGCGAGAGCACCTTGACCAACCGGCCGCTCGAGTCGGCCAGCGGCGTCCAATCGACGAGGTCGTCGGAGGTCGCGATGAGGATGTCGGGGACGTTGAAGTACATCCAGTACTTCCCGCGCAGCGCAGTTGCGACGACGCGGTTTCCGGCCACCTCGCCGAGGATGGCTCCGGACTTGGATTCCAGATCCCGGTACTTCCCGCCGCCCGCCCGCGCGAATGCGGGACCGTGCTTGGTCCAATGGACCAAGTCGCGGGACGTCGCGATCGCGAGCCGGGGGATATCGCGGTTCCACTGGGTGTAGGTCAGCACATACGTCCCATCCCCCGCCTCGATGAGACGCGGATCTTCGACGCCTCCGGGCCATTCGAGCTGCGCCTGTGCGTCCTTGTCCGGGTACAGCACCGGTGCGCGCGCGCGGGTGAAACGCAGTCCGTCCCCGCTTTCGGCCAGCCCGAGGCGCGAGGTATGGCGGCCGATCTGCATCTCGCCGCTTATGTCCTCGGCGCGATACAGCACGTACACCTTCCCGCCTCGCACGACGGCGGCGGGATTGAAGGTGGCGTACTCCTCCCACCGCACGATGCTGTCGTTGACGGGAGAGAGAAACGTGGCAGCGGGATTGGGTCGCAGGACCGGGTTGACCTGTTGGGGCTTCTCGAAGGGACCGAACATCCACCCCGGTCCCTGTCCGCCGAGCGCGCCCAGCGCGCCCAGCAGCGACAACCATGCTAGCGCGGCCACAACCACGCGAACGCGCCGGCCGTGAGCAGCGCGTAGATCAACCCGTCCACCGTCGTCTTGATGGTGGTCGTCCAGGCGCGGCGGTACCAGATCGACATCTGCCACAACGCGAGCGAGTACCCCACGAACGCCGTAACCCCGGCGAACCGGAAGACCTGCAGCGCCGGTGCGCTGGCGGGGAGCGCGCGCCCGGCGACGTACGCGGCGAAGCATCCGACCACGACGGCGTACAGAAACCACTGCACGAGCTGCCTGCTCATCGACATGGAGCCGCCGGGCCACACGGTGAGCATCAGCACGGGGCCCTTCTTGAACTTTTCCAAGAACTGCGGGGAACGCATCTCCTCTCTGCTCGACGGGCGCGGCATCATGTAGTCCCCCGGCGGGATGGCGAGCGGCCGAAGCGCGTCCATCACGCGGTCTTCGCTCGACAGCTTGGGGTAGTCGCCCTTGTGCCAGGGCGATGCCATGTGGATCAGCGAGCTGACGACGAACACCAGCACCGCCGAGAGCAAGATCGGCAGCCACAGCGCCAGCAGTCCGGTCATGATGACCTCCTTCATTCCATCAGGTTCTTCACCGCCGCCGCCAGCGCCTGGACCCTGGTGGGATCGGCGGCGCCCTGGGAATCACCGTTCAGCTGCGTCGCCAGCGGCGCCAGCGCGTCCCGGCGCTCGAGCCCCGACAGCCGTTCGGCGCGCGCGAGCGCGGCCCGTGCCGCCGCCACCTGGTCGGGCGCCAAGCCGTTGGAGCGCGCGAGCTGGTCCAGGTAGGCGCGCGCCACCACGAAGCTCGCAGGCCAGACCAGCTTGGGCTGGTCCTGAACGTTCATGTAGTCGAAGTGCACCAGCTTCGCCGCGTCGATCTCGTTCTGGGAGAGGAATCCGCTGGGCTGCAGCTCGACGATGTCGAGCCCCCGGGCGATCTCCGAGCTCACGATGTAGCCGTTGTACCAGTACGCAGACCACGAGCCGGCGCCAACCATCTTGGTGGAGTCCATCGGGCCGCGGTCGAAGTAGGCGATCTCCTTGGGGTGCGCCGCATCGGTCCAGTCGAACACCGAGATGCCGCCCTGATACCAGGCCTGGACCATGATGTCGCGCCCGGGGATCGGGATCAGCGAGCCGTTGTGGGCCACGCAGTTCTCGAACGGCGTCTGCGGGGCCGACATCTTGTAGTAACTCTGGAACGTCATGGTGTCGTGGACCAGGGTGAAGATCGCGTCCGCCCCCCACTGGGGCTTGTCGGTCGCGCGGCACTTGGGCTGCCCACCGCCGCCCCATTCGTCGGAGAAGAGGAGCTTGGTCCCGTCGTTGTTGAACGTCGCCGAGTGCCAGTAGGAGAAGTTCGAGTCGGCCACGGCGCCGATGCGTTTGGGATGGGCCACGTCGTGGATGTCGAGCAGCAGGCCGTACCCGCCGCACGCACCGCCGGCCAACCCGATCGCCGGATAGACGGTGATGTCGTGGCACTGGCTGGGCCCGGGGCGCACGCCGTTCTTCATGCCGGGCGGCGGGCCGCCGACGATCGCGTCCACGATGCCCTGGATCGCTCCCCGCAGCGCGGCGCTGTCCGCGCCCGTCGGCGCCCCGGTCCCCTGCCGCGCCTTGACGATGCTGTCGAGCCTCGGCTGGATGAATCCCGGCGGCAGCACGTATTCCGTGCCGTGCACCAGCGCCGTGTACCCGCCCTGCGCCCGCGCCGCGGCGGCGGCCTGCGCCGCGGCGGCGATGTCCTCGGGCGCCTCGGCGTGGGTGGCCGCTTCGGTGAGATCGTCGAAGATCCGCGGCGAGCTCACGATGCTCGCCAGCTCGGGGTGCGCGAGCGGCACCTTGATGACTTCGATGCGGAACAGCGCCGAGTTTGGGTCCTGGTCCGGGGCCAGCTTCGAGCAGCCCGGGAGCTCGTTCGGCGAGCGCACGCCTGCCGACCCGGAGACATAGATGTACACGTTGTCTTTGTCCGTGGGATCTTCCACCACGGTGTGGGTGTGCGAGCCCCGGCAGGTCTGCACATTCCCGATGTACTTTGGACTGGCGATGTCGGTGATGTCGAAGATCCGAATGCCCCGTAACCGGGCCGCGCTCACCGAGTCGTGCACCCCTTCCGTACCGCAGTCGAGGCGGCCCGACATGCCCTCTCCCGACACGAACAGCAGGTTCTTGTAGACGGAGACGTCGCTCTGCGATGCGGGGCAGAGGTACCCGATCTTCAGCCGCGGCTTCTTCGGGTTCGTAATGTCCCAGACCTGATAGCCGTTGTAGTTCCCCTGGATGGCGTAGGGGCCGGAGAACGACAGGTCGGAGTTGGTGACCCCGGCGAATTTCTCGGACGGCCGCGTTTTCGAGACTACGCGCAGGTTCCAGGTGGCTTCGCCGGCGTTCATCTCTCCCGCGCGCAGGCCGACGCGCCGGTCGGGGGTGGGCGGCGTAGTGGACATATCGAGCTTCGCCGTGGCGCAGGCGGCGAGGGACAGCGCGACGGTCGCGAGCGACAGAGACAACGACGCAGTTTTCACTGTGGGCTCCGGTGGAAGGCTTCGAGCATGCGGTTCATGCGGTCGATTTCGGTCGTCTGGTCGGCGTATACGTCGGAGGCGAACCGGTAAACGATCTCCTCTTCGCCCCCGCCCTGCGAGCCGAACAACTGGTTCACCATGGTGATGGCGCCCTGGTGGTGCTGGATCATGAACTGGAGGAACAACCTGTCGAACTCGCGACCCCGCGCGCTGTCGAGCTGCGCCAATTGGTCGGGGGTCAACATGCCCGGCATCATGGAGGTCTCCATGCCCGGCATCGTGAAGTGAGCGGGGTCCACTTCCGGCACGGGCTCATGCCGCTCGCCGAGCCAGCGCTGCATCAGGACGATCTCGTCACGTTGGCCCACGACGATCCGCTCGCACAAGGCGCGCACCGCCGCGCTCGCAGCGTGTGAGGGCGCCCAGCCCGCGATCAGGACCGCCTGCGCGTGGTGGCCGATCATGCCGGTCATGAAGTGCACGTCCGCCGCCGTGAACGGGGCGGTCGCGACAACCCGCGGCGACGGCCCCTGATGGGTGGTCGTGGCGCACGCCGCAGCGACGATCACCGCGAGCAAGGTCGCCCTCACCTACATCCCGGCTCGCCCAGCGCTCCTACCGTTGGCCAGATCCGACACGGCGGCGGCGAGCGCCCGCACCTTCGCCTGATCGGCAGCTCCCTGGGAATCGCCGTTCAGCTGGGTGGCGAGCTGCGTCAGTGCGTCCTGGCGTTGCTGCCCCGACAGCCGTTCGGCGCCCGCCAGCGCAGACCGCGCGGCCGCGACCTTGTCCGGCGCCAGACCGTTGGAGCGCGCCAGCTGGTCCACGTAGGCCCGCGCCACCGCGAAGCTCGGGGGCCAAACCAGCTTGGGCTGGTCCTGCACGTTCAAGTAGTCGAAGTGCACGAGCTTCGCCGCATCGATCTCGTTCTGCGACAACAAGCCGCTCGGCAACAACTCGAGCACGTCCAGCCCGCGCCCGATCTCCGAGCTGACGATGTACCCGTTGTACCAGTACGCGGACCACGAGCCCGCGCCCACGAGCTTGGTCGAGTCCATGGGGCCGCGGTCGAAGTACGCGATCTCTTTGGGATGCGCGGGATCGGTCCAGTCGAACACGGAGATACCGCCCTGATACCAGCCCTGAACCATGATGTCCCGCCCGGGGACCGGGACGAGCGAGCCGTTGTGCGCGACGCAGTTTTCGTTCGACGTCTGCGGCGCCGGCAGCTTGTAATAGCTCCGGAACGTCATCGTGTCGTGGGCCACCGTGAAGATCGCGTCGGCGCCCCACTCCGGTTTGTCGGTGGCGCGGCACTTGGGCGCCAGGCCCCCGCCCCACTCGTCGGTGAACAGCAGTTTGGTGCCGTCGTTGTTGAACGTCGCCGAATGCCAAAACGCGAAGTTCGAGTCGGCCACTGCGGCGACCCGCCGCGGGTGGGCCGGATCGCGAATGTCGAGCAGCAAACCGTACCCGGCACACGCGCCGCCCGCGACGCCCAGCGCCGGGTAGACGGTGATGTCGTGGCACTGCACGGGCCCGGGCCGGGGAGCGTTCCCGGGGGCGGGCGGGTTGACGATCCGATCCACGATGGCTTGCAGACCGGCGCGCAACGCCGCGCTGTCGGCACCGGTCGGTGCCCCATTGCCGCCGCGCGCCTTGACGATGCTGTCGAGCCGCGCCGCCACGAAGCGCGGCCCCACCACGATTTCCGTGCCGTGTATCGTCGCGGTGAACCCGCCCTTGGCACGCGCCTCCGCGGCCGCCTTGGCCGCGGCGGCGATATCCTCCGGCGCCTCGCCGTGCGATTCCCGCGCGGCCAAGTCCGCCAGAATCGCCGGCTTACTCACGACGTGCGCCTGTTCGGGATGGGCGAGCGGCACCTGGATCACCTCGATCCGGAACCGCTCGCTGTTCGGGTCCTTGTCCGGTGTCAGGTCCGAGCATCCGGCGAGCTCGTTGGGCGAACGGACCGGGGCCGAGCCCGACACGTAGATGTAAATGTTCGCCTGGTCGTTCGGGTCGGTCACGACGGTGTGGGTGTGCGAGCCGCGGCAGGTCTGCACGCTGGTGATGGGCTTGGGGTGCGCGATGTCCGAGATATCGAAGATGCGGATGCCGCGCATCCGGTCGTTGCTCACCGAATCGGGTACGCCCTGGGTGCCGCAGTCGAGCCGGCCGTTGAAGTCCTCGCCCGACGTAAACAGCAGGTTGCGGTACACCGAGACGTCGTTCTGCGCGTCGGGGCAGACGTAGGTCGTGACCAGCGTGGGGTGGCTCGGCTGCGCCATGTCCCATACTTGTAACCCGTGGAAGTTCCCCTGGATGACGTAGTGGCCGGTGAAGGCGATGTCCGAATTGAGGAAGCCGAAGTCGCCCGGATTGGTGTCGTCCGTGAACGCCGCCGGCTTGGGCGCCGCGGATACGAGTCGCAGGTTCCAGGAAGCCTCGGCGGCGTTCATCCATCCCGCACGCAACCCGACGCGCGGGTCCGGGCGGGGCGCCGTGGGAGACATATCGAACTTCGTGGCGGTGGCGCAGGCGGCGACGACCGTGCCGATCGCGAGCACGACGAACTGAGATCTCACTGGGGGCTCCGTTCAAGGGGTTGGGACAGGCCATCGAGCATCCGGGTCATGCGGTCGATCTCCGTGGTCTGATCGGCGCTCACGTCGGAGGCGATCTGAAACAACGGCCCGTCCCGGGCGGCGCCCGGGGTGTCGACCAGCTGGCGCACCATGGTGAGCGCGCCGCGGTGGTGCTGGATCATGAAGGTGAGAAATAGCCGGTCGAACTCAGGGCCGCGCGCGGTGTCGAGCTGCGCCAGTTGCTCCGGGGTCAGCATGCCCGGCATCAGCATGGGGTGATCCATGCCGGGCATCGTATGCCTGCCCGCGTCGGAGTCCGGCACCGCCCGATGCCGCTCCTCGAGCCAGCGCTGCATGATCGCGATCTCGTCGCGTTGCCCGACGACGATGCGCTCGCACAGGGCGCGCAACGCCGGACTCGCGCCGCGCGTCGGCGCCCAGCCGGCGATCAGCACGGCCTGGGCGTGGTGGACGATCATCCCCGCCACGAAGTGCACGTCCGCCGCGCTGTACCGGCGCCGGGCGGTGTCGGTCTGACCCTGCACCGCCGTCGCGACGAGTGCCAGCGCCCCCGCCGCGATCACGCCCGCTCGCATCATGCAGCTCGACTCCCGTTGACCAAGCGCGCTAAAGGTGCGGGCGACGCGCGCGCCGGGCAAGGTGGTTGCACCTTGCTCCGGGGTCTCCCCGGCTCAGGCCGCGGCGCCCCCGCTGGTCTTCGAAGCGGCCCAGTTCAGCAGCATCAGGCAGGGCACGACGTACGGAAAGATCCCGTACAGGGTGTCACTCACGGAGTGCGAGTGGCGATCGACCGCCCAAAACACTTGTACGCAGAACAGGGCAGCGAGCAGCACCAGCACAACGGCCTGCCAGGTCACCGGCCGGTACACCCAGCCCCACGAGACGAACCAGCGGCGCTGCACCATGATTCACCTCCCAAGAGCGCGGATAACCCAGTCGAGCAACGCGAGGGGGATCGGCAGGAGCGTGAGCCCGACCGAGAAAGCGAAGCCGTAGCGAAACATTGCCGGCCCGACCACGGCGTACCCGTCGCCCCACCGGCGCCGGATATAGAGCTCGGCGACCGCGCCCGCGCTGTAGCACAGGTTCGCGAGCACGGCATACGCCACGATGCCGACGAGGCCCAAGGGGACGTCCGGCGCGGCGCTGGGCGGGAGCAGGGCGAACAAGCTTTGGGCAGCGAGGGACAGGACGCCGGCCACGGCCAGGACTGCGTTGAACACCGGGCGCCGACTCTCCCACCACCCGAGGATTGACCACGCGCTCTGGGGCGCGTACACCGGCGAGAAGAAGAACCGAACCAGCGCGGACACCGAGCCTCCCTGACGAGCGACAGTACAATGTACTTTATGATACAAAGTACCGTCAACCCGGCTCCCTACCGGGCCTTCCGTCGACCCTGCATAATAGGCCGACGTCGCTCGAGTGCGACGCCGCTCACCCTCTCGTGACCCATGGAGACGCCGTGAAGACGCACACCTATTCGCGCCGCGAATTCGTCGGTTTGAGCGCGGCGGCCGCCGGCGCATCGCTCGCCGGGAACACCCTCGGGCCGCTCCCGCCCACCCTGCTGCCCGATCCCCAGGCCGTGGCCGCCAGTGACCGGGTCCGCTTCGGTATGATCGGCGTCGGCATGCAGGGATCCGGGCTCCTGTCCGAATCGATCAGGCTGCCGGGGATCGAATGCGCCGGTGCCGCTGACCTGTACGACGGGCGACACACGCTGGCCCGGGAGATCGTGCGACCCGATCTACCGGTCACGCGCCGCTACCAGACGCTCCTGGACGACAAGACCATCGACTGCAT
>WNGI01001143.1_pt1 | contig 21583 bp, 19 predicted proteins | sample 5400621 | NCBI WGS metagenome assembly WNGI01 (sample SAMN13153374, study PRJNA577476) | soil metagenome | isolation source: 20 cm soil or saprolite under Garry oak tree replicate 1 | place: USA:California | collected 2016-06-15
TGCTGATCGTGGCGACGGCTCGGCCCGACCTTCCAGACCGCTGGCGCGCCCGACTGGCCGCGCATGGAACCTTGTTGGAACTCGATCTCCTATCGCGCGGCCACTCGCAGCGGCTCCTTCGGGAAACGCTGGCCGCGGACCTCCCACCCGCGGTTCGGGAGGAGTTGCTCACTCGCGCAGAGGGAAATCCGTTCTTCCTCGAAGAACTGCTCGGTGCGCTGATCGACGGCGGCGTGCTTCGGCCGGACGGCGACCGGTGGACGACAACGTCGCAACCGGAGGCCTTTGTCATTCCGGATTCGGTGCACGCGACTCTTGCCTCGCGCGTGGATCTGCTCGATCGACCGGAGAAGGAAGCTCTTCAAGCCGCTGCGATCGTCGGGCGTGTCTTCTGGACGAGCGCCGTGTACGAGCTACTACCCGAGGTGACGCCGGACTTTCGGGTGCTCGAGAGCCGCGGCTTCATTCGACGACGGCCTCACTCAACCCTCGAGGGCGAACGCGAATACGCGATCAAGCATGCGCTGACGCGCGAGGTCGCATACGGCAGCGTGCCGAGGGCAAGGCGGGCGCATCTGCATGCGCGATTCGCCGAATGGCTCGAGCGTCGCGGTGCTGGTCGCGACGAGGACGCTCCACTCTTGGCGCATCACTACTTCGAGGCGGTCAACCCTGAGGCCTACAGCCTTGCGTGGTCCGGCGAGCCGGAGGAGGGGCAGCGTCTGCGGGACAAGGCTGCGACTTGGCTTCGCCGCGCCGCCGAACTTGGCATCGGCCGCTACGAAATCGACGACTCACTGGCCCTGCTCGAGCGGGCACTGACGCTTACTCGCGACAAGACGGAACTGGCGGACGTGTGGCGGACGATCGGTCGAGCGCGCGCACTGAAGCACGACGGCGACGGGTTTTGGACCGCGATGCGGCTGGCGCTCGACGCGACTGACGAGACGACGGAGCCACACATGGCGGCTGAAATGTACGCAGCGCTGGCCCTGCAGACGGCGCTTCGGCCGGCAATGTGGAAGCAGAATCCAGATCCCCAGCTCGTCGACGGCTGGATCGAGCGCGCCCTCGAGCTCGCACCGGCCGAGACGCGCGCGCGGGCGGAAGCACTCGTGGCGCGCGCGTTTTGGCACCGACCCGACAGTCGCGGGGCGGCGGACGCTCGTGAAGGCGCCGCAATTGCCGAAAAGCTGCGTGCCGTTGATGTGCTGTCGTACGCGTTCAGCGCGCGTGCGTTGGACGCGCTCGCGTCTTCAGACTATGCAGAGGCGGAAGAAGCAACGCGTCGCCGTCTCGCCCTCCTCCCGGAAGTCTCCGATCCCGATCACCAGGCTGACGTCTACTGGAGCGCACTGCTCGTGCATACCGCGCTTGGCCGCCTTGCAGAGGCGGGACGTTTTGCTCAGCTCAACGACGAGATCAATTCGCTGCTCACGCCACACCATCGCGTGCACGGCATCGCGGCACGCGTACGGGTCGACGAGCTATGTGGCCGTTGGGACGTCATCCGCGATCTCCAGAAGGATGCCGAGTCGCGGGTCGCTGCCAACGAGGACACCCCTTGCTCGGACAACATGTTCTGCCTCCTCGTCTGCGCACTTGCCTGTGCCGAACTGGGCGACGAGAACGAAGCCGCGCGGCTCGAGCGCGCCGCTGACAAACTCGGCTTCGAAGGCTACGTCGGCGATCACGAGGGGCCAAGGATCCGGTTGGCGCTCAGCCGCGGCGAGCTCGGGCGCGTCGAGGAGCTGCTATCCGCTCTGCAGGAACACGAGCCTCGCGGTCGTCCTTCGCTCACTACGCGCGCAGCGTACATCGACGGGTTGGTCGCGCTCGGGCGCGCGCCCGAAGTCGAGGACGAGGTCGAGACGCTTCTCCTCTCTCCCTACCTCGAGCCCTTCGCGCTGCGCGCACTCGCGGTGGCCAACGATGACCAGGAGTTGCTCGAGCGCGCTCTCGACAGGTTCACCGCGCTGGGACTCCATTGGCATGCTGCACAAACGCCGCTGCTGTCTTCCGTCCGCTACTGAGCGGTGCGGAGAAGCTGATCGCACGAACGGCTCGGGCGCAGCAGTGTGCGGTCCCACTACCTTGCACTGATGGAGCCACACGGTCTGACTCGCCGCGATGACTCTTCTAGCCAGCCCTCACGTCGACAAGAAAGGAGCAATCGTGATCCCCGACGCCGACGAGCCCGTGAGCTTCGAGACCCACATCAAGCCCCTGTTCCGCCAAGGCGATCGCGAATCGATGCAGCTTGCCTTCGACCTCTGGTCACACGACGACGTCAGCAAACACGCCGACGCGATCCTCGGCCGCCTCCAAGCCGGCACCATGCCTTGCGACGGCGCGTGGCCCCAAGCAGAGGTCGATCTCTTCCGACGCTGGACCGAAAGCGGCAAACGGAGCTGACCGAGGAGTATTCGGCGAACATCGCCGAGCCATCGGCGTAGGCTTCCTTCGGTGGAGAAGCGGCGGCAAAAGCACCTGGTTCTCATCCTTGCCCGCGAGTTCGCATCCAATCTCGCCACGCCGACGTTGATCGCTGACGATCAAGGGAAGCTCGTGTTCTACAACGAGGCGGCCGAGTCGGTCGTGGGCCGCCCGTTCGCAGAGGTCGGCGAAATGCCACTTGACGAATGGTCGGCGAGTTTCGAGCCGCGGACCCCCGACTCCGAGCCGCTTTCGCCCGAGCGCTGGCCGACGCGCATCGCCCTCAACGAGCGGCGTGCAGCACACGAGGACCTGCGCATAAAGAGCGTGGATCGAGTCGAGCGTAACGTCGGGGTGACGGCGTTTCCACTCTTCGCGCATGCGGATGAGTTCGTCGGGATCGTCGCGATTTTCTGGCGTGAGTAGAGAGGGGGCGGCGTGCGCGTGACGATCTGGGGCTGCCGCGGCTCGGTGCCGACACCGGGGCCTGAGACCGTCACCTACGGCGGAAACACGTCCTGCGTCGAGGTTTCGCTGGACGACGGCACGATCCTCGTGCTCGACGCCGGCACCGGGATCCGACGGTTGGGTTTCGAGCTTGTGGACCGCGGCATGCGGAAGATCCATCTCTTCCTCACGCACCTCCATCTCGACCACCTCGAAGGATTGCGCTTCTTCGCGCCGCTCTGGGATGAGCGCGTAGAGCTCGACATCTGGGGACCTCCATCCCACCAACTGAGTCTCGGGGAACGCGTCGCGCGCGCCTTCTCGCCGCCGCTCTTTCCGGTCGAGCTCAGGGACGTCCCGGCCACAGTGACCTTCCACGATGTTCCGCGCGAGCCGTGGACGATCGACCACGCCTCCCTCGCGGCACACCTCGTTGTCCATCCCGGTCCCACCGTCGGGTACCGGATCGAGACGAGGAGCTCGAGCTTCGCGTACCTCCCCGATCACGAGCCCGCGCTCGCCGGGGCAATCGCCGGAAGGTCGACCGACTGGATCTCGGGCGCGTCGCTCGCGTCGGGCGTCGACGCGCTCGTTCACGATGCCCAATATTTCGAGGACGAGTACGAGCAGCGGATCGGCTGGGGTCACTCGAGCGTTGCCGACGCCGTCGCGTTCACGCGGGCCGCCGGCGCGGGCAGACTGGTCCTCTTCCACCACGAGCCGCGTCATAACGACGGATTGCTCGAGCAACTAGAGGATCGCGCGCGTGAGCTCGCGAGCGGACAAGCCGGACCCTCGCCAACGCTCGCGCGCGAGGGGATGGTTATCGAGCTTCCTTGAAATTCGTCTTGCTCGTTGCCGCGATCCTTGGCGTTGTCGGCGTGAGTAGGGTAATGCTCTGGCTCGATACATGACACGGGGCCGCGCAGACGGGGATCGGGGACGTGCGCAGGTCACGGTTCCTCTTGTCTTGGGCATGCTCGTGCTCGCCGCCGCGCTCGTCGCTGCCGCGACGGCCTCTTCCGCCCCGAGCCGGAGCCGCGTACCGGTCTACTTCCTACAGGGCGAACAACTCCTGCGGGTTACGCGCCCCGGCGCTACTCCCTCGGACGCCCTGCACCAGCTCGTGGCCGGTCCGACGCGCGCAGAGGCCAAGCGCGGAGTGCGCACATACATACCCGTCGGCACCCAGGTGCACAGCGTCAGCGTCGCAGGTGGGGTGGCGACCGTCGACCTGGGCCGTCGTTTTGCATCAGGGCGCGATGCGCGAAGCCTCCTGGCGCGGCTGTCACAACTCGTGGGTACGCTCACCGGCCTGCAGGGCGCGACGAAGGTCAAGCTGCTGATCGACGGCAGAACTGTCCGCGGCGTCTTCCCCGGCGTTCCCACTCAGCTGCCGATCACGTTCCGCTACCTGCGGACCCCGAACGTGCCCGTGCCGACGCCGCCGGCGCCCAAGCTGCTGCCGCCCGACGACCACACCAGGCAGGTTCAGCAGCGTCTGATCACGCTCGGTTTCCTCGGAGGGCGAGCCGACGGTCGACTCGGGCCGGCCACCGCGAACGGCATTCTCGCGTTCCAGAAGTGGGAGCGTCTCCGGCGCACGGGGTCGCTCGATGCGTTGACGGAGTCCCGGCTGTCGACTGCAACACAGCCTGCTCCGGTCAGCCGCGGCCGCGCCGGCAAGCGCGCGGAGATCCTGCTCGACCGCCAGGTCGCGTTGCTGATCAAGGACAACAAGGTGCTGCGGACGATTGCGGTCTCGTCCGGCAAACCTTCGACACCCACGCCGCCCGGCGACTACCGCGTCTACGCGAAGATCCGGCGCTGGTGGTCGACGCCGTTCCGCGAGTGGCTCCCATACGCCCTGCCGTTCGTCGGCGGCATTGCCTTCCATGAGTTCCTGGAGGTGCCCACCTACCCGGCGTCGCACGGCTGCGTTCGCCAGGCCGTATCCGTCGCTCCCTGGACGTATGCCTTCGCCGAGGTCGGCATGCCGGTCAAGGTGATCGCGAGGTCCTGACGCGGCACGTACAGACGGCGGAGGAGCGTTAGTCGGGCGCGTCGTGGGAGACGACGATCGACGCCAGCGCGACGAACCCGAGTCCGACAAACGCGAGCAAGGCGGAAACCCCGACGATGTGCGCCCATGACGTGTCGAAGAAGAACGTCAACGTGCCCCCCACCCCAAGAGAGGCGCCCGCGGCGACACCGAGCAGAGACCCTGTGCCTGCCGCTCGGGTGGTAGGCACAGACGTGGCTTGGGGCTCGACTACATGTGGATCGAAGCGCCCCCGCAAGACCAGACCGAACAGGAGCACAAGCGACGGCACGAGCACGATCGCACCGATCGCGACGCCGACGATGACTGCGACGAGCGCAGAGTGACCGGCGGCGGCTTGCTCCACTGTCAGCCCCGGCAGGATGTCCGGCCGCTGAGCGAGCGCCCATCCGGCCACGATCGCCGCGACCGCGAGCGCCGCCGTCACTCGGGCAGGGCCGAACCGCCGCCGGGAGACGAGCGCGAGCGTCGCCACTCCAGCAAGCCCTGAGACGATCACCGCCGAGAGACCGGCACCGCCGGTCAGGCCGTCCCAGATCCGCGGCGCGTCGCTGCGAACGATCGGCAAGCCGGCGAGGGCGAGGGCCCCTGCAACGACGCCGGTTCCCAGTGCACGGGTGCGGAACGCGTCCGCAAGATCCGAGCGGCCGACGCGCACAGCATCCGCCGCGAGGTAGACGGCCGCGAGATAGGCCGCAGTCGCCACGGCGAGGGTGCCGATGAAGATCGACGTGGTGTTGAGCCAGCTGGTCGCGAGATCGCCCTTTGCGTTTCCAACCGGGACCCGGCCCGAGGCGATGCCGCCGATCACGGCACCGAGGGCGAATGGAGTGAGGATTGACGAGATCGCGAAGCCCACCTCAATCCTCCGCTGCTCTCGCAGCGTCCTGGTGCCCGATCGCAAGGCGTATGCCGTTCCGCGCATGATGATTCCGATCCCGGCGATGAACAGCGGGACGGAAAGCGTCGACGCGATCGATGCGAATGCCGTCGGGTAGGCCGTCCAACAGATCACGAGGACGAAGATCAGCCAGACGTGGTTCGTCTCCCAGACGGGTCCCATCGCATGATGCGCGTGCTCCCGTAGCGCCCGGTCGCGCTCGCCACGACCACCCCACAGCTGCCAGAAGCCGGCTCCGAAGTCTGCGCCGCCCAGCACGGCGTAGGCCACGAGCCCGGCGAGCAGCAGGATCAACGGAACGTCAGCGAGGTGCATCTGCCCTGCTGGTTGGGTAATCAAGCGGAGCGCGACTCAGCCGGCGGAGAATCCAGGCCACGGCGAACCCGAGCCCGACATAGACCAGTGCGAGTGTCGCGTAGCCGATCGGGATCCCGGACGCGCCGGTGACGGCCTCGGAGGTGCGCATGACGTCGTAGACAACCCAGGGCTGTCGCCCGACCTCAGTCGTGATCCAGCCCGAGATGAGGGCGACGAGCGCGAGCGGGCCCGATGCGACGAGCGCACGGTAGAACCACGGCGAGGTCGGCAGGCGGCGGCGCCTCAGCCACGTCGCGACGTAGACAACGCTCAGCAGCGTGAGCGCGGTTCCGATTCCCACCATGGTCTGGAATGCAAACCGGACCACGTTCACGGGCGGCCGATCCTCCACCGGGACCTCGTCGAGGCCCTTGACCTTCGCGTTGAAGTCGTGGGAGGAGAGAAACGAGAGCAGCTTCGGGATCTCGATCCCGTACTTCACCTCGTGTCCGTCGTACCACCCCAGGATGTGCACGGGCGCGCCCTTCTCTGTCTTGGCGAGCCCTTCGAACGCGGCGAGCTTGACCGGCTGCGTCTTTGCAACATCCCGCGCGGCCCAGTCGCCGACGATGATCTGCACGGGCGAGGCGAGCGCGGCGATCGTCAGCGGAATGACGAGCGCCGTCCCTTCGTACCGGCCTTGGCGACCGCGCAACCAGCCGAACGCATAGAACGTCGACATCACGAACCCTGCGACGATGAAGCCCGCGAGGTACATGTGCACGAGCTCATGCCAGAAGTAGTCGTTCTCGAAGAGTGCGGCAAAGGGATGCACGTCGACCGCGCGACCGTTCTCGAGCCTGTACCCCGACGGATGGTTCATCCAGCCGTTGACGGAGATCACCATCAGTGAGCCGCTGAAGCCTGCGATCACGATTGGGACTCCGGCGAGCAGGTGCATCGTCGGGGACAACCGCCCCCACCCGTAGACGTAGATCGCGATGAAGATCGCCTCGACGAAGAACGAGATCGCTTCGATGGCAAAGCCCAGGCCAAACACGGATCCGAAGGCCGCCATGAAGTTGGGCCAGAGCAAACCAAGCTCGAAGCTGAGAATCGTGCCGGTCACGACGCCGACCGCGAAGAGCGCGAGCATGATCTTCGACCACCGCCTCGCCAGCACCGTGTACAGGGGGTTCCCCGTCCGATGCCCGAGCCATTCGGCGAACAGCACCATCGCGGGAAACGCGATCCCGAAACAGACCAGAGGGATGTGCGCGGCGAACGAGAGCGCCTGCATCTGCCTCGCCTGCAGGAGGTAGTCCTGGTCGGCCGGGCCGAAGGCGCCGACCGACGAGCCGGCTACTGCCGTCGCAAACAGGACGGGGGCGGCGACCATCTCAGGGCCACCGTACGCCCGGCCGCACCGCTATGCGCCGACACTCAGCCTGAACCCAACGCTTGGAAGCGTCTAAGGCCGTGGCCAAGCCGGCGCAGCCTGTTCAGGCCGCGACGCTCTCCCCTACTTGCGCTCGACGGCTGAAGATCGATTCCGCGCACGCCTCGCACACCCCGGACTGCAGTCGAGGTGGAGCAGCGAGCTCGTAGGAACGAATCTCCCTGATGACACGCTCCGCCTCGGTCCACTCCGAACCGCGGTGCACACGCAAGCAGATCGAGCAGGTGATCAAACCCGTTGGTGATTTCTTCTGCACGAGGCGCATCGTTCTCTCTCCTTTGTCGGTTCCGTTCACTGTGAGGGCCCGCGACTCCACGGACATTGAGGCGAGTGGCGCCCTCGCTTTCTCGTTCCGCAGGAGGGGCACACGTATGCCCCTCCTGTGTAGATGTCGGCGAGCCTCTTGGCCATCACGACGACGATCACCACGGTCACCAGGAGCAACGGGCTCATGAGGGCTACCGTCCGGAGCGCCGTACGACGCTCAGGCCGCCTGACGCTCCAGGCTCGTGCCGCCGACGGTGAGCGTGACCTCGATGTTGCCGCGTGTTGCCCGGGAGTAAGGGCAGGTCTCGTGGGCCAGCCGCATCAGTTCGAACGCCTCGTCACGGCCGAGCCCAGGCGCTTCCAGGTCGAGCGCCGCCGCGAGCCCGAAGCCGCCGCCTTTCAGCGGACCGATCCCGACGCGTGCGGTGATGCGCGAGCCGCTCAGGTCGAGCTTCCGCCCGGTAGCGAACCGCATCAGCGACGACTGGAAGCAGGCGGCATAGCCGGCCGCGAAGAGCTGCTCCGGGTTGGTGCCGGGCCCGCCCGAGCCGCCCATCTCGGACGGAACGTCGAGGTCGACGTCGACGCGCCCGTCGCTCGTGCGGGCGTGACCTTCGCGACCGCCCGTGGCCGTTGCCTCGGCGGTGTAGAGGATCTCCGGTTGGTTGCTCATCGCGCGTTCTCCTTTGGTGGCTGCGAAGCGAGGAGTGTCATGGTCAGCGAACCGTGAAGACACCCTTCATCCCCGCAGCGGCATGCCCGGGCACGGTGCAGAGGTAGGTGTACTTCCCCTTCTTCAAGGTGACGGAGATCGTCGCCGTCTTGCCCGGCCCGATCAGCGGTGTCTTCTTGCTGCTGATCTTGAAGTCGTGGAGGATGTGGCCGGTGTTCTTGAAGACGAACGTGACCTTCCTCGGCGTCGCAACCGACTTCGTCGAGAGCTTGAAGAAGAATTCGCCGCCCTTGACCTGAACCGTGGTCGCAGTCGAGCGCGTTTGCCGGTCAGCGTGTGCCCCGGCAAGCGGGACCAAGGCCAGTCCTGCGACCGCGAGCGCCGCGAGTGCGGAGACGGAGCGGATGGTGAGCTGTTTCATTTGCACTACCTCCTGCGGATTTGAATGTCAGTTGGTGAGCGAGTACGCGATCAACTGGAAGTGAGGGTTCTTGTCGAACCCCGTCGTGGCGGCGGTGACGAGCAGCGTGTCGCCGTCGATGGCGGGGAAGGAGTTGATGCCGGCGGGCGCCTTAGTCGTCCAGAGCGTCTTGCCGGTCGTGGTGTCGAAGGCGTAGACGGTGCCGGCGTACGTGCTCGTGAAGACGACGTCGTTGGCGACCGTGGCGGCGCCGAAGTCCATCGACGGCAGCTTCCGCTGCCAAAGCACCTTGCCGGTGGCTGCGTTCACTGCGGTGAGGCCGCCCCGGCCGGTCTTGAAGCTGACGCTCGCGGTGAGTCCTCCCGGGAGGCCGCTTGCGCTCGCATGCGTCGGGAAGTTGAGCCAGGGCACGAAGAGCCGATTGCCCGCGAGCGCCATCGGCGTCTCGACCCCACCCAGGTCGCCCGGAAAGATGCTGACGACCTTGCGCGGCAGCGGACCCGTGTCGTTCTGGTGCTTGCCGACGGAGAGCGTCCAGAGCCGCTTGCCGTTGTCGGCGCGATAGGCGTAGGCCTTGCCCATCTTGCCGGCGACCAAGACGATCTCCGTCGGCGTCCCCTGAACGCTGGTGGTGGTGATGATCGCGGGGATCATCAGGTCGTAGTCGCGGACGTCGTGCGCGATTGCCTGCCGGAACCAGAGCAGCTTGCCGGTCTGACCGTCGAGGGCGACGAGCGAGTTCGTGTAGAGGTCGGGGCCCGGCCGGCTAGACCCGTTCGGGAACTTGGGCGTGCCATAGAGCGGCGCCGGGTTCGCGACGGAGATGAAGACCCGCCCCTGGCTGTCGACGGAGGGCGGGTACCAGAGGCCGCCGCCGCTGTTGACCTTCGGGTTTCCCCAGAGCTTGGCGCCGTCGGAGATCGTGTTGAACTTCCACTTCGGCTTGCCGGTGGCAGCGTCGAGCGCCCAGACGACACCGAGCGCACCGCCTTTGTAGAAGGACGAGAGGCCGTTGCCCGGCACCGTGCTGATCAGGACCGTGTTGTCGTAGACCTGGGGCGTCATGTCGATGCCCTCGCGGTTGTTCCGGATCAGCTTGCGGCTCCAGAGCAGCTTGCCTGTATTGGGATCGAGCGCGAAGGCATTCGTCTCGGTGCCGCCGTAGATGCGGCCGTAGCCGTAGGCGATCCCGTTCGGCCCGATGCTCGGCTTGCTGAACGTGTGTTGCCACTTGAGCTTGCCGGTCGAGCGGTTGAGCGCATAGACATTCGAGTTCAGGTCTTGCAGATACACCGTGTCGTTGAGGACGATCGGCGTGGAAGCGAAGACACCGAACGCGCTGGCACCCTTCAAAGCGAAGCGCCACTTCACCTTCAGCTTCGACACCGTCTGCGAGTTGATCGGCGTCTGGGTCGTGGCGCGCGTGTTCGCGAGGTCGTAGTTGTGCGCCGGCCACGAGTCGGCGTTCTCGGCCCACTCGGGCGGAGGCTGACCCACCGCGGCAGCATGGCTACTTCCCGATGAAATCCCTCCCCAGGCTGCGAGGACGGCGGCCACAACGAACGCGCCCACAATGACGAGCGCCGCTCTACCTCGGGGGCGCGTTCGAATTGTTTTCGTGAATGACATCGCTGTTGAGCTCCCTTCGGGGGTTGATCTGGCCGAAACACGATTGCTGCGCAGTCCCACGCGCGTCTGCACAGCCAGCGTCCGTTTGCTCCCCGAGCTACCCCCAATCTCCGACTACCTGCTGACCGCCATACCGCTCCGCCTCGATTCCCTGGATGCCATCGGCCTCAAGGATCGGGTCGAGGCGCTCGGCGGAACGATCTCGGTCGTCAGCCCTCCGGGGGAGGGAACCACACTCCATGTGCGGCTCCGCGGCCGTCCCAGCGCTGCTCCGACGCTCCGGCACAGCGCGCTCGGCGCTCGCGACGTGAAATCTGCCCATAATCGCCGGTATGGCTTCGGAGCGCACGCGTGTTGTGCTGGCGGACGACGACGTCCTCCTCCGCGAGGGTCTCGCGGGCCTGGTCGAGCGCTCCGGCTTCGAGGTCGTGGGTCAGGGCGGCACGGCCTCCGAGCTGATCGCGCTCGTTCGCGAGCACAAACCCGACCTCGCAATCATCGACATCCGGATGCCGCCCAGCCACACGAGCGAGGGTCTGGACGCCGCCCGCGTGATCCGTGAGGAGCTTCCGGAGACCGCGATCCTCGTCCTGTCTGCGCATGTCCAGGTCGAGCAGGCGACGGACCTGCTCGCGAGCGGACAACGCAGCGGCTACTTGCTGAAGAGCCGCGTGACGGACGTCGACGAATTCATCGAGACGCTCCAGCGGATCGTGAAGGGAGGATCGGTCGTCGATCCCGCGCTGGTCCAGGAGCTCGTCGCCGCCCGCCGCGTCGAGGATCCCCTCGATGTCCTCTCACCGCGCGAGCGTGAAGTGCTCTCGCTGATGGCCGAGGGCCGTTCGAACGCCGGCATCGCTCATCAGCTCTGGATCACCGAAGGGACGGTCGAGAAACACGTGCACAGCATCCTCACGAAGCTGCGGCTCCCCGCCACCGAGGGCGATCAGCGCCGCGTTCTCGCCGTGATCACTTTTCTCGACGCCCGTTGAGCGTCAGAGCTAGCCGATCGAAGCCGGCCGCGCCGCTTGCGCGGCCGGAATGACTTTCGATCGGCTCTCGATTCGATTCCGCCCTGGCGGGGGCTCGTCTGCGGGCTAGGCCGCGGACAGAGCTCGCCGCTGATTGAAGCGGTCGATCCTGTCGCTGCTCACTGCGCCCTGCTCACGGCCGGTGTAGGCGGGATGGCAGGCGGAGCAGACGTCGACGGACAGCTTCGTGGCGGTCGAACGGGTCGTGAACGACGTTCCGCACGAAGAGCAGCGCACATCGATGAGATGCAGGTCTGGATGACGAGTCATGGGTTCTCCTTCAAGAGGTACCGGGGCACCAACGCCCTCACCTATGTAAACGCTCGGAGCTCTCCGACTGTTCCTCGCGCAAATCTGGTCGGTCAGGCCCGCGAAAGTGCCGGCCCACCTGCCAGCTGCCCAAGCACCTCGAACATGGCCGCCAGATCGCGATGCTCGTATCCCAGTGCGCGCGCGACGGTGAGCAGCTCGTCGGCTGCGGCCGTCGACGGCAGGGGGATATGCAGCTCCCGTGCTGCGTCGAGCGCGAGCACCACGTCTTTCTGCATCAGGCTGACGTCGAACCAGGCGTCTTCGGGAAGGTCGAGGACGAGCTCGGCACGCGCCTTCAGCATCGGGGAGCCGATCGCGCTCTGCGTCATGACGCCGACGGCGAGCTCGCGGTCGATTCCGGCGCGATCGGCCAGGAGCAGTCCCTCGGCGAAGGCGAGCATTTGCACGGCGAGGCTGATGTTGATCGCGAGCTTCAGGACCAGCCCTAGTCCGTTCTCGCCGATGTGCGTCGGCGTGCCGAGCTCGCTCAGGATCGGCTCGACCTGCGCGTACACCTGCTCGTCGCCGCCGACCATGATCGTGAGGGTTCCCGCCTGCACCTGCGGAACGCTTCCCGACACGGGCGCATCGAGCATCGCCGCTCCGAGCTCCCGCACCCTCGCCGCGAGCTCGCGACTCGCGCGCGGGCTGACGGTGCTCATGTCGACCCAGATCTTCCCGGCGGCGAGGCCGGCCAGAATGCCGTCGGGTCCCGACGCAACGACCTCGAGCACCTCGTCGTCGGGGAGGGATGTGAAGACGACGTCGGCAGCCTCCGCGACCTCACGCGGCGTGTCCCGCCAGCGCAAGCCCCTCTGGATCAACCCCTGAGCGTCTGTTCGAGTTTGCTCCTCGCCGTAGATCGGATAGCCGGCGGCCAGAAGGCGGGCCGCCATGTTGCCGCCCATGCGTCCGAGGCCGATGAAGCCGATCCTCGTTGCCATCGCCGGTTCGCCTCGCATGCTCAGCTCCTTTCCAGTGCGAGCGCACCTGCCCGCTGGTCTTCGCCCTTCGCCGCACCGTTCGATCTCGAATTCGTTCGGGCGGGCTCCTTCGGCTCGGCGTGGTCGAGGATCTGACTTGCCGCGAGATAGCGGTGCACGTTCGCCGGGGTTGGTTCCTCGGCGAGGTCGTGTACGGCCCCTCGGAACAGCGCCTGAGCGTGCGACGGGGTCATTGGGCGCCACGATGGCGGACGGCGCTCGCCGTGTCGTCAGGGCGAGCGGCCAACATCGCTACCGGCCTGCGGGGAAGTTCTGCTTACGGCTACCTGGAAGCGGCCGGAAGCTCGACCCGCACGGATGTGCCTGCGCCGAGGGGGCTGTCGACCGCAATCGCTCCGCCCAGCGCCTCGACACGGTCTCTGAGCCCGATCAGGCCGGTGCCTCTAGCCGAATCCGCACCCCCCGCGCCGTCGTCCCGGACGGAGACGCGAACTACACCGTCGACCGCCTCTACGCCGACGCGGACGATCGAGGCGTGGGCGTGCTTGGCGGCATTCGTAAGCGTCTCCGAGACGATGTAATAGGTCGCCACCTCGACGCCCTCCGGCAGCCGCGCGTCGACTCGGACATCCAGCTCGACCGGAACCGCGGACCGGCGGGCCAGTGTCTTCAGCGCCGGACCGAGGCCGCCCTCGGCCAGGATCGCCGGGTGGATCCCGCGAGCGGTCTCCCTCAACTCGTCCAGCACACTCGTGAGGCCCTCGGCCACGCGGGACAACTCGCCGTCGAGCTCGCCGAGCTCCGGCGGAAGCATCGCCTGCACGGCTCGCAGCTCGAGCGCCAGTGAGACGAGCCGCTGCTGCGCTCCGTCGTGCAGATCGCGCTCGATCCGCCGCCGGGTCTCGTCGGCAGTCGCGACGATCCGTGCGCGGGAGGCCGCGAGGTCAGCGCGGTTCTCGGCATTCGAGACTGCTGTTGCCGCGATGTCGGTGAAGTCGGCGAGGCGCGCCTCCAGGTCGGTCGGCAGCCGTCGCTCCGACGTAGAGGCGGCGATCAGGACGCCCCACAGGCGACCGGCGACGATGACCGGCGTCCCGACCCCTGAGCGTGGACCCGTCGTGCGGATGGCCGCGCCGAGGGCGCCGGAGCTGTCCGCGTAGCTGTCCATGCGGATCGGACGGCTGGTCTCCGAAACGAAGGTGCTGAGGTTCTTGCCCCCGAGCATCGTCCGCGTGCCGACCCGGACATGGCCGCCGTCTCTGCTCCAACTGGCGACCACGGTCACCGTGCCGTCCGACTCGTAGCGACTCAAGCTCGTTCGATCGACGGGAAGCAGCTGCCCGGCTTCCTCGGTGACCGCTGCGAACACCTCGTCCGCCGGCGCTGTGCGCGCCACGAGCGTTGCGACCCGCCGCAAGGCCGCCTGCTCCTCTCCGAGCCGAGTGAGGTCGTCGACCAGGATCCCGATGACACCTCCAACGACGACGAACGCGATCAGAGCGACAACGTCGACGGGGCTGTCGGGACGCAGACTGCCATAGGGATGCGCAAACAAGAGCGCTCCCGCCAGAAATCCGACCACGACGGCGGTGAGCGCCGCCCCGACGCCACCGATCAACGCGACCGCGACGACGGCGAGGAGCGTGCAGAAGAGGACGCCGGCCAACCCGAGGGACGACCGGAAAGGCAGCAAACCAACCGCGACGACCACCGGGCCGACGACCGCCAGGACTCGCGCAGCCGCGCGGTGTCGGCGCGGCAGCCGCAGGAGGCGACGCGCACGCGCAGGCGACCGCTGCCTCGACAAGGCGCCGACCAGACGCCTCAGCGCGCGCATGGCAGTGACGGTAGCGCTCAGCGCGAGCGGCCGTTGAGGATCCGGCGAATCGCCTCCGCCGAGAGCTCCGACTTCGGCACAAACCCGATTGCCTGGCTCTCGGCGATCAGATCCGCGAAGTCGGCCTCCGAATGGGTCGAGATCAGGATCACCGCCGAACGCTTGCAGCGGCCGTCCTCGACCAGGCGGCGTGTCAACTCGAAGCCGCTCTCCCGCCCGAGCGTGATGTCGACGAGGAGGACGTCGGGGCTCAGCTCCTCGGCTCGCCGAAGCGCCTCCGCCCCGGTCGAGGCAACGCCGACGACGCTCAGACCCTCTCGCTCGAGGAGAACTCGCGCCGCATCGAGGAAGGACCCGTTGTCATCGACGATGAGGACGCTGATAGCCACCCAATCAGCGTGGCAAGCCACACGGCGTTCCGCATTGCAGCTAGCAGGAATCTGGAGAGTTCAGCTAGCCATGCGGCCGGATCGGTGCTGCCTCCGATGACAACGACTCCGGGGCGCGGAAGGCTTCGACAATGACGACCACGCAGTATCTCAACCAAGGCAGAGCGCGATTCATTGGCCTGCTCGCACCGCTCGCCGTACTCATCTGCGCGTCCTTCGCGGCGACAGCCACCCAGAGCGCAGCGGCATCGAGCGGTCGTACCGCGACGAACAACGCGATCGAGCTGGAGAGTCTGGGACATGCGATCGCGAGCAGCTCGAACTGGGCGGGGTACGCAGTCACGCCGCTCGACGCGACCATCTCGACGATCCCTCCGACTCCTCCGGCTCCGACGACCGCCACGAGCTTTACGAGCGTTTCGAGCAGCTGGGTTCAGCCGAAGGCGAGTTGCACGAAGTCGAAGGCGACCTATGCGGCATTCTGGGTCGGCCTCGGCGGCTTCTCCCCGACCTCGCAGGCGCTCGAGCAGATCGGAACCCAGGCGACCTGCACCACCGCGGGCAAGGCCACGTACTCGATGTGGTACGAACTGGTCCCAGCGGCCAGCGTGCCCATCCGCTTCAAGGTCTTCCCGGGCAATGCATTCACGGCCTCCGTCAAGGTCAACGGCACGCAAGTGACCCTGGAGATCAGGAACCTGACGCGAAAGACGAACTTCACGAAGACCCTGTTCATGGCCGAGCCGGACCTTTCGTCCGCGGAATGGATCGCAGAAGCGCCGACCGGCTGCAACGCCTCGCGATGTGTGCAGCTCCCCCTGGCGAAGTTCAGCAAGCTGACGTTCACGAAGGCTTCTGCGACGACCTCGGACGGTCACACGGGCACGATCAGCGATGTCTCCTGGGCTCCGACCGTGATCAGTCTGGAGAACAGCGCAAGCGATCCGTTCGCAACCGACACGAGCGGGGCGCTTCCGTCACCGCTATCGACCAACGGTGCATCTTTCGCGATCGTCTGGCAACAGGCCATCTCGACGGCGGCGCTGTCTCGCGCGAGTAGGAACTAGGAGGGTGGCGAGAGCCGGAGGTGATTCCGGTCTTCGCTGTGCTCAGACGCTCCCGCCGGCGCGATCAGCTGACTCCTCAGAGTGGCGTTCGACTCCCTGCAGTCGAGGCACCTGAGGGAGCCAACGACAGCGAGCGCCTCGTCCAGACGTCGACCGCAGGCCAGGCAGCGCAGACCGATTCTTTTCGCGTCGGCATCTGGCCCCGAGTCCCAACTCGCCACCTCAGTCGCCCGCCGGAAGTTTCGGCTTGATCGAGCGGGCGGCGTAGGCGAACGGATGCCGATACACCTCTGCCGCCTCGGCGCCGCTGACCGGGACGACGATCTCCTCGCCGGTCAGTCCGTCGTAGGCGAAGACACGTAGCGTCTTGTCGTTTCTGTCCCAGACGAGGGCGACCCCGATCGAGCCGGTCTTGCGCGTCGCCAGGTCGACCACCTGCTCCATGAACTCAGCATGACCCTCGCCGAGCTGGACGCGCTATCCGAAGGGCGCGACAGGCCTAGACCCGCGGCTGGGACGAGCAAGGACGCGCGTCGAGCACGCGGCGCCGGCGGCTTTCGCGCCGCCGGCGCCGCACCCAAGAGCCTAAGCCGACGGCGCCGTAGCGGGCCTCGGCATCTCCTCTGCGAACACCTCTCCCTCGGGAGCCTGGAGGTGCGCACGCTTCGTCCGCTGCACGAGAATGAAGTACACCGCGCCGACCAGCGCGATGACGATCGCGACCGTCCAGAGGATCGGCTGGTCGTTCAGCCAATGCCAGTGGAAGTTGAGCAGCTTGCCCGTCTGGTTCGGAGTCGGGTTCGTCGCCGCGCGTGGCCACGCGAAGTTGACGAGCATTCCGCCGCCCGATAGGAGCGCGACAGCCGTGATCGGGATCCCCCACTTGCCGAGCGAGAACGGTGCCGCCGTTCGCGGCCAGCCTCGCAGCCTCGCACGAATGACGGCGAGATTGCAGATGAGGTAGCTGAGATAGATCATCCCGGTCGCCGCGATCGCGACGATCGCCGCGCCGGTGTACTGCAGCATCGGGATGAACGCGAAGATACCGACGGCGACACACGCCCCGATCGGAGTGTGCAAGCGCGGGTGCACCACCCGAAGCAAGCTCGATCCCGGGAGTTGCTCGTCACGCGACATGCCGAAGCAGAGCCGGATCGTCGACGCCTGGATCGCGAGACAGCAGACGAAGATCGCCGCTGCAACGACGAGCAGGTACACGGTCGCGAACGCGTTCGAGAAGTTCGCATCGATGATCTGCGCCGGCCCGAACGCGCCCTTGATCGCGGCGCCCATGTCGGGGACGGCCATCAAGGTGGCCCAGAGGAAGACCGCTCCGACCACGAAAGCACCGACGACCGAGGCAAGGACCGCCTTGGGCGCTTCGCGTCGCGGGTCTCTCGTTTCCTCGGCGAGCGTCGACGCGGTGTCGAAGCCGTAGATCACGTAGAGGCTCATGAACATCGCCACGAGGAACGTGCTGACCGTGAGCGACTGGCCGCCGGTGTGGAAGATCACCCCGACGCCCTGGTGGTTGTGGAAGATCGCGAGGACGAACGCGAAGACGACCATCCCGAGGATCTCGAAGATGACGCCGGTGTTGTTGATCAGCGCCACGAGCCTCACGCCGAAGATGTTCAGGATCGTGATCCCGGCGAGCGTGACGATCGCGACGATCCGTTGGTTGTGAAGGCTGCTCGAGACGTTCCAGCCCATGCCGTTGAGCGCCGGGATGAACGCCAAGGGAAGCGTCACGCACACGGACGAGACGGTCAGGATGCCCGCGAACAGGTAGATCCAGCCTGCGAACCAGGAGTACGTCTTCCCTGACAGGTACTTGGTCCACTGGAAGACCGATCCTGCGACCGGATAGTGGCTCGACAGCTCCGCGAAGGTCAGAGCAATGATGAACTGGCCCAGCGCCACGATCGGCCAGCTCCAGAAGAAGACGCCGCCGATGGTCGTCAGGCCCAGGAAAAAGAGCGCGAAGATGCCGGTCGACGGCGAGATGTAGCTGAATGCGACGGCGAACGAGCTGAAAACGCCCAACGTGCGACGAAGCTCCTGCTTGTAGCCGAAGCGGGCGAGATCGGCCGAGTCGCGAGCCGCCTCGTCGGGCGTCTCGTCGTGGATGTCCACCATACGGGTTGCCCTCCAGGGTAGGGGTCGCGGCCGATTTAGACACGGCGCCACGCACCTTGTCAATCGAGTTCGGTGGCTCGAGCTTGCGTACTTGTGTCACCGAAGCGCGCGAGGTCGTTTACGCCGCCTGAAGCGCACTGAGGAAACGCGGGTCAGCGGCGGTCCGGGCGAGTCGCTCGAAGTGCTCCTCGGCGTAGGCGGCAAAGTCGAACTCCAGCTGCGAGATCGCGAGCTGCACGATGCCCCACATCGCCTCCCGAAAGTCGGACATGAACCGCATCAGGACGAGCGCATCGGCATCGTTGCTGCCGTAGGCCGAGAGCAACGCCTGCTCGGACTCCTCCGTGAGCTCGTGGTTGACGGCGAAGTTTCCGAGGTCGAAGAACGGGTCGCCCATGCCGGCGTATTCCCAGTCGACGAGCACGAGGCGAACACCGTCGTCGATGAAGTTCGCGTTCAGCAGGTCGTTGTGGCAGGGCCGCAGGGGCGCGTGGGAGCGGCGTTGCTCGATCTGGTTCGCGAGCTCTTTCGCGTGCTCGTATGCCGACGGCACCCCGACGCCGTGCTCGGCGGCGGTGGCGCGGTAGGCCTCGACGACACGAAAGCTGTCGAAGCGCCCAGGAAAGGCAGGGCCGTCGTGGAGCAGGCGGAGCGCAGCGCCGACGCGAACGACGTCGACCTTACCGACCTCGCCGTCGACGTACCGCGTGACGAGGTAGCCCTCGGGCTCGACGAACGCGACCACCTCGGGCCCGAGCCCGAGGTCGGCCGCAAAGCGCGAGGCGGCGTGCTCGGCCGCACGGTCGATCCCGAGGAGCTCGGTGTCCTTACCGCCGATCCGCAGGACGAACCTTTGCCCGTCGGTCTCGACCTTGAAGTTGCGGTTCGTGATCCCGCCGCCGAGCGGCTCGATCGCCACATCCTTCCCCGGCCAAACCCGTTCGGCCAGCTGCTCGGGCTCCATCGCCCGATCCTAGACCGCCACTCTAAGCGCGGATGCGCCCGCCCTTCGGGTCGAAGAGCGGCTCTTCGGTGGCCGTGCCCGGGATCCACTCGCCGAAGATCTCCACTTCGACTCTCGTCCCGGGGGTCGCCGACGACGCAGGCAGGTAGGCGTAAGCAATCGAGCGTTCGACCGTGTAGCCGTAGCCGCCGCTCGTGACGCGGCCGACGATCTCGCCGCCCACGCGAACCGGCTCGGACCCGAGCGCGACCGAGCGTGGATCGTCGAGCACCAGGCAGGCGAGCCGGCGGGTGGGCTCGTCCGCAATGAGCAAAGCGTCCCGCCCGATGAAGTCGGCCTTGTCGAGCTTGACCGCGAAACCGAGGCCCGCCTCGAAGGGCGTGTCCTCGGGGCTGATGTCGGAGCCCCACACGCGGTAGCCCTTTTCGAGCCGGAGCGAGTCGATCGCCTTGTACCCGCCCGCCACGAGACCATGCTTGCGACCGCCTTCCGAGATCGTGTCCCAAAGGCGGAGGCCATATTCGACCGGGCAATAGAGCTCCCAGCCGAGCTCGCCCACATAGGTGACCCGCAGCGCGAGACACGGCACCGAACCGACGGCCAACTCGCGCGCCCGCATGTAAGGGAACGCGAGCTCCTCTGTCGCCAGCGGCTGGAGGATCGCCCGGGCAGCGGGGCCCCAGAGCCCAAGGCACGCGTACCTCGAGGTCACGTCCTCGACCTGCACGCCGTCAGGCGCGTGTAGGCGGATCCAGGCGAGATCGTGCCGGCCGAATGCTGTCCCGGTGACGATGCGGAAGCGGTCGTCGGCCAGTCTCGTGACGGTGAAATCGCACTCGATCCCACCGCGCTGGTTAAGCATCTGCGTGTAGGTGATCGCCCCGACGTCGCGCGCGACTTTGTTGTCACACAGCCGCTCGAGGAAGTCGGCTGCTTCCTCCCCCACGATCTCGATCTTCGCGAACGAGGTCTCGTCGAAGAGCGCGGCAGTCGTACGGCAAGCGACGTGCTCGACTCCGATCGCCGGTGACCAGAGCCGACCGGCCCAGCCGCGCGGTCTCAGCGACTCGTCTCCGAGAGCCGCGTTCGGCTCGAACCAGTTCACGCGTTCCCAGCCCGACTTCTCTCCGAAGACGGCTCCGAGCTCCTGCGCGCGTGCGTAGGTCGGCGAGACGCGCAGAGGCCGTCCCGCGGTGCGCTCGTGCCCCGGATACTTGACGTCGTAATAGGTCGAGTAGACCTCGGTCGTCCGCGCGAGCGTGTACTCGCGGCTCTCGTAATGGCGGCCGAAGCGGCGCGAGTCCATCTCCCAGACGTCGAGGCTCGGCAGGCCCTCGACGATCCACTCGGCCAGCAGCTGCCCCATGCCGCCGGCGCCCGCGAGCCCGTGGGCGCAGAAGCCGGCCGCAACCCAGAAGCCACGCACGTCGGACGGGCCGAGGATGAACTCGCCGTCGGGAGTGAACGCCTCGGGACCGTTGATCAGCTTGATCACCTCCGCGTCCCCGAGCTCGGGCACGCGCACGAGTGCTCCTTCCATCAACTCCTCGAAGCGCGGCCAGTCCTCGGCGAGCAGCTTGCCGTTGAAGTCAGCCGGGATGCCGTCCAGGGACCACGGCGCCGGGTGGCGCTCGTACCCGCCCATGACGAGGCCGCCCGACTCGCCGCGAAAGTACACGAGCAGAGACGGATCGCGCATCGTCGGCACGTCCAGCGGGACGTCATGCGGTTTCGTGATCAGGTACTCGTGCGCCATCGGGACCAGAGGGACGTTCACGCCGGCAAGGCGTCCTATCTCACCCGCGAAGATTCCACCGGCGTCGACCACGATCTCTGCCTGGATCTCGCCCTGATCGGTGACGACGCCCGTGACCCGATTGCGGTCGACGGCGATCGCCGTGACGCACGTGTTCGTGTAGATCTCGGCGCCGCGCCGGCGCGCACCTTCAGCGAGCGCGAACGTCAACTGGCTCGGGTCGATGTAACCGTCAGTCGGCAAGTAGGCCGCGCCAAGGACGCCCTCTGTCGACATCGGCGGAAAGAGTCCCTGCGCGTCTGCGGCCGAGACGAGTTGAAGTGGCAGGCCAAAGGTCTTTGCCCAACCGGCCTGGCGGGCGAGCTCCTCCATCCTCTCCTGCGACGACGCAAGACGCAGTGAACCCACTTCGTGCCACCCGGTCTCGAGCTCGACCTCGTCTCCGAGCGTGCGGTAGAGCTCGACCGAGCTCATCATCATCCTCGTCAGGCTGAGCGACCCACGGAGCTGGCCCACCAGCCCGGCCGAATGGAACGTCGAGCCGCTCGTGAG
>WNGI01002751.1_pt1 | contig 21577 bp, 20 predicted proteins | sample 5400621 | NCBI WGS metagenome assembly WNGI01 (sample SAMN13153374, study PRJNA577476) | soil metagenome | isolation source: 20 cm soil or saprolite under Garry oak tree replicate 1 | place: USA:California | collected 2016-06-15
GATCAGCCGCCGGACTATCTCACCGTCGTGAAGAACGGCGCCTTCTACGGCTGGCCCGAGTGCTTCGCGTGGCGGGGCAAGGTCGTCGTGGATCCCGAGTTCCGCGGCAGCGCCGAGGTCTGCCAGCGGATGACACTCCCGACGGTCGAGCTCCAGGCCCACTCGGCGCCGCTCGGCCTCGCCTTCTATACCGGCCGGCAGTTCCCGCCCGAGTATCGCGGGAGCCTCTTCGTCGCCTATCACGGCTCCTGGAACCGCTCCGTGCCGACCGGCTACAAGGTCGTGCGCGTGCCCTTCGGGGGTGACGGACGGCCGAGCGGGCCCGTCCAGGACTTCGCCACGGGCTGGCTACAGGGCGGGCACGTGGGCGGACGGCCGGTCGGGTTGCAGGTGGGTGCCGACGGCGCGCTCTTCCTGTCGACGGACGACGCGATCTTCCGGATCAGCTACCGGGCACCCTAGGCCTTCGGCCGGACCGCGTCGCCGACCCGGATCACGCCTTCCGTGAGGATCCGCGCCCGCAGGCCGCCGCGATGGATCAGCCCTCCCATCACTCCATGCTGGGTGAGATCTTCTAGGTACTTGCACGGCTCACAGAGGCGGGTGCCGAGCATGAGGACGGACCCGACCCAGAACTCGCGGTCCACCAGGTGGTTGAGCGGGACGCCGGAGGTCGCCAGGTTGCGACGGGTCTCGGCGGGGGAGAGCTTGATCCCGAGACGGTGGCCCTCGGCGCTCTGGACGCCGTCAAAAAGCGCCCTGACCGCCTCGACCTCGATGAGCGTCACCTCGCGCCCTCCGTGGCTCGGCTTCGGCGAGTAGACACCCGTCCCGAGGAAGTAGCGGTCACCCTCGAGCCCGCGCCCGGGCAAGGCCCGCGCCTCGGCGACGGACTCCATGGGTGCCGCGGCTTTGGGGGCCAGGTAGATCGAGACGACGCTCCCCTGCCACATGCAGGGGAGTGTATTACTTTTCGCGGACCTGTTGTACCAGCTGGCGGTAGGAGGTGCGCTGGATGACCTTGTCGAACTGAGCCCGGTAGCTGTCGACGAGACTGTAGCCCCCGAGGACCACGTCGTAGGCGCGCCAGCTCTTGCCGCGCCGGAGCATGCGGTACTCCACGGGGATCTCGACGCCGCGCCGGGTGAGGACCTTGGTCTTCACGATCGCCCGATTGCCCTCGGACTCGTCGCCCACGAGCGAGATCTGCTCGCCGCTGTAGGTTTCGAGCCTGGCGATGTAGGCGCGCTCGAGGAGGTCGCCGAAGAGCTGCATGAACTCCTGGCGCTCGCGGGCCGTGCGCGCGTCCCAGTGACGCCCGAGGCTCCGTCGGCTGATCTCTTCGAAGTCGAGAATCTCGATCGCGACGCGTCGGACCGCCTGGCGCCGTTCCTGCGCGCGCTCAGGCTTCTTGAGCCGGGGATCGTCCAGGACCTTCAGCACCTGGTCGATTCGCGCTAGGAGCTGCGTGCCGGGCTCGCCGGCCCAGGCCCTCGGCACGAGCGCCACGAGGGCGAGGAGCAATACGGCGACGAGCGTCACGCGGCCCCGAATGCGCATTAATTGAGCCCGGTCAGGTTGAGGATCCGCCCCTCGAGCAGATGGAGGAGCGGCACATACTCGTCACTGCCGCACGACGGGCACGTGGGCTCGCCAAGCTCGAAGCACTCTTCGCACGCCACGCACACCGCGAGACTCCTGAGCGGAACCGGCACCCTCGAGAGCGATCTGACCACCGTGCTGATCATTGTCCTAGATCCTCCTGCATGGGGTCTATCGCAAAGGGGATACCAAACCGGAATGATGTCATAAAATATTGAATTAAATGATGTTTCTGGCTAGGGTCCGAGAGGGGTCCCGAGCGCCGGATGCTTTCTTACCAGCGGGGATCTGTGGATTCTTACCAGCCGGGTTAGCGATCCGCCAGGCGGAGACCCCGGCACCGCCCTAGCCCCGGCGAGTAATCACCACCACGTGCCCGCGATCGCTGATGAACACGCTCAGGAGCCAGCTCACGACGCTGACCAGCAAGGCGCCGAACAGAGCCGCCCAGAGACCGTCGACCTCGAAGCCCCGCACGAGCTTCGAGGTGAGCCAGAGGCAGAAGGCGTTGAGCACGAAGAGGAAGAGCCCCAGCGTGACCAGCGTCACCGGCAGCGTCAGCACGATCAGGATTGGTCGGACGACCGCGTTGACCAGGCCGAGGACGAGGCCAGCTCCGAGTGCCGCGAGGACCCCGCTCACGGTGATGCCCGGCACGATCTGGGCGACCAGGTAGATCGCAAACCCGTTGACGAGCACCCGGATCAGAAACCCCACGGGGCCCTCCTTCTCGGATAGTATCCTCTGCGAATGACCGCGAGCCTCTGCACGCCTGGCGGCTCCAGCTCGTCCGGGGCCTGAGGTGGGTGTCCTCCAGCTCCTCTATTTCATGGCGCCGGCGTACGTGGCGAACATGGCGCCGCCCTTCGTCCGGTACTGGAAGGGCTGGAACCGGCCGATCAGCCGGCGCTGGCTCGGCAGCCACAAGACGGTCGTGGGCTTCGGCGCGGGCGTCCTCGGCGCCGTCCTCGTCGCCTGGCTCCAGGCGCGCCTCGACTGGGACCGGGCGATCGTCGACTACGACCACTGGCTCGACCTCGGTGTGCGCATGGGCACGGGGGCGATGCTCGGTGACTCGGTGAAGAGCTTCTTCAAGCGCCGGCGCCGCGTCGCCCCGGGCGCCACCTGGATCCCGTTCGACCAGCTCGATTTCGTGCTGGGCGCGCTGATCCTCGTCTGGCCCCGCGCGGCGCTCACGTGGGCCGACGTGGCGATCGTCGTCGCGCTGAGCTTCGCGGGCCACATCGTCGTCAACCACATCGGCTACGGGCTCGGCGTCCGCGACGCCAAGTGGTAGGGCGGTGGATCACGGCGGCCGGAGGGCCGCCTACTCCGCCAGCCAGACCTTCATGAAGGTGTTGTTGTCATAGGTGGTCAGCGCCGGCTTGTAGCCCCGCACCTTCTTGTCCACGAAGAACCACCCTTCGACCCATGCGATGGGCACGGCGGCGGTCGGGCTCGCCAGGATGTGGCGCTGGAGCTCCCAGTAGAGCTGCTTGCGCTTGTCGCGGCTCGACTCGCGCAGCGCGCGCTGGGCGAGGTCGTCCACCTTCGGGTCCGCCCAGCGGCCGTAGTTGCTCCCCGCGTTCGTCGAATACACGACCGAGAAGAGCGACTCCGGATCGGGCGTGTCCATGGAGCGGTCCTGGGCGGCGATCATCGTGAACTCGCCCTTGCCGAACACCGCGTAGCCGGCCGCGCTCTCGTAGCTCTTGAGGGTCCCGCGGATCCCGACCCGGCGAAGCTGCGCCAGGACGAGCTGGGCACGGTCCACGTAGTTGCCCACCGTGCGCACGGCGACCTCGATCTCGAGGCCGGCCGGGTGGTGCTTCTCCACGAGCCGCTTCGCCTCGGCGAGGTCCGCGTCCTTGGGCTGCCGGCAGCCCGGGAGCTTCTGGACCTCCTCGAGCGGGAGCGCGAAGTCGCCGACGAGCTTCGGGTCGAGGAGCGCGCACGGCACGCCCGCGCCCTCGAGCGCCTTGGCGACGAGCTCCTGCCGGTCGAGCGCGAGGCTCACCGCGCGGCGGAGGTCCGGATTGCTGAAGGGCGGCTTCTGCGTGTTCATGTAGAGGAGGTAGATCGTGTTGATGGACGCCTGATAGATATCGACGTCGGTCCGGGCGCGCGCGAGCTCGTCCGCCTGCGTCTTCTTCATCGGCGGCCAGGCGTCCCACAGCATGACGCGTCCGGCCTTGGCCGCGGCGAGCTGGGTCGGCCCGCCGACGAGGATGTACTGCCGCACGCCGTCGAGGTACGGCAGGCCACGGACGAAGTAGTCCTTGTTCCGCTCCCACTCGATGAGGTTCCCGCGCTCATAGCGCTTGAACCTGAATGGCCCGGTGCCGATCTGGGCGTCGGGTGCGTTCAGGTCGCCGTACTTCTCGAGGACGTGCTTGGCGGCGACGCGACACCACGACGAGGCGAGGTTGCCGAGGAACGGGGCGGCGGCGAACTTCAGCCTGAACTGGACCGTGTGGGGGTCCTGCACCTCCACGGACGCCACCATCGGCTTGAGCGCGGCGCCGCACTTGGGACTCTTGAAGTCCGGGTGGAGGATCCGATCGAAGCTCGCCTTGACGTCGGCCGCGCTGAAGGGCTGGCCGTCGTGCCACGTGACGCCCTTCCGCAGATGGAAGGTGTAGGTCTTGCCGTCCGGCGAGACCGTCCAGCGCTCGGCGAGGTCGGGCGCGATCTTCGACGGATCATCGGGATCGTAATGGATCACGCCGCTGTAGACGCCGGCGGTCGCCTGCTGCACCACGAGCGGCGACTCGGCGTGGACGTCGAGGCGTCCGGGGTCGCCGTAGTCGAACCAGTTGAGGACGCCGCCGTAGCGCGGCTTGTCCTGCGCCGCGGCTCCTCCCGCGGCGAGGACGACGGCGGCGGCGATCGCGACCGCGCAGATACTCAGCAACGCTCGCATGGACTCTCTCCCTTTGGTGGTGTCGTCGATGTCACCCGAGCCCGCCGCGGAGCCGCGGGTCCGTCAGGTCCCGGATCGCGTCGCCCAGGAGGTTCAACCCGAAGACCGTCACGCTGATCGCGAGCCCCGGGAACAGGAACATCCACGGCGCCGACTCGAGCGCCTGCGTCCCCGCCGTCAGCATCGCGCCCCAGGACGGCTCGTCGGGCGGAGCCCCGAGGCCGAGAAAGCTCAGGGAGGCCTCCACGACGATGGCGTACGAGATGTTCACCGTGACCAGGACAATATAGGTCGCGAGGGTATTGGGCAAGACGTGCAGGGCGATCACCCGCCAGTGCGGGCAGCCCACGGCCCGCGCGGCCTCGATGTACGGGCTCTCGCGGATCGAGAGCACGAGCGACCGGAGCGTCCGCGCCGCCGTGGGGGTCAGCAGGACGGCGAGGGCGATGATCACGTTGTTCACCGACTGGCCGAGGGCCGCCATCAGCGAGAGCGCCAGGATGATGGGCGGGAGCGCCATCAGCGTGTCCACCACGCGCTGGCTCGCGCTGTCGGCGACACCGCCGACGTACGCGGTGACGACGCCCCAGAGGCCGCCGAGCGTGACGCCGACGAGCACAGAGACGAGCCCGACCCAGAGGGACAGGCGCGCGCCCCAGATCACACGGCTCAGCATGTCGCGCCCCAGGTGGTCGGTGCCGAGCGGGAACGCGGCGCTCGGCGGCAGATACGGCGAGAACGCCGCGTCCTTCGCGCCGTGGGGCGCGAGCTCGGGCGCGAAGACCGCCGTGAGCACCAGGACCACCACGATCCCCGCGCCCGCGGCGCCGAGCGGCTGGCGGCCGGCGAGCCTCCCGACCGTGCGGAAGCGCGGGCGCCTCACGCGTACTTGATCCGCGGATCGAGCCACGCGTAGAGGAGGTCGACGAGGAGGTTCAGCGTCAGGAAGACGAGCGCCATGACGAACACCATCGCCTGTACCGCCGGGTAGTCCCGCTGGCTCACGGCGCTGGCGAGGGCCGAGCCCATGCCCGGCACCGAGAAGATGATCTCGACGATGACGATGCCGCCGAGCAGCCGCCCGCCCCACCAGCCAACGAACGTCACGACCGGCAAGAGCGAGTTCGAGAGCGCGTGTCGGTAGACGATGGCGCGCTCGCCGAGCCCCTTGGCCCGCGCCGTCCGCACGTAGTCCTGGCGGATCACCTCGAGGAGCTGCGAGCGCGTCAGGCGCGTGATCGGCGCGCTGATGTAGTACGCCTGCGCAAGGGCGGGCCAGATGAGCTGCTTGAGGTTCTCCCACGGGCTCACCGTGAACGACACGAACTCGAGCGGCGGGAGCCAGCCGAAGAGCCGGACGAGCAGGTAGAGGATGAGGACGCCGGTGAAGAAGATCGGCAGCGAGAGCCCGCTGATCGACAGCACGCGCACGACGTAGTCGATCCACGTGTTCTGGCGCACCGCGGACACGACGCCGAGCGGCACGGCCCACAGCATCGCGATGAGGATCGTGAGGAGCGCCAGCTCGAGCGAGCGGGGCACGCGCTCCTTCAGGATCTCGATGACGGGGCGCTTCTGCGAGTACGACTGCCCAAAGTCGGCGCGGAAGGCGGCGCCGAGCCACGCCACGTACTGCACCACGACCGGCCGGTCGAGCCCGAGCTCGGCGCGCAGCTGCCGGATCTGCTTCTCCTGGACCGCGCTCGACTCGCTGCCGGTCTGGTAGACGAGGATCTCGGCGATGTCCCCGGGCACGAGACGCAGCAGGACGAAGATGAGGATGGAGGCGCCGAGCAGCGTCGGCGCGAACAGCAGGAGCCGCCGGGCAACGTAGCGACCGGTCACCGCGGCCTACGCCCTGGGATCTTCAAGGCGCGCTATCTTCCGCTACCCGGCCGAATCCCGTCAATCCGCCCCGCGCCACCGTGGGACGGCCCCCGCGTGGCTCTTTTCCAGTCGCGCGGGCGCGCTCAGGGAGTACGATATGCTCCGCATGGTGATCGCGTGAGCCGCCGCGGGCATTACGGCTTCGAGCGCAGGCGCAGGCAGGACCTCCAGAAGGCCAAGCAGGAGGCCAAGAAACAGCGCAAGAGCGAGCGTGCGGAGTCCGGCGCGTCCGGCCCCGAGATGGGGGAGGCGCAGGACACGGGCGCCCAGCCCGGCGTCTGGGAATGGTTCTCGCCGAGCCGCGGGCGGACCGTCACCTCCCCGGCCGGGATCCGGCCCGACGACGGTGCACCCGATGACTGGACGCTGCTGACCGATGTCGAGCCCGACGCGGAGCCCGAGTAGTGCTGTGCGGAGCCGCGGCGACTACGAGGCCTTGAAGCCGATCTTGTTGTGGGTCCCGTCGCAGAACGGCTTGTTGCTCGAGCCGCCGCAGCGGCAGAGGGCGATCGTCGGCTTGCCCCCCGTCTCGACCTTCTTGCCGGTGGGGTCGACGACCTCGCACTCGCCTTCGATCAGATAGGGGCCGTTCGGGCGCACGGAGATCTTGACGGGCATGGACTCGCTCCTCCTCAGGTTTGACCAGCGCCCCCACGATACCACCGCGCGGTACACTGATCGCGTGAAAGAGCCCGGCGCGATCCTGCTCGTCGCCTGCTACGAGCTCGGCCACCAGCCGCTCGCGGTCGCGTGGCCCGCGGCATTCCTCGAGCGCGCCGGCTACGCGCCCGCGGTGCTCGACGTGTCCGTCGAGCCCTTCGACGCGGTGAAGGTCGCGCGCGCGCGGCTCGTCGCGATCTCGGTGCCGATGCACACCGCGCTGCGCCTCGGCGCCGGCGTCGCCGCCCGCGTGCGGGCGGCGAACCCGCGCTGCCACATCGCGTTCTACGGCCTCTACGCGACCCTCAACGCCGACTACCTCCTGGCCCACGCGGCCGACTCCGTGCTGTCGGGCGAAGTCGAGCAGGCGCTCGTCGGCCTGGCGCGGGACCTCGACCGGAACGCCGAGGCGGCTTCGAAGGAAGCCCCGAGCCTCCCCCGGCCCGTGCTCGAGAAGCTCGACTTCCCGGTGCCGAGCCGGGCGCAGCTTCCGGCGCTCACGCGCTACGCGCATGTCGAGAAGCACGGACGGCTCGAGCTCTCCGCCTACGTCGAGGCGAGTCGCGGCTGCAAGCACTTCTGCCGCCACTGTCCGATCCCGCCGGTCTACGGGGGGCGCTTCTTCGTGGTGCCGGAGGCGGTCGTGCTCGCGGACGTCCGTCAGCAGGTCGAGGCGGGCGCGACCCACGTCACCTTCGGCGATCCCGATTTCCTGAACGGCCCCGGCCACGCGCTGCGCATGGCGCGGGCGCTCCACGCGGCGTTCCCCGCCCTCACGTTCGACTTCACCGCGAAGGTCGAGCACCTCCTGCTCCAGCGCGATCGGCTCCCCGAATTGGCCCGCCTGGGCGCGATCTTCTGCGTGACGGCGGCGGAGTCGCTCAGCGACACAGTGCTGGCGCACCTCGATAAGGGCCATACGCGCGGGGAAATCGTCGAGGCCCTTCGTGCCGTCCGCGCTGCCGGCATCGCCCCGCGCCCGACGTGGGTGCCGTTCACGCCCTGGTCGACGCTCGACGACTACCGGGATCTTCTCGACTTCGTCGAGTGCCATGAGCTCGTCGACGCCATCGATCCCGTACAGTACTCGATCCGGCTCCTCGTGCCGCCGGGCTCGCTCCTGCGAGAGCACGGGGCCCTCACGCCGCACCTCGGGGCGCTCACGGAGGGCGCGTTCCACTACCGCTGGACGCATCCCGACCCGCGGATGGACCGGCTCGCCGGGGGCGTCGCGGCGCTCGTCGCCGAGGCCGCCGACCGGCGTGAGGATGCCGCGGCGACGTTCGGCCGCGTGCGGCGCATGGCCGACGAGCTGGCCGGCGCGCCGGCGCGGCCCGCGCCCGTGCTACCGCCGGGTCGCGAGCGCCCGCCACGCCTGACCGAGCCCTGGTTCTGCTGAGCGGAGCCCACGGAGGGCCAGTTGGCCCTCGGCGGACTTTCGGGTAAAGTACCCGTGTAGAGGTGACGCCATGAGCGCTGAACTCAAGCAGAAGGTCCAGGAGCTGATCGACACGATGATCAACCCGGCGGTCGCCGGCCACGGCGGCTTCGTCGAGCTCATCGACGTGCAGGACAACCGGGTTTACCTGCAGATGGGCGGCGGCTGTCAGGGGTGCGGCGCGGCGGACGTCACGCTCAAGGCGGGGATCGAGCGGCTGATCAAGGAAGAGCTCCCCGAGGTGGCCGAGGTGCTGGACACGACCGACCACGCCGCCGGCGCAAACCCCTACTACACTCCGGGCAAAGCCTAGCCGCGCGCGTCGGCCGGGAGGCTCGATGGCGCGGGTGCTCCTCCTTCTGCCGACGACGACCTACCGGACCCAGGCCTTCGTCGACGCCGCTCGCACGCTCGGCGCGGACCTCGTGTGCGCGTCCGAGCGCCCCAGCACCCTCGAGGCGCACGCTCCTGACGCCCTGCTGACCCTCGACTTCGACCGGCCCGCCGCCGCGGCGGAGACCGCCGCGCGCTTCGCCGCGGGCCACCCGCTCGACGCCGTCGTCGGCGTCGACGACCGCACGGCGGAGGCCGCCGCCGCGATCGCCGAGCGCCTCGGGCTCAAGACGAGCGCGCCCGCCGCGGTCCACGCCGCGCGCGACAAGCACGAGATGCGCGAGCGCCTCGCCGCGGCGGGCGTGCCGGTGCCGCGCTTCCGCCTCGTGCGGCTCGCCGACGACCCCGAGCGTCTCGCCCGCGCCGTCGCCTACCCCTGCGTTCTCAAGCCCCTCACCCTGTCGGCGAGCCGCGGCGTCATCCGCGCCGACGACCCCGCCGGCTTCGTCGCCGCGTTCCAGCGCATCGCCGCGATCCTCCGCGGCGGCGACGTGAGCGTCTCCGGCAGCGCTGCGGAGCACCTGCTGGTCGAGGCGTTCGTGCCGGGGCGCGAGGTCGCGCTCGAGGGCCTCTTGCTGGGGGGCGGCCTGCAGACGCTCGCGCTCTTCGACAAGCCGGACCCGCTCGACGGCCCGTTCTTCGAGGAGACGATCTACGTGACGCCCTCGCGCCTGCCCGCGGCCGCGCAGGCCGCGATCGAGCGCGTCACGGTCGCGGCCTGCGCCGCGCTCGGGCTCACGGAGGGGCCCGTGCACGCCGAGCTCCGCCTGAACGAGGCGGGGCCCTGGGTGCTCGAGGTCGCGCCGCGCTCGATCGGCGGACTCTGCTCCCGCACGCTGCGCTTCGGGACGGGGGTGACGCTGGAGGAGCTGATCCTCCGCCAGGCGCTCGGCTGGAAAATCGACTCGCTCGACCGGGAGCGCCCCGCCGCCGGCGTGATGATGATTCCGATCCCGCGCGCGGGTCGCCTCGACGCGGTGCGCGGCCGTGACGCCGCCGCGGCCGTGCCGTGCGTCGAGGAGGTCGTGATCACCGCGCACATCGGCCAGGAGCTGGTTCCCCTGCCGGAGGGCTGGCAGTACCTCGGCTTCATCTTCTCGCGCGCGGAGACGCCGGCGGCGGCCGAGCGCGCGCTCCGCGACGCGCACGCCCGCCTGGCGTTCGACATTGCGTAGGCGCCCGGCGCCACGCGCCGCGCAGACGGCCGGCGGCGCCCGCACCGGGCCGCGGAGCGAGCGGCTCACGAGCCTCTCGGCGCTCACGCACCTCATCACGTCGGCGACCTCCAGCGAGCACGCCTTCCGCGGCGTCGCCGAGGCCGCGACGGGGCTCTTGAAGGCGCGGATGGCCTGGGTCTTCGTGGACGACCCCGCGCGTGGCGTCCTCCGCACGGGCGGCAGCTTCGGTCTGCCGCCGGAGCACGCGGCGCTCGTGGCCGGCTTCGAGCCCGCCTACGGCGAAGGCGTCGCCGGGGCGGTGTTCGTGTCGCGCCGGGCCGAGTTCATCCGGGACGTCCAGCGTGACCCGCGCTGGCTGCAGCGCCGGCTCCTCGAGGCCGCGGAGCTGCACGCGTGCGCGGCGTGCCCCCTGATCACCCAGGAGCGGGCCCTGGGCGTGCTCATCGTCCTCTTCGGCCGGCGCGCCGGCTTCACGCGGGAGGAGAGAGAGCTCGTCGGCCTCCTCGCGAGCCAGGCGGCCATCGCGATCGAGAACGCGCGCCTCTACGAGGAGGCCGAGCGGCAACGCCGCGAGACCGAGGTCTACCGCAGGCTCGTCGAGGGGTCGATCCAGGGCCTCCACGTCCATCGCGACTGGGTGACCCTCTTCGCGAACACCGCGTGGGCGCGGATGATGGGCTACGAGAGCCCACGCGAGGTGATCGGCCTGGACGCGCGCCGCTGGATCGCGCCGCACGAGCTGGCGCGGATCGAGAGCGAGGCCGCGGCCCGGGCGCGCGGCGAGCCGGCGCCGTCGCGGTACGAGTGCCAGGTGCGGAAGCGCGACGGCACGCCGATGTGGACGGAGATCCAGCTGTCGTCCATCCTCTGGGACGGCGCGCCCGCCACGCAGACATCCGTGCTCGACGTCACGGAGCGCAAGCGCGCCGAGGAGGCGCTGCGGCAGAGCGAGGAACAGCTCCGCCAGGCGCAAAAGATGGAGGCGGTCGGCCGGCTCGCGGGCGGGATCGCCCACGACTTCAATAATTTAATGACCGTCATCACCGGACGCGGCGAGCTCCTGCTGCGGCGCCTGCCGCCCGATGACCCCACGCGCCGCGACCTCGAGCAGATCAAGAAGACCGCGGACCGGGCCTCGCTGCTGACCATGCAGCTCCTCGCGTTCAGCCGCAAGCAGGTGCTCCAGCCGAAGGTGCTCGACCTGAACGGGAGCGTCGCGGGCATCGCCCAGCTGCTCCAGCGGCTGATCGGCGAGGACGTCGACCTGGTCACGCTGCTCGACCCGAACCTCGGCGCGGTGCGCGCGGACCCGGCGCAGCTCGAGCAGATCGTCCTGAACCTGGCCGTCAACGCGCGCGACGCGATGCCGCGGGGCGGGCGTCTCAGCCTCGAGACGTCGAACGTGGATCTCGACGCGGGGTTCGCCGCCGCCCACCCCGGCTCGACGGCTGGGCCCCACGTGCTGCTCCAGGTGAGCGACACGGGGGTGGGCATGAGCCCGGAGGTCCAGGCCCACATCTTCGAGCCGTTCTTCACCACGAAGGAGGTCGGGAAGGGCACCGGCCTCGGCCTGGCGACCGTGTATGGCATCGTCAAGCAGCACGAGGGCTACGTCGCCGTCGAGAGCGCGCCGGGACACGGCGCCACCTTCCGGATCTACCTCAAGCGCGTGGAGGAAGCGGCGGCGCCCGCCGAGCCCGGCGCCCGAGCGCCGCGAGGCTCGGAGACCATCCTGCTCGTCGAGGACGAGGACCCGGTGCGCGAGCTCGCGCGCGACATCCTGACGGCGGCCGGCTACAAGGTGCTCGCGGCGGCCGGTCCCGCCGAGGCGCTCGACGTCACCCGGCGCCACGGCGGGCCGATCCACCTGCTCCTCACCGACGTGGTGATACCGGAGATGAGCGGGCCCGAGCTCGTGAGGCGCCTGGCGCCCACGTATCGCGAGATGAGGGTGCTCTACATGTCCGGGCATGCGACGGACACGATCGTCCATCGGGGCGTGCTCGACCCCGGCCTCGGCCTGCTCCAGAAGCCGTTCACGCCCGACGCCCTGACGCGCAAGGTGCGCGAGGTCCTGACCGCGCCTTAGCCGATCCCGACCTCGTGCGGGCTGCCGTCGAGCACCTCGCGGACCTTGTGCGCGATGGCCGGCGGCGCGAAGGGCTTCTGGATGAACGCGATGCCGGGCTCCAGGACGCCGTGGTGGACGATCGCCCCGTCCGTGTAGCCCGACATGTACAGCACCTTCATCGCCGGCCGCAGGGGCTGGACCCTCGCGGCGAGCTCGCGGCCGCTCATCCCGGGCATGATCACGTCCGTCAGCAGCAAGTCGATCGGCCGCTCGCGCTCGCCGCAGAGCTTCACGGCCTCCGCGCCGTCGCCCGCCCGCAGCACCGTGTACCCGGTGTCCTCGAGCACCTCGGCCAGCAGGTCGCGCAGCTCCGCCTCGTCCTCGACAAGCAGGACGGTCTCCGAGCCCCGCGGCGGGCTCGCCGGCGCCGGCTCCTCGCTCGTCGCCAACGCCTCCGCGACGGCCGGCAGGTAGATCTTGAGCGTCGTCCCGTGCCCGACCTCGCTGTACACGACGACGTGCCCGCCGCTCTGCTTCACGATCCCGTAGACCGTCGCCAGGCCGAGCCCCGTGCCCTTCCCCGTTCCCTTCGTCGTGAAGAACGGCTCGAACATGTGCGCCTGGACCTCCGGGCTCATGCCCGTCCCCGTGTCGCTCACCGCCAGCAGGACATGCCGGCCGGCCTGCACGTCCGGGTGCCGTGCGGCGTAGCTCGGGTCGAGCACGACGTTGGCCGTCTCGAGCGTCACGCGGCCGCCGCGGGGCATCGCGTCGCGCGCGTTCACGACCAGGTTCATCAGCACCTGCTCGAGCTGTCCGGGGTCCGCCTTGACCGGGGCGAGCGTGGGCCCGAGCACGGTCAGGAGGTCCATGTCCTCGCCGATCAGGCGGCGCAGCATGCTGCCAAAGCTGCCGACGAGCCCGTTGAGGTCGAGCACCTTCGGCTGGAGCATCTGCTTGCGACTGAAGGCCAGGAGCTGTCGCGTGAGGTCCGCCGCGCGTCCCGCCGTCTTCTGGATGAGCTCGACATGACGCTGGAGCCCCGAGTCGCCGTCCAGGCGATTCAACAGCAGCGCGCTGCGGCCCGTGATGATGCTGAGGAGATTGTTGAAATCGTGGGCCACGCCCCCGGCCAGCCGGCCCACGGCCTCCATCTTCTGGGCCTGGGTCAGCTGCTCCTGGGTCCGGGAGAGCTGGTCGTAGGCGTGTCGCACTTCCTCGTAGAGCCTGGTGTTCTCGAGCGACGTCGCCGCCTGTGAGGCGAACGCCATGGCGATCGAGACGTCCTCGGCGGAGAAGCCGTGCTCCTGGCGCGCTCGAATGCTCAGCACCCCCGCCGTGCGATCGCCCACCTTGACGGGCACTCCGAGCCAGCCTCGGTAGCCGGAGCGCATGAGGAGCGCGCGGTCGGTCTCGCTCACCCGAGGGTCGGTGGCGAGATCGGGCACCACGAGCGGTTCGCCGGTCTTCGCCACCCAGCCGCTGAGGCTCTCACCGATCCGGAGTCGCCGTGTCGATACGATCTCGCTCGCGTCGCCGCTCATCCCCGCGACGACCAGCTCGTCGCCTTCGACGAGGCGGAGCCCCACGAAGTCGGTCCCGAGCAGGCGGCCGCACGCCTCCGCGATCCGCTGGAGCAGCGTCTCCAGTGGCTGGATGCTCGAGAGCTGGCGCGTGGCCTCGAGCAGCGCCTCGAGGCGCCCCTGAAGGGTCTCGCTGACCTTCAGGCGCCGCTGCGTCTCTCCGTACAGGCGCGCGTTCTCGAGCGCCAGCGCCGCCTTGGCCGCGAACAGCTCCGCGAGGCGGACCTGCTCCTCGTCGAAGCGCCAGCCGGCGCGCTGGCTCACCACGAGGGCGCCGACGATCCGTTCGTGGGCGACGAGCGGGACGGCCAGGGTGGTGCCCCCCGTGCGCGGATCCGCGAGCACATCGTCCGACACGACCGGCACCCGGTCACGCACGGCCCGGCCGATCGTTCCGGTTCCCCTCGGGACTCTCGTGCCCTTGGCCACCGGGGTGCGTGAGCCGCGGACGGCGAGCATGATCAGGTCACCCGAGTCCTCGTCGAGCAGGTACACGGCGGCGCTCTCTGCGTCGTAGAGCTTCGACACGCTGTCGGCGAACCGCTGGGCGACGTCCTCGGCGTCCAGCGACCGGGAGATGACGCGGCCCAGGTTCACCAGACTTTCCGCGGCGTGCCGTCGCCGCTCGGTCTCCTCGTGCAGGCGCAGGTTCACCACGGCGACGGCGGCCTGCCGCGCGATTCCACTGACCACCCGTCGCTCATCCTGCGAGAAGCGGCGCGGCGCCGTCCACCACACGGCGTAGATGCCTCCGATGAGCGCTCCGGATCTGATCATCGGCGCGAAGAGCACGGATCGGTGCTGAAAACGCGCCAGCACGGCCTGATCGATCCTCCGATCGACCTGGGCCTCGCTCGACCACGTGGGCTCCCCGGCCTCCACGGCCTCCTCGACGAATCGATGTCCCCTCACCGGAATCGCGAAGGCGCGGAACTCGTCGAGCCGTGTCGCGGGCACGTGGTGACCGGCCGCGGCCCGCAGCGTCGTCCCGTCCGGCTCGGTCAGGTAGGCGCCGACCGTATCGGCGCCCAGCGCCCGACCGGTCTCACGCGCGACGCGCTGGAGCATCTCGGTGAGATCGAGGGTGGAGCTCAGAGCCTGGCTGACGGCCAGCAGCGTCTGCGTCTCGCGAAGGCGCTGCTCGGCCTCGGCGCGGGCGTTTTCACTCAGCCGCCATGTCGTCAGGCTGACGACGCTCATCGCGGCGATGAAGGCCGCATGGAGCGCCGCCCACCGCCACGGATGGGCCATCGCCGCGGCGTGGTTGTAGACGGCGGACGGCTCGAGCACGCCCACGACGCCGTGGTGCACCAGGACGAACCCGATCGCGAGCAGAAACGGAGCCCACTCCTGGTACAGGGCCATGAGCCCGACCATGACGAAGAAATGAAAGTGGAACTCGATGTAGCCGCCGGACAGGTGAACGAGCATTGCGGACGACGCGATGAGCCCGAAGGCGGCGAGGGAGGCCTGGGTGGTGCGATGGCCGACCGGCAGCGCGGCGGCGACCGCCGCGAGGGCGACGATCCCGCCCTCGAAGAGACTGTGACCCCAGCTGTTGCCGGTGTAGAGCGCGAAGCACGCGATGCCGACCACTGAACGCGAGGCTCATCGAGGGCTTCTCTATCGCAGGTCTCGTGCCACCCCGCTGATCGACCGCACGCCCCCAGCCTCGACCAACGAATTCGGATACTTCGAGGGGCGCATTCCCTGTCTCGCGCGTTCGATTGCCAGAAGTGACGAGACAGAGTTGGCAGAGTGGCGCGGTCAGATCCCGAGCGTAGCCGCGGGTCGTCGGTATCACCGGCGTCCTGCAGCGTATTGACCATGACCGTACGCCCGACGATAATTGTGTCCACATTTGTGGTCACAGGAGGACCAGGGTGCGGGCAATCGGCGTCCGTGAGCTGAAGGAGCGCACGAGCCAGGTGCTGCGCCGCGTCCGGGAGCGCGGCGAAGAAGTCGAGATCACGCACCATGGCCGGGTGATTGCGCGCCTTGTCCCGCTCTCACGTGCCCGTCGCGCGAGCCCCGCGACCGCGGCAGCGTGGTCGACGCTCGATCGAGTCGCCCGAGAGATCGGTACCCGCTGGCCGAGGGGGCGCTCGGCGACGGCGGCGGTGCGTGAGGGGCGTCGAGACCTTTGATGGTCGTCGATGCCAGCGTCGTGGTCAGCCGACTCGTGCCGCACGACGTGCATCATGACGCGAGCCGCCGCTGGCTCAGACGGTACATCGATGGAGGTGGGGTCGTCATCGCGCCCGCCTTACTCCTGCCAGAGGTGGCCGGGGCCGTGGCGCGCCGAACGGGCGTGCCGCGCCTGGCACGGCGCGCGGTGGACGCCGTCCTCCGACTGCCAGGCCTGCGCCTCATTTCGGTGGACGATGCGCTCGCCCGCGCAGGAGCCAGGATCGCGGCCCGCCTTCGTGTCCGAGGCGGCGATGCGCTCTACGTTGCCGCCGCGGCCGAGCTCCGGCTCCCGCTCGTCACCTGGGACATGGAGCAGCGTGAACGTGCGGCCGGACTCGTCGACGTGCGCGTCCCTGAGGACGACGCGTAACTCGCGCGATGGGCGAGACGCGCGTCGACCTCCTGCATCTCCTCGAGGATCTCCGCGACGCCTACCCGGGCGGCACCGAGGAGACCATCCTCGCGGAGATCGTGGCCAACTCACTCGACTCGGGCGCGGCGACCATCACGATCACGACCGACCCGGCCGCGCCGGCGCTCACCATCGTTGACGACGGGATGGGGATGCGTCGCCGCGAGCTCGCGCGCTATCACGACATCGCTGCCAGCACCAAAGTCCGGGGCGAGCGCATCGGATTCGCGGGCGTCGGAATCAAGATCGGCCTCCTCGTCTCCCGCGAGGTGCTCACGGAGACGCGGCTCGGTAAGCACCACGTGGCCACGTCCTGGGGACTTTCGTCTCGCCACCGGGCGCCGTGGCGCTGGGTCGCGCCGCCGGGGCTCGTCGTTGAGCGTGGCACCGCGGTGCGCCTCACGCTCGCCAACGCCCTCTCGCCGCTCGTCGACCCGGGCTTCATCGACGGTGTGCTCCGCCGACACTTCCAGCCGCTACTCGACCCCGCGCTGGCGGAGATGCTGTCGGGTCACTATCCGAGCGACGTACGCTTCGTCCTGAACGGAACGCGGCTAGAGAAGCAGGGCTGGCGCGCGCCGGACGTGGCGCCCATCGCCGTGCGCCTCGCCCGCAAGCGCAAGCCCGCGGCGGCCGGCTACATGGTACGCGACCAGCGGCCGCTCCCCGAAGAGCGCCGCGGCATCGCGGTGAGCACGTTCGGCAAGGTCATCAAGCGCGGCTGGGACTGGCTCGGCGTGACACCCGCAATGGCCGAGCACCTGGGCGGCTTGATCGAGGTGCCCGGTCTTGCCGAGTGCCTGACGCTCAACAAGGCCGACTTCGTCCGTGGCGGCCCGCGCGGCGCGACCTACCTCGCCTATCGCAAGGCGATCCAGGAGGCGGTGTCGCGGCAGCTCGCCCTGTGGGGCGACGCGCGCGACACAGGCGAGCCCTCGCGGCGGCGCGCCGCCCGGCCCGTCGAGCGCGATCTCGAAGTTGTGCTGATCGATCTCGCCGACGAATTCCCGCTGCTCGCGACGCTCGTGGAGCAGCGGGCGGGCGGTCAGCGACGGCCACCCGCTGCCCGGCCGGCCTCGGGCCCCGAGGTCGGCCGCGCGCCGGTCACGCTGCTGGCGACGTCAGAGCCCGAATCAACGGAATTTGTCGTGCGAGCGCCCGCGGCCGGAACGAAGACCGGAGCAGAGACCGGCGAGCCTGCCGCCGGGACTCTGGATGGCAGAGAGCTCGCTCAACCAGGCTCGGCCGACGCACGTCTGCCCGGGCCGCGCGGACCGCGACGGCCGGCGCGCTATGGCCTCAGCATCCAGTTCGAGGCGCGCCCGGACGATCCTGAGCTGGCCCGGCTGGTCGAATCGACCGTCTGGGTCAACGAGGCGCATCCGGCGTACCGCCGCGCGGTGGCCTCGCGCTCGGAGGGCTATCACCTCGCGCTCGCGACCGCACTGGCCCTTGCGTCGCTCGCCGTCGAACCGGCGAAGGAACACGCGTTCGTCACCGCGTTCCTCGCGAGCTGGGGCGCCGCCCTCGAGCAGCGAAAGGGCGGCAGGCGGCGGTAGACAAGCTCCAGGGCGGGAGGTCACCAGCCACCTCAGATCCCCAGATACGCCTTCCGGACAAGGTCGCTGCCGAGCAGGTCGCGGCTTCGTCCCTCGAGCGCGACCCGGCCGGTCTGGAGCACATAGCCGCGGGTCGCCAGGTCGAGCGCCGCGGGGACGTTTTGCTCGACGAGGAACATCGCCAGGCCCTCGGCCCGGTGCAGGCGCGCGAGCGCCTCCAGGATAGCGTCCACGAGCCGAGGCATGATGCCGAGGCTCGGCTCGTCGAGCATGAGGAACCGCGGGCGCGACATGAGGGCGCGGGCGATCGCGAGCATCTGCCCCTCGCCGCCCGAGAGGGTCCCCGCGCGCTGGCGGGCCCGCTCGCCGAGCACGGGGAAGAGCGTGTAGACGCGCTCGAGCATCTCCCGCCGGTGGGCCGCCTCCGCGTTGGTGAACGTGCCGAGCGTCAGGTTCTCGCCGACGGTCAGGCGGCTGAAGAGCCGCCGGCCCTCGGGGACGAGGACCACGCCCAGCCGCACCCGGTCGGGGGCCTCGAGCCCACCGAGGGGCCGGCCCGCGAAGCGGATCTCGCCGCTCCGGGGCGCGACGAGGCCCGCGATCGTCTTGAGCAGCGTGGTCTTGCCGGCGCCGTTCGCGCCGATCAGCGCGACGATCTCGCCCGGACGCACGTGGAGCGAGACACCCTGGAGCGCCAGGACGCCGGCGCCGTACGCCACGTGCACGTCGCGCACGTCGAGCAGGGCGCCGTCAGCGTCCACGGTGGTGCTCCCCGAGGTAGGCCTTGATCACCTGCGCGTTCCGCGCGATCTCCGCCGGCGGGCCCTCGGCGATCTTCTCACCGTAGTCGAGGACGACGACCCGCTGGGAGAGCGGCATGACGACCTCCATGACGTGCTCGACCACGCAGAGCGCCAGCCCGAGCTCGGCGTGGATCCGCCGCACCAGGTCCACCGCGGCCGCCGTCTCCGCGGGCGTCAGCCCCGACATGGCCTCGTCGAGCAGGAGCAGGCGCGGCTCCGTGGCGAGCGCCCGCGCGATCTCGAGCCGCTTCTTGTCGGCCAGAGTCAGGTTCGCCGCGAGCCCCTCCGCCTTCGGCGCGAGCCCGGTGAACTCGAGGAGGCGCCCGGCGCGCGCGCGCGCCTCGCCGACGCGGTTCGTGCGCTTGAGCGCGCCGCAGACGACGTTCTCGAGCACCGTCATCCGACCGAAGGTGCGCACGAGCTGCCAGGTGCGCGCGATGCCGAGCCCGCAGACGCGCTCCGGGCGGGCGTGGGTGACGTCGGCGCCGGCGAAGACGATCCGTCCCGCGTCCGGGTGGAGGTAGCCCGTGAGGCAGTTGAAGAGCGTGGTCTTGCCGGCGCCGTTCGGCCCGATCAGCCCGACGATCTCGCCCGCGCCGATCGCGAGGGAGACGTCCTTGTTGGCGACGAGGCCGCCGAAGCGCTTCGTGACGGCGCTGAGCTCGAGGAGCGGCGGCACGCTCATTTGTAGCGGGGGCCGCGAGGCCGGCGTGCACCGTGGGTGGCCTGAGCCAGGCGCGCGACGCTCATCCGTGCCCCACGAGCTGGCCCGAGGCCGGGCGCCCCGCGAGCCGGCGCGACCAGCGGCCCCACGGGAGCGACAGGATCCCGGTCGGGCGGAGCGCCGCGATCAGGACGATGATGACGCCGTAGACGATCAGATCGATGCCGCGGCCCGCGAGCGGCCCCGTCCCTAGCGTCGTGGACATGATCTGCGAGATCGGGATCAGGATCACCGCCCCCAGCACCGGGCCCCAGAGGCGGCCGATCCCGCCGACCACCGTGGCCATGATCGGCAGGGTGCTCCAGTTGAGGTCGAGCACCTGCTCCGGAAAGACCGCGAGCGCCCAGAAGCCGTAGAGGACGCCGCCCGTCGCGAAGACCGCCGCCGTGATGCTGCGCGCGATCACCTTGTAGAGCCGGCTGTCGATGCCGATCCCCTCGGCGCCCTCCTGGTCGTCCCGGATCGCGCGGAAGTAGAAGCCGAGTTTCGAGCGCTCGACGAGCCGGAGGAGCCAGAGCGTGAGCGCCAGGAGCCCGAAGGCGACGTAGTAGTAGCCGAGCGCCTTGGTGCGGCCGGCGAACTGCAGGCTCGCCGTCGTCGCGAGCACGCCCTGCCCGGTCTCGACCGGGATGAAGAGGCCGCGGCTCCCGTTGATGAACTCCCACGTCGCGCCGATCGGCTGCGCGATCATCCAGATCGCCACCGTGGAAATCGCGAAGTAGTGGCCGCGCAGGCGCGTGAGCGGATAGGTCACGAGGGCGCAGATCCCCATCGCCGCGAGCACCCCGGCCAGCATGCCGAGCCAGGGGCTCCAGCCGAGGTGCACGAAGAGGATCGCGGCCGTGTACGCGCCGACCGCGAAGAACACCTGGGGCCCGAAGTCGAACTGGCCCGCCCAGCCGCCGATGACGTTCCAGCCGGCGCCGAGCATCGCATTGAGCAGGACCAGGAAGCCGACGGTCTGGAAGTAGGTGTAGCCGCTCCACTGGAGCGGGATTGGGTAGGCGAGGCCCAGGACGAGGCCGGCGGCGAGGGCGAAGACGAACGCGTCCTTGAACGCCGGCTCCAGATAGACGCTCGTGACGCTCTGGACCACCCCGACCAGCAGCGCGGCCAGGAGCGTGCCGAGGATCGAGCCGAACCCGCCGAGCGCGACGATCGCGTAGGCGAGGACCGTGAAGGGAAAGCCGACCTGGGGGAAGACGGCGAAGAAGTTGGCGAGGATCGCCCCGGCGACGGCGACCAGCGCGGCGCCGAGACCCCAGGCGACGGCGAACATCTTCTGCGGTCGGATGCCGACGAGCATGGCCGCCTCACGGTCCTCTGCCGTCGCCTGGAGCGCCAGCCCGAACTCGGTCCGGTCGATCAGGAGGTAGAGCGCCAGGAACAGGACCAGCGCGAGGAGGGCGCCGATCAGGAGCGGGACACCCACGCTGACGCCGAGGACGTGGAGGTTCGCGCCGCTGAGCCGGGTGAGCACGGTGTTGGAGAGGTACCGGTAGTCGCTCGTGAACACCGCGACGGCGGAGTTTTGCAGGAGGAAGAGGAGGCCGATCGTCGCGAAGATCTGCGTGAACGGATCGCCCTGCTGGACGCGGCGCATGAGCTGCCGGTAGATCAGCACACCGAGCGCATACATCGCGAGTCCCACCGGGACGATCGCCACGAGCGGGTCGAGCCCGAAGGTGACGCTGAGCCACCACGCCCCGAACATCCCGAGCATCAGGAACTCGCCGTGGGCGAAGTTGATCATCTCCATCAGACCCCAGATGATCGTGAGCCCTACGGCGACGAGCGCATAGAGGAAGCCCATCTCGAGTCCGTTGACGACCGCCTGGAGTAGAAGCGTCACGCGCCCGCGGTCAGTTCGCCGGCTTGGGCTTGGTGTCCCGCTCCTGCCAGCCCGGGCTCGGGTAGAGGACCTTGAAGTTCGCCCTCTTCGCGAGGTCCCAGGGCCAGATCGTGTGCTTCTCGCCGTCCCAGCCCACCTGGGTGACCACCCCGGCGGCCAGCTCGTTCTGGTGGGTCTTGTCGAATCGGACACCCTTGTAGTCGATGATCAGCTGCTCGGGGCCCATATTCGTCTCGCTCGCCGCCTTCGCGAGGGCCGCGGGCTCGACGGACTTCGCGCGGTTGATCGTGTCCGCCATCCAC
>WNGI01004463.1_pt1 | contig 21565 bp, 17 predicted proteins | sample 5400621 | NCBI WGS metagenome assembly WNGI01 (sample SAMN13153374, study PRJNA577476) | soil metagenome | isolation source: 20 cm soil or saprolite under Garry oak tree replicate 1 | place: USA:California | collected 2016-06-15
AGAATCAGGGCAATTCCTTGGCCCACACCGATGCACATGGTGCAGAGCGCATATCTGCCATTGGTTCGCAAGAGCTGGTAGAGCGCGGTGGTTACAAGCCGCGCGCCGCTGGCGCCCAAGGGGTGTCCGAGAGCAATCGCACCGCCGTTGGGGTTTACGTGCGTCGCGTCGTCCGGAATTCCCAATTCGCGCAAGACAGCCAGCGCCTGTGACGCGAACGCTTCATTCAATTCCACGACGTCCATTTGCGCGAGCGACAATCCTGCTTTGGCCAGAACTTTGCGCGTCGCCGGAACTGGACCCATGCCCATAATTCGGGGAGCGACGCCAGCGGCAGCCGCAGCAACAACTCGAGCTCTTGGCGTCAAGCCGTGGCGTTTCAGTGCGGGCTCTGAGGCCAGAAGCAATGCACAAGCACCGTCGTTCACACCCGAAGCATTTCCAGCAGTGATCGTGCCAGTGGGTTTCACCACCGGTTTCAGTTTCGAAAGCGCTTCCAGCGTCGTGTCCGGCCGGGGATGCTCATCTTCTGAGAAAAGTAGCGGGTCACCCTTTTTTTGTGGAACGGGCACGGCCACAATTTCCTGTTTGATTCTTCCGTTTCGGATTGCTTCAACGGCGCGCTGCTGGCTTCTCAGAGCGAATAGATCCTGATCCCTGCGAGAGATGTGAAATTCTTCGGCGACGTTCTCGCCGGTTTCCGGCATGGAATCAACACCGTACTTTGCTTTCAGACAAGGGTTTATGAATCGCCAGCCGAGCGTTGTGTCTTCCATTCTCATCGAACGCGAATACGCACCATCCGCCTTGCCGATCACAAAAGGCGCCCGCGACATGCTCTCGACGCCCCCGGCAATCACTAGATCGGCCTCGTCGCATTTAATCGCTCGCGCGGCCGTCGCGACGGCGTCCATGCTCGAGCCGCAAAGCCGGTTAACCGTTGTGCCCGGCACTTCTTTCGGCAAACCCGCGAGCAAGAGCGCCATCCGAGCAACGTTTCGATTGTCTTCGCCCGCCTGATTGGCACAGCCATAGACGACATCGTCCACAGCGCTCCAGTCGACACCTGCGTTACGACCGACGAGGGCTCTGATGGGAATCGCCGCGAGATCATCGGTGCGTATCGAGGCTAGCGTTCCGCCGTAACGACCGAAAGGCGTTCGAACGGCGTCGCAGATGTAGGCAGTCTCCACGTTTATCCTTGGAATTTCTTCATACCTCTAGTTTATACGGAACGACTCCCGCACGCGCTACCGCTACATTCATCTTGCCGAATTGGACCACGTGACGAGTTCGTGAGCGGCGGCGACTTCGCTGGCCGAGAGCTCCGTCGGCGTTCCTTGTGACGGAGTATTGCCGGCACTCTGAGAGCCATGATTTACTCGTAGCGGAGAGCTTCGACAGGATTAAGGCGCGCCGCGCGCGCCGCGGGGTAGAACCCGGCGAGGAGGCTGACCGCGAGCGCGAATACAATGGCACCGACCGCCAGCCACCAGGGAATATAGGAAATTTTCACGCCCGGCAAATTCTGCCTGTGGAGATAAATGGTTGTGCCCCAGGTCAGCGCCGACCCGATCAGCCAACCGAGCGCGACACCGAAAAAGCCGCCGAAAAGACCCATAGCCCCAGCCTCCGCAAAGAAAAGGCTGCGCACGTCGCGGTCGGTCGCGCCCAGCGCTTTCAAGATGCCAATCTCGCGGCGGCGTTCGAGGATGGCCATCACCAGTGTGTTGATGATACCCAGAGAAGCGACGGTGAGCGCGAGGCTTCCGAACAGGCCCAGGAAGAGATCAAAAACAGTGAACACGAGCCGGAGACTCTTGGTGGCGTCCAGGAGAGAAAACGTCGCGAAGCCCATTTGCTTGATCGCCGCTTCGACTTGCAGCACGTCCTTGGGCGAATGAACGCGTACGGTCAATGCCATGTAAGAAGGTTTCGCGGGATTGCCGGACAGAAAGGCTTGCAAATCATCCGGCTGTGCAACATGGAGCTGCTCGGCAGTCTTGAGCGGGAGGTAAACGTGTGCGCCTCCGAACCCGCCAATCCCCGCTGAAGGATCCGACTCAGTCACGCCAACGATGCGCAGAGTCTTCTCGCGCGGGACGATCGAAATGCCGCCGGGCGCGGCCGAGGCCATCATGCTCTCAGGGAAGAAAGAGTCTCCCCCATCGTCTTTCGGAAGGGCTGCGCGTTCCGCATAACGCAGAGTCAAATCTTTGCCTACGAGCGATGGTGGCTGATCCGCGAGCACCTTTGCGAATTCAATTTGCAGAATTGCCTCATCCGCGGTCGGCGACGAAAAGTAGGCGCCCGTCATGCCCTCAAAAGCGCCGCTCGAGCGCGAAGAATCAGGCAGGCCGAGAACGGAAGTCGTTTCAGACTTGCCCGCATACCGGACCTCCGTGACAAACCGGATTTGCGGATAGACTTCCGTAACATTGGAGAGCTTGCTCAGTTGCTGGCGTGCGTCCTCGTCCAGGGAACGCGATTCCTTTTTGGCCGCCGAATCCGCGGGTGCAGGGGGCCGCGGGCCGCGAAAATTGCGTTGCGAGGTAACGAACACGGCATCGAACAAGCCCGACCGCGTAAGGCGCTGCGAGGCAAGTGTCTGCAACCCGACGCCCAGCGAAAGCATGGCCACGAGGGAAGCAACACCGACGGCAACGCCCAAGGTCGTGAGCGAGTTGCGAAGCACAGCTTCGCGCAAATTGCGTACCGCCAGTTCGCTCAGGTCCCGCGATTTCAACGCTGCGCTCCGTCACTGACGAGCCGTCCATCGGAGAGGAGCGCGATACGATTCGCGAACTTCTGGGCGAGGGGCCGCTCGTGCGTGACCATGATGATGGTCATTCCGAGGGAATCCTGGAACTCCCGCAGGAGAAGAAGAATCTGTTCGCCGTTGACGCTATCGAGATTTCCCGTCGGCTCGTCCGCAAACAAAATAGCCGGCCGATTTACCAGAGCACGTGCCAGCGCGCCGCGCTGCTGCTCACCGCCAGAGAGCTCGCTCGGCCGGTGCCGCCTGCGGGCGCCAAGCCGCACTCGATCAAGCGCCTCGCCTACGCGGGATTCCCGGTCATGGCGATCGACTTCTGCCAGCCGCAACGGCAACTCGACATTTTCTTCGAGCGTCATGCGCGGCAGCAGGTTAAACGACTGGAAAACCATCCCCACCGTCTCGCGGCGATACCGCGCGAGTTCGTCCGGTTCCAATTCAGCCAGGTTTCGTTCCCGCACGCGGATCGCGCCAGAGGTGGGGCGGTCAAGCCCGGCCATCATGCTCAACAGCGTTGACTTGCCTGATCCGGAGCTTCCCAAAAGGGCCAGAAATTCGCCTTTTTCAACGGTGAGGGAGACGTCGTCGACGGCGCGAATGACAGTTTCGCCCAGCCGATATTCCCGAAACACACTCTCAGCCTGAATAAGCGTGGGGGCAGCGGGCATAGTTGGGTTGCTCAATTTGTATTACGGATGGAAGACCGAGAAGTTACGCGGTTTTCTTGGCCCCGAAGCGATCCGCCAAGCCAGAATCGAGCGAGCAAATGTGTGCGGGCAGGCATTTCCCATTAAAAAAATACTCTGCGGACCGGGAAAGCCACCTGCTACTTTTGTCGGATATGAACGGGCTCAAGCAGTTTGAAATCGAGCGCCGTCTCCGCAGCGAGGGTGATGTCGCGATTGCCGGTGAATCCTGCACCGCCGGTACCCGCCGCCGCACCGATCAACGCACCGATCGCAGCACCCTTGCCGCCGCCAGCGATCGCCCCGATACCAGCTCCTCCGGCAGCGCCACCGCCCACCATGACCGCCGTGCGCTTGCCTTTTCCCTTGCTGGATGTCATGGCATCAGAAGTCTGAATTTCATGATCCTTCCGGTTGACAGTGACGCTCGTGAGCTTGAGGACCAGCAAGGCACCGCCTTTGAATCGGCCCGCAGCTTTCGCCTCCTTTACGACTCCCTCAGCGCGAGCATCCTTCGGGATGGCGACCTTTCCATCGACTTCGACGGGAGATTCGACGGTCGCTGAGAACCTGTCCCCAGGCTTGCTGGTTTTCGAACTTATGGTTTGGTCTAAAACTACAGCGATAACGGTGTCCGCAGGAACGACCAGCGGTTTCGGCTCGATGGCGTTTTTCACAGCGGACTTTGCCGCTTCTGCTAGGGACGGAGAAGAGTTAGCGTCCGGGCCGGATTGCTGGTCAGCCGGCTTTTGGCACCCAGCGACCAGCCCACCTATAGAAAAAGCAGACAGCGAGATCGCAGCGAAACGGCGATTCATCAATCCTCCCATGGGCTGGAAATCTTTATTCTATAAACATACGCTCATCTGTTGTGAAGTCAATTTGACTTACACAAATTCAAAACGACGGTTTCGTCCCGATCTGGCATCTCTGGCAAATTCTGCGCCGTCAGAATTACGCCGTTTCGGATTTGATTAGAATCCAATCTTGTTGGGCGCGATTCGAAGATGTTTAACGCGCTAGTCGGAGAAATGAAGACAGTGGTGTAAGCTTGCGCGCAGATCTAGCGAATGCAGCAATGGAGGTTCCTTGGAGAAAAACCCAAACGCTATGCTTGCAGTGCTATGGGCCGGCTTTGCGTGCGGCGTCCTGGACATTACTGCCGCGTTCGTCGTCTACGGCTTCTTCGGGGCCAAGCCGGTGCCCCTGCTGCAAGGAATTGCCAGTGGATTACTGGGACCAAGGGCATTCCAAGGCGGACTCGCGACCGCGCTGCTCGGCCTTCTCTGTCACTTCGTCATCGCATTTGGGGCGGCTGCCGTCTATTTTGTGGCGAGCCGCACAATTCCCATGTTGGTGCAGCACGCAGTCGTTTCAGGTGTGTTCTATGGCGTGGCCGTCTATTTCTTCATGAACCGTATGGTGGTGCCACTGTCCGCTGCCGCCAAACGTCCGTTTTCCTTGAAGTTGATGATCGTCGGCGTGGTCATACACATCTTCTGTGTCGGACTTCCGATATCTCTTAGCGTGCGCAGATTCTCTAAATGACGATCAGAACAAATTGTTTTGAGCGCGACGTCGCGCGGACTTTGCTATCCTACGCCCCGTGAAACCTCTTTTCCTGATTGATACCGACACGGCTTCTGATGACGCGGTGGCTTTGATCATGGCGCTTCGCTCTCCCCAGGTGCGCGTGCTGGCGATTACCACCGTTGCCGGCAACGTCGCCGTTCAGCAATCCACGCGCAACGCGCTCTGTACGGCGGAACTTTGTGGCGCGGATGTTCCCGTTTTCATGGGCGCGGAAAAACCGCTCCATCGCCCGCACCAGAGTGCGGACTGGTTCCATGGCCGCGATGGCTTGGGAGACCACGGCTACCCGGCCCCGAAGAGGGCGCCCGAAAAACTCCACGCAGCCGATGCGATCATCGCGACGATCGAATCCAACCCAGGCTTGGTATTGGTGACTCTGGGACCACTGACAAATGTTGCTTTAGCATTGCAGCGAAATCCCGGCATCGCTGGCAAGGTCGGCCGCTGCGTGATCATGGGCGGAGCGCCCTGTTGCGAAGGGAACGTAACTCCCGCAGCCGAGTACAACATTTGGTGCGACCCCGAGGCGGCGCGAATCGTTTTGCGCAGCGGCCTTCCGGTAGAGTTGGTCGGCTGGCACCTCTGCCGCGGCGAAGCCGCATTGAAGCCGGCCGACACCAAGCAGGTACTGAGTTTTGGCACACCGCAGGCGCGCTTCGCCATCGAATGCAACAGCCGCGCCCAGGAAGCCTACTTCGAGCAGACCGGCGAACATGGAATCTCATTGCCGGACCCGGTCGCGATGTCCATTGCCCTGGATCCCACGATAGCGACTCAGCAAAGCGAACACTTTGTGGAGGTCGAAACCTCCAGCGAACTAACCTTGGGTATGACCGTGGTCGATCGCCTAAACGTGGCAGCCAACGACCGAAATCGAGCGGTTTGGGCCCCGATTTTGGATCGTGGCAAGAAAACCAAAGTCTACTGGACCATCGATAACGAGCGGTGGAAGCAAGCCCTCTATTCCGCGTTAAGGTAGCACTTTCAGGGGTCCCTGGCCTAACGCATAGGTATCACACAACTTATTGAAAATGAGGAGGCTAGCTTCGGCTTACCCCTTGGCCCGATTGCACCCGATGGCAACTTCTTTCCCATTGTGGGGTTCTATCCAATGGGAGCCATAATTGATGTTACGCTCCCATCGGCTAGAACGTCTCAATTAGAGGGCCAGAGCGGCCCACGTCCAGACCGAGGACAGGGGATTCGTCATGAAGACGATGACTTTTACAGGTAAGAGCAGCTTGAGCCTGCTGCTGTGTTTCACCGGTCTTTTGAGTTTTGCCGCTCCGAAGGCGCGTGCAGATGAAGAAAAGGATCCCCCAACGCGCGTCGCACGTATCAGCTATGTTGACGGTTCTGTTTCCCTGCAACCCGGTGGGGAAGGTGACTGGGGTAGCGCGGCCAGAAATCGTCCGATCACTATCGGCGACAAGCTTTGGGTGGACAAAGATTCTCGAGCTGAATTGCAAGCCGGCACAGCCTCCATCCATCTCGGCAGTTTGACAGCTCTCTCCTTTCTGAACCTTGACCAAGGCATCACGCAGATGCGCCTTGCCGAAGGCAGCATCAACTTCCGCGTCAGTGAATTGCGCGAAGGTGACCTCTACGAAGTGGACGCTCCGAATCTGGCTTTCACCGTGAAGCAGGCTGGGGCATTTCGCATTGACGTAGATGAAACCGGCGATTCCGCCCGCGTGACCGTGATCCGCGGCGAAGGGGAAGTTACCGCCGGCGGCAAGACCTATGAAGTGCACTCCGGTGAGCGCGGGGAATTCACCGGCACGGACAACGTCGACAACATTATGGACAAGGCTCCCGCTCCGGACGGCCTCGACCGCTGGGCCGCTGACCGCGACCGGAAAGAAGACAACTCCGTTTCGGCGAAGTACGTGTCGCGCGACATGGATGGTTACAGCGACCTCGACGATTCCGGTACGTGGCAAGACGAGCCGCAATATGGCCATGTCTGGTATCCCAACGACGTCGCGCCGGACTGGGCTCCTTACAGCAATGGCTATTGGAACTGGGTAGGCCCTTGGGGGTGGACTTGGGTTGACTATGCACCTTGGGGATTTGCTCCGTTCCACTATGGCCGATGGAACTATTTTGGCAGCAGGTGGGGCTGGTGCCCCGGTCCGTTTTATGGTCCCTCGATTTACGGTCCTGCTTTTGTGGGCTTTTTCGGCGGCGGTTTCGGGTTTGGAGTCGGCTGGTTCCCGCTGGGCTTTGGCGAACCGTTCTTCCCGTGGTTCCACTGCCGTCACGAGTTCTTTGAGAGGATCAACGAACGGAATACTTTTATCCGCAACAGAAATGTTTTCAACACCAACGTTCGCAACTTCAATTTTGTGAATGCGCACAACGTGCATGCGGTGACCACGGCCAATCGCAACGCCTTCAGGAACGGCCAAGCCATCAACCGCGGGGCCACACACCTGACGGCAGCCTCTTTGAGAGGCGCCCAAGTGACCAACTCCGTCGGGATCAAGCCGACGCAGCACAGCTCGCTCGGCTCGGTAAACACCAGATCGCATGTCGCCACGCCGTCGGCAGCGGTTCAAAACCGAACGGTGATCGCGCGCACGGCCCCGGCGCAAGGTGCGTCCCAGGCGCGTGTTCGCACGCTCAACAGCGCTGGCCTGCCTGCGGGCCACGTTGGCAACGGGCCTGCGAACAGCATCATGAATCAGCATGCGGTCACGCCGAATGCGTCATCGCGCAACGCGCCTGCGATGAATGGCCGTCCGGGCAACATGCCCAACACTTCCGGGCTGACCTCCCGGCAGCGGGAGCTGTCGCAGAGCCGGCCGCCTTCGTCCATGACGAACTCGAACCGGACATCAGCCGCTGCTACGGGCAACAATTCCTCGCAGCGCGCGGGCAATGCCCCACGCACCTGGGCAGCGCAGGGAAATACAACTGATCGCGGCCGCGCCCCGGCAGGTTTCGGAAGCTCGAATCAGCCGGGAAACTCGCGGGCGCAAACAACTCGCGAGACTCAAGGCAATCGTCCTCCATGGGCACGCGGTGATTCGCAGTCCGGAGCGGTCAGCGGCCAGACATCGCGGCCTTCGACGCCAAGCTACAACGGTAACCGCCCAAGCTCTTCCAACAACAGCCGCTCTTACCAGCCACCGCAGCGGACCTACAACAACACGCAGTCCTACGGGGGCAACCGTGGCTACTCGCAGCCTCGGTCGTACAATTCACCTTCGAACCAGTCTTACTCATCGCCCCGGACATACTCCGCACCTAGCCGTAGCTATCCCGCTCCTTCGCGCTCCTACTCCGCACCGAGTCGCGGCAACGGCGGCGGTGGTGGCGGCAATCGGGGCGGCGGTGGCGGCGGAAGCCCGCACGGCGGCGGGGGCTCTTCCTCTCACGGCCGGCACTAATCTCTTTCCCAACTCAAGCGCCCGTCCGGATCTTCCGGGCGGGCGCTTTTTGTTTGGAAGTGATGCTTTGAAAGTTCTTCTTCTTCCACATCTGATGCTGTAAAAATCTCTCGGTCCCTGTCTTTGGTTCTAGCTGTAGTCCTTCCCGCAGGTCCGAGAGTCGCCAAGGCCACCCAGAAATGTGTCGCCCGCAACTCTCTCTCTTGCCATGTGTTAGATGAAGTGACGCACTTCTTGTCAGGCGTTTCCTGTTTCGACAAGCAGAAAGGACCTGACAGGTGTCCCACGCCATTGAAGTGCTAGTGTGCCAACGGGGCAGAAACCAGGTACCAGGGCCTTAGAAAATGCGGCGGAAAGTAAAAGACGCCGCTCGTGATTCAGGAGAGATTTCGAAATGAGAAAACATGTGCTCAAAATGGCGAGCCTCCTCAGCATGGCGCTGGCGGTGGCTCTCTCTGCGCCGCAACGCGCCGCAGCCGATGATGACGAGGATCCGCCAAGCCGCGTGGCACGACTGAGCTACGCTAACGGCACCGTTTCGTTTAATCCGGGAGGCACCGACGATTGGGTTTCCGCGGTCGTCAACCGTCCGATTACTACGGGCGACAAGCTTTGGACCGACAACGGCGCGCGCGCCGAGCTGCACATCGGCTCCGCGGCGATCCGCCTTTCCGACAACACTGGGTTTTCCTTCTTGAATCTGGATGACCGCATGGCGCAGATCCGGCTAACCGAAGGCACTCTTAACGTGCGCGTGCGGCGTCTCGAACAGGACGAAACTTTCGAAGTCGATACGCCCAACCTTGCTTTCTCGATCCTTCGTCCGGGCAACTACAAGATCAATGTCAACGAAGCGGGCGATGCCACTGTCGTGGTTGTCCACGACGGTGAAGGTGAAGTCACCGGTGGGGGCTCCGCTTATGCCATTCATCCTCGGGAAACCGGCACGTTTTCCGGGGCCGACCAACTGGACGCCGACATTCAGAGATTCGGCGATAACGATGACGACTTCGATCACTGGTGCGGTGACCGCGACCGCCGCGAAGATCGCTCGCAATCCTCGCGCTATGTTTCTTCCGATGTCATTGGTTATGAAGACCTCGACGACAACGGAGGCTGGCGCCCGGTGCCCGAGTACGGCACCGTTTGGTTCCCCCACACCACCATCGCCGGTTGGGCGCCTTATCGCTATGGCCACTGGGTGTGGATTTCGCCCTGGGGCTGGACTTGGGTAGATGATGCCCCATGGGGGTTTGCGCCATTCCATTACGGCCGTTGGGTTACGGTCGGCGGCGTTTGGGGTTGGGTGCCATGCGCGCCTCGCGCGGTCGTAGGTGTCGCCTACGTGCGCCCGGTTTACGCCCCAGCCCTCGTCGCGTGGGTCGGCGGACCACGCTTCAGCATTGGCATAGGAATCGGAGGAGGCGGTGGGGTCGGCGTGGCCTGGTTCCCGCTTGGGCCGCGTGAGGTCTTCGTGCCTTCTTATCACGTGAGCCGCACTTACGTAACAAACGTGAACGTCTCCAATACGACGGTGAACAACACGGTTGTGAACAACTACTACAACAACGTGGTTGTCAACAAAAACGTCACCAACATCAAGTACGTGAATCAGACCGCGCCGAACGGGGTAACCGCCACATCGCAGCAGAATTTCACGTCGGCTCAGCCCGTCGGACGAAACATGATCAGGGTCGATCGCCGGGAAGTTGAGTCCGCGCAGGTCAATCCGACCACGCCGACGGTCGCGCCGCAACAAAGAAGCGTGCTTGGCGCTGGCGGTGCGGCAAGGCCTCCAGCGAGGTTTCAGGAACGCTCCGTCGTGGCCAAAAGGCCTCCGCCCCCTGCTCCTGTATCCTTCGTAAAACAACAGCAGGCCATTCAAGCCAATGGAGGCAGGCCGCCGGTCGTTTCTCAAATGCGTCAAGTCCAGGCCGAGAACACGCAACAAGCCCGTCCGAACATCAAGATCGCACCACCCTCCCAGCCTGCGACTCCGCAAAACGTCCGTGCCAACGGGTCCGGTCAGCCACAGAACAACAACGGCTATCGTCCGGGTCAGCCACAGACGAATGTTCAGCCCAATTTACAAAACAATTCGAACAGGCCGCCGGCCTCCAATAACCCCGGACAGCAGCCACAAGGCAATCAACCGGGAAACTCGCCCGCAAACAATGGCCGAAACAAGTCGTTTAACGACCGTCCTCCGACCTCAAGGCCGGCAGGAGGAAATCCGAACTCCACCGTGAACCCGCAGCTCGATCAGAAGCACCAGCAGCAGCAGGAACAGCTCCGCCAGAAGCAGGATCAGGAGCGCCAGAAGATCGAGCAGAAGCAGGTCCAGGAGCAACAGAAGGTTCAGCAGAAAAATGCTGAGGACGCCAGAAAGCAGCAAGTCGACCGGAGACAACAGCAGCAGCTCCAGCAACTCGAGCAAAAACACGGGCAGGAGCAGCAGAAGCTGGAGCAAAAACAGCAGCAGGAACGCCAGAAGCAGCAGGCACCCCCGAAGGACAAGCCCTCCAGCAAGCCGCCGAAGGACGACAAGCCTCCGCACCGCGACTAGACCCGCTGTTTTGCGAACAGCACCCCGGGCGGGCGCTTGTTGAAAATCAGGCGCTCGACCGTTTTCTTGATTCCAGGTATCTTCACAGGTGAAACGTCTTGCTGTGTCGCGTAAGATTCCTTCTCTGCGCTCATGGCGAAACGATTTAAGTCCCGCTCCTCCTCCGCTGACAGCCCGGCGGCATCTCCGGAGTTGCGGTTGTTTCGAATTCCAGGCATTCCAGAGATTCGCCCTGGCAATGATCTTGTCAAATGGGTGGCCAGCGCTGCGACTCGGGCCGCAATTCACTTCGAAGACGGCGACATCCTTGTCTTTGCTCAGAAAATTGTGTCAAAGGCGGAAGGCACTCTCGTTCGGCTGGCAAGCGTAAGGCCTTCCCCGGAAGCCCTCGCGATCGCCGGGCGTCTGAAAAAAGATCCTCGTGCCATCGAAGTCGTCTTTAGGGAGTCGCGGCGCATCGTCCGCAGCGATCATGTGCTGATCTCCGAAACGCGCCACGGTTTCGTCTGCGCCAACGCGGGCGTCGACCATTCGAACGTTCCCGGCAACGATGTGGTGACTTTGCTCCCGCTAAATCCAGATCGATCCGCAAAAAAGCTCGCTGCCGCGCTCCGCAAACGGACCGGGAAACGCATCGCCGTCATCATCAGTGACACCTTCGGCCGTCCCTGGCGCCTTGGACTGACGAACGTCGCCATCGGCGCTTCAGGCGTGCCGGTTCTCCTCGATTTGCGCGGTTCGCCCGACCGACACGGAAAGCTTCTGACTGCCACGATTCTCGCGGTCGCCGACGAACTCGCCGCCGCCGCCGGCCTCTTGATGGGCAAATCGGAAGGCTTCCCTGTTGTTCTCATTCGTGGCTATCGCTTCAAGCCCGTGTCCGAGCCGGCGGCCCGCATCATCCGTCCCGCCGCCGAGGATCTATTCCGCTAATCTCCTCTTCTCTGCGGCCTCAACGTTCTCTGGGCCCTATGTGTTAAATTCTTTCTGTCAATCTCTACCACGAACCATGACCATTCAGCCCCACGACGCTCCCGTTCACCCCGCCATGAATCCTGAAGTCGATGAGTCACTCGCTCGTGCGCGCGCGAGCGGCACTGTCGACCGCGAAGCTGCCCTTCAGTTTGCGCAAGCCCCGTTGCCGAATCTGCTGGCCGCTGCTACGGAAATCCGCGCCGCCGGGAAGGGAAATGTCGTCAGCTTCTCAAAAAAAGTATTCATCCCTCTCACCACCCTTTGCCGCGACTATTGTAGCTACTGCACTTTTCGGAAGGACCCCGGCCAGCCCGGCGCTCACTTCATGACACCGAAGGAAGTCCTCGCGCTTGCCGAACAAGGCCGCCAAGCCGGCTGCAAGGAAGCTCTCTTCAGCCTTGGCGATCAACCCGAACGGATCTTTCCCGAAGCCAGCGAATTCCTGAGCAAACAGGGTTTTACGCGCACGCTCGACTATCTTGCCGCCATGTGCGAACTCGTTCTGGAAAAAACCGGCTTGCTCCCGCACGCCAATCCCGCCTGATGCTCGAAAACGTCAGCCCGCGGCTGATGCGCGATGGTCTTCCGCACGCCAAAGCCCCAGACAAGGTGCCCGCGCTGCGTCTCCGCACCATCGAAGGAGCGGGGAAGCTCTCCATCGCGTTTACCACTGGAATCTTGATTGGCATCGGCGAAACCATGGAAGAACGCATCGACTCTCTCCTTGCGATTCGAACGCTCGACGAAAAATACGGTCACATCCAGGAAGTCATCATTCAGAATTTCCGCGCCAAGCCGGAAATTCCCATGGCCGCGCACGCGGAGCCGTCTCTTGAAGATATGCTGCGCACCATCGCTCTCGCCCGCCTGATCCTTGGCCCGCACATGAACGTCCAAGCTCCGCCAAACCTGAGCTACGGCGATTTCCCCCGTTTGCTGGAAGCGGGCATCAACGATTGGGGCGGCATTTCCCCCGTCACCAAAGATTTCATCAATCCCGAAGCGGCTTGGCCGCAGATCGCGCGGCTGCAAGCCGAGACCGAATCTCGCGGTTTCGTTTTGCGCGAACGCCTGGCGCTCTATCCGGAGTTTGTCCGCCGGGAAGAATTTCTTTCGCCTCGCGTCCGCGATCGGGTTGCACCCCTATCGGGCGCGGACGGATTTGCGCGGTGCACCGGGCTTGCGGCCCGCATCTGACTCTTCTATGCCTCCAGCCAAAAAACTCAAAATCACCGCTCTCGCCGGTGGCGTAGGCGCTTCAAAACTGCTCCTCGGTCTCTATGAAGTGATGGACCCAGGCTTGTTGACCATCATCGTCAACACCGGCGACGACATCGTTCTCCACGGCTTGAAGATTTCGCCGGACCTCGACATCGTGACGTATACCCTGGCGGGAGTCGTCGATTCCGCGAAAGGCTGGGGCATTCGCGGGGAAACTTTTCATGCCCTGAAACGCCTCGCCGGCTACGGGCGCGCCAACTGGTTCAACCTGGGCGACCGCGACCTCGCCACGCACATCCATCGTACCGGCATGCTCGCCGAGGGAAAGACGTTGTCCCAGGCCGCGGATTCGATTCGAACGGCCCTGCGCGTGAAATCCCGGATCCTCCCGATGTCCGATAACCCCATTCCGACGATGATCGATTCGAACGAGGGCCCGCTGCATTTTCAGGAATACCTGGTGAAGCGCCGCACCGAGCCTGTCGTCCGCGGCATCCGTTTTGCCGGTGCGGAATCCGCGCGGCCTGCCCCGGGAGTCCTCGAAGCCATTCGCGATGCCGACCGCGTCATCATCTGCCCCAGCAATCCGCTGATCAGCATCGGCCCGATTCTTGCCGTGCCGGGAATTCGTGAGCAGTTACGAACTCACAAAGAAAAAGTGTTCGCCGTGTGTCCCATCGTCGGAGGGAAATCGCTCAAGGGCCCCTCTGACAAAATGCTAGCCCAGCTCGGCCTCAAGCCGGCAGCCCTGGGCGTCGCCAAACTCTACGCCGATTTCACCAGCATCTTCGTGATCGATCCCGCGGACAAATCGCAATCCGCCGCTATCTCCGCGCTCGGCATGAAAGTTGTTATTCTTCCGACGGTAATGAAAACGCGTGCGCAGAAACGCAAACTCGCCCGCGCTCTCCTGTCTTTATCTCCCTCTTCGCCGTTGTAGGGGCGAACTTCAGTGCTCTCTGTTTTTCTCTCCGTTCGCAGCTCAGCCGACCAGCACGTAGCGTGTCAAATTCCCGTTACCGTGTTATTCAGGCATGAAATCAGTCGGCGCAACGAAATTCTTAAATTATTCGTGAACGCCAACCGTCGTCTGTCCCGGCAGCGTCGCATGAATCCAAGCTTCTGCCGCGATGAGGTGCAGCACAAAGCCGATCCAGAATCCGAAGCCGAAGAATTCATACGGCGTCAAGCCTGAAAAACGGCTCGTAGCAAAGAACATTCCAATGATGGGGCGGATGGTAGCCACGGCAAGCCCGACCGAGTAGGCACGAATGATCCACTCGCGGTGCTGCGCGATTTCACGCCGCCGGATATGCCAAAACGCCTTGCACAGCGCGAATAGAAAGAATATGGCGAACAGTGTCGTCGCCGCCGCCTGATTTATTCCGCCGATAGCGGGCATGCCAAAGCTCATCACCAGCGCCGAAATTCCGATGACCAGGCCGCAAATCACAAAAATGCGGCCACTCCAGCGGTGCCAGCGGAGGTGGCGCGCCCGAATGGTTGAACTAAACTGCAATGGACCCAGCATCATGAAAAGCAAGCCAGGCGCAATATGAACAAGAGTCAGGATCGGATAGTGCGCGAACAAATCATCCAGCGCAGCGAACCGTGCAGCCACGGGAATGGATGTGGCCGCGGGTGGATGATAGCCTCTGACCACAATAGGCAGCAGATGCACCATCCTCCGCACTGCGACGGCAACTCCAATAAACGCCAGAAAAATGACCACGCTCCATAGCGCTCGCCGGAGACGAATACCAGGCTTCATACCACGTACTACGTTTAATTCATCAGATCTCTTTCAGGACGGAGATAGCAAAACGGAATGGTTTCAGAAGCCATTTCAGCCTCATCCACTGCGACCATGAGGTCTTCGGAACCTCCGGAATGGAACGGCAGATGTCCGGTAAGCCCTAACCAGAAACTGACAGCGATTTCAACCGTGGCGCACCAAGAATTTAGAAGGCTGTGAGGCCACTCTAGACACAAACGGTTCAGGTTACTGGCCCAGGGATTGCGCCCAACCCGCGAAGGTGTGCCAGCGAGCTGTTTTGCCGACGGGCAAACGAATCCGCTGTTGAGGCATAAACCCTCGGGCCCCCTATGGTGTCAAAGGTGTGCTGATGACGCCGTTGATCTTCGGAAAGTACAGCCACAGATGCCCGCCGTTATCGTCCTCGCCGAACACGATTTCACCATCGGGGCCCGTGACGGCGTCGCCGAACTGGTAGCCATAGCGGCGCTGCTCAAGAATTGAAGCGGCGACCCCGAGATTGGTGACCCTGCCTGAGACCGTGTCGCAGCAGAACAGGTTGGCCATCTCGTTTCCGCAGAACCCAAAGAGCCTGCCGTCAGGCACCACCGCCATGGGTCCGACTGGCGCGAGATGTGCTCTCCCGAGCGCACGGAAGCCTTTGTTCTCGTCGAAGGAGAACAGCCGCCCAGCTGCGTCGGCCGTGAACAGCAGGCCACTATGGCGGTCACGAGCCCACCGAAGCGGGCCGGTCCACTCGCCGTCGGGAAGATGGACGGCGGCACGGCGGATGTGGCCAGAAGCAACATCGAAGCGCCAGAGTTGCGCGCCCTCATCCTGTCCGAACACTCCAGCACGGCCCATGGCCAGATGGCCGCGACCCGGTGCCTCCCCCACAACAGTAATCACCCCCGACTCGACATCCACTGTGAACAAGTGACGCGCGGTTACGCCGGCGACGGTCTTTCCCGACGGGGCAGAGATTGCGTGAACCACGGGCTCTCCCGCAACACACTCGCCGAGGTCTTTGAGAGCCGGTTCCTCGAGGCCCCACTCTTGAATCCAGTCCTCCGCGAGATCCAGCTTCGGCATGGCCACGGCGCGGCCACCCTGCGGTCCGTTCACGAAGGCGATCACGCCGGACGCGCCGCAACAAATGGCTTCCGTGCTCGTCGAACCGGGGACCGCCCCGGCATCCAGCACAATCCCGGTGAGCCCGTGGAACGCCGCTCCAAAAAGGTGCGCCTGGCGTCCGCTTGTCCCACCGTAGACATGTCCTTCGGAGTTGATGTCGAGCGCGGTGATGCGGCTCTCGTCGTGGGTAATCGGGGTAGTCATGCCCGGCAGGCACGTGGGAAATGCCACCATCGTGCCCTCGCGGACAAATTGGTGCGCGAGTTCTTTCAGATAAGCTTTGATCTCCGGGGAATTAGGATCGAATCTGGATTTCGTCTGCATTGTGGTTGTCCCTAGCCCCACATGCGAATAGGAAGGTGAGCGTTTCTCCGCTTGCGGTCGGCCGGCATCGAGACTTTGAAGATGCCGGATGGGTGGTTTCCAACGTGGCCGAAGAAGAGATCGCCGTTGTGGTCCACAGCGCCTCGGGAAACATAGTGCGCCATGCCGGTGGGATGCTCGAGTCGAGCGACTTCCTCTCGCTTGAGGGTCTGCGGATCGAGGCGCCAGACCACGCCCTCATTCTGTTTCCGTGATTCGGGCATGGGGTTATATTTCGAATCGCGCCAGCGCGAGGCCACGTAGTAGAGCTTGCCATCACCCCCAAACGTTAGCCCGCCGCAGTGGTCCCGGTACATATCAATTGGGAAATTGGTGTCCCGAGGCTGCGTGGCCGGCCCGAGGTCCTCAACTCGCGGCCATTCGCCCACGTTCGGCCAGATGCGCATCAGGCGCGGATTCGGACACCAAGTGGAAGCGTAGACGCATTCGCCGTCGGGCGAGGGCGCCACGTCATAAAACACGCTGTGCCAGCCGGTTTGATAGTTCAGGTCATGCGCCAGCAGACCGGGAGAGATTTCCAGGCGGTCTGTCTCAGGCGTGTAGCGCACCAGACGTCCGTAGTCCGTACTGGTCCACACACGATGCCGCTTGTCGAGGAACAGAGCCTGAGGATTGATGGAGCTAATGCGGCCAAGGTCGCGTCGCTTGCGGGTGCGGGGATCATAGATGATGAAATGATCGCGCGGGTAACTCATGGCGTAGAGCAAGCCGCGCTCTTCATCGTGCAGTAGGCAGCGGCAGCCCTCCTTCGGGATGATCGTGTCCCACCAGAGAACGCGGTCGGTGCGGGTGTCGAAAGCGAGCAGCGCGGAGCCGCGAAAGCAACGCTTCGTGTCGTGCCAGGAGTACCACGGCGAATAAACGGGCAGATCGATGGGCGGGCCTGAAAGATGTGTCGCCATGTACAGCACGCCATCGTGCATCGAGGGCGCGAAGCTATAATGGATCTTGCACTGCGAAGCACGGCCTGAATCGCCTGGATCGTCCACTTTTTCCGCAAGGTCGAAGAGGTAGTCGAGGTCGTCGCGCTGTTCGTTGTAGCGGGCAGGCTTGACTACGCCCCCGGGCAAGCTCTCCGCGCAAGCAGCCGCATAGATCCGTCCGTCGGGCCCGACGGAAAGCGACCAACAGGTGTCCGAGTCAGGATGACCTGTGAATGGGTACCACTTGACAGCATACGGCGTTCCGCTGAGCGCCCTAGCTTCACCCACCGGCCGGCTAGCTCCAGTCGCCGGCGGGTTAGCTTCAGCCCCAAGCGAGGGCGCGAGGCCCGCCGCCAGCACTCCGCTGCCAACTTTCATGAAGGTACGGCGGTCAATTTCCGGTCGTGAACTCATCGGTCTCCTTCCGAGCGACGCTGCAAGCCATGCACGTCCCGTCCGTCTCGCCAATAGTCCGAAATTTGCGATTGGACCTCTGTCCCGCGCATCGTACGCTTCCCCTGTCCTCGACACAACGGACTTGCTGCCGGCCAGATCAGCGGGGTTGGAGGGCTTCCTGGCAGTTGGACGTGTGGTTTGAACCGCCTCCCTATTTGTGTCGAATGTTCACGGGGGCTCGAGTCCGATCCAGTGGAAACACGTGCAGTTCCCATTTCGCCGGGACGGACGTTGGCAGGTAGCAGATGGTTTTGTCGCAAGCCTGATACTCAAGCTTTCCCGTAATGGTGAAGAGTTTCCCGTCTTTCCCCAGCGAGCCCCAGAACTCTGACCCGGAGTTCACCTTCACATCCTGGCTGATGCGGAACGTCCCTTCGAGAACGGGTACCTTCTCCTTGATCGCGGGCAAATAGAGAATTCTAGACGCTGGGTAAACCGCCGGTTTGAACTCCAACTGCGCGACAGGTTCAATCAGGAGCTGAATGGGCTTATAACCCTGAGTGCCGGGCGCATACACATGCACATCGGGGGGCAACCGCACTTCGGCAGCGAGGGTGACGCGAGTACCGGGTACGCCGATGGGATCGGATTGTTCGAGTGCCAGTTGAAGATGCGGAGCTTCGACCGTTTCCGTTACTTCTTGGCCCAATTCCGGGAAAAGCTTGGAAATAATGCTATTTCCGGTAAGCCGTTCCCGGTATTTTGCTTCGAAGAACTTTTCTCGAATGATGCCGTTGGGATCAATAAAAAAATATCCGGGGCGAGCAAAGCCCTTCTGCATCCCGGTAGCTTCCTGATTGAGGACTCCATAAGCCTGGATGGTCTTCGAGTCAGGGTCCGCGAGCATCGGATATGCGATCTTGTGCCGGTCGGCAAAATATTTCAGGATTTCTTCCGTGTCATAGCTGATGGCCGCCAGCTTGACCCCTTGCTTTTCGAATCGCGGGATGGCGCTTTGCAGCTGGACCAGCTGCCCTTTGCAGAACGGTCACCAGTCCGCGGAACGGAAAAAGAGAAGAACGGTGCCGTTCGTTCCTTTCAAGGTATCGAGAGTTTGCACCCGGCCAGACTGGTCGTGAACTGAAAAAGCGGGAGCCTTTTGACCGACGGCGAGTCCAATCGACATCAGCTCGATGGAAGCCATCCGAATTGTACTGTCAACAAGTGTCCCCCGGACGGTCACCGCGTCTCCCAAGTGAGCGGCTACCTTTTCCTGTGGCTCAAGGCCGTACATCACCCTGTTCGTATCGTCATACAGCGCCAGCTTCGCGCCCGGCACGTTCTTGGTGCACTCGGGAGATTCGGCAAAGGCTTCGTCTGCGTTGCAGCTGCTGGACACCAGGATGCCGGACCACGACCCGGACTTTGTTGCGGAGTTTATTGAATTGTTCTGCCCAGCTACTGCGAGAGGGGCTATGGAAAAAAGCGCTGCCAGACAGAGGAAGAAGCGTTTCGCCGTAGAATCAGTTCCGACCGAGAGCATCAATTCGAACCCTCGTTTCATTTTCGAATCCGCCGGTACTGTACACCGCACAGTCTCGTCGCACAACGCCTGCCAATGAAGAAGTGTCACTTCAAGGGAAGTCCGGTAAACCGAATTCCTGCCCCATGAACTTTGTAGCGCATATTCAATCCAATCAACAACGCCGTCAGCGACTCCACAATGCGCGCATTCTCCAATTTTCCTCCATTCAATGGCCGCGCTCCCGGAATCTTGCTGACCAATTCGAATGTCACCTGCTTCGCTTTCTCATCGTCGCTGCATACCAAAACGTCGCAATCCACCGGTGCATCTCCGGCAAGCAATTCCGCTCCAAGATTCTGCAACGCGGCTGCCAGGCTCACGCTTGCAGGCAGCAGTTCCCTCGTCTGTTCGGCCGCCGAGCCTTGCCAGACGCCGAGCAGGCGCGTTGTTGCTCCGCCGATCGTCGCGGCCAGCGGCACTGTGGTATCGATCACCATCGTGCCCGGTTTCCAAACACTCTTCAGTTGCTTGAGCAGCGCCACCACGCCGGAGAAGGGAACAGTCAACACCGCGACATCGCACGCAGCCGCGGCAGAAGGATTGTCCAGGCCTTCGACCTGCGCGGCGCCGCCAATACGCTCGCGTAGCAGTCTTGCGATTTCTTGCGCGCGGGCCGCCTCGCGCGATCCGATCAGGATGTGTTCCCCAGCCTTCGCCATTCGAAACGCAAGCCCGGAGCCTTCGGCTCCCGTTCCGCCCAGAATCGCGATCTTTCGCGCCATGATGGTTCGCTCCGTTTCGTATTGCGCCGGTCATTCGAATCGCCGCCACGGCACATTCGATTCGAATCCGCCGCTTCGCTTTTCCCGCGCCCAGTATGGTATCTTCAAAAACTTCCAAGATGCTAACGCCACATCTCACGGCATTCGAATTCCGTCAAGCACTCGGTCATTTCACCACTGGCGTGACCGTGGTTACCGTCGAGCGCGAGCCCGGCAAGATCCACGGCATGACCGCCAACTCGTTCACCTCGGTTTCGCTCGATCCCATGCTGATTCTCGTTTGTGTCGACCACCGCGCGAAGATGCTTCCCTTGCTGCAGAAAAAAAAACGTTTTGGCATCAGCGTTCTCAGAGCGGGGCAGGAGGCTATTTCCGAGTATTTCGCCAAAGGCGAGCAGAGTGCGGAAGCGGAGGAGCGATTGTCGATTCGATATCGATGGACCCCGGGGGGCATCCCGGTCCTCGAGAATACGCTACTCCAGTTGAGCTGCCAGGTGACCGCGTGGCATATTGCCGGCGACCACAGTATCTTTGTCGGGGAAGTGGAGGAAGCAGAAATGCACGAGGGCGAGCCGCTGCTTTATTTCCGTGGAGAGTACCGGCGCATCGCGCGCCACTCCTAGAGAATTATTTTTTGCGGAGAGTTCGCTTTCACAACGAAACTTTTTTTGTGAAGAGTTTGCTACCGTTCGGAATTGCCAGAAGGCCGCGGTGACTCGGCCGAATCGCCCATCTCTTTGCGATGGCTTTTCACTTCGCGCAGCGCGTAGATCGGCTTATTCTGCGATTCGTAGTAGGTGCGCGCAATGATCTCGCCGAGCAGTCCCATGGAGAAGAACTGCACGCCGCTAATGAACAGCGCCACCGACAGCATCATTAGCGGCCCGTGTTCCGCCATGATGGCCTTGTGCAGATAAAATTTTTCGTAGGCCAGGAAGCACGCGAGCAGGGAACCCAGCCCCGCCCCGGCCACGCCCAGCAACCCGAAAAACTGGAGCGGCCGCGTCGAATAGTCCAATAAAAACTTGACGATTATTAAATCCAGGAACACGCGGATGGTGCGCCCGATCCCGTAATGGGACCTTCCGCTCTTTCGCGCGAGGTTTTCGATGGGCACTTCCGCGATTCTCGCGCCCGTCGAACTTGCCAGCGCCGGAATGAACCGGTGCAGCTCGCCGTAAAGCTGAATTTCCTGAATGATCTCGCGGCGATAGGCTTTGAACGTGGTTCCAAAATCGTGCAGCTCGATTCCCGAAAGCTTTGCCATCATCCAGTTGGCGGCGCGGCTGGGAAGCTGCCGCATCAACCAGTGATCCCGCCGGTTGTGGCGCCAGCCACTCACCAGGTCGAAGCCTTCTTCTATTTTTTCCAGAAAGCGGGGAATCTCTCCGGGGTCGTGCTGCAGATCGCCGTCCATGGAGATGATGACTTCGCCCCGCGCGAAATCAAAACC
>WNGI01004072.1_pt1 | contig 21564 bp, 24 predicted proteins | sample 5400621 | NCBI WGS metagenome assembly WNGI01 (sample SAMN13153374, study PRJNA577476) | soil metagenome | isolation source: 20 cm soil or saprolite under Garry oak tree replicate 1 | place: USA:California | collected 2016-06-15
CGAACGTGGCCGTCGCGTAGTTGGGTAGGCGCTTTGCGCCGCCGGTGAGGCGGCCGCCGAGCTCCTCGAGCGTTTCACGGAGCTCGGCCGACTGCGGCGCCGCCGTCGTTGATCGTGCCGCTCGATCCCTGGTGCTAACCGTCACTGCGGTCGCGATCGCAACCGCTGCCGCTACGTCCTCTCTGCCGGCGCGGCGGCCCCATTCCTGAGGCCCGCCGTGGAGCTGCGGATCGATGCGCACTCCGTCGCGCACAAACAGCGCTCCGCCTCGGCCGGCGCCGAGCTTGTGACCACTCAGCGAAACGAGGTCGGCGCCCCTAGGGATGTCGATCCACCTCGGGCCGGCGCAGGCATCGACGTGAACGAGCGCACCGATCTCATGCGCGCGCTCGATTGCCTCCGCCACGGGCTGGATCGTCCCTACCTCGTTGTTGGCGAGCCCGATCGAGATCAATCCGACGCCGGGCTTGATCGCGTCGAGGTCGACCGTCGCGTTGTGGTCGGTCGGTCCGATCGTCACCGCATGTCCTGCGGCCTGGAGATTCCGCGCGGCGGCGATGACGGACTGATGCTCGGCCGCCCATGTGAGGACGGCCGCGTGAGTCGGGAGCCGATGCGCTGCGCCGAGGATCGCGAGGTTGACGGCCTCGGTGCCGGAGGCGGTGAAAGTGATCTCGGTGCGGGTGGCGTTCAGCGCGGCGGCGAGATGGTCGCGGGCTGCGTCGAGCGCGGCTCGGGCCGCCCGGCCTTCGGCATGGAGGCTCGACGGGTTCCCGCCGGGGACGTTGCGCAGCGCCTCGGCAACTTCTGGGAGTGTCGGGGCGGCGCCGGCGTCGTCGAGGTACACCCTGTCCGGGGCCTTCCCCAAGCGCGCCTCTACCGGCTGTGGTCGGGCTGGTGCAGCAGGTCCTTCAGCGTGCCCTGGAACGACTTGAGGTAGAGGTGGACGTCGAGGATCTCGTCCACCGATATCGGGTCCGGCACCTGCACGGAATCGCGAGGCACCCGCGCTTCGGTCGCGGTCTCGACGGTCTCCAAGTCTTCCACCGCCCCGCCCGCGATGGCCACCACGATGATGAACGTCACCTGGCACTGGACGCACGTGACCTGCAGGTGAAAGCGCTCGTGCTCGTGGCTCAGGACCTGGATGTCGCAGCCCTTGAGGCTGCGCCCGCAGACTGGGCAGTTGTAGAAGCGAGCCCTGTCGCGGATGAACTCGATGATGCTCATCGCGGGGCCAATATTACGCTGCGAGGATCGGCTTCATCTCTGCCCTTCGATGCATGTGCAGCCATCAGGTCCGACCACTGCCGAATGCACGGTTCCCGCAGGCAAAACCATGCGGTCGCCGGCGTTCAGGAGCAGCTCAGTGCCGTCGCTTTCAAGCACGAACGTGATGGCTCCGTCGACGCAGTAGAGCACCTTCTCATAGGAGTGGCTGTGCGGCGCGTAGCGGTCGCGCGGCCCGTTTGACCACAAGTAGCAGCCGGTCGCCTCGCCGCGCAATCGCTCCATCAGTTCGTCCTGCAGCCGCCGGCTCGCCATGCGCCCGATTCTAAGATTGCCTCGATGAAGCCCCGCTTCCTGGCCGACTGCAACGTGGGCCGGCTCGCGCGCTGGCTCCGCGCCCTCGGCTACGACGCCTCCTATCACGCTCACATCGAGGACGCCGCGCTCGTGCGCGAGGCGGCGGCCGAGGATCGCGTGCTCCTCACCCGCGACCGGGATCTCACCAAGCGCCGTGTCATCCAGTCCGGCGCCGTGCGCGCCATCCTCATCCGCCACGACGACGTGACAGCACAGCTGCGGCAGGTTTTCGCGGAGCTCGGGCTCGATATCGAGCAGTCGCTCACGCGGTGCATCGAGTGCAACGCGGAGCTCGAGCCGCGCCACGCCGACACCGTCGCACAGCGAGTCCCTCCCTTCGTGCGCAGCACGCAGACGCGCTACTCCGAATGCCCCGGCTGCGGCCGCATCTACTGGGCAGGCACCCACTGGCAGCACATGCGCGAGGTTTTCGCGGGACTGTGAAGGACGTCCTGCGCCGGCTCAAGGCGGGCGAGCTCACCGAGGACGAGGCGCTTGACGAGCTGCGCAGCATCCAGCTCGAGGACCTCGCCGGACGCGCGCGCCTCGACCTCGGGCGCTACCTGCGACGCGGGATTCCCGAGGTCGTGCTGGCTCTCGGCAAGACCCCCGAGGAGACGGCGCGCCTGGTCGTGACGATGGCCGGCCGCCAGGGGCAGGGCCTCGTCAGCCGCATGACCAAGGAGCACGTGGGCGCGGTGAACGCCGCCGCTCGTGAGGCGGAAATGAAAGTCATCACGTACAGCAGCTCGGCCCGAGTGCTGCGCGAAGGTTTCAGCCCCGAGGCCGTCGAGGGCAAGGTCGGCATCCTCACTGCAGGCACATCCGACGTCGTGGTGGCGGATGAAGCGCGCATGGTCGCCGAGTCATGCGGGTTCGAGGTGCGCATGGAGGCGGACCTCGGTGTTGCCGGGCTGCATCGCTTCGTCGCCCCGCTGAGCGCGATCCTCGATTGGGGCGCCGACGTGCTGGTCGTCGCCGCGGGCATGGACGGAGTGCTCCCCGGGCTGGTCGCCGGCCTGGTCGCGCTGCCTGTGATCGGCCTGCCGGTGTCGACTGGCTACGGTCGCGGGGGTGCCGGCGAGGCCGCGCTGCTCACGATGCTCCAGTCATGCTCCACGGGCCTGACCGTCGTGAACATCGACAACGGCATTGGTGCAGGCGCGGCCGCTGCGCTGGTGGCATCGCGCGCTGCTCAGGGACGGCGGCGCGGCCGAAACGCAGCCACGATCGCGCCCACGATGGCGACGACCAGCAACAAGCCGAACAGCGCCGCCGCCAGGCCGCGCGAAAAGTCGACGCCGCCTGGGATCGCGAACGCCAGGGCGAGGACGAGAACGGCGACGAAGACTCCCACCAGCAGCCACGGAAAGCCGCGTCGCCGCCGGCCGTAGAAGGCAAGCCACAAGCGACCAGGACGCTTCTTCGGCGGTTCGCTCACAGGATTCCCGGCAGGTCCTTCAGCGAGGCGATCGTGGGGATCCCGTCCGGCGGGGGCTCGGCGGCGTGGGCCGTGCAGATGACCGCACGCATTCCCACCGAGCGCGGCCCTTCGTAGTCCTCCCTCGCGCGGTCGCCGACGAACAGGGCTCGCTCGGCCTCGACGCCCACCGCTTCGAGCGTCGCCCGATACACCTCGGGCGCGGGCTTGCGCCGCCCGAGCCGGCTCGAGAACACCGCCGCGTCCATCAGCGCGGCGATTCCGTTCTTCTCGACCTGCCGCAGCATCATCTCCGGCGGAAAAGGTGCGTTCGAGCACACAGCCAGCTTGATGCCGCGGTCCCGCAGCCACCCGAGCACGGGCGGCGCGTCCGCGTCGACCTGCGCCACGTCATCCCACACCTGCTGCTCCGCGTCGAGGATCTCGTACAGCAGCGCTCCAGGCAGCTCCATACCCGCGCGAGACCACGCACCCGAGTACACGTCGACGTAGCTCACCTCGTCCTCGTCAGGGCTTTCGATCACGGCCTCGAGCGGCAGGAGCACGTCCTCCATGATCTTCTCCGCCTGAGGCGCGGGCACGCCAATCGCCTCCGAGATGGCGGGCCGGAAACGCTCGATGACCTCCAGCAGACGCCCTTTCGGATACTCGAACGTGACCAGAGTGCGGCCGTAGTCGAACAACACGGCTTCGACGCCAGGCATCCGCATATCCTGAGCGCGTGCCCAGGCGAGCGTCCCCCAAGCTGACCCATCTCGACGAGCGCGGCGCCGCGCGAATGGTCGACGTGGCGGCCAAGCCGCCGACCGCGCGCGAAGCGCTGGCCGAGTGCATCGTGCGCATGGCGCCCGCGACGATCGAAGCTGTTCGCAAGGGAACTGCGAAAGGGGACGCGCTGGCGGTCGCGCGGGTCGCCGGCATCATGGCGGCGAAGCGGACGCCCGACCTCATCCCGCTGTGCCACCCGCTGCCCATCACCAGCGTCGAGGTTGACTTCGAGGTGGGGGCGCGCGGCGTCGTGATTCGCGCGCGCGTGCGGGTGACCGGCCCGACGGGCGTGGAGATGGAGGCCCTCACCGCGGCCGCGGTCGCGGGGCTGACGCTCATCGACATGACCAAGGGCGTCGAGCGCGGCGTCTCCATCGAGTCGGTGCGGCTGCTCGAGAAGTCGGGCGGGAGATCCGGCACCTGGAAGCGACCCGCCGCCACGTGAACCTAGCCCACGTCATCACCATCAGCGACGGCGCGTCGCACGGCAAGCGCGAGGACAAGAGCGGGCCTGCGTTGGTGGGCATCCTGTACGCGAACCAGTACGACGTCACCGGGCCCGAGGTCGTGCCTGATGAGCGCGACCGCATCGCCGCCGCGATCACCATGGCAGCCGATGGCGGGAGCAACCTGGTGATCACCACCGGCGGCACCGGTCTCGGCCCGCGCGATGTGACGCCGCAGGCCACCGCGACGGTGATCGACTACGACGTCCCCGGGATCACCGAGCTGATGCGCCGGGCCGGGCTCGAGAGCACACCGATGGCCGCGCTCACGCGGGGCATCGCCGGTGTGCGCGGTCAGACGCTGGTGATCAACGTGCCGGGCAGCCCGAAGGGCGCGATGCAGTCGCTCGAGGCGGTGATGCCGGTTCTCGAGCACGCGCTGGCGCTTCTGCGCGGCGACACGAAGCACGAATGAACCTCAACTCCGACCTCGGCGAGGGCAGCGTCCATGAAGAGACGATCCTCGGCCTCATCGACAGCGCCAACATCGCGTGTGGCGCGCATGCAGGATCGATGTCCATCTCCATCGCCACCGCCTGGCGTTGCGGGCAGCTCGGCATCGAGGTCGGCGCGCACCCCGGTTACGAGGATCGAGTGGAGTTCGGCCGCGTCGAGCGCGCGCTGCCCGCGAAGGAGATCGAGGCGTTGGTCGCCTTCCAGGTCGCGGGGCTCGCGGCGGTGGCGCCAATCGCCTACCTCAAGCCGCACGGCGCCCTGTATCACCGCTGCCAGAGCGACCCTGACGCCGCGAGCGCGGTCGCGCGCGTGGCCGCGAAGTACGGCGTCGGGCTCATGTGCCAGCCAGGGTTCGCGATGGTGCCGGCGGCCGAGCAGGCGGGGATCCCTGTCTACCGCGAGGGCTTCGCCGACAGGCTGCTTCTGCCCGACGGCAGGCTCGCACCGCGGACGCAGGCGGACGCGATGCTGCCTCCGCACGAAGCCGCCAGGCAAGCGGTGACCCTCGCGAAATCTGGAACCGTCGACACGATCTGCGTTCACGGCGACACCCCGAACGCGGGGGCGATCGCAACCGCCGTGAGGCAGGCGCTGAAAGACGCGGGAGTCGAGACCGGTCCCTTGCTGCGCCGCTGAGGCGAACGCCCTGGGCATCCTCATCCTGAAATTGACACTGACGCCGGCGCTCATCGGCGCGGCAAGCCTCGCCAGCCGGCGCTGGGGCTCGGAGGTCGGTGGCTGGCTCGTCGGCATCCCCTTCACCTCGGGCCCGATCGCCTTCTTCCTGGCAGTCGGTCCCGGCGTGCACTTTGCCGCCGACGCCTCGGTGGGCATCCTGGCCGGCGCTGTCTCGCAGGCCGCGTTCGCGCTCGCTTATGCGTGGACGGCGCTGCGCTTTGGCTGGGTCTGGTCCGTCACCTCTGCGACTGTCGCATTTGCTGTGGCAACCCTCGTGCTGGACGTGGTACCCGCTGGCACGGTGGTCACGTTGGTACTGGCGGTGTCGGCCCTGGTGATCGCGCTTGCAGCGATGCCGCGCCAGGCAACCAAAAGATCCGAGAGCGTCGAGCTCCCGTGGTGGGACATTCCCGCCCGTATGCTCGTCGCCACCGTGTTCGTGCTCGCGCTCACCTCGGCGGCGCCGGCGCTCGGCGCGCGCCTGTCGGGCCTGCTGTCGCCCTTCCCGATATACGCGGCCGTTCTGTGCGTGTTCGCTCATCGCCTGCGGGGCGTGGCCGCGGGCATCGCAGTGATGCGCGGCCTGCTGCTCGGACTTTTCGGCTTCGCGGCGTTCTTTGCTGTGCTCGCGTTCTGGCTCGAGCCCGGCGGCGTGGCGCCGGCTTTCGCGATCGCGATCGTGGCATCGCTGGCCGTCCAGGCGGGCTCGCTGGTCGTCGGCCGGCGTCTTCGCCTCGCGTAGCGGAAATGGACATCAAAGAGCTCGAGCGCATGTCGGAGATGCATGAGCTCGGGGAGCTCTTCGCGGCGATCTGGGGCCGCCCCGGTGAGCCGCCGATCGACTCGAGCACCCTGCAAGCACTGAGCCATTCAGGCAATTACGTCGTGGGCGCGTACTCCGGAAAGCGCATGGTGGGCGGGCTCATCGGGTGGCTTGGAGGCCATCCTCCGGATGACCTGCACCTCCACTCTCACATCCTCGGCGTCGTGCCCGACACCGAGACCCGCGGCGTCGGCTTCGAGCTCAAGCAGCACCAGCGCATGTGGTGCCTGGATCGAGGAGTGCCTTCGATCGAGTGGACCTTCGACCCGCTGGTCCGCCGGAACGCCTACTTCAACCTGGCGAAGCTCGGCGCCGACGCAGTCGAATACCTGGTCGACTTCTACGGGCCGATGGACGACGGGATCAACACCGGCGACGAGTCGGACCGACTTCTGATCCGTTGGAACCTTCGTTCAGAAAAGGCGGTCGCCGCCGCGGCGGGGCGGCATGTCGAGCCGCGACCAGATGCCGGCGCGATGCTCGTGCAGGTGCCAGAGGACATCGTTGCCATACGACGCGACGACCCGACGCATGCCCGCCGCTTGCGGCGCGAGGTGCGAGAGGCCCTCGGCGGTGCGATGTCTCGCGGCTATCACGTCACCGGCTTCACCCGCGCCTTCGAGTACGTCCTTTCGCCCGACTAGACTTTTCTCGTGCTGCAGGTCGGGGACAAAGCGCCAGATTTCAAGCTTCCGACTACCAGCGGCCAGGAGCTCACTCTCGCGACCGCGCTCGAGAAGCACAAGGCCCTCGTCTTCCTTTTCTATGTGCTCGATTTCACGGGTGGTTGAAGGACTGAGCTGACCGAGTTTCGGTCAAGGAACGACGATGCGGCGGCAGCCGGGGTCGGCATCTACGGCATCAGCGTCGACTCGGTGTTCTCCCACCAGGCCTTCGCCACCGAGCTTGGCGGCCTGCCATTCGACCTGATCGGCGACTTCGAACGCAAGATGGTCACCGCGTACGGCGTGCGCCGCGACGACGTCGAGGGCTACTCGGGCATGGCCAAGCGGTCGGTGTTCGTCATCGACAGCCAGGGCGTGATTCGCTGGGCCTGGGAACGCTCGCGTGAAGAGCCGCTTCCGAATTACGACCAGGTGATCGCCGAGGCCAAGAAGGTGGCGGCAGCGGCATGACCGCCGACGAGGTTCGCGCTCGCATCAACGCGAAGCGGCAGGAGCTGGTCGACCTGATCGCCACCATCGACGCCGCCGGGTTGTCTGCGCCAGGACCCGACGGCGGCTGGGCGATCAAAGACCATCTCGTGCACCTAGGCGCGTGGGAGCACTGGCTGCTCGCGCTTTTCGAGCGCCGCGACCGGCTGGCCGCGATGGGCGCCGCCGGTGTAGATCGCGAGATCGACGCCGTCAACGCCGTGGTGTACGAGAAGCACCGCCACGACACGCTCGACCAGGCGCGGGCCTATTTCAATGACGCGCACGATCAATTGATGGCGGTGCTCGACCAGCAGTCGACCGAGGATTTCGAGCGCCCGTACAAGGCGTTCTTTGAGCCGGCGGAAGGCGAGGCGTCGATTCAGCCGGTGCTGGTGGCCGTCGCCGCCAACACGTACGACCACTACGAAGAGCACATCAGGTGGATCAAGGAGATGCGAGCGAAGCCAGCGCAGCGCTGAGCTCGCGGCGCATCACGCCCGCCTGCGCCTCGGTGACCGCTCGGAACCGCAGCTCGTCGCCCGGCCCGAGCTGGGCTGCAGCCGGCAGTGAGGCCGAGACCACCGTCGCCACCACCGCGTAGCCTCCGGCGGTCTGGTGGTCGGCCATCAACATGATGGCCTGGCCCGAGTTCACCACCTGGATGGAACCGGCGGCAAGGCCGAACGACAGGAGCTCGTCGCCGGTCAGGGTGAGCGGCGGTCCGTCGAGCCGGTAGCCCATGCGGTCGGCCTGCCCGCTCACTTTGAAGACCTGTCCCAACAGTGCCTTGCGCGAGGTCATGTCCAGTCGCTTGAGGTGCGGCCCCGCCATGACCGCCAGCGTGTGCTCGGAGTAGTCGGGCAGCATCGACGCGGCAAGCTGCCGGCCCGCGACCATCGGGGCGGAGCGATCGGCTGCGAGCTCCAGCTCGTCGCCGGCCTTCAGCGGCCGCCCGTGCATTCCGCCGCGGCTGACCAGGAGATACGTCGAGCGCGATCCCAGCCAGCGTTCGCCATCGAACCCGCCAGACACGGCCACGTAAGCGCGCATGCCTGAACGCCGGCCCGCGAAGCTCAGGCTGTCGCCGGCGGCGAGGAAGATGCCGGTCCACATCGGCGCCGCGCGGCCGTTGATGTGCGCGCCGAGATCCGCTCCCGTGATCGCCACCAGGCAGGGCCGCAGCGCCACCAGCTGCGGGCCGCTGAGCGTGCACTCGAGCGTGGCCTGGTTGCGCTCGTTGCCCGCGAGGAGGTTCGCCGCGGCATGCGCGAAGCGATCCATCGCGCCCGAAGGCGGCACGCCGCTGGCGATGGCCCCGGGCCGGCCGAGGTCCTGCACCGTCGTCAGCAAGCCCGGCTCGACGACGCCGAAGACAGCGGTCACCTTCCGGCGCGGCAGGTACAGCTCCTCGGGCAGTGGACCGAGATAAGCCCACCCCGGCACGAATCCGACGAGGAATACGCGGTAGATGGGGCGCGTGTGCATGGCGATGAGCTCGTCGCGAGACAGGTTCAACGTACGCGTCACGTCCTCCAGGTCCTCGCCGTCGTAGACGACAGGGATCCGGTGCAGGCGGCCCGGAACCTCTAGCTTCGGCCGCTTGGCTGACAGCCGCTTGATCGCCGCGCCGAGCGAACCGACGGTCGCCTGGTCTGGATCGAAGTGCACAGTCACGCTCGCGTATCCCGCGACCGCCTGCCTCACGTCGCGCCGCTTGCGGAGGGCCGCGGCGAGCGCGATGGCGCGGGTGTTCAGAGCGGTGTCGAGTCGCGATCCCAGCTCAGCCAGGAGGGCCGTGTCACCGAGCGGGCTGATCCGTACCCTCGGGCGGCCGCTCCGACGATTTTGTACTGAGGGCGGCGGTGGCATTAGCGCTCACAAGGATGGCGTAGAACACGCCGGGCACGACGCCGACGCAGAAGAGCGCGGCGCAGGCGAGGCCGATTGCCCAGGCGGTGACGATCGCGGCGATGGCGACATTCCAGGCGGAGAAGTCCCGCCGCACGCTGCGCAGCGAAGAAGCGAAATCAAAGAGGTCTCTGGCGCGTTGCGTCGCGGCGTAGCGCGCTGTCGCGTGCGGCATGACGAGCAGCACGACGACGCCCCACGGCAAAGCGAGGATGAGAACGGCGGCGATGAATGACTCCACGTCGAGCAGCGTCCCATTGGACTGCCAGAACGCGGCGATATGGACCGCGTTCGAAATATATATTCCGACCAGGACGAACGGCGCAGTGAGCAGCAGCAGCGCGAGCGCGACCCAGTGGCCGCCCGGATACAGGCGCCACGGCGGGGGTCCGTGGCCCGGTTGCTCGCCTGCCGCGCGGACCGCGGCGACCGCATAGCCCAGGACCGGCACGAATGTCAGCGGCAGAAAAAGGATCGCGACCACCCCGATGAGCCATGGCTGCCGCCAGCGGCCGTGGAACGGCCAGCCGAACGATTCCGCTATGCGGTTCAGGTTCTTGCCGGCACGGGCGCGCGGGACGTAGGCACCGCCGCGCGGTGAACGCTGCGCACGTACGCGAGCAGCGGTGAGACGGTGACCGTCACTGTCGAGTACTCGGTCACGCTGCCGTAGAGCTGCGGCCGCACCTTCCAGGCGCGGATGCGGTCTCTTGTGCCGTCGTCGACCGCGATGTAACACGCCTGCGCCTCGTCACCGAAGCTGCGGACGCGGACCGCGTCGCCGGTGACCTGGCGGCCGCCGAACAGGGAGATGGCGCCGGCCAGCAAGAGCCACATGCCCGTTGCGAGCACGACCAGGGCGACTGCGGCGATCAGCACCGCGATCGCGCTGCCGTCACGAATCGACTGCTCGGAGCTCTGCGCAAAGGACAGGCTGGGCATCAGGAGCGAGAACACATACAGCGCGACCGCCGCGGGGACGCCGAGCCGGATGCCGCGCCAGATGGTCTCTCCAGGTGAAGCGCCCCACGCAGGCGGCCAGATGGTCGGATACGACACGGTCACCTGCCGCCATCTGCCGCCGTAGCTGCTCCAGGCGCGGTGGTCGTTCTCGGCGCCCATCGGCATGGCGCGAACCGCGGCCGCGGCCGCGCCCAGCGCGGCGCCGTAAGCGAGGTAGCGTTCGCGCACGACGACCGCGGTCGGCGGCAGAGTGGCGAAGAGCTCATCGCCGTGCAGGTACTTGCGCAGCGCCAGCCAGCGCGCCTGGACCGGCAGGCCGGCCGAGGTGACGAGCTGAGCGGTTTCCCGAAAGAAGCGGCTGCTGGCGCCGACGGTCACGAAAGCCAGCGCGCCGGTCGCGAACCAGAAGATGGACTGATCGTCTGATTCGTTGGCGGCAAAGAGGAAGAGCAGCAGCGCTCCGCCCGTGAAGACTCCGAGCACTGTCAGCATCCTGGGCGGCCAGCGTGGTGAGCAGAGCCCAGCCGCCTTTGCCTCCGCCACGACCTCACCTGCGAACGAGCGAAACCAGCTCCTGGCCTGGTTGGTCGCGCCGGTCGTGAGCGCCGCGGCCGGCACGACGCCGCCCGACGCCTTGGTGCGCAGCAAGCTCAGCACGCTCGACTCATAGGCACTGAGGTTGGGCGCGGCCCCACCGCCGATGCGCACCGAATAGACATGCGGCTCGGGCTCTTCGATCTGGATGACGCGACGCGCGGCCAGGTCGAGCAGGGTTGCCGGCACCGCGTCGGGCGTGACCGTGCCGCCGTTCGCCAGCAGGTTGGCGACAGCAGGGTTCTCCTGGCCGACATCGGAGGTCGCGGGCATGTCCGGAGGCGTGAGCGGCCGGCGCAAGAGATAGACGATGGCCGCGGCCACGTAAAAGCCGCCGCTGCACGCGACGCTCCCCAGCAGCAGAAGGTCCTCGCCGCTCAAGGGCGCACGTCGACGGCTGCGCGTTCCTTCGGCGCCGCCTGAAAGAACTCGCGCGCCTTGAAGCCGAGCGCCCCGGCGAGGAGGCTGCCCGGCAGCGTCTGGACGGCGTTGTTATAGCCGTAGACGGCATCGTTGTAGAACTGCCGGGCGTGTTCGACGCCGTCCTCGGTGGAGGTCAGCTGCTGCTGGAGCTGGACGAATGACGTGCTCGCCTTCAGCTGCGGGTACGCCTCGGCGTCGGCGAAGAGGCTGCGCACGCCGCCGGCCAGCGACGACTCCGCCTCGCCGATGCGCCTGGGGCCCTGGGCACTGACCGCGGAGGCGCGCGCCTCCGCCACCGCGCGCATGGTCTGCGACTCGTGGCCTGCGTATCCCTGCACCGCCGCGACCAGGTTCGGCACCAGGTCGTGCCGGCGCCGGAGGAGCACGTCGATGTCGCTCCAGGTCGCGTCGACGCGATTTCGGCGGCGGACCAGTCCGTTGTAGATCCAGACCAGGCCACCCGCTAGCGTCACCACCGCGGCAGCGATCACCCAGGGCAGCGACATCGTCCGAAATGATCAAGCCGGCTGGGCTTGCGGTCAATGCAAAACGCCCATTCGGGTACTAGCGCGTACCGGAGCGTATCCATTCCTGAGAGCCGGGCCGGGTCCCGGACTCAGCATGCCCAAGAGATCGCACTCGGAGGGTCCAGTGGTAGCTCGCAATATCAGGGAGCGGGTCGCCGTCTCTCTCATGGCCTGCTCTTTGGTCGTCGCCTCGGTGCTCGGAGTGATGACGGTCCTCGCCTTCCAGCAAGGTGGCCTCAGCGGGTTCAGCCCGTCGGGCCAGGTGTCTGGCGAGACCGCATCGAACAGCCAGGCCGCCCCCACGTCCGGCGGCACTGGCTCCAGTTCGCAGTCCCAGTCGGGCGTCGGCGGCGGCACCATCACGATCGGCGGCTTCTTCGACATCAGCGGCCCTGTCGACTCCTCGGTGGAGCGCGACACGGTGCGCGCCTACATGCAGGGCGTCAACGCCGCCGGCGGCATCAACGGACGCCAGGTCAAGTACGTGTGGTGCGACTCGAAGTACGACGCGAGCGCGGCACACTCGTGCGCGGAGTACCTGATCGCCCAGCACGTGCTCGCCGTGGTCGGCCTGACCGCGCCGCTGGGCGAGAACAACGAGATAGGCACCCTGACCTCTGCGGGCATCCCGGTGATCGGTGGCCTCGGCACGCCCGCCGAGTACACGAATGCTCTGTCGTTCCCGGTGTCTGCGAACTTCTACCGCTACGGCACCGCGATCGCCGATGAGGCGCGCGCCGTGGGCGCCAAGCATCCGGCGGTCGTCGTCCTCGGGGACGTGCCGTGGGTGCATCCGGTCGAGGCGAACCTCCTGAACCGGCTGGCCGCCGACGGCGTCGGCTACACGGACGTCGAAGAAGTGTCCGCCACGCAGGCGAACTACACCGCCACGGTCTTCAACCTGCAGCACGCGCACCACGGACCGAGCAGCGGCGGCGCGCAACCCAACTTCCAGTGCCCGCCCGCCGCGCAGGGCTGTCCCGACTACATCATCGCCGCGCTCGATCCGTTCAGCTATCACCGCCTGTTCGACGCGATGGAGGCCGCGGGCTGGTACCCCCACGTCCTCGGCGCCGGCCTGGACAAGTTCAACGTGCAGCGCTCGTATGACAAAGAGATCTACGGCGCGCACTCGCTGGTGCCTTTCTTCTCTCCGTACGACCACCAGTCGAACCCGACGGTTCGCCAGTACCTCGCCAGCGTCGAGCACTACTACCCCGGCCAGTTCCAGGCGCTTGACATCTACACGCAGCACGCGTGGACGGCGGCGATGCTGTTCGCCGCCGCGGCCAAGGCCGCCGGCTCGAACCTGACCCAGGCCTCGCTGATCCAGGCTTTGAACGGCATCAAGAACTTCCAGACCGGCTGGTCGGTGCCGCTCTCCTACGGCCCGGGCGCCCATGACCCCAATCGTTGCTTCACCTACACCGTCGACAACGCTCCTCGCGGCACGTGGTCGACGCTCGGCGGGTGGCACTGCTCTTAAAGGCGATGACCTGCTGACATGATCCAGTTCGCCGCGTACACGATCATCGGCCTGAGCCTCGGCGGCATCTTCGCGCTCGCCGCGCTCGGGATCGTTCTCATCTACCGCGTCACCGGCGTTCTGAACTTCGCGCACGGCGCGATGGGCATGTTCTCGACGTTCGTCGCATGGCAGGTCTTCTACGGCATGCCCCACACGGGCATGGCTCCGTGGATGGTGACCGCCGAGGCGATCGGCGCGGGGCTGCTCTTCGCGGTGCTGCTCGGGCTTGTGCTCGAGCTCGCCGTCTTCAGGTGGGTGCGCAACCGGCCGCAGATCACCAAGGCGGTGATCACGATCGGCGTCCTGCTCGCGCTGCAGTCGGCGGCGTCCTTGATCTGGAAGAACAACCAGTACCACCTGCCGATCTATCTCGCGCCGCAGACGTCGACGTTCAAGATCGCCGACGTACCAATCGGCGCGAACTACATCGTCATAGTCGTCGTCGCGCTCGGGCTCGCCTTCGGCCTGGCCGCCTTCCTGCGCAGCACCGCGTTCGGACGCGCGATGCGCGCGGTGTCTGACGATCCAACTGCCGCGTCGCTGTGGGGCGTGCGCGTGGACATGGTCGGCGCGGTCAGCTGGATGCTGGGAAGCCTCATCGCCGCCGTGGCCGGCATCCTCATCACCCCGTTCATCAACTTCGACACCACGAGCCTGACGCTGCTCATCGTCGACTCGCTGGCCGCGGCCCTCATCGGCGGCCTGGTGTCGCTGCCGATGACGGTCCTCGGAGGCTTCCTGCTCGGGCTGCTCGAGACCTATCCAACGATGTGGATCCAGTCGCTCGGACTTCCGCGATTGATCGCCCTCCTGGTGATCCTCGCGGTGCTCATCATCCGCTCGCCGCGCGGGTTGCCGGCGGTGACGAGATGATGCCTGGCCACATCGTCCGCTTCGCGATCGCGATCGTCGCGTTCGCGATCCTGGCGCGGCTGCCGGTCGGCCTCGACCCCGCGTTTCAGTTCGACGCCGCCCTGGCCATCATCTGGGGTTTCGGCATCTTGAGCCTGGTCCTGCTCACCGGATACGCGGGCCAGGTCTCGCTGTGCCAGGCGACGTTCGCAGGAGTGGCCGCGTACGGAGCCGGCATGACGGTGGCCAGCATGCATGGCGGCTACCTGCTGGGCATCGTCGTCGGCGTCCTCGCCGCCACAGTGCTCGGCGTCATCGTCGGCCTGCCCGCGCTCAGGCTGCACGGAATCACTCTCGCGATCGTCACGCTCGGCATCGCGCTGGTCTTCGACAGGTACGTGTTCCAGGACCACATCTTCGACTGGTTTACCGGCGGCACCGGCGGATGGCAGGTGACGCAGGCCAGCCTGTTCGGCATACCTGTCGATTCGTCGCAGCATCTGCTGACCGCGTACGACGTGATGCTCGCGCTGTTCTGCGTCGTCGCCGTGCTGATGGTGAACCTGCACCAGTCAGGCGCAGGCCGCCGCTTCCGCGCCATCCGCGACTCGGAGCTCGCCGCCTCGACGATGGGCGTCAACCTCACCCGATACAAGCTGCTGGCCTTTGCGATCTCGGCCGGCATCGCCGGCCTGGGCGGGTCGTTCTACCCGCTCATCGCCGGCTCGGTCAGCCCGCAGCCGTTCTGGGTGTTCACGTCGCTGCAGCTCGCGGCGATCGGTGTCCTGATGGGGGTGCGCTATGTACCGGCCGCCGCGCTGGGCGGCCTCTTCATGGCGGTCGTCCCCGACGTGCTCACGCGCTACGGGCACGGCACATTCATGAACCGCTTCAACTACGACATCTCATACGACTGGTTCCAGCTCGCGGTCGGCGTGCTGCTCGTGCTCCAGCTGATCCTGCTTCCCGACGGCGTCTGGGGGGACATACGGGTCAAGGCCCTGCGTGCCTGGGATGTCGTCCGCATGAAACGACGGGAGGAGGTGCGGCCGGCGTGACGATGCTCCGCATCCGGAATCTCGGCGTGCGCTTCGGCGGCGTGGTCGCGCTGCACGATGTGTCACTCGACCTCAACCGGGGCGAGATCCTGGGCCTGATCGGGCCAAACGGCGCCGGCAAGACCACGCTGTTCAACTGCATCTCCGGCCTGATCGCGCCCAACGAAGGCACCATCCATTTCGAGGGACGATCGCTGCGATTCGCGCCGCCGCACGAACGCGCGCGCCGCGGCATCGCCCGCACCTTCCAGAACCTGCAGCTGTGGGGCTCGATGACCGTGCTCGAAAACCTACAGCTCCCCATCGACGCCATCGCTCGCCGCAACACGCTGAGCGACGCCCTCGGGCTGCCGTTCTCGGCCTACGCGGAGCGCGCCGCGTCCGAGCGTGCCCGCGCGATCCTGCACGCGCTCGACCTTGGCCGCTATCGGGACCGGCTCGCGGCCGACCTGCCCGCCGGAATCCAGCGGCGCGTGGAGCTTGGCCGCGCGCTCGCGATGCGGCCGAAGCTCGTGCTGCTCGACGAGCCGGCCGCAGGCCTCGACGCCGGTGAGACGGAGCATCTCGCGAAGCTGCTGCACACGGTCCGCGAGCGATTCCGCGTGTCGATGCTGCTGGTCGACCACGACATGAGCCTTGTCATGCGCGTGTGCGACTACATCTATGTCCTCGACTTCGGCAAGGTGCTGTCGCGCGGCGAGCCGCCCGTCGTTCGCAACGACCAGAAGGTGATCGCCGCGTACCTTGGCGAGCCAACGCCGGAGCTGCTCGAAGCCTCGCCCCCAGTCCCGGAGCCGGTGATCACCACCACGATCCCCAGCGCTCCGCACCTTCCGCGCACTGACGCCGTCGAGGTGGCGCGCGCGACCGGCACGCTGCTCGAGGTCACCGGGATGGCCGCCGGCTACGGCCACCTCGAGGTGATCCGTGACATCAATCTCACGGTGCAGGCGGGCGAGGTGGTGGCGTGCATAGGCGCCAACGGCGCCGGCAAGACGACCACGCTGCGCGCGATCTCGGGAGTCATCAGACCACGCGCGGGTCGCGTCACATTTGGCGGGCACGACATCACCGGCGCGCGGCCAGAGCGCATCTCTCGCCTTGGCCTGGCGCATATTCCGGAAGGCCGCGGCCTCTTCCCGCGACTGAGCGTCGAGGACACGCTGCGCCTCGCGGTCGACGCCGCCGCGGGCAAGCCCGAGCGGCTCGAGGCGGCTTACGACGTCTTCCCGCGCCTGAAGCAGCGCCGGCGCCAGGCGGTGGGCACGCTGTCGGGTGGGGAGCAGCAGATGGTGGCGATGGCTCGCGCGATCCTCACCCAGCCGCGTCTTCTGATGATCGACGAGATGTCCCAGGGCCTGGCGCCGACCATCGTGCGCCAGCTGTTTCAGATGGTCGACCTGTTCCGCGAGCAGGGCACCGCGGTGCTGCTGGTCGAGCAGTTCGTCGAGTCCGCGCTCGCGGTCGCCGACCGCGCGTACATCTTCGAGCACGGCTCCATCGCCCACGAGGCGCCGGCCGAGGAGCTGCGCCGGGATCGCGGTCTCATATCCGGCTCATACCTCGGTTCCGCCCCGGACTCGACAGAGGCCATCGAGGTTGCAGCCAACGGGAATGGCCATCACCGCGTCACCGACCCGCAGCTCATGGAGATCCTCTCGATGAAGGTGCCGGCAGAGGTGAAGCGGGCTCTGGAGGAGCGCGCGGAACGCGAGGGCCGATCAGCCGGCGCGCTTGCGCTCGAGCTCCTCGAGGAGGTCAACCACTCGCAATGAAGTTGCCGTTGCTCGTGCCCCGCCGGCTTGCGGCCGTGGTTGCGCTTGGATGCTTCTTCGCCACGCCGGTCACGGCACTGGCTCAGGTGCCTGCCAGCATCGGGAGCTTCGTCAGCTACGGGTACGGCACGGGCGTGCACACCATCGACAGCACCAATGCGTTCCCGAACTTCGAGAACGGCGCCGTCAACAATCACTACCCGCTGGCGCAGGTCGAGCAGGACGCGTCGCCGTCATCGGCCGCACGGGCGACGTTCTCGGACAGTGGTCCGATAGCCGCCACCGCGGGATCTCAGTACAACCAGAGCTGCAGCGCGGGCAATCCGCCGCCCCCGCCGAGCGTGTGCCAGAACCCGAACAACCAGGTGCCATACGCGGACTCGAACTATCCGGGCGGACCCGGCAGCGCGCACGTCGATTCGTGCGGCGGCCAATCCGCCTGCCCGAGCGCTCGCGGCGACAGCGACGCGTCCGAGCTTGGTGCCAATGCCTCGGGCCTTTACGCGGGCGGCGGCACACAACCGTTCAGTGGAGCCGCCTCCTGGAGCCGCACCTATGTGTCCTCGAGCGGCGTTCTCACGGTGATCACACACTCCGAGGTGCAGAACTTCGTGATCGGCACCGTCGCCATCTCGAAGGTGGTTGTCGACACCATCGTCACAGTCACCAACGGCTCTGCTACGGCCGACGCGCATGTGACCGTCGGCTCGGTGACCGTCAACGGCCAGCCCGTGAGCATCACCGACCAGGGCATCACCGTGCAGCAGAAGTCCGTGAGCTGCCCCTCCACGCCAGGCGGCGGCGTGCTGCCGACGCCTCCTGGCGGCCTGTTGCCGAGCCCGCCGAGCACCGTTCTGCCGAGCCCGCCCGCGCTGCCGGGGGCCGAAAGCAGCTGCGTGCCGGCGGCGGACGCGACGTACGTGAAGGTCTACGTGGTCCACCCGGTCAAGACCGTCAGCGGCACGCACGCGATCATGGCCGCGAGCGGGATGCACGTCCTCGTGACGCACCCGACGCCGGGTCCCGGCGTGCCTCAGCAGTCGACCGAGTACGTGCTCGGCGAGGGCTACGCGGAGGCGAGCACCGGCAGCGGCAGCGGCGGCTTCCCCGGCGGCGGCTTCGGGTTCACCGGCGGTGACTTCGGCTTCAACGGACCGAATGGCGATAACGGACTGGGCAGCCCGAACTCGGCTGCCAACGTCGCCCACGCGATCTTCTCCAACCGCTGGTGGCCGCTGGTGCTGCTCTTCCTGACGCTCGAGGCGCTCATCCTCGGCTCCGCCGCGGCATGGGTCTGGGCCCGCAACGCGCCGCGCGAGGACGTCGTCGACGAGGTGCTCGCGCCGTGAGCACGATCGCCTGGAACGCCGCCCGGCTGCGCAAGCGACGGCCTGCGCGCGCCTTCTGCGAGCTCGACGGCTGGAGCTTCGACCCGCGCTACACCGAGGGCCGGTGCCCTATCTGCGGATGGGTCGCGCCCGGCGCTCCGGAGGCGCCTCTGTGGCTCACGCTGGCTCGACGGTTCGAGTGGGAGCTGGCCGGCCTGGTCGTGCTGGTGGCGGTGCTGGCCTTCATCGCGGTCACGGTCATCCATGCCGCGGGCTACCGCGTCCCCTGGTTCGGCGCTCCTGTGCACGCCGCGCCGGCGACCATCGCGTCGCAGGCGCGATCGAACGCGCCGTCGCCGTCCTCACACAGTCCTAAGGCCACGACCTCGCCGAAGCCTTCGAGCAGCCCGAGCCGAAAGCCCTAGCGCTTCAGGCGCACCTCGAAGCCGTCGCGCGACTGCCGCACCTCGACGTCGCCTGCGCGCACGCGCACGCCCGCGCCGTCGCGTCTCACGATCACGGAACCGTCGAACACCAGCTCGTCGAACTGGTCGCGGTTCTTGCCGGCCATGCGCACGATCACACCGCCCTGACTCGTCCACACGCCCTGCCCCGACGACCTGAAGCCGTCGGTAAGCAGCTCGCCCACGCGCTCCGGCATCGCGGGCGGTGAAGGCACCACCCGAAGCAGCGGCTTGCGCGGCGCCTGAGCTGCAGGCGCCTTCTCTCCAGGCTTTGCGGCCGGCCTGCGCGCTCGAGCCTGCTCGAGCGAGAGGCGCAGCAGCTCCGAGCCCTCCTCCTGCTCGAAGAAAGCCGACGAGATGCGGCTCTGGTCGCGCGACCTTCTTATGCAGTTGGTGCAGTCGGCAGGCATCTCGGAAGCCTCGAAGGAGCCGTCACCGAGAACCTGCCCGCACAGCGTGGTCACCTGGCCTTTGCGCGGCACGCGGGGAGTCAGATGAATCCGCCCGCCGGTCTTTCGCTGCACCGATTCCAGCCGCACCACGGCCTCTCGAGTATGCGATGGCCGCCAGCCTGGCCGCGATCCGCTCGTTCAGCAGCCCGCGCACCGCGAGCGTCGTGCGCCGCCGCGCGATGTCGTCGGCGGTGCACGCCCACTCGGCCTCGGCCGCGTACGCAGCCTGCGCCCACACGTCTGGGCCGCCGGGGTGAATCCGCACCAGCCCGTCTGGCATCGTGGCCGCCAGATCCAGGACCCGGCCGGCCTCATCGCCGTACAGGCGCTCGATGTGATCGGCCACATCGAAGTCGAGGCCTGCGCCTGCGATGCGCGGGCTCCAGCCAGTACCCGGCAGGCGGCTCGAGTCCGGCACGAGAAGCCCCAGCCTGCCGTCGAGCACGCGGCTCAGCGCGTGCAACGCGATCAGCCGGTGCGTGGTCAGCTTGCCGCCGGCCACCGAGATGAGGCCGCCGCGGCTGACGTCGACCATGTGCTCGCGCCGCGCATTGGCGACGTCGCAATCTCCGGCCGGCAGGGCGCGTAGGCCGGCGATCTCGAACTTCACGCGCTCAGGCGCCAGCATCTCGCTCGGCAGGAATCCAGAAGCCTCATCGAGCACGGTGCGCGCGTCCGCCTGCGTCACCTCGACGCGAGACGGGTCGCCCGTGAACAGCGTGTCGGTCGTGCCGAGCATCAGCATCCCCTGCCAGGGGATGCCAAGCGACACGCGGCCGTCGCCGAGCGGCAGCGCAACGCCCGCTTTCCACTCATCCTCGAGCGGCAGCAGGAGGTGGATGCCCTTGCTGAGTCGCACCAGCGGCGCCGCTGCCGGCTCATCGAGCCGGCGCACGTGGTCGACCCAGGGACCTGCCGCGTTGATGACGTACCGCGCGTGAACCTCAATCGGGCCGTCGTCACCCGCGTGGATCGCGACCGCACCGCCGCGGTTGTGGCGCAGGTCGAGGCCTGTCACCCGCGCGTGGTTGAGCACGAGCGCGCCCGCCTTCGCCGCGCCCTTGACCGTGGCGAGAACGAGCCGCGCGTCGATGGTCTCGGCCTCCTCGAACACTCCGCACATGCGCAGGTCGTCCGAGCGCAGCGAAGGAACGAGGCGGCGCGCAGTCGTCGGGCTGATCAAAGCCGCCCGTCCTCCGCGGCCGGCCAGCGACTTGTAGAGGAGGATGCCGGCGGCGATAGTGCCCGGCCCCTTGGCCGCGCCGCGATAGGCCGGCAGCAGGAACGGCATCGGCCTGACGAGGTTCGGCGCGACCGATTCGAGCAGCATCGTCCGCTCGCGCTGCGACTGGCGCACCAGCGCGATGTCGCCCATCGGGAGGTAGCGGAAGCCTCCGTGCACGAGCTTCGAGGACGCACTCGAGGTGGCCCCGCCGAAATCTCCGGCGTCCACCAGCGCGACGCCAAGACCGCGACGCGCGGCTTCGAACGCGATGCGCGCACCGATGATGCCGCCGCCGATCACGAGCAGCTCGACCTGACCGTGGCGAAGACGCTCGAGAGTCTCAGGCCGCTGCATTGGCATACACCTCCGAAGCGACCGCGTTCGCGATTCGCTCCAACGATCCGGAAGGCAGCTCTGGGTAGGCGGGCAGGAAGACGAGCCTCGACATCGCTTCGCGCGCGAGCAGGGGCTCGAGGTCGGGCCTGCCGGCCGGGGCGGCGATCGCGCTGACGCTGCTCGCCTTACGCGCGGCGTCGAAACCCGCGGCGCGGACAGCGTCGATGAGACGCGAGGGGTCTGGCGCAGACACCGGAAACAGCCAGTGCGTGTGGTCGAGCGCGCGGCCGCCGATGTGCATGCCCGGCGGCAGCATGGCCGCGAGCCTTTCTCCGGACATCGCGCGAGCGTCGAGCCGCGCGTAGTCGAAGTTCTTCAGCCGGTGCTCGAGCAGCCTCAGCAGAGGCGCCCCTGGTCGCTGCTCCAACCGGCCGACGAGCTGATCGGTGCCGGCGGCCGGGAACGCGCGCACGGCGGAGTTGATCTTGCGGTCGAAGTCGTCGCCGGCCGCGCGCGCAAGCAGCGCGTAGGGAGCGGGCCGCGTCAGCGCGATGAACGCCGACGTCTGTGCCAGCCGCTTCAGATGCGACGACCGGCGCTGCAGAGGCCAGGCGGCCTGAACGTCGCGCATTCGCTGCAGCAGCGATGCGTTCCTGACCGTGAAGAGAGCACCTCCGAGCGCCGTCGCCGTCTTGAGCATTCCGAAGCTGAACAT
>WNGI01013354.1_pt1 | contig 21564 bp, 21 predicted proteins | sample 5400621 | NCBI WGS metagenome assembly WNGI01 (sample SAMN13153374, study PRJNA577476) | soil metagenome | isolation source: 20 cm soil or saprolite under Garry oak tree replicate 1 | place: USA:California | collected 2016-06-15
AATTTCTCAAGGGCGAGATCGAGGACATACCGCTGCCCGACGGTTGCGTCGACGTCGTCATCTCGAACTGCGTCATCAACTTGTCGGGCGACAAGGATCGGGTGCTGCGCGAAGCCTTTCGGGTGCTCAAGCCTGGAGGCCGGTTTGCCGTCTCCGACGTGGTGACGCGCGGCGAGGTGCCCGCTCCAATCCGGAAAGACATTCTGCTGTGGGTCGGCTGCATCGCCGGCGCGCTCGAGGACATCGAATATGCCGAAAAGCTGGCAACAGCCGGATTCGAGGCGATCAGCATCGAGCCGACGCGGGTCTACGACGTCGAGGACGCGCGCGCGTTCTTGAACGGCAAGGGCATCGATGTCGACGCACTGGCTCCGCAAGTCGACGGGAAATTCATGAGCGCGTTCGTGCGGGCGGTGAAACCGATCAATCGACTAAAGTGACCGGCTCGCCGCTTCGGGAGCATCGGCAAGTTTTCGGATGGCGCCCCGCCTCTCGCTTGTAATTCGCAATGATGGACTCGTTCGCCCCGGGCGAGACGACGTTGCCCTGCACACCGCCCGCGCGAGCTGTTCGAGGAATGACCGGACCGCCGGCAGTGCCTCAGCTTGGATTTGCCAGATGGGCCAAAGCGTCGTCCGCGAGCCGAAGTGGGTCTCTTTCGCCCCGGCGAGCCGTCTCGATGATGCGCTTGGCGAGCAATTCACGCGTGGAGGCAGCCCGATAATCGGCCGCGAGCACGTTGCCCGATGTCTTCAACATCTGCCATGCGGTATCGAACGCCGCCGTCAAGATGTTCGTCGCATCGGGATCGAAGAAACCATCGCTTGGGAGGAGCTGGACGATCGGCATGGTGACGCTCCCTGCTAGGCGGGAGCGCGACCGGTCTCTCAGTCACCGGGGCTGCCCCTTCATGGTTTTTTCCCGATGATGCGAACATCATCTGCCCATTTGCACCGTCTAGCGAGTCTTGTTTTCCCAGTCCCCAAGCATCTGGACGATATCGCTGATTTGCCAAAGCCGATCCGTCACCCCGGGACCCGCCGGCGTGCGCCCTCGGTCGAAGGCGCGGCAGATCCCGACGCCGGGCACGGCGCCCGCTCGCCGGCCGCCGCGGGGAACGCACCCTGCTCGATGCACGTTGAGGGCTCGTTGCGCTGGGAGGCAGCGATGGCCAAATCACCGGATAGGCCGACGGGCAGCGGCTTGGAGAGCGATTCCCTGCCGTGGGCGCCGAGCCCGGGTTCTCAGGATCCGCTGGAGAGCGCGACCGCCGCCGCGGAGGGTTTCACGGAAGCCCCTACGAGTGCCGAGGAGGCCATCGGCGGGGGTTCCCATTCGTCCGGCGATCCGCCGGCGGAAGCCGGCCGCGACACCGCCTCTGAGACGGCCGAGCAGGCCCGGCATTTTGCAAAACAGGCCGCTGCCGGTGCGGTCACGGTGCGGGATGCGCTGGAGGCGGCGATCCTCGCGCGACCGCTCGAAGCGGTCGGCATCGCCGTGGCGGCCGGATTCCTGGCCGCCGTGCTCTTCAGGCGATAGGAACAGGCCGCTCCAGCGCGTCTTGGTTCGTCGCGAGTTGGCGGTTACGCTGTGCCTGCTCGGCCAGCTTGATCCAGGCTTGGGCCATGTCGATCAGCGCGGCCTTGGTGCCGGATTCATGCGTGTCATTGGCCAGCCGAAGGCACTCCAGTGCGTGCTGGCGATAGTAGTCGAGTCTGTTCACGGGGTGGCCTCCGCCGCGAGTACGCAATCTTGAACCCGGAACTCTGATTCGGGCAATCTGTTCCGTGCGATGCCGCAACGTTGCGAAGGCTTTCCGGAAATGCCGGAGGCTGTTGCGGGCGTGCCACGGATCGGCCAAGTGGGTCTGCTCGCAGCGCAGCAGAGCTTTCGGTGTTTGGCGTGCCTGCGTCGCCGGCTCTCTCGCGCTGTTGTTTCGGGGCCTTCGCATCCAATGGCGGTCGAGTTAATGGCATCGATCATCTGTGGACAACGTTTCAGGATTCCAACTCGTGATTTGACTCGACTTTGTTGCGCCACAGGCGCAAAGTAGTTCGTTCGGGATCGCTCTAAAAACAAGAACGGCCTGCCGGCCAAGTGGTCGGCGGATCGGTGAGAACATGGGCGGCCTGGGGAGGCGGTTCATGTGCTCGCGTGCGGAGCCTTTCACCATCCTCATCGTCGAGGACTACGCTCTCATCGCTTTGGAGATAGAGGACGCCGTTCGCAGGAACGGGGGCCAAGTACTCGGCCCGGCCGCGCAGATTCCCGATGCCCTCGCGCTGATCGAAACCGCCGCGTGCGATGCAGCGCTGCTCGACATCAAGCTGGCGAACGGCGAAACCGTATACGCGGTCGCCGAGCGGCTCGAGGCGAAGGCGGTGCCATTCGCATTCATCACCGCGTGGGACGGTGAAATCGACGAGCGCTTCGCCCATGCGCCCGTGCTCGGAAAGCCGTTCGGTGAAGCAGAGCTCGACCGTTGCTTGCGGGTGCTGATCGGCAGCATGCCGCATCCGGCCGGAAAGCGGCAGGCGGCCTAGCGACGAGAGCCGGCAACTTCCAGGGCAGCGCCTCGTGGGCTTGCGAGCCGCCGGGCTTGCCTATGCCCGCCCCGCGGCCTCCGCCAGAATCGCCTCGAGTTTCGGGATGTTCACGTCGGCGCTGAACTGCGCCGCGGCAGGGCGACCCCCGAGCCGAGATCCACGACCGGCCGCTGCAGGATGACGATCTCGTGCCCGCGCAACGCCAGCAGCGGGACACCAGCGCCGCATAGCGCACCGCGCGGTTCAAATTGATCCCGGAATGAATCTTCAGGATTCTCATGGCGGAAAAGACGCTGGCGTGGGATTGGGCGATATCGCCAGGGTGTCGGTGTGGCAAGCTTGGATGTTTTCGTCAAAGGAAAATCGTCGATGACATTTCCGCTCCGAGACGGCGTCGCGGTCGTGACCGGCGCCGCCAAAGGCATCGGCGCGGCGCTGGCGATGCGCCTGGCGTCCCGCGGTTGCCGTCTGGCGCTCGTCGATCGCGACCGCGACGCGCTTGCCGCGGTCGCGTCCGCGGCGCGCAGGACCTGCGTTGCGGTCAGCGAGCACGCCGCGGACGTGGCGGATCCGGCCGCGGCGGATACCTTGCGCGAGGCGGTCCTTGCCGAGCACGCTAGGGCGAGCGTGTTGATCAACAATGCCGGCGTCGCGCTGCTCGGGCGCTTCGACGAGGTCAGCCTCGCCGACATGGAATGGCTGTTCGCGATCAATTTCTGGGGCACGGTGCGGATGTGCAAGGCGTTCCTGCCGGTGCTGCGGCGGGAGCCGGTTGCGCAGATCGTCAACCTCTCGAGCATCTTCGGCATCGTCGCGCCCGCCGGCCAGACCGCCTATGCGGCGAGCAAGTTCGCGGTCCGCGGTTTTTCCGAGGCGCTGCGGCACGAGCTCGAGGACACCGGCATCGGCGTCTCGGTCGTGCATCCCGGCGGGATCAGGACCAGTATCGCGGCGAGCGCGCGGATCGCGGCCGCCGTCGACCCGCAGGACGCCGCCGAACGCGTCGCGCGATTCGACGCCATGGTCCGGAGGGCCGTAGCCCGGATGGAGCGCCCGCGGAGCGGGCGTGCAATCCGGGAGCGATGCAGGACCGAGATCCCGGATTTCGCTTCGCTCCATCCGGGCTACAAGCGCCGACAGTCTAGGCGTAAGATGCCGGCCAACGACGGCGGCAAGAATTCCGCCGCGGACCGGGAGGAAGCTGCCATGGGAATCGGGATCGTTCTGCGCGGCATCGCGCACGCCGTGCTCGTCGCCGGCTTGATCGGCATGTTCGCGGCCGCCGCCGCGGCGCAGAAGCCCGGCGGCAGCATCACCGTCGGGCTCGAGCTCGACATTCCCGGGCTCGATCCGCTCAAGGTCGGCGTCTACGATACCGCGGCGGAGACCGCGGCGGCGCTCATCTTCGACACGCTGACGACCTTGGACGACAGCGGCAAGGCGGTGCCGAAGCTCGCGGAGTCCTGGAGCCATTCCGACGATTACAAGACCTGGACCTTCAAGCTGCGGCCGGGCGTGAAGTTTCACGACGGCACGCCGTTCAACGCCCAGGCCGTCGCCTTCAATTATGCCCGGCAGAAGGACCCGAATAATCACTGCCGCTGCGCCTTCTACATCCAATTCATCAACAAGGTCGAAGCCGTCGACGATTTGACCGTCGCCTTCCAGCTGCGCGATCCTTCGGTCGATCTGCCGGCGCTGATATCGCCTTCTGCCGTGAACAACCCGATCCACTCGCCGGCCGCGATCCAAAAGCTCGGCGACAATTATAATCGCAATCCGGTCGGCACCGGACCCTTCATCCTGAAATCCTGGATGGCGGGCGACCGCCTGGTGCTCGAGCGCAACCCCGATTATTGGAACAAGGGCCATCCCTATCTCGACCGCGTGGTGCTGCGCCCGCTGCCGGACGCGCAGGCACGCTTCGCCAGCCTGCAATCGGGCGAGGCCGATCTCGTCTGGGACGACGAATACGATTCCGACAACATCCTGCGCGCGAAGAACGATCCGGCGCTCGCGGTGCACGCCTACACCGGCTCCGGCGCCCAGGTTTACGCCTTCAACACCAAGGTGGCGCCGTTCGACGACGCGCGCGTGCGCCAGGCGCTGGTGATGGCGCTCGACCGCAAGAAGATGTCGCAGGCGATCACCGGCGGCTTGGCGAAACCGGCCACCAATCCCTATGGCGAGGGTTCCTGGGTCCGGTGCAAGGACGACGGCGCGCTGCCGTACCAGCCGGAGAAGGCGCGGCAGCTCCTCAAGGACTACGGCAAGCCGGTCGAGTTCAAGATGCTGGTGACGGCGACGCCGCGCGGCCGTGCCATCGGTCAGGTGCTACAGCAGTTCTGGAAAGAGGTCGGGGCCGACATGGAGATCGAGCAGGTGGATCAGACCTCGATCGTCACCCGCGCGTTCTCGCGCCAGTTCCAGCTCACGCCGTGGCGCATCATCGATCTTGCCGATCCGGACGTGCAGATGTACGCCAATTTCCACACCGGCAGCCCGGTGGCGCTCGCCAATTATTCCGATCCTGAGCTCGACAAGCTGCTCGAGCACGCGCGTGTCACGGCCGACAAGGAGCTGCGGACGGACGATTATTGCGCGATCAGCCGCCTCATCAACAAGGAGGCGATCTGGTTCTGGACTTTCCAGAACACCTATTACGCCGTTGCCAAGAGCAAGCTGAAGGGGCTGCCCAAGATCTACAGCGGAGTGATCGACGTCTCCGACGCCTGGCTCGAGTAGCCGAAGATGCTCGGCTACATCGGGCGCCGGCTGCTGCATCTCTTCCCGGTGCTGCTGGCGGTGACCTTGCTGACGTTCCTGATCGCGTCGCTGTTGCCCGGCGATCTCGCCTACGCGATCCTCGGCGACCAGGCGACCCCCGACAAGGTCGCGGCGCTGCGCGCGCAGATGGGCCTCGACCAGCCGATCGCCTGGCGCTACCTGCATTGGCTCGGCGGGGTGATCCAGGGCGATCTCGGCCGCTCGTTCCGCACCGGCGAGACGGTGCTCGCCGCCATCGGCGCCCGCCTGCCGGTTTCGCTGCAGCTGATGCTGATGGCGGAGGTTGCCGGTCTGCTGATCGGCGTGCCGCTCGGGATTTTCTGCGCGGTGCGGCAGGGCGGCAGCCTCGACCGGCTGCTGACCGGGGGCGCGTTCGGCATGCTCTCGGTGCCGGCGTTCCTGTGGGCGATCCTCCTGATCTATCTGTTCGCGGTGCGCCTTCGCGTGTTGCCGGCGACCGGCTGGGTGCCGTTCGAGGAGGATGCTTTCGGCAATCTGCGCAGCTTCGTGCTGCCAGCGCTGACCCTTGCGCTCGGCGAATGGCCGGTTCTGATGCGCGTGCTCCGCAGCGACATGATCGCCACCCTGCAAGAAGACTACATCGCCATGGCCAAGGCCAAGGGGCTGAGACCCGCGCGCATCCTGCTGGTGCATGCGCTCAAGCCTTCCTCGCTCACGCTCGTGACCGTCACCGGCATCAACATCGGCCGGTTGATCGGCGGCGCGGTCATCGTCGAGTCGATCTTCGCCCTGCCCGGCATCGGCCGGCTGCTGGTCGGCGCCATCTATGCGCGCGACTTCATCATCCTGCAGGGCGTCGTGCTGTTCGTCGCCGTGGGCTTCGTGGTGCTGAATTTCGCGGTCGACATGCTCTACGCCGTGCTCGATCCGAGGATCCGCCATGGTCGCGCTTGACGCAGCGCTCGACGCCGCGGTTGCGCCGCGCCGGCGGCGGCGCCTGAGCAACATATTCTGGGCGGCGGCGGCCTGGATCGCCGTCGTGGTTCTCGCCGCCATGTTGGCGAATCTCCTGCCGATTCCGAGCCCGACCGAGATGGACATGCTGGCCCGCCGCATGCCGCCGGATGCGCAGCATTGGCTCGGCACCGACGGGCTCGGCCGCGACATGCTCTCGCGCCTCGTGTTCGGCGCGCGGACCTCGCTCACCGTGGGATTGCTGGCGCCGATGATCGGCCTCCTGTTCGGTGCCGCGCTCGGCATGCTGGCCGGGTATTTTCGCGGAAAATTCGAAGCGCTGGCGATGGGCGGCATGGACGCGCTGCTGGCGTTCCCGCCGCTGGTGCTGGTGCTCGCCATCACCGCCTATCTCGGCCAATCGGTGCTCAACCTGTCGATGACGATCGGGTTCTTGAGCATTCCGCCGTTCGCGCGCGTCGCGCGGGCGGCCACCCTCACGCTCGCGCAGCGCGAATTCGTGACCGCGGCGCGCGCGTTGGGCGCGACCCACGCGCGCATCCTGCTGCGCGAGTTGCTGCCCAACGTAGCGCTGCCGCTGCTTGCCTTCTTCCTGCTGGCGGTCGCGGTCACCATCGTGGTCGAGGGCGCGCTCAGTTTGTTGGGGTTGGGCGTGCCGCCGCCGACGGCGAGCTGGGGCAGCATGATCGGCGAGGGCCGCGAGAGCCTCGACATCGCGCCGTGGCTCGCCTTCCTGCCGGCCGGCGTCCTGTTCCTGACCGTGCTGTCGTTCAACCTCGTCGGCGACGCGCTGCGCGCGATCACCGATCCCCGCGAGAACGCGCTGTGAGCGCCGAGCCGCTGCTCTCGGTCGAGGCCGTCTCGGTCCATCTGCCGACCCGGCGCGGCGCTCTGCGCGCGGTCGAAAGCGTCGATCTCACGCTGATGCCCGGCCGCACGCTGGGCATCGTGGGCGAGTCCGGCAGCGGCAAGACCATGCTGTCGCGCGCGATCCTCGGGCTCTTGCCGCGCCATGCGCGGCTCGACGGGCGGGTGCGGTTCGACGGCGCCGATCTGACGCGGCTCGAACCCGGCGCGCTGCGCCGATTGCGCGGGCGCTCGCTTGCGGTGGTGTTTCAGGATCCGATGACCTCGCTCAATCCGGTGCTGACCATCGGCCTGCAGATCATGGAGACGCTGCGGGAGCATCTCGGCATGACCGGCGCGGCCGCCCGCAAACGCGCGGCCGAGCTCCTCGCCGCCGTCGGCATTGCTGAGCCGGAGCAGCGCCTGCGGCAATACCCGCACCAGCTCTCCGGCGGCATGTGCCAGCGCGCGGTAATCGCCATGGCGCTCTCCTGCGAGCCCAAGCGCTTGATCGCCGACGAGCCGACGACCGCGCTCGACGTCACTAGCCAGGCGCAGATCCTCGACCTCTTGGCGCGCGAGCAGCGCCGCCGGCCGCGTGGTCGAGCGCGCGCCGACGCCCCTGCTCTTCGCCCACATGCGCATGCCCTATACGCAGGCGCTGCTGGCGGCGATCCCGAGGCTCGACGCGGCGCCGCACGCGCCGTTGCCGACGGTCGCCGGCCGTCCGCCCGACCCGACCCGTCGCATTCCCGGCTGCGCGTTCGCGCCGCGCTGCCAATATGCGGTGGACCATTGCCGCCACGAGGCGCCGCCGCTCTCCGGGTCGCAACCCGAGCATCGCTATGCCTGCTGGCTGCCGCTGCCGGCGCAACGGATCTCTGCGTGATGCGAAATCCGGATGATTGGTTCGCATTCGGCGCGGCAGCATTCTCCCACCTCCCCCTGGAGGGGCCCCTCAAGGGGAGGGTGAAGCGCGCGTGATGCTCAGGACCAATCATCCGGATTTCGTATGATATGACTCTCGCCGCCGCCCCCGCCGCCGTGCCCGCCGCCCCCGCCCATCGGCGTGATCGCCAAGCCTTGCTCAGAATCGAGAATCTCGTGGTCGAATATCACCTGCACGGCAACATCGTGCACGCGGTGTCCGGCGTGAGCCTCGACGTCCTGCCGGGCGAGACGCTCGGCCTCGTCGGCGAATCCGGTTGCGGCAAGTCGACGCTCGGGCGCGCGGTGCTGCAGCTGGTCCGGCCGACGTCGGGCCGCGTCCTGTTCGAGGGCAAGGATCTCACCGAAATGCGCGGCGGGCCGCTGCGCCTCCTGCGCCGCCGGCTGCAGCTCATTTTTCAGGATCCGATCGCATCGCTCAATCCACGCCGGCGCATCGGCGACATCGTCGCCGAGCCGCTCATCATCGCCGGGATCGGCAAGGCCGAGCGGCAGCGTCGGGTGCGCGAGGTGCTCGGCGCGGTGGGGCTCGATCCGGATCTCACCATGGGCCGGCTGCCGCACGAGTTCTCGGGCGGCCAATGCCAGCGCATCTCGATCGCCCGCGCGCTCGTGCTCGAGCCGCAGCTTCTGATCTGCGACGAGCCGGTCTCGGCGCTCGACGTGCTGATCCGGGCGCAGATCCTCAATCTGATCGAGGCCATGAAGGCGCGTTACGGGCTCACCTTGCTGTTCATCGCGCACGACCTTGCAGTGGTCAAAGCGGTGAGCGACCGGGTGGCGGTGATGTATCTGGGAAAAATCGTCGAGGTCGGGGCGACGCAGGCGCTGTTCCGCGCGCCGGCACATCCCTATACGTCGGTGCTGCTGCAGGCGATCCCGCTGCCGGACCCGAGCATCGCGCCGCCTGAGAATATTCCGGTCGGCGAGCCGCCCTCGCCGATCGCGCCGCCGTCGGGATGCCGGTTCCGCACCCGCTGCCCGCGCGCGACCGAGCTTTGCGCCGCCGAGGAACCGCTGTTGCGGGAACTCGCGCCGGGCCGGTTCGTGGCGTGCCATTTCCCGCTGCTGGCAGCCGCCGCGCCGTGCGCCACATCGGCGGGCGCCGATCTCACCCGCCCCGCACAATGACAATTCTTTGGGCCCGCACTAGGATACGCCCCCATTCTTTCCACCGCTCCGGAGGCTGACATGGCAATGGCCGAAACCAAGGCGGACAGGCCCTTGCTCGACCTCTCCGACCCGAGGTTCCTCGCCGACCCCTATCCGTTCTACCGCTTGCTGCGCGAGCGCGCGCCGGTGTGGCGCTCGCCGACCGGACTGTGGGTGCTCTCGCGCCATTCCGACATTGCCGCCGTACTGAAAGACCCGCGCTTCGGGCACGATTTCGAGGGCAAGCTCTCCGATCCGCGCGAGCGCAGCGACTTGCTCGAGGAGCCGGTGTTTCGCGGGCTGCGGCTCTCGATGCTGGTGCGCGACCCGCCGGACCACACGCGGCTGCGCGGGCTGGTCGCCAAGGCCTTCACGGCGCGGCGGCTCGAGGCGATGCGGCCGAGGATCGCGGCCCTGGTCGAGGCGCTGCTCGACGCGGTCGAGCCGCAAGGTCGCATGGACGCGATCGCCGATTTCGCCCGCCCGCTGCCGGTGCTGGTGATCTGCGACCTGCTCGGCATTCCCGAAGCGGATCGGCCGCGGTTTCTCGGCGGCTACCGGGTTTCCGGCCGCGCGCTCGACCCGACCCCGATGACGCGGGAGGAGCTCGACGAGGTCAACGCCATCGCGGTACGCAACCGCGGCTATTTCGAGGATCTGTTCGAGCGCCGGCGCGACGCGGACGGCGATGATTTGATCAGCGCGCTGCTGCACGTGCGCGACGAGCAAGACGGCCGCCTCACCCACGACGAGCTCGCCGCCAACATCGGGCTGCTGTTCGGCGCCGGCCACGAGACCACCACGCACCTGATCGGCAACGGCCTGCTCGCGCTGCATCGCAATCCCGACGAGTGGCGAAAGCTCGTGGCCGAGCCGGCGCTCGCCGGCAACGCGGTCGAGGAGCTGTTGCGGTTCGACTCCTCGGTTCAGCTGACCTCCCGCAAGGCGTTCGAGGACGTGACGCTCGACGGCACGATCCTGCGGCGCGGCGAGAGCGTCATGTGCCTGCTCGGCGCCGCCAACCGCGATCCCGAAGTCTACGCCGATCCGGAAAAACTCGACATCACGCGCGCCGGTGTGCGCGCGATCTCGTTCGGCGGCGGCATCCACCATTGCCTGGGCGCGCAGCTGGCGCGAATCGAGGGCGAGATCGTTTTTCGCCGGCTGGCGGAGCGGCTGCCAAAACTCGCGCTCGAGGACAAAGAGCACCCGACGTGGAAGCCGACGATCACGCTGCGCGGGCTCACGCGGCTGCCGGCGCGGTGGGATCAGCAAGTGGCGTAGCCCGGATGGAGCGCCGCAGGCGCGCAATCCGGGAACCCCGCATTCCGCTCCGCTCCATGCGGGCTACTGACTTCTGACCCCTGATCCCTGGAGCAAGCATGCCGCGAGCGATCCCCACGGTCCAGATCGATGCGCCCGAAGTGCGGATCACGCAATGGCGGCTGCCGCCGGGCAGCGCCACCGGCCACCACCGCCACCAATACGATTATGTCGTGGTGCCGATGACCGACGGCGAGCTGACCATCATCGCGGCCGAAGGAACGAGCCGAGCCCCGATCCGCGCCGGCCAGGCCTATTTCCGCAAGGCCGGCGTCGAGCACGACGTGCGCAACGCGACGAGCCGCGAGATCGTGTTCGTGGACGTGGAGCTCAAGCAGCCGGGCTGAAAAAACTCGGCACCGTCATTCCGGGGCGCCGCGAAGCGGCGAGCCCGGAATCTATGAACACGAGTTCAACAATAATCACCGTGATAATGGGTCCCGGGTTCCCTCGCTTCGCTCGGGCCCCGGGACGACGGCCGTGATGAATAAGAATCAAAATTCCCGCAGCAGGCGCTCGATGTAATCGAGCTCGAGCTTCGGCCGCTCCGGGTCGGCGAAGCGCCGGCGCAGCTCCTCGAGAATGCGGCGCGCGCGCTGCACGTCGATCTCGCCGGGAATTTTCACGCTCAGATCGTCGCCGAGATCGTGGCCGCGCATCGGCCGGCCGAGCGGATCGGTGTCCTGCTGCGCGCGCGCCGGGCCGTTGCGGCCGGGCTGTCCGGGACCGCGCCCAGGCCCCTGCTGCATCTGCTGGGCCATGCCCTGGGCGCCCTTGCGCAAGGCTTCGAGCGCGCGGCCCTGGGCGTCGACCGCACTGTCGGCATTCTCCTCGCCGAGCGCGCCCTCCGCGTCGCGCATGGCCTCTTCCGCGCGGCCGAGCGAATCGTCCATGCCCTGGCCCTGTTGCCCCTGTTGGCCTTGTTGACCCTGCTGGCCCTGCTGGCCGAGCTCGCCGCGCCGGCGCAGCTCCTCCAGCAGCTTCTTGAGCTGGCCGCGCAGCGCCTGCTGGTTTTGCTGCAGATCGCCGAATTTCTTGTCCTGCTTCTGCTCGCCCTGCTGGCCCTGCTGGCCGCGCTGGCCGCGTTGCTGGCGCTCGCTGCGGCGCGACTCCTGGCCCTGCCGGAAGGTGCGGTCGCGCAATTGCTGCTGCTGGTGGATCATGTCGCCGAGCTCGTCGAGCGCCGACATGTCGTCGTCCTGCGGGCCGCCGGGCTGCGCCATCTGCAGGTTCTCGAGCATCGATTGCAGTTCCTGCAGCAGTTGCCGCGCCGCATCCTTGGCTCCGGAGCGCGCCAGATTCTCGATCCGGTCGAGCAGGTTCTTCAGGTCCTGCGGGCGGAGCACGCGCGTGTTGGGGTCGAGCGGACGCGCGAGCTGCTGCGGATTGTTCTTGAGCTGCTCGGCGAGCGCCTGCAGGAACTTGTCGAGCGCCGCGCGCAGCTCCTCGGTCAGCTTCTTGATCTCCTCGTCGTTGGCGCCGCGCTCGAGCGCCTGGCGCAGCGCATCCTGCGCGGCGCGCAGCGCCTGCTCGGCTTCCGAGATGTTGCCGTCCTCGATCGCGGTCGCCATCGCCCACAGCCGCGCCACCACGTCGCGAAGCTCGTCGTCGCTGCGGGCGTGCTCGAGCTGCCAATAGATCGCCCGCAGCCCCAGATAAATCCCAGCCTCGGGAATGAAACGCTCCGGCGCGATGGTGAGCGCATCGATCGCACGCAGCACGCGCTGACGCGCATCGGCGTCGAGCGCGAGGTTGCGGCGCTGCTCGACGAGGGCCTTGGCCAGCGGCTTGAAGAAAGTCCGCTCCGGCAGCCGCAGCTCGCGCGGCGCGCTGCTGCCCTCGTTGCCGGCCTCGTCGCGCGCACTGAGGGTCATGACGACATCGGTTCCGGCCCATGGATGGTCGGCGAGCTCCTTGGTGGTCTGGCCGACGCCGTTGCGGGTCCGCGCCTGCGGCAGCGACAGGGCAAAATCCGGCGGACCGAACAGCGCCCGCCCGCGTTCGCGCGCATCATCGGCTTGCTTGGGCGCAAAGGCGGCGCGCGCCGACACCACCCCGTAGTCGTCCTCCAGCCGGTAGACGAGATGCAATCCGCCGCGCGCCTGGGCCTCGGGGTCCTTGACGAGCGTGATCGTCGGCGGGCGGTCGGGAACGGCCCGGAACGTCCAGGCGATATCCTCGCTGAGCGCCCCGCGCACGGTCGCGGTGCCGCTGTCCTTGATCGTGAACCGCCGCTCGTCGGTGCCGGCCGGCTTCGGCCCCTTGGCGTCGCCGCCGCCCTCCGCAAGCCCGCCGCTGGTGGAGACTTCCAGTCCGGCCGCGCTCGTCGCGCGGACCACCAACACGCTGCCGGCCGGCACCTCCAAGGTGCCGGCGGTCTGGACCGGCTCGCCGCCGCGGACGCCCGGAAGGATCAGCGGCGGCCTTGCCGTGTAGGCGGGTGGGGTGACCCAGGCGTCGATGCGGAAGTTCGTGGCCGGCACGACGCCCGCCCAATCGAACGCGGCGAGCAGGCGTTTGCCGCGCTCGCTGCCCGCGGCGAAGAAGGTCGCGACGAGCAGCACGGCCACGAGCGCCCGCAGTGCGACCGGATCGCGCGCGGCAAGCCCCGCCCTCGGCAGCTCAGGAGATCCAATCGCCGCAACCCGTCCGCCTCGCGGGGCAACCGAAACCGGAACAGCGGCACGGCGGAAATCGCGATGAGGAGCAGCAGGCCGAACAGAACGACGGCGCGCGCCAGCGGCGGCAGGATCAGCCACAGCCCGGTCCAGGACACCGCGATGAAGAAGCCGATGGCGGTCACGACCGACGCGAGCGCCGGCCACAACCGCTCCCACACGATCGCCCAATACGCGCGCGACAAGGCCCGCTTGAGCATGCCTCGCGCCCCCTGGTCGCCGCGGGGAGCCGCGAGCTTCTCGTCGGGGCGAGGCGTCAATGGTTTCTCGGGCGCCAAAGGTCCTCCGGTCGGATCACGCGAATTCGGATCACGCGAATCTAGAGTCTATCATTCGTGCCGGCAATTTTTTGGCAGTACCAGCCGGTAAAGCGACTTTGATCCGCCCCGGTTCCCCGGGAGTTCCGGTCGAAATCCGCAAACAGCAAGCTATTGTGCGCAAACGACAATCCGACGCTGCGGGCCGTGCGGGAAGCCTCAAGAGGATGCGTTTGCCGCAAGCCAGGGCGGCAGGCGGTCGAGCGCGATCAATCGGTCGACCTCGAGCCGCGGGCGAACCAGCGCCCATTCCTCGCCGCGAACCAGCACTTCGGGGACGAGCGGGCGCGTGTTGTAGGTTCCCGATTGCACCGCGCCGTAAGCGCCCGCCGACATCAGCGCCAGCAGATCGCCGGCATGGGGCTCGGCAAGCTCGCGATGGCGCGCGAGGAAGTCGCCGGATTCGCACAACGGGCCGACCACGTCGGCGAGGATGCGCGCGCCCGAATTGCGCTCGGCCACGGGGCGTACCTCGTGATGCGCCTCGTAGAGCGTCGGACGCACGAGATCGTTCATGCCGGCGTCGACCACCACGAAGGCCTTGGTCTCGCCGCGCTTCACGTAGAGCACCCGCGTCGCCAGGATCCCGGCATTGCCGACCAGCACACGGCCCGGCTCCAGGATCAGCCGGCAATCGAGCCCCCGGATCGCACCCTTGACCACGTCCGCGTAGGCGTCCGGGTGCGGCGGCGGCGCGTTGTCCTCCCGGTAGGGAATGCCGAGCCCGCCGCCGACGTCGATATGATCGATGCGGTGGCCGTCGGCGCGCAGCATGCGCACGAAATCCGACAGCAGCGCGAACGCTCGCGCGAACGGCTCGAGCTCGGTGATCTGGCTGCCGATGTGCATGTCGACGCCTGCCACGCGCACGCCCGGCAGCTTGGCGGCGAGCGCATAAACCTCGCGCGCGCGGCTGATCGGGATCCCGAACTGGTTCTCGGCTCTGCCGGTCGAGATTTTGGCGTGCGTGCGCGGATCGATATCGGGATTGACCCGGATCGAAATGCCGATCGTTCGCCGTTTCGTCGCGGCGATTTCGGCGAGCAGGGTCAGCTCGGGCTCGGATTCGACGTTGACGCAGAGGATGCCTTCCTCGACCGCGAGCGCGAGCTCGCGCGCACTCTTGCCGACCCCGGAGAACAGGATGCGGTCCGGCGCAATCCCGGCGGCACGCGCCCGCTTGAGCTCGCCCTCGGACACGACGTCGGCGCCCGCACCCAGCCGTGCCAGCGTGGCGATGACGGCTTGGTTCGAATTCGCCTTCATGGCGTAGCAGATCAGCGCGGGCACGCCCGCGAACGCCTCGGCGAACACTCGGTAATGGCGCTCGATGGTCGCGGTCGAATAGCAATAGAACGGTGTGCCGACCGCCTCCGCCAAGGCGGGGATGCTCACCCCCTCGGCGTGGAGCACGCCGTCACGATAGGCGAAATGGTGCATCTCGGGTTCAGTTGAGCAGCCAGTCGATCGGAAGCGGTTTCTTGTTCCCCGCAGGGGCGACCGGGCGGCCATCGGGGCCGATGGCGGGAGCCTCGGCGGCGGCACTCTCGGGCGGCTGGTTGATCGCGGCGCTCGGCGGCAGATCGAGCGGTCCCTTGCGCCCGCAGCCGGAGAGCGCGAGCGCGAGAATGCCCAGCACGACAAGCGGCAAACGGCGAACCGACCGGATCACGAAGCGCTCTCCTCGACGCGGCGCAACATAGCAGAATCGGGCTGCCATACGCGAGCCCTTTGGCTTTTCGGTGACGATCATGCCCGCTCTTTCTCGAGCTTCTTGAGCCATTTCCGCGCTTCCCGCCGCACGTTGCCGGGCGCGGTGCCGCCAAAGCTGGTGCGGCTCCCGACCGAGCGCTCCACCGTGAGCAGCGACAAGGCCTCCTCCTCGATGCGCGGCTCGATGGCTTGCATCGACGCCAGCGCAAAGCGGTGGAGCGGCACGCCGGCGCTTTCCGCCGCCGCCACGATGCGGCCGGCAACATGGTGGGCTTCCCGGAACGGCAGGCCCTTGCGCACCAGCCAATCTGCGAGATCGGTGGCGGTCGAATAGCCGGCGGCCGCGGCCTTCTTCATGCGGGCCTTGTCGGGCTCCATGTCGCGCACCATTCCGGTCATCGCGGCAATCGACAGCTCGAGGGCGTTGAGCGCCTCGATCGTGGCTTCCTTGTCCTCCTGCATGTCCTTCTGATACGCGAGCGGCAGGCCCTTCATGATCGCGAGCAGCGCGGCGAGCGCGCCGATGATGCGCCCGGCCTTCGCCCGCACCAGCTCCGCCGCGTCGGGATTGCGCTTCTGCGGCATGATCGAGGAGCCGGTGGTGAACTTGTCGGAGAGCGCCAGCAATCCCACCAGTGGCGAGGTGAAAATCACGATCTCCTCCGCGAGGCGCGACAGGTGTACGGCCGCGATCGCCGCCGCCGCCAGGGCTTCCAGCACGAAGTCGCGGTCGGCGACGGCATCGATCGAGTTCGCCGTCGGCCGGTCGAAGCCCAGCGCCCGCGCGGTCATGTCGCGATCGATGGGAAGCGAGGTGCCGGCGAGCGCCGCCGAGCCGAGCGGACACTCGTTGAGCCTCGTCCGCGCGTCCGCGAACCGGCCGCGGTCGCGTCCGGCCATTTCCACATAGGCGAGCAAATAATGGCCGAAGGTCACCGGCTGCGCGGTCTGCATGTGCGTGAGCCCGGGCATGGGCATGCCGGCATGGTCGAGCGCTTTTGCCGCCAGTGCCCGCTGGTAATCGCCGAGCGCGGCATCCAGCCGGCCGATGGCCTCGCGGACCCACAGTTTGAAATCGGTCGCGACCTGGTCGTTGCGCGAGCGCCCGGCGTGCAGCCTGCCCGCCGCCGGCCCGATCAGCTCCTGCAGACGCGCTTCGACGTGGGTGTGAATGTCCTCCAGCGCGCGCTGGAAGGAAAACTTGCCGCTCTCGATCTCCGCGCGGATCGTGTCCAGGCCTTGCGCGATCTTGCCGGCATCCTCGCCGGAGAGGATGCCCTGCTGCGCCAGCATTTCGGCGTGGGCCTTGGACGCGGCAATGTCCTGGGCGTAGAGGGCGCGGTCGACCCCGATCGACGCGTTGATCTCTTCCATGATGGCGTCGGGCTCCGAGCCGAACCGGCCGCCCCACATCTTGTTGCTCATGGCTCGTCCATTTATAGGCTGTGCCGATGACCGATCGACGCGATGAAGAACGGCCGGCTGCGCGCCTGCGTCCGCTGACCCTGTCCGCGCTCGCCGCGGCGGCAGCCGCGGCCGTGCTGGCGGCGGTATACGGGATGGGCGGCTTTGGGCGCAATGACGCCGACGCGGCCTGCCGCCCGGCGGTGGAGACGGCGCGGCGCATCGCGCCGCTCGCCCGCGGCGAAGTCGCCGCGGTTGCGGTCTCCCGAGCGCCGCGCCGCGTTCCGGACCTGGCGTTCCTCGACGGCGCGGGAGACAAGAAAACCCTCGACGAATGGCGCGGCCGGGCGGTGCTGCTCAACCTGTGGGCCACTTGGTGCGTGCCCTGCCGCAAGGAGATGCCGGCACTCGACGGCTTGCAGGCAAGGCTCGGCGGTCCCCGCTTCCAGGTCGTCGCGATCAACATCGACACCCGCGACCCTGACAAGCCGAAAGCCTGGCTGCGCGAGGCGCAAGTCGATCACTTGGCCTATTACGCCGACCCGAGCGCCAAAGTATTTCAGGATCTCAAGGCCGTGGGCTGGGCGTTCGGCATGCCGACCACGCTCCTGGTCGATCCGCAGGGTTGCGAGCTCGGCGTGCTCGCCGGGCCGGCCGAATGGACGAGCGAGGATGCCCTGAAGCTGGTGACCGCGGCGATCGGCGGGTGAGGCGGGCACACCCGACTTGTCATGGCCCGCGAATGCGGGCCGCCCCGTAACCACAAAGCTCTCCGTGATTACTGCGTCGCCCGCGTGCGCGGGCGATGACAGCACCGCGCGTTACCGCGTCGGCACCGGCTTTTCGCCGCGATAATCGTAGAACCCGCGCTGCGTCTTGCGGCCGAGCCAGCCGGCCTCGACGTATTTCACCAGCAGCGGGCAGGGCCGGTACTTGGAATCGGCAAGACCCTCGTGCAGTACCTGCATCACCGCGAGACAGGTATCGAGGCCGATGAAGTCCGCGAGCTGCAGCGGGCCCATCGGATGATGAGCGCCGAGCCGCATCGCGGTATCGATCGCCTCGACGGTGCCCACGCCTTCGTACAGCGTGTAGATCGCCTCGTTGATCATCGGCAGCAGGATGCGGTTGACGATGAACGCCGGAAAGTCCTCGGCGACCGCCGGGATCTTGCCGAGCTTCGTCACGAAGGCTTTCGTGGTCTCGAACGTGGTGTCGTTGGTGGCGATGCCGCGCACCAGTTCGACCAGCTCCATCAGCGGCACCGGATTCATGAAATGAATGCCGATGAACTTTTCCGGCCGGTCGGTGGTGGAGGCAAGCCGGGTGATCGAGATCGAGGAGGTGTTGGTGCCGAGAATCGCCTCCGGCTTGAGCACGGGGCAGAGCTCGGCGAAGATCCTGACCTTGACGTCCTCCTTCTCCGCGGCGGTCTCGATCACCAGGTCGCAGTCGGCGAGCGCGTCGAGCTTCTCCGCCGGCGTGATCCGCCCGAGCGCGGCCTTGCGATCCTCTTCGCTGATCAGGTTCTTGCCGACCTGGCGCGCCATGTTGCCGTTGATGGTGGCCAGGCTCGACTTGACGCGATCGAGCGCAATATCGTTCAGCAGCACCGAAAACCCCGATAGCGCACACACGTGGGCAATGCCGTTGCCCATCTGACCGGCACCGATCACGCCGACCTTGTGAATGTCGAGCTGCATGGCGTTGGTCCTGACCGACTTGGGTGCGGCGAGCGTCACCATCCTGGCATCTGCAAGATTCGAGCGATTCTCTGTGCTTTTACGACGATCCCGGAATGGACGCCACCGCCGAAGCTCACGTGCTCCGCTTGCCGAGTTCCTCGGCGAGCTCCGGCAGCGCCTGGAACAGATCGGCGACCAGGCCGTAATCCGCGACCTGAAAGATCGGAGCCTCTTCATCCTTGTTGATGGCGACGATCACCTTGGAATCCTTCATGCCGGCAAGATGCTGGATCGCGCCGGAGATGCCGACCGCGATATAGAGCTCCGGCGCCACCACTTTGCCGGTCTGGCCTACCTGCCAATCGTTGGGAGCATAGCCGGCGTCCACCGCGGCCCGCGAGGCGCCGATTGCGGCGCCGAGCTTGTCGGCCACCGGCTCGATGTACTTGGTGAAATTCTCGCGGCTCTGCATGGCGCGGCCGCCGGAGATCACGATTTTCGCTCCGGTCAATTCCGGGCGATCCGATTTCGACAATTCCTCGCCGACGAAGCTGGAGATCGCCGGCCCGGCGGGCACGGCGATGGTCTCGATCGGCGCCGATCCGCCGGTCCCGGTGGCCTGGAAGGTGGCGGTTCGCACCGTGATCACCTTCTTGGCCTCGCGCGAACGCACGGTCTGGATGGCATTGCCGGCATAGATCGGCCGCTCGAACGTGTCCGGCGCCACCACTTTGATGACGTCGGAGATCTGCATCACGTCGAGCAGCGCGGCGACCCGGGGCATCACGTTCTTGCCGGTGGTCGTCGCGGGCGCGACGATCGCATCATAGGGACCCGCGAGCGATACGATGAGCGCCGCGGTGGGCTCGGCGAGCCGATGCTCGAGACCGGCGTCCTCGGCCAGCAGCACCTTGGCGACGCCGGCGAGCTTCGCTGCCTGCTCGGCGACGCTGCGGCAATCCTTGCCGGCGACGAGCACGTCGATCTCTCCGCCCAACTCCCGGGCAGCGGTCAGCGCCTTTTGGGTGGCATCGAACAGCCGCTTGTTGTCGTGCTTGGCGAGCAACAGCGTTCTCATCCCGCGTCTCCCTCCGACGGCCTCACAGCACGCCGGCTTCGTTCTTCAGCTTGCCGACCAGCTCGGCCACCGAGGAGACCTTGATGCCGCCCTTGCGGCCGGGCGGCTCCGACGTTTTCACGACTTCGAGCCGCGGCTTCACGTCGACGCCGTAGGCCTCGGGCGTCTTGTCCGCGATCGGCTTCTTCTTCGCCTTCATGATATTGGGAAGACTGGCGTAGCGCGGCTCGTTGAGCCTGAGATCCGTGGTTACGATCGCCGGCAATTGCAGTTTCACGGTTTGCAGCCCGCCGTCGACCTCCCTGGTCACCAGCAGCTCGGAGCCTTCGATCACCACCTTGGACGCGAAGGTCCCCTGCGGCCAGCCGAGCAGCGCGGCGAGCATCTGTCCGGTCTGATTGCAATCGTCGTCGATCGCCTGCTTGCCCAGGATCACAAGGTCGGGTTTTTCCTCGTCCACGATGCCCTTGAGGATCTTGGCGACCGCGAGCGGCTCCGGGCTCGTCTCGGTCTTGACCAGGATGCCGCGGTCGGCCCCCATGGCGAGCGCGGTCCGGATGGTCTCGCCGGCCTGTTGCGGGCCGATCGAGACGCAGACGATCTCGGTCGCCTTGCCCTGCTCCTTGAGCCGGATCGCCTCTTCGACGGCGATCTCGTCGAAGGGATTCATCGACATCTTGACGTTGGCGAGCTCGACCCCGGAGCCGTCCGCCTTGACCCGGACCTTCACGTTGAAATCGACGACGCGTTTTACGGGCACGAGGACTTTCATGAACATCCGCTCGGCATGAGGCCGGCACCGGCCTGAAATCTACTGATCGCGCAAGGCCGGGCACCCTAAAGGCCGCCGCCCAAAAGTGTCAACTTTCCGCCGCCCGAGGAGGTTTCGCATGGGCTAACGGTTCTGGCCCGGCACCCAGAGCACGTCGCGCGCTCCCTTGTCGTTGCAGTAACGGCTGGCCACGAACAAGAGATCGGACAGCCGGTTGACATATTTGCGCACCGCCGCCGACACGCTTTCGCCGGGCCGATCGGCGAGCTCGACGATCAGCCGTTCGGCGCGGCGGGCGACGGTGCGGGCGAGATGCAGGTAGGCGGCGGCCGCCTCGCCGCCGGGAAGCACGAACGAGCGCAGCGGCTCGAGCTCCGCATTGAGCCGATCGATCTCGCGTTCGAGCCGCTCGGTCTGGGCGTCGACGATGGCGAGGCGCTCGCCGCCCGGCCCCTTGGCCTTGTGCGGGGTGCTGAGATCCGCGCCGAGATCGAACAAGTCGTTCTGGATCCGGGCCAGAATCGCGTCGATGTCCGGATCCGCGCCGGTGTGGAGAACGCTGCCGTAGGCGGCGATCCGCAGATCGTATTTGTGGCGGCGCTCGCCGCCGCCGAGCGCGGTGGTGCCGTCGTCTCCGGTTCGCGTGTAGATCCGGTTCAGGACGACCATGCCGTACTCACCTTAAGCTTCGCGGCGGCTCAGCGACCCAGCGCCCATATCGTCACCATGACGATCAGGATGGCGATCGCCTGCAGCAGCACGCGCCAGCGCATCAGCCGCTGGGACTTGTGCGGCGAGCCGCCCCGCATCGTGTTCCACAGCCCCAAACCGAGCACAACGGCAACCGCGCCGATCGCGATCGGCACGATCAGATGCGAGAGCAGGTCGGACATGCATGCCTCTTAGCACCGGGGCGCGGCAGTGGCCATCGCCGAGCCGCAAACGCGCTTTACCTCCCCTTGCAAGGGGAGGTCGACCAAGCCAAGTCGGATGTTTCCGACTTGGCCCACGATCATTGCCGAAATCGGCAAGCGCCGATTTCGGTTGGCGGTCGCGAGAGGATCGCGACCCCCTCCCGGCTCGCGCACAGCGCGCTCGCGCCGACCTCCCCCTTTCCGGGGGAGGTGAAGAGCGCAAGCGGCTCGGCACCGCTCCCAAATCTCAATTCCCGCGATCGAGCAGCCGGCGCGCGATCACCTGGGCCTGGATCTCCGCCGCGCCTTCGAAAATGTTGAGGATGCGCGCGTCGCACAGCACGCGCGAGACCGGATATTCCAGGGCGAAACCGTTGCCGCCGTGGATCTGCACGGCGTTGTCGGCGGCCGCCCAGGCGACGCGCGCGGCGAGCAGCTTGGCCATGCCGGCCTCGAGATCGCAGC
>WNGI01010387.1_pt1 | contig 21553 bp, 24 predicted proteins | sample 5400621 | NCBI WGS metagenome assembly WNGI01 (sample SAMN13153374, study PRJNA577476) | soil metagenome | isolation source: 20 cm soil or saprolite under Garry oak tree replicate 1 | place: USA:California | collected 2016-06-15
AGACAGCCGCATTTCGGGCCAACCGTATTTCAAAGCCATGGCACGATTCAAGGAATCGGGAAAGATCGCTAAACGCTGGGTACCACCCTCCCTCGAGACAGCTGATGAATGCATCAGAAAGTGTGAAGAGCTCTGTAAGGCAGTCCCACACAATTTTGACGAGTGAGTCAAAGCAAAACGTTCAGTATGATATTCATATGATGCATCCCTTGAACTGAATCACACAGCCGTGTCATGATCATGCATGCAGCTCATGCTGCAATTGTTTGTCTTATACTTTTCAAGCCAGCTCTATACCCCGGGGATGCAGTCACGTTCGCTATTGACAAACGAATTAGAGAGCTCAAGGGGTGAGTCTCCATTTTTTGCGTATGTAACACGGTGTCTCACCGGCATTATACAGAGAAACATATCCTGTGACTACGCCAGATTCCAGGTCCTCCTTGAATCCCGGTGTCACCTCAGGGCCTGAGCCGAGGGCAATGACTGCAGACGAGCTTGTCAAATTCCAAACCAATCCAGAATTTGTGCTTCAGCATAACATAGACAATTTGGAGAGGTACGAAGTCGTTGGTTACCATAAGAAGAGGGACAAGTCTATTGTGTATGAGGTACTCTTTGAGAGTATTCCTCAGGATCCCATCATGTGTGATGCAAAGGACATGGAGCAATTGTTATGGGACAGTTACTACATTCCGGTGTAATTTAGTCTTGCCATTACTTTTTTAATGTTTTACAGGGTCTTTGTAGTATACGAGATCAATTTATCTTGTTGGTGTGACAGAGGGAATGGATGATAGCATTTCAGCCGGACTCTCAACAGCCACAGACCCAGACAGGTGAGGACGTATACAATGGCCTGACCAAGGGAGATGATAAGAACAAACATTGTTATTTATTCAACGTAAGTTGATATAAACGAGACAAGAAAAATGAATATTCACATTTCTGTGCCCCACCAAACAACGCGCATTCCTCCTTCAAGTTCCATGAGACTTCCCCGATTCGACGCAAGACGATAACATGCATTCAACAAAGTGGGTCGGTCACGGGCCGGACCCGTACCCTGTATGTACCCACACCCGTGCCAATCCCTAGTAAAAATAGGCGACAATTTATCTTCTTGCCGCCAACCGTGCATTGCACAGCGATCCCGTCTCCACGCCGAGGATTGCTAGTAGTTCGGCACCGTTTGCACCTGGTCTACGACGCGTCTGGGTGAGTACCCCAAACTTCGAAACTCATTGAACCCTTCGAGATTTACTTTGATACGAATCGAACGTGCATCTGCTGCGCTCGGAAATATCAAAAGAAGCTCGACGTAAGTCTCAGGAGTTCGACTCGACAGATACATAGACACACAGGCCCGAGCTGCCCGTAAGTGTGTAACAGCTACCATCTCAACTGTTCTTCGGCTACATCCTGGACCGAGTCTTTCGCTTTGACTTCCACGACAGCCAGAAGACGATCTTGATGCAGAGAGCAGGTTGCTTTGACGACGATAAAGTCAGGGATTAGGTATGGTGCTTCTTGCCCTCCTCAAAAGCACCTCAGCATCATAAGAGTCGAGCGATCCAGGGGTCAGTTCCTCAGACTGATCTGACAATGGAATGCCAGCATGTTCTGGACGAATTCTCGCCTGCGGTTTGACCATAAACCGCCGAGTGATGGGGAAGAACCACACGAGTAGAGAAGTAATTGGCCCACAAAGGGATGATTCATATCGGGGAGCAAGGTCTCCACCCATGGCACGGAGGCGATCTTGAAGCCAATCAGGCGGAGGCGCCAGAACGGTCTCCATCTAGGACAAGAATAGTCAGCCATGGCATGCATCAGGTATTGGTCGTGCGTTATACCTATAGATGGAAATACGAGAGTTGAGGGGATACGAACGAGTGTGAGAGGAATGGAAATGGGCTCTGCGCGCGTAGACGAGGATGGGCCGTTGAGGCCGTCATGGAAAGGTTGACCGTTTAGACGCGAGTTTTCGAGAGCCTGAGGGCTTTCGGAGAGGAGAGAAAAGGTCATCGCCAAGGGCTGCCATTCCAATTCATTGCTCAAACTAAGATTGCTCTTTCAGGCAGGTAAATTGAAACCCGTGGTGTCGGTGAACCACTTTGCCATATGCAGTCCCTTCAGCCAGCACGGCAACAGCCACGGAACCCTAGCATAGGGTTCAGGTTTATCATCCGAAACTTCACCAGTATGACCAGGTATCCATGTCCATGTCCACGTCATTAGTCAACTGTTTGATTCTGGACAACTCGAACAATAGCGGCCTACCTGCGGCAATCACGGCGACGTATAGGGATGTGCTAAGAGAGCGAGACTCTACGGAACTAGAGGAGGATGCACTGCACTTGAAACCAGAAGTAAAGGAAGACTTGATACATGACGGTGCCAATTGGGGGATCAGATGAGTGGGCGGGAAAGGGCGTATTGTACGAGTCGGACTAGGAAGAAGCAATAGAAGAACTGGCTAACGGAAATGGAAGTTGGAGCAGCAGTTCATCGAGACGTGTGCGGCATGTTCTCGAGAGCGATATGCTCCCATCGCTTCTCTCTATACTCAATGCTAAGAAGGTGCGTAGCATTTCTAAGCTGTACACGTTCACTCTGCTTAAGACTTGGTAGCCCGGATCCTCTATCACGTCTGTCGTAAACCCAAATACTACTGATCTCATGTGCAAGCTGTTATCTGGGGAAGACTACCTCAGCGGCGCAGCAAATGATGACTGCGACTCATGTTCCCACTGCTACACAGATCGCTCGCCCGTTTCTCCTGAATTTTGGACACACCAATCTAGCTCGCCCTTCTTCGAGGAGGTTTTTGTAACTTGTTCTTCACGAGTCGGACTAAAACTGGCCTTGTGAGAACCTCCGCCGACAACTCGGAAAGGAACACGCGAAATACTAGACCCGAACCGAACAGAAGACAATCTACAAATAGACAGCATCACTCGAGCTTTCGCTTTGAAACTATTTTCATCTATCGATGTAGGCCTTGCCTTCTAGCTTGCTAGCCTAGACACCTAACTCTCCCGGTATAAGCGTACCCAGTCTTTTAGTCCTATCGCAAATAGACTAGTCGTTCTGTTCGCGTCCTGCTTCTTGGGAGACATCAGAAAATGTACGGCACAACCCTTACAGATACGAACGGCTTCTAATGACGGCTTCTAGACGGATTCTAGACGGATTCTAGATGGAGGCAGACAGGATGCATGTAATAACCTAGCAAGGAAAAGTGATGCCCACGCCAAGGGCGTAAATACAGAGGATTTGCCGGTGAGTTATCCCATCTTCCAGCTGCAAAACCCCATTGGTGCGACAGTTGGAGCCTTTTTCTGATAGATCTACTAACTGGGAATATAGCATCACCATCATGCCTCAGGAAGCTAAAGGCTCTTTTCGCGGTGAATATCACGGAGATTTAGGCGGCGGAATCTTTAATAAGAAATCGTTATTCGGGCGATACGATGGCTCCCCCGAGTTCATAGTCCCCGACGGCACTTTCTTTTTTGAAGACATCTCGCAACTGAAAGGAAGATTTAACATTGCCCCTGGCTCATATGTGGGCAGACACGATGCCTCTATGCGTTTTGAACAGCCGGAGACCGGATTCACATTTCACGTCTCTGGCGTACTTCAGAACGTCGTCAACGAATCATACCTGATTACTGGATGGATTCAGTGGATTTAATTTTCACTTTATGTCCCCTGCACGCATAATTACCGACAACTTATGGAGAAGCCTGAGAGAGCAGGTTGTTTCGGATTGAACATCGTTTATAATGGACTCCGCTGTGCTGCTGTTGCGAATCTTACGATACACATGATAGTTATGTATGTGTGAATATGCTACATTCCGTTTGAATGCTGCATAATGCGCGGCCCGTGATAATTGTGTGCGTCGGCGTTGGCGTCTGCAGTTGCTTTAGTTAGATTATTTAAGTGTAACTTTGGAAGTCGTCGAAGGGCGCGGGTGGGATGACGAAGGCGACGGCGAAACGCTAGAGAAAGGGACAATGTATGTTGTAGCAGATATGTTATTGCCTGCGCCTGTTGTAGTTGGTACTCGGTACGGATGGAGAGCCAATAGTGATGGGTGGTGACAGGTGTCGAGATCTGCAGGAGTGACACGGAGTAGGAACTACAACTGTTGAGGGTATGTTAGTGATGGCGGTAGGAGGGGATGTGGATGCGGGTGGTAGCAGCGCGCACAGTGGGAGGACGGATGTCTTGTTGCTATTGTGGCTGCCTGCCACGCTGGAACGGTGTGGTAGCGAGTAGACCTGATGAGCAGCTCGGTGGGCGACCTGGAGAGGATAAGTCTGGGTGAGGACACCGAAAATGCGGTGAATACAGGAGATAGACCATGATCTGGAACTTGCCCGCGGTTCCTTCCCGCCTTTTGGATAGCCTAAATGTCCGGGTTGGCATATCTCCAATCTCCTCCGATGACGAATGTGTAGCTGGAGAGGGGCTTGGATTCTCTAGCTCGAATAAAGAGATAAGCACTCACGGTCTGGGTGTCGACCGTTTCCAACTTGCAAGCCCTATTCCTCAAATGGAGCACCCTCCCCCTCAATAGGCCCAGAATGAAAGTATGCTACGTATGACGACGACTGGTCACCCACCACCACAGCTCTTGTGTCTCCGTCAAAGATTTCCTTACAAAATCGGCATTAAGACACCGTTTTCAGTCAATATCCACACTCACCAACACGTTCTCTTCATCGCGTCGTACACGTAAGTTGACACAAAAGTGCCTTCCTGTATCTTCCGATCTCCGGTATGGTTATGGTAGCCATTATCTTCCTTCCCGCTTTCATTTCCTGTTCCTCTCCTATTCCCGAGTCTCCCATCCATACCCCTGCCCATCATACAGACCCGGTCATCGAGTCTTGTCGCTATTCTCCCGGGCCCTGTTTCTGGCCTATTTCTTGGGAAATGATATCTACAGTACCGCATTTTGTCACTGTGAGGTCTGAAGCCACCGAGAAAAACGCAACGATAGATATCCCCGCGAGGTTGGTTGTGAAAAGGGTGTATCCTACGAGAATAAGGAGAGTTGGAGGATTTGAGTGGCATTTCCCATGATGTTTCAGGTCCTGGTGCGGAGGCGATATAGCTGAGATGGAGGTTATCATTTCAGCGTTTCTGCTTCCGTCTTGTCGTCGTCCTATCGTGCAGCTGAAGAAGAAACAGTTGACGTGCTTGCCCCCGCACCGGCAGCAACCGCCTTCGGTGTACAAATTCACCTTACCATTTTACCTTCGCTTACTCGTTCGTTTCTGGGATGCGTCGAATGTTTCTCGTCCGAGACGGCGCTCACTTGGTGAGACGAGAGCGACGTACTTTCAAAAGCGGACGGATGGAAGGATGGTGGGCTAGATGAAGGAAGCGCTGGGGATGGGTGCCTGTAGTTTGGCCAAGGTGAGGGTGTCGTTTCGATGCCAGGCTCTCACTTCCATTGCTCAGTGTACTTGTGCTGCTTGAAAAACTGTAGACGTGGGTGTGGGCGCGAACCAGGCGACCAAACTGTCTGTGGTGGGAGAGACCGCGAGTGGATCCTGGATAAAGGTCGCGGGTCCGTCTGCTGTGTGGACCATTTAAGTACATCGTCCTGAGGTGTTTGGCGATTGCAATGAGGGAAGCAAAACTATAGCAGTATGGAATGTGGAAGCGAAGGCGAGATCGACGCGTACTACTTGAGTCCTAATCACTATTCCAAAAGTGCGCTGTAATTATCTTTGCTATCATCGTGGCTTCACTAACTATATTGGCCAGCCGTCTACGGCGACAAGTCAAGTTGTACTGCATCCATTATCATATCACGAAGTTCGACTGACGCAGAACGATTGTCTTGAGCGTCGTGTCTGCCCCCGCTTCATAAGAGAAAGAATCCTGGCGCATTCCCACTGACGCCTTGACCTCAACCATATTGATCCTAGCGTTGGCAGCGCATCCCCCTCATCGTATAAATGTTGCCTTTGAAGACTAAACAAGAGTTTTGTTTTTTCTTTTGTATGCCCTCATATATGAGATGCTGTACATACGAAATTGAGTCGAGGATTTCCGATTGACAGCCTAGAAGAACAGTAGCTGACATTTGCTAAGCGGCCCCTTGCTTGAAAACTGTCACTGTCGTTGGTGGAAAAACCGGAGAAGAAAGATATATCCGTGTTAACATGTTAACTCCAGCGAACCGAGTTATTGAGACACAAAGAAACCTCGACCTTTGCTGTTTTTCCTGCCTTGAACAGTCGGCCTTCCTCTACATGCCGCAGCACCGGAGCACGACGCGTGACGCTCAGTAAAATCAAATAGTCAAAAATCAGTCGATCACAGTCAGGCGGAGTCGGGGGAAGTCAGGGGAAGTCAGACTATAGTCTAAGTTTTGCAATTTGTGACTGTACGTTGACTACCATAGTCAGACTTTAGTCGTGTCTAGTCGCGGTATTCGGGCAAGTTGAAGATAGGTTGGTTTAGTCAACGCTAGTCTCACTATAGTCTGCCATAGTCTGCTGTAGTCATATCCTAGTTTCCCGGTCGTGTTTTAGTCACACTTAGTCATTGATAGTCAAGGTCCAGTCATACGTAGGCAAAGAATATATTTAAAAAATGAATACGGGTAAAAAAGAATAGCCAGCTCAGGCGGCATTTGCTACCTTGCGTTTTTTCTCACTTATAATCTGTAGGGGGAGGTTAGCCTAGATCTAGCCCGAGTTCACCGCTTCAAAGGACAGTACTTACCGATTCTGCTGTCTTCCTCATTCCCGCAATGAGAGTGTTGAGATCTGCTGGTGTCTTCTTTTCAAGGGCTGACTGGATAAGGCCGGTGAGATCTTTTCTCGTTGCATTCGATTTGTAGGCCCCCAGTTGGTGGGACTTTATCAGCAAGCAAACATCTGTCTTATTTAAAGGCTGCGGATGGTGTCATTGAAGTATTCGTGGAGGATTGCTAAACTTACCTTAAGTATGACTTCAAGCGCGTCGCAATTTTCATTGGATTGTCCTTCGATATCTCCCACAGCCGGTTCGATGGTGTTTGTACTAGTTGATTTTACTCCTGCATTGGCACCGGTGGTTGCCTGGGAGGAGGGTGTAGCAGCCTGGGTGCTGGTGCGTGAATCTGCTGAAGCCGGGCCAGCAGTTGCTTTCCCCTTCCCCTTTTCATTTGGCTATAGCAGAAAGTTAATGCACATGAAGACAATATGTGAGTATAACTTACGCTGCTTGCCTTCGTCCACAACTCCCAAAGCCTATCTGTTATTAAGGAAACGTACGTATCGCTCAAGTATGTCAGCGGTGGCATGTTCTTCTGTCTTCGTGCAGCTTCTTCATCACGACAGAGTGTGCGCGCAACTTGCGCAGTCTTGATTACGGCTGCTATAAGCTGACGAGCCACTTCAGGCGATCCTACATCCTCCCACGTTTGAAGCGCCCTACTCCAATTGTTACTGAACTGGGTGTGACCCCAGCTTGCGCCCATGTCGTCTTCATCAAAGCTGCTGGAATACGGGTCGGCCGTCTCTAGTGCATGTAGGAAATCCTTCACCATTTCCGAGGGTGGGGAACCAGACGATGGGGCATCACGTAGGGAAACAAGGAGATCAATCCCGGGTTTGCATTCAGAGTATGTCGTGTTGAAAATACCTTCGTATTAGTCAGTCTGAGTATTCACTTTTCAATCAATCACTCACGAAGAAGGTTGTCGTGTGCTGCGCTGACTTGAATATACGAGATGTCGATGATTCCAGCATTGCCGTCTTCACAAGTCTGTCCACCACTGTCAGGCTCAGTATTGTCTTTGTCGTGCGGAGTTGCTTCAGAGGGTGGTGACGTCATGCTACTGTTGCCTCTTCGTGAAGAGGATGGGGTTGTCTGTTTGTACGATGTGGGTTTCTTTTGCTGAACAACTGGCGCAAACGTCGCCACACGAGGACTTGTTCTGTCATTTGATGCTGCAAAAAAGCAACATTATCATAAGTATGACCGGCAAATATGACGCAAACATACGTGCTGGAGGCCCCGAGGCCTTGGTCATCCTAGGCCGTTTCTCAGCTGACTGCCCTCCCGATAGCGCTCGAGGCCGCTTATTCGATTGCCCACCATCTCCGCCGTTGTCACTCTCGTCTTCTTCGGCCATGTCGTCATCATCATTGCCGCCGCCGCCACCACCACCCTTCTGTTCTTATACCGTAAAGCCGCTTGAAGCAAGTGTTTTGCCTTCCAATGCTTGGCGCAAAGTGCAACGAGCGGGTGCTGCCGCTCTAGCTGCAGTACGGCAGCTGTCCACTGTGTGGGGTTGTTGGTTTGGAAGTGCGAGGCGAGACTTGCTCCTTTCGCAAAATTGGCTGGTTTGAGGGGTAGAAGGATGGATTTGATGATTGATCGAGCCGATCCACAGATGAGTTGATAAATGCCTTGTTCAATTGTCGAACCATCTCTATTTCGAAGCGCGGATGTAACGGGTAGTCCGTTACCGTCCTCGTTGTCTCTCCATCTTGTATCTAATCTAGCTACCGTATATAGTATTAGTGACTGATGTGACGTGCGACCTATAGAGCACGTCACTAACATGTGAGGGATGAATGATCGGAGATTGGGGCGCCGGTTGCCGCTCTGGTATACTATTGATTAAGATTGCGTTGCGAAGAATCATTTGACTTGTAACTCACCCTTTTAATATCATATCATGCATTAGGTGAGTTGTTTGCTTCCACGCAGACATGGCCTCCTGTATATATTGTACATTCATCTCCCGCAAGTTGTTGCATTCATTAAACAGTTGTGAAACGCTTGGGATCCAAAGAAGGTCTTCGAGCGGCGCACGGCACAATGCCTCCACTCCAAAATATTCCTGACTCGGAGGCGCATACGCTGGTGAATATGAGCCAAATTGAGGAACTCGGCTTGCTTGCGATGGAGGTGGGAGCAAACCTGAAGGGCTCCGTTGCCATGGCGAGGGACTCTGTGGCCGGGATGAGTGGCTCCGTGGCCATGGCGAGGGACTCTGTGGCCGGGATGAGTCGCTAGTACTAGTACGGTCCGGGAAACGAGAGGTACGGCGAAGCTGAGGCTGACCGGTGGGGAGAAACTGTGTTCCCGACAGTGAAATTGAGGAATGTCGGGAACTGGCTGCTGAATGAGACCTTAGTGTTCCGAGAGCATGGTGCCCTGGGCTTAGTTGGGACGAAGGTGGAATGTTTAGTGAGGAAGAAGATACTTGAGTATTGTCGAAATCAGGTTCTTCATCTTCGTTGTCGAGCAATGACTGCATTTCGCTGAGCGCGCTTGGGTCGAACCAATTTGAACTTGTCTGTGTGGGATTTCAACTTATGTAATACTAGACGCATATAATGCCGACTCACGCTTGGCCATTCAAAACTCAATGGTGTGCGAGGCAGAGACTCTTCAAGGGAGCGATAGTCTTCCTCGAATACGGGGGCTTCTTGATCGCAAGGCAAATGAGGCATTTTGGCGTGTGGCCCGGCAAATGGACCGAAGTGAACCCATATTACAGTATGTAATGAACATATCTGAATGTTCGATTGAGAAGGTAAAAATTTGACATGCTCCGCCTATGGCGCCGAAAAAGCCCGGATAATTCTATGTTTCAGCCTTATCTCGTTGGGAGGGAGTCTTGCATCTGGGTGATTTCGGAAAATCGGACCCCGCACCAGACCAGGGTTATCTTCGGACATGTGCGAAATTACAGACACGCGAATGCAAAGCATTGAGCGTATGAGGCAAAGCCTCGCCTTGATTAGAATGTTTACCACAGCGGCAGTTGATACAATCCATGGTGTAACTGATTTATAGCAATCGTCGGTCGATAACCTTATCTCGTTTGGAGGGAGTCTTGCATCCGGGTGATTTCAGAAAAATCGGACCCCACGCCAGACCAGGGACATGTGCAAAATTGCGAACGCGCGAATGCGTTGAGCGTATCATCAATGTGTGATTGATTCTGATTGGAACGTCCACCACAGCGGGAGTTGATATGATCCGTGGTGTAACTGATTTAAGTTAGCAATCGATAAACATTGCCTTCATCTTCCAGCATGGGTGATTCAGAAACCGCTCGTGGGCATGGAGAATATTGGAATCATGATCAGATGATGCAGGCGATGAGATCATTCCGGTCGGCGAGAGTGGCAGCGATGGCAGGCGATGGTGAGAACGTGGCGCCGTTTGTGGTCTGCGCAACGCTGATATGATGGACGTGCCCGTCGCTGAAGTCAACCTTGATGTTGTGTAAGAACAAGTATCTATCGTCCTTGTAAGTGTGCGGGTGCTGGAGATCGTTTGAGTGGGGCTCAGAGTACTGGCAACAGTGCTGGATGTTTGCGTACCCGGATTCAAGTACGAACCACTACTAGTACCAGCTCGAGATTTGGAAACACACAGGCCGCGAACTCGTAGGTGGTGGTGATGGATAGATAGGCTCCACGGCGATAAAAGTGAATTTGTCGAAAAATTGGCACAATCGATCATGATGGATATCTCCAAAGGTAGTATATGCATTTATGTCGTATTCATGCGACAAGGTACCAGGTACTTGCGAGCTCTTCACAGCAGCAATGGGCTGGGTTTGAGTGGACGAACAAGTTGTCATTCTGCCAAGGCTGGAACGTACCGCATACCGTATAGTTAGAAAGAAGTATTAAAACATGATGAGAAAATGACTTACACCTCGAGAAATTTATGCAAAGATGTTTAGGAACATGACGGATGAGAGCAGAGCGAAGTGTGGTGGATCTGAAGAGCTCCCGTAGTACCCTTTGTGCCTCATGGCTGGGGGATCGCGGATTCTTGACGCTATCGTCGCTATCTGCGTTGGCCGGTTTTGTCATTATCTTTGGGCATCCGTTGTCAAGCTTCGAGCTTCAAGAGAGATAAATAAACACTCACCCACTTGCCAATCTTTCTAGCACTCAATGCACTGTTGAAAGCTCGTGGTGTGTTTGTGGTGCTTTATGGCTTTCGATCTCATGGATCCAGTCCTCATCCGCTGACAACTGTATTCTTTGGATCGTGCTTGGAGTTTATGTTCATGTTGAAAATCATCCCCCTTGATTTTGGCGACGTGCTTGTGCATACCTCGTGTGGTGTGCGTTTCAACGGTTGGAGTGATAAGGTGCATGGGAGATAAAAGGCTTATAGTATCTTCTTGCTGATAAATAAATATTTGTGGCTGTTTTCAACTTGGATCCGGCGAACCCGCAACTTGTCTTTTGAGCCCTCAAGACTCTCGGAACCTGGATAGCACATTTGGCAATGATGTGCACTCAGAAAGATTTGTTTTTGAGGCTACTACTGTGCACAAATGGCTATCGCAAGCATGGTATACTGTGAGAAAATATTATGTAATATTAAGATACCATCGATAAGATGGCAGTAATCCTTGATTCAAACTGCCATGTCTCACAAGATTCACTGCTACTGCTCAAAGTGCCAATCATCCAAGGCCTTGACTGCAAATACAGTTAAGGCTCATACCAGAATGGATATAATGAAGGCACAGAATCTGGAAATCTCATCAGATGTTCGTGCTTTACTACAGTCATGCATAGACAAAAATAAGGAAACTCTTGCAACAACATGTGGCAAGAGAGGTAAGTAAAGGATGTACTATCTCATATCTTTTAACTGAATTGCACCTGAAGTAAAGCAGAGTGAGTCCTTGGGCAGTTCCAGGAAAAATAAAAGTGTAAATGACACTGAAGAGTTCACTGGTATGTGTGAACAAGACAACTGAGGTGATATGCTTACACATGAGTCAATCATGTAGAGATGTCTCCTGATATGGATATTGACATGGGTATTTTCTATACCATCCCTAAAAGTTATATACTAAGAATTATTAGACCACCCACAATTCCATATACCTGAAGCAAATGCATTCCATGCACTGGGAGATATTAATGAACATCATGAACTAGATAGTATGGAATCTGAGATGATGGAGTCACATAATGATAAACAGATTGGCATATCTGTTGAAGAGCTGCAGAATGGTGGAGATGATCTTGGGATGTCTACTACTGAAGAAAGATTGCCTGATGTTGAGGATCCTGGAATGTCTACTGAAGATGAATCACATGATTTTGGAGAATCATGGGAAGGGAATGATGGCTGGGATGATTGGCTTGATCTGCCACCAGAAGACCCAGAAATAACTGAAAATTCAAAGGGATGGGGTAAGGATGATGTGATTCAGCAGGATGAAGATGTAGAGAATCAACAACATGAGGATGACCATAAGGCTCAATGGGATTTGACACATACTATGGAAGATGTGATTCAGCAGGATTGTGAGGGTGGAGAGAACCAATATAATCATAATCAGGTCTTAACTCATACATACCCAGAGCAAAGAGAGATATTGCAAAGAGAGCTAAAGGGACAATATGTTTGTCCTAAAGAGAAACCTTTATCGTTAAATCCCCCAAGGGAATTAACTTCAACTGAGGAACTTTCACTTAGGCATTTTTTGGCCTGGCAACAATCTAATGGCACGGAGAAAGCATACAACCTACATGCAAAAGTGTTGGAAAATGCAACAAAAAGTGAAATATTATCCTTAACAGCAGTAAAAAAGTTAGCAATGAATCTCAGTGGACTGAGACCCCACAAAATAGATGTTTGTCCCAACAGCTGCATAGCATATACAGGTGCAAATGAAGGTCTTACTCATTGCCCTTATATCAAAGATAAAAAAATGTGTGGTGAACCTAGGTACAAAGGGAAATCTGTGCCCAGGGCACAAATGGTATATGTATCATGTTTTGATATTATCCAGGCCATGTATGCCAATAAACACTCATCAAGTCTATTATGACACCGTGATCAACTACTGAAGAAGGCTTTATATGCCATTCATCAAAGTATTGATTCAATGAAGACATATTCTGATTTTGGAGATTCAAATGTACAGGGTCATCTTTATGGGAGCATGAAACTGTTTGGGGATGGAAAGGATGTAGCCCTAGCATTATCAACAGATGGGGCTCAACTGAATAGCAAGAAGCAATCAAATGTCTGGATAGCTTTGTTAATTCTACTGAATCTTCCTCCTGAGATACGGTACCAGACTAATAACACTATTGTAACATTCATAGTACCAGGACCAAACAACCCAGGTGATCTGGAATCATTTTTATATCCATTGTTTGTGGACATGGCAAAGGCTAGTGAAGGCATTTGGATGTGGGATGCCATAGATTCTTCAGCCTTTATCAATCATGCATATATTTGCATGGTGCTTGGTGATATGCTGGGATCAGCAAAAATTAGCGGAATGGCAGGACATACAGCTGTCCATGGTGATAGATTCAGCACAGTTACTGCAGCCCGTTCAAGTACCAAAAAAGGATCAAAGTACCTCTACTATCCTGTCTCAGCACCCAAAAATGATGAATACAATAAAGGAAGGCCATGTCCTTATGATCTGAATAGTCTGCCCATCAGAACTGAGGATAAGTACTGGGAGGCAATAAGAGAGCTCAGCGCTGCACCAAGTATGAAGCAGCGTAATGAAATTGTGAGAAAGACTGGCATTTCTCGTATGCCACTTGCAACTGCATCTCCAGCATTTATTCACCCATGCTTTTATCCCTTGGACCCTTTCCACCTTTTTTTTGAAAATATTATGCCATTCATATGGGATATATGGACAATTGAAAGCAAACCAAATGAGTGTATCCACCTCTCAAAAGAAAAGGCAGAAGAGTTTGGAAAACAGGTTGTGATAGGAATGAAAACTTTACCCCCAGAATTTTGTGGGCTTGTTCGAAATCCTCATCTTAAAAGACAAAGTCAATATAAAGCATATGAATGGATGGCTTTACTTTACTGGTTTGTTCTTCCAGTAGGGATGGCACTAGAATTTGACTATGAAGTCTTGCATAATTTCTCATGCCTTGTTGAAATTGTGGAATTTGCAATGTCAATAAAACCAAGATCTGACAAAGAGATAGATGGCCTGCAGCAAAAGATCAATAAATTTCTCTTACAATATGAGATGCTCTATGTTGGAAATGATCCTGAAAAGGTCTCAAGGTGCAGATTGTGCATATTCCAGCTTGTGCATGTTCCAATGCACATTAAATGGTATGGCTCAGTCAGGCTAGGTTCACAGGCCACAGTAGAGCGTGCTATTGGAGAAGCAGGTCACAAAATACATTCGAAAAAATCACCTTTTGTCAACATGGCCAATATCTTCTTTCAGAAAGAGTTGATGAAGACGTTACTACTGTATTATCCATCCTTACAGGACAATGAACCTCAGGTTAAAAAACCTGTCACATTTGGAAAGATTAAAATCCAGAAATGGGAGAAAAAAGCTGGACAAAAATTTTATGATCATTTACTTGCAATTTTTCAAAAGTATGAAGGGCTTGGAGAGTTTGATCCCATAATTCCCATTGATAGACTGGGAAAATGTAATCTTGAAAATGGCAATGTTTTGACTAGTGCCCTAAGCGAGAATCATGGAGAACAACCAAAACGATCAAGATGTCATTTTGAGGCCAATGACATCAATGGCAACCAGCCAATATTTGGGAAGGCACTGACATTTTACAACATCAATGTACCAAACATAGGACAACAACATGTTGTTGTATATCAGAAGCTAGATCTGATAGGGAGGCCATTAAATGTATGGAAAGGATCATGGTCTCAATCTCTAAATGTCCTTGAAGTTTCACATATAGTGAACTTAATTGGGATGTGGTCTTTTGATAACATATTTTATTATCCCTTGAGAAAGCACCCTAGCACAGACTGGATGTCTGAGGGGCAGAAAGGAATTAACCTACAAGGCATTGAAGACTTGGAAATGGATTGAACTGCCTAATGTGGAACAACAATCTGGATATGAAATAGCTTGTTCACAATTTCATCTCTTTGCTACACAACTAGTCACGTTGTTTGTGCAGAATGTTAGGATTTAACTGAATAATTAGGCTACATATGTGAGATTGGGTCTTTCCTTCATTACTAAAATATGATGTCACCAGCAGACTTGCCAGATTTTCCATGAAAGAAATGAGAGTTGCTAATTAAAGCTATTGTTGCAACCACCAGGTAATATAGTTGCCTAATTCCTTATTTATCTTTGAACCTAAGGCAGCACATTCTGAACCAGAACTATTGGCATACACCCAACAGTGTCACCTAATTAACCTGTTACTGTGGTGGAAATTTCGTAATAAATGGAGTACCCAATCTCATTCATACATATCTCCAATCCCATATTTGTTTTTAAGGATAGTAATAGATTCAAAAATAAAGCTACATACCCAACACAGTCACCTAGCTGTACTATTAGTTTGATCAGCAATCCAGCTACTCAGCAATGAAGGAAAAATGACCCACATATTGATGGTATGCTGCTGGGACCAAAGCTCAATACAAGGCTCTTTTTGTACAAGGACATGGTGGTAAGCAAGTTAATCCCCATCTGCAGTCATGCTGACCCTACAATTTGGGAGGCCATCAACAAGGTATGCATTACTGTATAATGCATGCACTTACCTGTGTTCTTCTGAGATAGCATTTCAGCTCACTGTCTTCAGACTACTTCCCCAAAGTTGATGCTACTATTTTCCTCATGGGCACTGCTGCTTTTGAACACATTGCTGTCTAGAGCTCAATGAGGCTCTTCCGTCAATTGAAGAACTCACAAAGGTTCCATTCCTCATTCTTGGAAACAAGGCCACTGATGTGCTGATACTGTCAGCAAAGAAGAATTGAGACATCATCTTGAAACTACCAGGAAGGTTTGTTATCTCAACACACTATGAGATCTCCAGCTTACAATCACATGCTCTGTATTGTACTAGTTCTTAGTTACTTGGCATTATATACATACACGTACATTTTCCAATTCCATGTTGATAAGGCTATGTGCATTCAGCTGGAATGTTCCAAACTACAACCAAATATAGAACATAGTAGTAGTAGAACATATCCCCAGGGCTATGGGCTGCTATCATACTAGTGAACTAATCTATAACTTAACCAGGGTGTCCGGGCGACAATCAAACTTGGCAGAATCGGCGTCGAGCAGTGCAAACACAACCAAATACATGCTGCAGATGTAGGGATGACTCGGAAGTAGTTTTCCATGCCGAACTCGACGAGCTTCCCGGGCGCGCTTGCTCGCCCTTTACAACTGCCAAGAAACAACTTGACAATCAAACTTGGCAGAATTTTGGCAAGCAGCGCAAACACAACCAAATACTACATGCTCCAACCTCGATGAACTTCCCGGGCTCGCCATTAGCCCTTTTGCCTGGCAGTGCCCACCTCACACAAACGAACCCCAGAATATGAAGGTGTAGCCTAGAAGCTGGGATGAAGGGGGGTCCAGAACTGCCACCAACGGCATGGATGACTTGGGCGTATCTCTGCAGCAACACCCTCGCAGATGGAATTATGCGGCCGATGCCGAGCTATTGGCGGTGTCCGTGTGGCTGAGAAATGTGGCAAATTCAGCTGGGAAGGCCCCAGGCGGTGGGTGGAGGTCGTTCGGGAATATTGTATGACCATACCGGCAGGGTAATAGCCTGGGAGTGCTGTTTCGCTGAGCAACGCTATGATAGACTGTACTCGACTATTGTGTGACTAGCTTTGACTAAGGTAGCACGTACGTAAAGTCACAAATTGCAAAACTTAGACTATACCCCGACTACCTCTGACTACTCCAGACTGGCCCCGACCATGGCCGACTACCTTTTGACTATTTGATTTTACTGAGCGTGACGTGTGACATACAGACATCGCTCGCTGTGGGCTGAAGTAGCGAATCTGAGATAAGAGTCCAAGTGACATTGTATGACCAAACCCCTAACTCGCTCACAGGCACCTCAGATTCCTTCTCATGTGCAACTGTTTGTTGATTGTAAGTTGCACACGAACTTGTTCCATGTGACATGTTACTACAGAACATCTCTGCTTCCTTTCTTCTTGACCATCATCATATAGCTACATCATTCATTGCACAACACGAGGTAACCTCATTTTGGTCTATTCTGAGCACAAGTGAATTCCATGTATTCATAGACTGTGATCACCATGTCAGCAGACTGTAACGGGTAGTCCGTTACCGTCCTCGATGTCTCTCCATCTTGTATCTAATCTAGCTACCGTATATAGTATTATCGCGCCCGATTTACCGTGACCTGGCCGGTGGGAATGATTGGTAAGCGATCGAAAAGAAGGACTAGCTGAGATCTCAGGGTGGAGCCCTCGGCTAACGCCGATGTTGGCAGCGCCTTCCCGATATGGGAGAATCACGCCCTCCCTTCCTGTCACCCCCACGGCGCGTTGCTGATAATCAGATCAGATACGAGGCCCGGCCCAAGCCTCTGCCGGGGGCGAGGAGTCGTCGACCGGCTGAACAACTAGTCGTCGACCGGCTGAACAACTAACAGAGGGTTCGCGACCGGAGCCTGGGGAATCGGACCCCGATCGGGAGCTGAACGTCGACGGCGTAACCGTGACGCGCTTCGAACGTGCTGTAAAGAAGGATTTCCCTCAGCAACTGAAACTTGCATCTGACATATCCGATAGAGACGGCCTCCGAGCACGCTGCCGGCGCCTCTGCGTCGACGTCTGCGACACCTGCCTTGATCGGGAGCTGAACGTCGACGGCGACACCATGACGCGCTTCGAACGTGCTGTGAAGAAAGACTTCTCTTGGCAACGGCAATCTTATCCGACGTATCTGGTAGAGACGGTCTCCGAGCATGCTGCCAGGACTGCTGCGTCGACGTCTGCAATGCCCACCTTGATCGGGAACTGGATCTCGACGGCGACACCATGATGCGCTTCGAACGTGCTGTGAAGAAAGACTTCTCTCAGCAACGGCAATCGTATCCGACGTATCTGGTAGCGACGGTCTCCGAGCACACTGCCAGGACCGCCGCGTCGGCTTCGGCGACACCTACCTTGATTGGGAACCGAATGTTGACGGGGACACCATGACGCGCCTCGAACGTGCTGTGAAGATGGACTTCTCTCAGCAACAGGAATCGTACCCGACAATATCTGGTAGAGACGGTCTCCGAGCACGCTACCAGGGCCGCCGCATCGACGTCTGTGACGCCTACCTTGATCGAGAGCTGAATGTCGACGGCGAAACCATGACGCGCTTCAAACGTGCTGCGAAGAAAGACTTCTCTCAGCAACAGGAATCGTATCCGACACATCCGGTAGAGATGGTCTCCAAGCGCGCTACCGGGGCTGCAGCGTCGACATCTGTGACACCTATGCTAGTACCCGGGGTTCACCATGCGAAATTTGACCCACGCACTGCTCAACTTCGCTGGCGAGATATGACGGTTGCATTCAACATTGCAAACTACTACCCTGAGCACAACATAAACACAGTAACTTAGTTGGATGTATGGTTAAGGATTAAGAGATGTGGTAAAATATCATACTAAATATGACTAGTTGATATGAAATAAATGGATAGAATATTATACACACTGGCATGGAATCACGATTAGCTTACCGATTAGCATCACTAGTGCTAGGTGTTTTCGGCGGCTCAGGCGGTACTAAGTGGCTCGTCGACGTCCGACTCCAGGTCGCTGTCGGGCCGTTTGCTATCCCGCTCCTCTGGGGTGCCATTCCGGCTCTTGCGTCGCAGTCCGTTGTGTTTGCGGATCATGTTTGCAAGTGCCGTGATCGTCTTCTTTGCTTCGGGATAGGCTGCAACAAAAGCAGCGTCATCTGATCTGTATCTAGTAGTATAATAGAAAGGGTTGTCAGTCGACGAGCTTGGGCTTCAAGGGCTTGGTACTTGCCTTTCAAACTCTGTAGCGATGAGTTCCCTCGTCCTCCTCTTTGTTCCCACCTGCCTTCGCATGCACCCCTTATACTCCTCCGGCTTCCAGTCCTTGAGCGGCTTCAAGCCTGTGGTGGGATCGCCGAAGTGCCATTGCTCCACCGCTTTTTTCCACCCACCAGCTGGCAGGCTGGGGATGTTAAGCCCAGGAATCGTCACCGTTGGCGCCGCCGGTCCCACCATCGGGTCATCTGGCGGGCGGTTCAAGTTGTGCAGTCCTGACTCTTCCGAGCTGTTACTGGTACCAGTACAGGCTGTGCTTGGTGCTTCTTGGGAGCTGATTCCCTGCCTTGATGGGATCATGGCATGTTCGGGGGGTGACTGAGCCTGCGCTTGTGCGGCTGAAGTGCCAGCTTGGGTCGATTTGATGGCATCCATCAACATATCAGCAACTGCTTTCAGCTCAACTCCAGTGACAGGCTGCTTCGTCAGCTGATGTTCGCCCATGAAGCTACTGGTTCGGTCGAGGCGGAGGGGATCCAGTGCGTCACAGAAGCTGTTTTCGTCTACCTGCAGCGAGTTTACCAAATAATGCATCAGCGTGTCAATCTTCTCCCCGCCTGCCCACCCGCCCCACCAACGAATCATGTTCAGGGCCCAGCGCTCTCCGATGGGAGCATGTATGAAGCGGTATTGCGAACCGCCTCGCCGGAAGCAATGTGTCGAGTAGTGTCGGGTCAACCCAGCTTCTTGTGTGAAGTCGGATATCTTATTCAGGGACATCTTGTACGACATGGACCGGAGTGTGTCAGGGGTGCCGTTCGATGATATGTATGGGAACAGATAGTCATTTTCGTTCAGCGCACGACCCAGCCGCCGCATGAGATGTTTTTTCCACACGTGAACGTGTGTGTACATGTCTATCTCCCGAATATCCTGCTTGTAGATCCTATAGGATCTGCCTGTGCAATCAAGATTCAAGGTCAGTGTTCATTGTTTGCTTCTTCCGAGTTGGTCTCACGCACTCTCCAGAGGACCATCATCCTCACGTGTCCAGCCACCGTTGGCCTTCTTAAGCCAGCCCTTTCGGTTCTGGATGTCCACGAGGAAGTACGGTAGGTTGTAGGGTGGCAGTGCAAAGTCGTCTGTGATATGACCAACCTTCAGCTCGCAGAGCTCGAAATTCCTGTCACCCGCAAGCGATCAGTAGTGTAGTTAGGCCCGCAGGTCCGTCTGACACTCACCTGGTCCACAGCGTGAACCCGGTTGTCATGAAGGCACGCATGAAGGCATGCATTGTGATCTCTGCTTCCTCTTCTACCGTGTGTGCTGACTGGAACAGGGACTCTTGCGGGTGGCGGGCCTCAGACCACCTCATGACGTGCGTCATGTCTTCGATGGTCATCGGCAGTGCATGGTTGCGTACTCCATTTACAGTTGATTTGACCCGGATAGCTTTGACTATTGATTTGACAGCAGACGAACGCGCGGGACAACCTTTGACCTCGCCGGTCGCCTCATCACAAGAATAGGGACCTGCATAGCAATCACCATCCCTGATTGCGTTGGCAGGTAAGTTTCCCAGATAGAGTTACACGTGTTTCAAGTTGTGACTTACATGTTATCCCAGTGCCACGCAAACGCCGAGTATATTGCCATCGCAGTGCTCTCGCCGCACTCCTCTTTGAAGCATTTCTGCGCCAGGAACCACTCGATTGCGACGGTTGATAGTTTATTGGGAGGCTTGTCAAAAGCCTTTTCCAGTAAATCATTGTCATGACCATCTTGGGCTGCAGCGTTGCTTGCACGCCGTTGCTCGATGCAGGTAGCCAGGAACTCCCTCCCGCTCTTAATATATCGGTTATATTGCCTGCGCGTGCACTTGGACTTGCCATACTCCTCGCGGTTCAAGTCCCCGAGGTCCCTCATTTCCCCCAGGCTCAGCAAGCTCTGCTCCAAGCCTTTCTTCTTCAATGACCCGTTTTGAGGGATCTCGTAGGGTTTGGATGCCGTCCGAGTCAGCACCGCAGGTGTTTGTTTCGGAACCTTTGGCATGGTGGTGTGAAAGTTTGGGTGAGGTCAGACTTGCTGAAGTTCAACCGATTTTTATTCTCGATCCCTCGATCACCCGATGAATGGCAGCAGCAGCATTTCATTTTCAACCATTTCTGAGCAATACTGTACATGCATGGTAGTTTACATAGAAAAGGTAGAAATAATATAGAAAAAAACATATGTTGCTCCTCGTGTTGCATACCCAATTATTTTGTTACCTGGTACAGTGCAGAACGGGTGTCAGAGACGGCTGGCAGCACACAAACTACAGGTGACTCACACCATATACCTTCTTTTTGGTTGCTTGCTTTGTCCTACCTCCTCTCTTTGGCTCTCTTTGGCTCTCTTTGGCTCTCTTAGGCTCTCTTTGGCTCTCTTAGGCTCTCTTGCATCTTCTTCGCCTTGTGGGACTGTTTTCGTACTGAGTGACCATTTTGGGTGAGGCACGGGCGAGAACGCAGGCCGGGACTGGAAATGTTGTAGTTGGTGGTAGTGAACTTGAAGCCTTTTGGGTACTCTGAGCCAGAGGGTGGATGCCGGCGATGCTCTCTTCAACAGTCTTCACCAGCGGACTGGTGGAAGCCTCAACCACGTACATTGGAATTCCAGGCTTGGTGATTGAGGACCGTCGGATCCGAAGGAGGTCCAAGGGCTGTCCTAAGTTTTCTGATGTGCCGTCCTGGCGCC
>WNGI01009259.1_pt1 | contig 21549 bp, 14 predicted proteins | sample 5400621 | NCBI WGS metagenome assembly WNGI01 (sample SAMN13153374, study PRJNA577476) | soil metagenome | isolation source: 20 cm soil or saprolite under Garry oak tree replicate 1 | place: USA:California | collected 2016-06-15
TCCGGTCCACCAGCCCGCGCGGGACCAGCTCGTCCAGCGCGGCGCCGAGCCGGTCCAGCCGCCAGCCGGCGTACCGGGCCAGCGCCGCCTCGGACAGCTCGGACACCGGCGCGTGCACCAGCAGCGCGGCCAGCCGGGCGGCGTCCCGGCCGAGCCCCTCCCGGATCCGCTCGCCGACGAAGTACCGGATCGCCGAAGTGGCGTCCTCCCCGCCGCGCATCAGGTGGTCCAGCAGGCCGGCGACCGAGACCCGGGAGCTGGCGTCCAGCCAGCTGCCCATGGCGATGGCGATCGACGGGTTGCCCAGGTACCAGCTGGCCAGCGCCCACTGGCCGGGGCCGAGCCGGGCGAGCTGGTCGGCGATCCCGCGGCTGTCGCCGCCGTGCGCCCGGTTGAGCACCTCGAAGGCGGCCGCCGGGTCGAGCGGGCCGACCGCGACCTCGGCGCTGCCGTGCAGGTCGGTGGTCCGCAGCTGGCCGGCGACCAGAACGTGCGCGTCCGGGACCGGGTCGCTCAGCCAGGCGACCTGGTCGGCGCTGACGACGTTGTCCAGCAGCAGCAGCCGGCGCTCCACCCGCAGTGTGTGGCCGATGGCCCGGGCCGCGTCGGCCAGGTCGCGGGCCAGCGAGGTGGGCAGCCTGAGCACGACAAGCACCCGGATGCAGACCCGGCGGCCGCTCTCCGCCCGGCGCGGGTTCTGCCCGCGCAGGTCGACGTAGGTCTGCCGGTCCGGGTCGTCGACCAGCTCCCGGGCGGCGTGCAGGGCCACGGTGGAGGTGCCGATGCCGACCGGGCCGTGCACCACCACATTGCCCCGGTCCTGGGCCAGCTGCACCACCCGCTTGATCAGCTCGGCCCGGCCGAGCGGCGCCACGCTGGGCGGCAGCGGGCTGCTGGCCGGCCCCAGCTCCTCCGGACGGTCACCGGGCGCCACCCGCCGGCGCGCGTCCACCGCGGACTTGACCAGGTACGCGGCCACCGGGATGACGACCACGCTGCCGTACCCCAGCCAGATCGCCGCGACGTTGCCGAGCGCCTCCTCCAGCACCTGCCGCAGCAGCGTGCCGAGCACCGACACCAGGCCGCCGAAGCCGAACACGTTCGCGGTGATCCGCCACCGGTTCGGCGGCCGGGCATGCCTGCTCACGGCGCTTCCCCGGGTTCGGGGCTCACCGGACCACCCCGGCGGACAGCCCGCGGACCAGCCGCCGGCCGGCGACCAGCACCAGCACGAGCGGCACCAGCGCGCTGGCCACCGCCGCCGCGGCCAGCGGCCCGGACGACACCGCGAACTGCCGGCCCTGCCCGAACACCGCCAGGGTGAGCACCTTGGACTCCGAGCCGCCCAGCAGCAGGCCTACCACCAGGTCGTTCCAGACCAGGATGAACTCCAGCACGCCGACCGCCACCACCGCCGACCAGCTGCTGAGCACCTCGTCGACCAGGGCGAGCAGCCAGCCGGTCCCGCGCGGGGCGAACGGCGCCGGCACGCCCGGCTGCCGGGCGGCGAACGCGGCGCGCAGCAGCAGCACCGCGAACGGGATGCCGAACGCGGTGTGCACCACCACGAGGCCGAGGTTCGTGTTGGACAGCCGGAGCCGGTCCAGCCCGGCGCCGAGCGGGTCGGCCACCGCCTGCACCGGAATCACCGCGACGATCACGCCGATCCGCAGCAGCCACCGCCCGCCCCGCTGGGACAGCCCGCCCCGGGCCAGCGCCCAGGCCGCCGGCACCGCGAAGCACAGGGTGAGCAGCGCGGCCAGCGACGCCCGTACCAGGGTGCTCCACATCGCCCCGACCAGGCCCCCGCCGTCGAACGCGGCCCGGTACGAGGCCAGGCCGAACGCGTGGCCGTGCCACCAGCCGGTGACCGCCGCGTCGGTCGGGCTGCGCAGCGAGGTGAGCACCAGCATGACCATCGGCACCAGCCAGAACGCGCCGACCGCGGCGCCGGCGGTCCACCACGGCCAGCGCCGGCGCCGGCCGCCCGGCCGGTGCTCGATGCTGTCGTCCGGGTGGACGGCCCGACCCGCGCCGGGGCGGCCGGCACCGGCGCCCACCGGCCAGGTCCGGCTCAGCAGGCCGAGCGCGACGAGTGCGGCCACCGCCACGGTGAGCAGCAGCAGCACGGCCAGCGCCGCCGACCGGCCGGGGCCGAGGATCGCCTTCCACCGCCACCACAGCAGGCCGACCACCTCGGCGTCGTTCTGCACCGAGCCCGGCGCGGTGACCAGCACAACGTCGAACACCCGGATCGCGGCCACGCTGACCGTCAGCAGCACCACCGGCAACACCGGCACCAGCGCCGGGACCAGCGCGGTCCACTGCGCCCGCAGCCGCCCGGCCCCGAACGACCGCGCCATCCGGACCAGCTCCGGCCGGGTGCCGGCCAGCCCGGCGCGCAGCACGACGACGGTCAGCCCGATCCAGGACCAGGCGAACGCCGAGCCCAGCACCCAGGCGATCCAGCCGCCGTCCAGCGCCCCGATGCTCTGCGGCCGGGGCCACCCGTGCAGCCAGGAGGCCACCGCGGCGAGCACCGCGGACACCGGCCCGCGCTCCGGCAGCGGGTCGAAGAGCTGCCGGAACGCCATCCCGCTGACCGCCGCGGACACCGCCATCGGCGCGGCGATCACCCCGACGAAGAACGTCCGGGACGGCCCGATCCGCCGGCCCAGCAGCGCCAGCAGCACCCCGAGCAGCAGCACGGCCAGCGAGAACGCGATCCACTTCGCGTTGTTCCAGATCGCATGCCGGACCCGGCCCTCGGCCCACACGTCGGCGTAGTTGTGCCAGCCGTGGTCATACCGGAGGCTGACGTAGACGGTGGCCGCGAGCGGCACCACCAGCACGGCGGTCACCAGCACGGCGGCCGGGGCCAGGTGCGCGACCGCCCGCCAGGGCACCGGCCGCCGCCCGGCCACCGGGGCCCGGGTGTCCGGCCGCACCGGCAGCTCGACCAGCAGCTCCGGACCAGAGCTCATCCGGACCCCCGGCGGGCCTCGGCGGCCCGGGTGAACGCGGCCACGGCCCGGCTCACCGCGATGTCGGGGGTCGCGCCGGTGCCGAGGTCGGCGAAGAAGTCCTGCAGGACGCGCCAGCTGCCCAGCCCGTCGCCGCGGTACCACGGGGTGTAGGCGGACTCGTCGACGTCGTCCCGGAGCGAGATGTAGCCACCCCGGCCGGCCCAGATCCGGCCGGCGTCCGGGCCGGCCAGCCATCGCATCAGCGCCGTTCCGCCGGCGCTCGGCGGCGCGAGCAGCACGGCGAGATCGCCGCCGACGACCAGCGGCCGCTCGCCGCTCGCCGGCCCCGGGAACCGGAACACGCCCACGTCCCCGGCCCGCTCGCCGGCGAACCGGGCGATCACCGGGCTGGCGAAGTCGGCGGCCGCGACCATCGCCGCCCGGCCGCGGGCGAACACGTCCACGATCGAGTCCTGGAACTGCATCAGCAGGGCCCGGTTGGCGCCGCCCGGAAGCACCTGGCCCATCGGCGTCCACAGCGCGGCCAGGTCGGCCAGCGCCTGCCGTACCGGCTCCTCCCCCCACAGCCCGGGCTCGGTCCCGGCCCATAGGCCGGCGTAGACCTCGCGGTCCCGGCCGAGCAGCAGGTTCTCGAACCAGTCGGTGAGCACCCAGCCGTCCGCGGCCCCGACGGACAGCGGCGGCACTCCGTCCGCAGCCAGCTTCTGGTTGATCTCGACCCAGCCCGCCAGCTCGGACGGCTTCTCGACGCCGGCCCGCTCGAACACGTCCCGCCGGTACCAGACCAGCGACTTGTGCGCCGCCTTGAACCAGATGCCGAGGTCGGCGTCCGCGTCGGCGCCGGCGCCGGCGCGGGTGACCAGGCCGCGCCAGGCCGGCGGGAACGCGTCCAGCGGCGGCCCGGCCACCGAGGCCAGCTTGGCCTGGTACGAGATGGCCAGGCCGCTGCGGGGCAGCAGCACGACATCCGGCCGGGTCCGCCGGCCCACCTGGCTCGCCAGCGCCGCGCCGATGTCGTCGCCGACCGTGAGCACCTGCACGTCCCATTGCCGTTGGCGGCTGAACTCTGCGAGCACCGCGCGAAACGCGGCCAGCTCGTCCCCGCTCCACACCACCGCCACCCGGACCGTCCCGTTGGACCGGCTCGCGCAGCTTGTCGCGGCGACCAGCGCGGGCAGGCCGAGCGCCTTGAGCGCCGTCCGGCGGCTGATCGTCATGCCGGCTCCCGCGGCGGCTCGGGCCCGGCCGGCCTGGCCGGGTAGACGCGTTCGGTGAGCGCTCTGGCCCGGGCCACCGCGTCGGTGACCACGACGACCGCGACGTCCCGAGCGGCGATCAGCGCGGTCACCGGGCCGCAGCCGGGCTGGCCGGTGCGGTCCTCGACCACCACCGCGTGCGGCGCACTGCCCAGCGCCCGGGCGGCTGCGACGTGCAGCCGCTGGGACGGCGACAGCCGGTGCGGGCGGACGCCGAGCGACGCGGCCACCCCGAACAGCTCCGCCAGCTCGGTCACCCGCCGCTTCCGGCTGGCCGCACTGTGCGCACCCCGGACGCCGTACCCGATGTTCTGCGCGACCGTCTGCTGCGGGAGCAGGCCGCCGCCGGCCGGTACCAGCGCAACGATCCGCGGGTCCGGCCGGCCCTCCGGCCACCCGCTGCCCTCGACCCGCACCCGGCCGGACACCGGCAGCGCGAGCCCCACCAGCACGTCGGCCAGCGCGGTGGCGACCGGGTGCTCCGCGGTCTGCTCGGCGACCAGCACCGCGACGTCGCCCGGCGGCACCACGATGCGACTGTCCGGCGGGCCGTCGAGCACGAAGCGGCCCCCGGCGTCCCACACCAGCCCGTCCAGGCGGATACCAGCCAACCTCGTGGTGGAGCGGACGCTCCGAACCTCCCCTGCACGACACAGTTACGCCCTGATGCTGTCGGTCATGCAGCGTAGTACCCCGGAAACACGGAAGGTGGGGGTAGGGCGAATCAGCGCGCCGCGGCCGCCTCCGCCGCGGCGACGACGTTGCTGAGCAGCATCGCCCGGGTCATCGGACCCACCCCGCCGGGCATCGGGGCGAGGCGGCCGGCCACCTCGCGCACCGCGGGATCGACGTCGCCGACCAGGCCGGCGTCGGTGCGGGTGATGCCGACGTCGAGCACCGCCGCGCCGGGGGCGACGTCCTGCGGCCGGACCAGCCCGGGCGACCCGGCGGCGGCCACCAGGATGTCGGCCCGGCGCAGGTGCCCGGCCAGGTCCCGGGTACGGGTGTGGCACAGCGTCACCGTGGCGTTCTCGGTCCGCCGGGTGAGCAGCAGCCCCAGCGGCCGGCCCACGGTGATGCCGCGGCCGACCACGACTGCGTGCGCACCTTCGATCGGCACGTCGTACCGGCGGAGCAGCTCGACGATGCCGTACGGCGTGCACGGCAGCGGGCCGGGCTCGCCGAGCACCAGCCGGCCCAGGTTCACCGGGTGCAGGCCGTCGACGTCCTTGGCCGGGTCGACCAGCTCCAACACCCGGTACGGGTCCAGCCCGGCGGGCAGCGGCAGCTGGACCAGGTAGCCGGTGCAGCCCGGGTCGGCGTTCAGCTCGGCGACCACCGCCTCCACCTCGGCCTGGGTCGCGGTGGCCGGCAGGTCCCGCTGGATGCTGGCGATCCCGATCTCGGCGGAGTCCCGGTGCTTGCCGCGCACGTACGAAGCGCTGCCCGGGTCGTCGCCGACCAGCACCGTGCCGAGGCCGGGCAGGATGCCCCGCTCCCGCAGCGCCGCCACCCGCACCTTCAGCTCGGACTTGACCGCCGCCAGGGTGGCCTTCCCGTCCAGGATCGTCGCCGTCACGCGCCCGATCCTGTCATTTGGCGAAGGCGACGCGCGAGCGACCAGCGCAGCGCCGCGAGGAGCGGAACGAGCGCGGAGCCGAGCCGGGGTGTTGCCGTCAGTGCGTGAAGTGCCGGGTGCCGGTCAGGTACAGCGGGACGCCGGCGGCCGTGGCCGCGGCGACCACCTCGTCGTCCCGGACCGAGCCGCCGGGCTGCACCACCGCCCGTACCCCGGCGTCCAGCAGCACCTGCAGCCCATCCGGGAACGGGAAGAACGCATCGCTGGCGGCCACCGCGCCCTTGGCCCGGTCGCCGGCCCGGGACACCGCGAGCCGGGCGGCGTCGACCCGGTTGACCTGGCCCATGCCGACCCCGACCGAGGCCCCGTCGGCGGCGAGCAGGATCGCATTCGACTTCACCGCGCGCACCGCCCGCCAGGCGAAGGCCAGGTCCCGCAGCGTCTCGGCGTCCACCGGGTCGCCGGTGGCCAGCCGCCAGCCGGTCGGGTCGTCGCCCGGCGTGTCCAGCCGGTCCGCGGTCTGCACCAGTACGCCACCGTCGATCTCCCGCAGCTCCACCCCGCGGGCGGCCGGCGGCGCGACCACCAGCAGCCGCACGGACGGCTTCGCCGCCAGGATCTCCACCGTCCGTTCCAGATAGGACGGTGCCACCACCACCTCGGTGAACACGTCGGCGATCTGCTCGGCCAGGGCGAGCGAGACCGGCCGGTTGACCGCCACCACGCCGCCGAAGGCGGACACCGGGTCGCAGGCCAGTGCCTTGCGGTAGGCCTCGGCGACGTCCGGCGCGATCGCCGTCCCGCACGGGTTGGCGTGCTTGACGATCGCCACGCACGGGTCGGCGTGGTCGTACGCCGCCCGCAGCGCCGCGTTCGCGTCCTGGTAGTTGTTGAACGACATCGCCTTGCCGTGCAGCTGCTCGGCCCGGGCCAGGCCGCCGGCCGCGTCCAGGTCGACGTAGAGCGCCGCCCGCTGGTGCGGGTTCTCCCCGTAGCGCAGGATCTCGGCCCGCTCGTACGCGAGCCCGGCGTGCGGCGGCCACCAGTCCGGGTCGGGGGCCAGCTCCCGCCCCATCCAGCTGGCGATCGCGGTGTCGTAGGCGGCGGTGTGCGCGAACGCTCGGGCGGCCAGCCTTCTGCGGGCATCGAGGTCGAAGCCGCCGGCCCGGACCGCATCCAGCACGTCGGCGTACCGGGCGGGGTCGGTCACCACCGCTACGCTGTCGTGGTTCTTCGCCGCGGCCCGGACCAGCGCGGGGCCGCCGACGTCGATCTGCTCGATCAGCGCGTCGCCGGCCACGCCGGCCGACTGGGCCGCGCGGAACGGGTACAGGTTCACCACCAGCAGCTCGAACGGCGCGACGCCGAGCCGGTCCAGCGCGGCGACGTGCTCCGGGTTGCGGCGGTCGGCCAGCAGGCCGGCGTGCAGGTGCGGGTGCAGCGTCTTGACCCGACCGCCGAGCAGCTCGGGGAAGCCGGTCAGCTGCTCCACCGGGGTGACCGGGACACCGGCCTCGGCGATCGCGGCCGCGGTCGAGCCGGTGGAGACCAGCTCCACCCCGGCCTCGTGCAGGCCGCGGGCCAACTCGGCCAGCCCGGCCTTGTCCGAGACGCTGACCAGCGCCCGCCGTACCTCGATCTTGGTCATCGAGAGCTGGGTCGTCGAGATCTGGGTCATCGACCGATCGTCACTTTCCGACCGTGCACCGACCAGCCCTCCCGGGCCAGCCGGCCGACGGTCTGCACCAGGAGCGTCCGCTCCACGCCCTTCACCCGCTCGTGCAGCGCCTGCTCGTCGTCGCCGTCCAGCACCGGCACCGCGGCCTGGGCCAGGATCGGGCCGCTGTCCACGCCGTCGTCGACGACGAACAGGGTGCACCCGGTCACCTTGACGCCGTGCGCGAGCGCGTCCCGGACGCCGTGCATGCCGGGGAACGACGGGAGCAGCGCCGGATGCGAGTTGATCGTCCGGCCGCCGAACCGGGCCAGGAAGGCCGGTCCCATCAGCCGCATGAAGCCGGCCAGCACGACCAGGTCCGGCTGGTGCCCGGCAACCGTCCCGGTCAGCGCGGCATCCCAGGCCGGCCGGTCGGCGAAGTCCTCCACCCGGCGGACGAACGTCGGAACGCCGGCCCGGGCGGCCCGGTCCAGCGCGGGCGTGCCGTCCCGGTCGGCCCCGACCGCGACCACCCGGCCGCCGTACGCGCAGTCGCCGGCCGCGTCCAGCAGCGCCTGCAGCAGCGTCCCGCTGCCGGACGCGAGCACCACCAGGCGGGCCGGCACGGACCGCACCCTACCCGCCGGGCCTCATCCTTCGCGTCGCCCTCCTTCGCGCCGATCTCGGGGTCGGGCACCGCGGCGCGCCGCGGACGGCGTGCGCACCCTCAAGATCGGCGCGAGCAGCCGTCAGCGGCGGGGGCGGGGGCGGCGGGGACCAGCGCGGCGGTGAGCGCCGCCGGCGCGCCGACCTCGACCAGCACGGCGAGGCCGACCTGCCACGGGCTGGGGCCGACCGCGGTCAGGTATCCCCCGCCCACCGTCGGGGTACCCGCCGGCAGCCGCCGGCTGACCAGCACCCCGGCCAGCACGCCCGCCACGACCGGCAGGACCAGGACCACGCGCAGCGCCGGTGCCGCGGTGGCGCCCTGCGGCAACGCGGCCAGCAGCGGCAGCGCCGGCACCGGGCCGAGCGCCGCACCGAACGGGGAGACGCCGGTGCCGGCGCCGACCGCGAACCCCGGGCCGGCGGCGTAGGCGGCGCCCCACACCACCGCGTTCGGCGCCAGCAGCACTCCGACCAGCAGCAGCACCGCCACCCCGACCAGGCCCGGGTCCAGCGTGCGGGTGAGCGCGACGGCGCGGCCGGCGTGCACCGCGAGGCCGAGCACGACCAGGGCGGCGCCAGCCGCGACCAGCAGCGCGACCGCGGCCGCGGCGGCCCGGGCGACCGCCGGGACGGGCTCCGGCAGCAGGCCGGTCACCGCCGGGCCGAGGTGGCCGGCCCGGACGGCGCCGAGGCCACCGGCCAGCACCGCCAGCCCGGCCGCGCCGAGCCCGGCCGAGACTGGGCCGACCGCGACGGCGGGCGTGCCGGCGAGCCGGGCGACAAGCGCGGCCAGCAGCCCGTACCCGGCGGCGAGCAGGGCCACCGCCTGGCCGGCGGGGGGTAGTTCGGTGAGGCCGAGCCCGCGGGCCAGCGACACCCCGGCCCGGTGCAGCAGTACCGCCGGCAGCACGGTCAGCCCGAGCGGAACGGCCGCCACCGTGCCGGACGGCAGCCGCAGCGTGCCGTGGTGGGCGAGCAGCCACGCGTCGGCGGCGAAACGCACCGCGTCCTGGGCGGACGCCCCGGTGCGGGAGTCGGTGGCCCAGGCGACCAGCACGACCGCGGCCACCACGGCGAGACCGGACAGGGCGGCGGCGGCTGCCGCGGTGGTCGCGGCGAGCACCGGGCCAGCAGGGCGGGGACGGTGGTCCCGGCGGACGCCGCCGGCCCGTTCCGCCGCCCGCTGGGTGCCCGCCACGACGGTCAACTCTTGCAGCCGTCCGGCCGCTGCCCGGTCAGGCGCGCCGGGGCCGACCACCCGCCGGATCGGCTATAGGTAGCGCGGGCTGAGCTCCGACAATCCACCCCCCATCGGCGGACACCGGTCGCACACCGTACCGGGGCCGGACGGCCCGCATCCGTGGCAGGCGCGCCAGCGCCAGCCCGACGCCGTGCGTTCCAGCTCGACCGCCGTCACGCCGGTGCCGCCGCGGCGTCGGGCACCGGGGTCTGCCGCTGCGCCGCTCGCATGCCGGGCAGGTAGAGGAAGGCGACGGTGACCAGCGCCCCGAGCACGCCGACGGCGACGAGGGTGCGCTGCACGCCGAACGCCGCCGCGACCGGCGCCGCCATCGCGTACGACAGCGGGAGCAGCGCGATCGAGACGAACCAGTCGATGCTCGACACCCTTCCGAGCAGGTGGCTGGGCACCAGCCGCTGCTTCGCGCCGGCCCAGGCGATGGTTCCGGCGGCTTCCAGACCGTTCACCGCGGCGCAAGCGAGTGCCAGCTGCCAGGACTGGTGCGCGAGGCCGTAGCCGGCGACGGCGAGGGTGGCCAGGGTCCAGCAGGCGTACATGAACGTGAGGAACGATGTCGGCACGCCGGCCTGCCCGACGGCGAAGGCGGCCAGCACCGCGCCGAGGCCGCCGCTGGCCAGGATGAGGCCGAGGGCGGCCGGCGAGCCGTGCAGCACGTTCTTGACCACGTACGGCAAGAGGACCTCGGTGGGACCGAGGAACAGCAGGTAGGCCAGCGTGGCCGCGGCCAGCGTGCCCCAGAGCCAGACGTTGCGGCGGACGTACCCCAGCCCCTCCCGCAGCTCGCACCACATCGAGGAGGGGCCGGCCGCCCGGCCCCTGCGCGGCGGCCGCATCCGGATCAGGCAGACCGACGAGACGACGAACGACAGCGCGTCGACCGCGAACCCAAGGCCGGCGCCGCCGACCGCGATCAGCCCGCCGCCGACCGCCGGACCGGCGATCTGCATCGCCGCGGGCCGGATGAACTGGTCGAGCGCGTTCGCCTGGGCGAGGTCGTTCTCCGGCACCAGGTCGGGGACGACGGCGTCGAACGCCGGCCCGAAGAAGCCGGACGCACCGCCGTAGCCGGCCGCCAGCACGAACAGGTGCCACAGGGCCATGTTGCCGGAGATCGCCAGCAGCGCGAGCGTGCCGAGGCAGCCGGCCCGGACGAGGTCGCTGACCAGCATGACCCGGCGCCGGTCGAACCGATCGCTCACCACCCCGCCGAGCAGCAGCAGGGCGACCTGAGGCACCGACAGCGCCACGCCCACGGCGGACATCGCGGCCGGGGCGTTGGACAGGCTGTAGGTCTGCCACGCCAGCGCCACCAGCAGGATGCCGTCGCCGAGCAGCGAGACGCTCATGCCGGTCCACAGCAGCCTGAAGTCCCGGTGCCGGAGCGGGGCGAGTAGCTGGATCGGGCGACCCGGCCGGCGGGCGGTCGCGGCGGACACGTCCACGGGACACCCCTAAGCCGCTTCCCGCAGCATGAGCCGCTCGGCCAGCACCGACAGCGTCTCGTTGAGCTGGTCGATCTCCTCGTCGGTGTTGGCGGCGGTGACCTGCACCCGGAATCCGACCTGGTCCTTGGGCACCAGCGGGTAGGCGGCGAGGGTCACGTAGATGCCCCGGTCCCACAGCAGGCGGCCCACCAGTTCCAGCTCCTGCTCCCCGGCGAGCGGCAGCTCGATAATCGGCGTGCCGCTGGTGTTCGGCGTGTACAGGCCGAGTGCGCGCACGTGCTCGAGCACCCGGGACGTCTTGCGGTACAGGTCGGCCCGGATCGCGTCGCCGCGCCGCCGGTTGACCTCGAGTCCGGCGTGGACGGTCGCCAACGACGCGGTGGGCGCCGGTCCTGAGTAGAGGTACGGCGGTGCGGCCACCTTCAGGTGGTTCTTCAGCCAGGTCGGCAGCGCCAGGAACGCCAGCAGCGACGAGTACGACTTGGAGAAGCCACCGACGAGCACGATGTTTTCGTACGACTCGCCGGCGTGCCGGACCACGCTGTTGCCCAGCGCCCCGTACGGCGACGTCTCGTCCGGCCGGCGTTCGCCGATGAGACCGAAGCCGTGCGCGTCGTCGACGTACAGCAGCGCGTCGTTCTCCCGGCAGACCCGGGCGAACCTGGCGAGGTCCGGCGGGTTGCCGGTCATGCTGTTCACGCCGTCGATGCAGACCAGCCGGCTGGCACCGGCCGGCGCCGCGCGCAGCAGCTCCTCCAGGTGCTGCCCGTCGTCGGCGCGGAAGCGCTGCACGGTGGCGCCCAGCCCGCGGGCGTACATGCACCCGTCGTAGATCGTCTTGTGGGCCTGGGCATCCAGGAAGATCTGGCCCTGGCCGGCGAGCACCGGGATCACCGACATGTGGATGTGCGTGATCGTGGGCAGCAGCAGGGTGTCCGGCGCGCCGAGCAGCTCGGTCAGCTCCTCCTCGATCCGCGAGTAGAGCCTCGGGCTACCCAGCAGCCGGGACCAGCTCGGGTGGGTGCCCCACCTCCGCACCGGCTCGTCGATCGAGGCCATGATCTCCGGGTCGAGGTCGAAGCCGAGATAGTTGCAGGAGGCGAAGTCGGCGAGCCAGCGGTCGCCGATGCGGATACGCCGACCGCGGATCTCGTCGATGACCGCGTCGTACATCGGGCTGCTGGCGCGCAGCCGCTCGAGGTCGCTCCACCTCGGGTCGCGACGCAGGTAGCCGTTGCTCGTCACGCTGACCTCAGCCATGTCGCTTCCTCCCGGGACGCTTCGGCATACGCCGGGCGCGTCCCGGCCTCGATGAATGGGCATCGGCATGGTTTGCATCGGCATGGTGCTACGACGCCAGGGCCCGGCTCGGCCCGAGCAACAACCGGCTGGCCGCTTCGGCGCCCGTCAACGGCCGGGCGAACAGGAAACCCTGGCCGAGCGGGCAGCCCATCCGGGCCAGCACGTCGCGCTGCGCGGCGTCCTCGATGCCCTCGGCGATCACCTGCAGGTCCAGCGTTGCGGCCAGCCGGATGATCGCCTCGACCAGCGCGGTCTGCTTCGGGGATGCGGCGGCGTTGTCGATGAACGACTTGTCGATCTTGAGCACGTCGATCGGGAACTGCTGCAGGTAGCTCAGCGACGAGTACCCGGTGCCGAAGTCGTCGATGGCGATCTTCACGCCCAGCTCGTGCAATGCCGTGAGGTCGGTCCAGACCTGCTGGTCGTCGCGCAGCAGCAGGCTCTCGGTGATCTCGAGCATGAGCAGCCCAGGGCCGATCACGCCTGCTCGAGCACCCAGCTGCCCAGCGGCACGATCAGCCCGCTCTCCTCGGCAACCGCGATGAACTGGTCGGGCGGGGTCAGCCCGTGCACCGGGTGCTGCCAGCGCACCAGCGCCTCGAAGCCGGCCAGTCCGTCCCTATCCAGGTGGACGATCGGCTGGTACCGCAGGGTGAAGGCGCCCTCGGTGACAGCCTGCTCCAGCGCGGTCCGCAGCGCCATCCGCTCCAGCATCGCCGTGTGCAACATCGCCTGGTAGCGCCGCCACTGTCCCTTGCCGGCCGCCTTCGCCGCGTACAGCGCGAGGTCGGCGTGCCGCAGCAGCTCCTCGGCACCGCTCGCCTCGATGGTGGTGGCCGCCCCCACGCTCGCTCCACCGCCCACCTGTGCACTGTCCAAAGTGAACGGTGTGGCCAGGGTGCTGACGATCCGGTCGGCGACCTCCTCGACCTCGGAGGGAGTCATGGCGCCCTCGATCAGCGCGGCGAACTCGTCCCCGCCGATGCGGGCCGCGGTGTCGGACGGCCGCAGGACTCCGGTCAGCCGCTGCGCGACCGCGACCAGCAACTGGTCCCCACTGCTGTGCCCCAGCGTGTCGTTGACCACCTTGAAGTCGTCCAGGTCGACGAACAGCACCCCGACGATCGTGCCGTCCCGCTGCGCCCGGGCGACCGCGTGCTCCACCCGGTCCTGCAACAGGACCCGGTTCGCCAGCCCGGTGAGCGAGTCGTGGAAGGCGCGGTGAGTGAGCTGACGCTCCAGTTGCCGCCGCTCGGTCACGTCCCGCAGCGTGAGCACCAGGCCGTGCACGGTCGGGTCCTCGCGCAGGTTCCGGCAGGTGACCTCGACCTCGATGCAGCTTCCGTCCGACCGCAGGATGCGCCAGTCGTCCCGGTGGTCCCTGGCCCGGCCGGCCCGGATCTGCGCCAGCGCCGCCTTCACCCGCGGCCGGTCCTGCGGGTGCACGAGGCCGTCGAGGGCCAGGTCCCCGAGCAGCTTCGGGTCGAAGACCATCTTCGCGGACGGGCTCGCGTAGCGCACCCGGTCGTCGTCGTCGAGGATCACGATGACGTCCGAGGCGTTCTGCACGAGGGTGCGGAAGTAGATGTCGCTGTTGCGGCGGTTGACCTCCCGGGTCAGCGCGATCCGCTCGAGCGCGAGCGCCGCCTGGGACGCCAGCACCTGCAGCGCGTCCTGCAGCGCGACGAGCGTGAGCTCGTCCGTGCTGACCAGGACGAAACCGACGAGCGGATCGCCCGCGGGCCGGTCGTCCAGCGCAAGCGGGCAGAGCAGGGTGGAGCCCAGGCCGTCCAGCTCGGCGGCCAGGGCGGCACCGAGGTCACCGGTCGGCAGCAGCCGCACCGCCCGGGTGCCCAGCGCCTGCGCCCAGGTGGACAGCAACCCGGTGCTGTCCCGCACCCGCCAGCCGGTGTCCGGGCCGACCGGCCGCAGCTCACCACCCTCGCTGACGACGAGGATCACCCGGTGGCCGACCTCGGGCGGCAGGAGATGCGTCACCGCGGTTCGGACGGCCGCGGCCACGTCCTCCACGTCGGCCGCGGACACCAGCGCCGTGCTGGCCTGGCGCAGCCCACGCTCCCGGGCCACCGCCTGCCGGTGCCTGGCCGCGACCCCGGCCAGCCGGGCGAGCACGAGCAGGAACATCAAGCCGGACAGCACCGCAATGACCGGCGCGTCGTGCACCGTGCCCGCGGCCGCCTCCATCAGCAGAACGACCGGCGCGATCAGCGACATCAGCGCGAGCAACGCCAGCCGCCGGGCCCCGCCCTCGGTGGCCGGCCGGCTCGTCGGTTGGGTCAGCTGCCGCATCGACGGGTGCAGCGCGGCGCCGCCCCAGGCCGTATAGAAGACGAACCAGCCGAGGTCGACGATGGTGCCGGTGTGCCAGGAGCCGTTGATCTGGATCAGCCCGTAGATCACGTCGGTGACCAGCAGGCTGGCGGTACCGAGGCCGAGGATGTCAACCGCCCGGCTCCGCCGGCCGGCGCCGGTCAGCAGCCGGGCGAGGATGGCGAGGATCAGCACGTCACCGAGCGGGTAGGCGATCGAGGTCGCCTTCTCCAGCACGGTCAGGTCGGTGTTCCGCACGTACGGGACGATCAGGAACACCCAGGACAGCAGGGTCAGCCCGGCGGTCACGATGAGCGCGTCCAGCAAGCCGGCCCGGTCTCCCCTGGCGGTGCGGTACCGGATGAAGCCCAGCAGCCCGGCGGCGAGCAGTGGGTACATGGCCAGGTAGAGCACGTCGGCGGCGGACGGGAACGGGTTGTCCTGGCCCAGCACACCGGTCATCACGTTGTACGTCGTGTCGCCGGCCGCGAAGGTCACCAGGGCGGCCGCCAGCAGCAACCACGGGCCGCGCCGGCTCGGCCGCCGGATGACGACGCCCACCACGACCGCCGCGGCACTGGTCACCCCGATCGCGCTCCACAGCACGATGTGCCAGCCGGGCAGCGCGTAGTACGCGGCCGTCAGGACTGCCATCCAGATGCCGTAGCAGGCCATGGTCGGCCGCGCACGAGTCATCTCGTCCACCTCCCTCCGTCCTCCGCGGGCGAGACCGCCCTGTGGTCGCTATCGACCGGAGAGGAGGCGCAGTTGAGGGGTACGGGGGACCGTGCTGGGCCGGCCCGGAGCTGGCCGCGGGTCATCCGTCGAGCGGTCGGCGCCAGGACACGCCGATCGGCGCCCGCGTCGGGCGGTCGGCGACCGGTGGCCGCGAACGGGGGCGGGCGGCCTGCTACCTGCCGCCGGGTCCTATCGCGAGCGCATGACCTCGCGCATGAGCTGGGCGGTCTCGCTCGGAGTCTTGCCGACCCGGACGCCGGCGGCCTCCAGGGCCTCCTTCTTCGCCTGCGCGGTGCCGGAGGAGCCGGAGACGATCGCGCCGGCGTGGCCCATGGTCTTGCCTTCCGGCGCGGTGAACCCCGCGACGTAGCCGACCACCGGCTTGGTCACCGAGGCGTGGACGAACTCGGCTGCGCGCTCCTCGGCGTCCCCGCCGATCTCGCCGATCATGACGACCGCGTCGGTCTCCGGGTCGTCCTGGAACGCCCGCAGGCAGTCGATGTGCGTCGTGCCGATGACCGGGTCGCCGCCGATCCCGACGCAGGTCGAGAACCCGATGTCGCGCAGCTCGTACATCATCTGGTATGTCAGCGTGCCGGACTTCGACACCAGGCCGATCCGGCCGGCCTTGGTGATGTCGGCGGGGATGATGCCGGCGTTGGAGCGGCCCGGGCTGATCAGGCCGGGACAGTTCGGCCCGACGATCCGGGTCCGGCCGCCGGCGCGCTGCGCGTGCGCCCAGAACTGGGCCGTGTCGTGCACCGGGATGCCCTCGGTGATCACCACGCAGAGTGGCATGCCGGCGTCGACCGTCTCGATCGCGGCCGCCTTGGCGAACCGGGCCGGTACGAAGATCACGGACACGTCCGCCCCGGTCGCCGCCACCGCCTCGGCGACCCGGTCGAACACCGGGATGCCGTCGACCTCCTGGCCGCCCCTGCCCGGGGTCACGCCGGCGACGATCCGGGTGCCGGAGGCGACCATCCGCCGGGTGTGCCGGCGGCCTTCCGCGCCGGTGATGCCCTGCACCAGCACCCGGGACGACTCGTCCAGGAAGATCGCCATCGGCTCAGGCCCCCTGCCCGTTCGCGCGCGCCGCGGCCAGTTCGGCGGCCCGGTCGGCGGCACCGTCCATCGTGTCCACCTGCTCCACCCCGGCCAGCCCGGCGTCGGCCAGGATGCGCCGGCCCTCCTCGGCGTTGTTGCCGTCCAGCCGCACCACCAGCGGCAGGGTCACCGCTTCGCCGCGCGAGTCGAGCAGCCGGAACGCCTGCACGATGCCGTTGGCGACCTCGTCGCAGGCGGTGATGCCGCCGAACACGTTGACGAACACGCTGCGTACCGCCGGGTCGGACAAGATGATCTCCAGCCCGTTCGCCATCACCTCGGCGGAGGCACCGCCGCCGATGTCCAGGAAGTTGGCCGGGCGCACCCCGCCGTGCCGTTCCCCGGCGCCGGCCACCACGTCCAGTGTGGACATGACCAGACCGGCGCCGTTGCCGATGATGCCGACCTCGCCGTCCAGCTTGACGTAGTTGAGGTCCTTCTCCTGGGCCAGCCGCTCCAGCGGGTCGGCGGACTCGGTGTCCGCATAGGACGCGAACACCTCCGGGTGCCGGAAGCTGGCGTTCTCGTCCAGGGTGACCTTGCCGTCCAGGGCGACCAGCCGCTCGTCCGGCGTCCGCACCAACGGGTTGACCTCGACCAGCGTCGCGTCCTCGGCGACGAACACCTGCCACAGGTGCACCAGCAGGTCGCCGGCGTCGGCGGCGACCTCACTCGGGAACCGGGCCGCCGCCACGATCCCCGCAGCGGTCTGCGCGTCCACCCCGTCCAGCGGGTCGACCGGGATCTTGGCCAGCGCCTCCGGTCGGGTGGCCGCGACCTCCTCGATCTCCATGCCCCCCTCCCGGGAGGCCATCGCCAGGAAGGTCCGGTTGGACCGGTCCAGCAGGAACGAGACGTAGTACTCCTCGCCGATGTCGCTGGCCTCGGTCACCAGCACTCGGTGCACGGTGTGGCCCTTGATGTCCATGCCGAGGATCGCCGCGGCCCGCTGCTCGGCCTCGGCCGGGTCGGCGGCCAGCTTCACCCCGCCGGCCTTGCCCCGGCCGCCGGTCTTCACCTGCGCCTTGACGACCACCGCGGTGCCGAGCCGCTCGGCCACCGCTCGGGCCTGCTCCGGCGTCTCGGCGACGGCCCCGGGGAGCACCGGCACCCCGTGCGCGGCGAACAGCTCCTTGGCCTGGTACTCGGTCAGATCCACGACGCGCAGCGTATCCGGTGGTAGGGACTGGTCCGAGGCGTCCGGCCGGATCGGCGGTCGGTCCAGCCGGCGCTGCGGCGAACGGGTCAGCCCTGGCTCGGGTGGACGGCGCGGAGGGGAGACGTCGCTACCCTCCCGACCGTGGGCGTCGATCTCACCGGCGCCGTCGCGCCGGTGCCGGATTCCCCGCCGGGTACCGGGCGGGCGACGAGCCGGCCGACCGGACGTGGCCAGCGGTCCGGCGGCCGGCCTGGTCGGCTGCGCGCCGACCCCGGCCGGATACTCGCGCTGGTCAGCGCGGTCCCGGCGGTCGTCCTGGCCGGTTGGCTGGCCGCGGTCTACCCGTTGGTCCGCTTCGGGATCGCCACGCCGGTGCCGGCGCTGGCGGTCGCCGCACCGGTCGTCGCGGTGCTGGTCGGCGCGGCCCGCCGGCTGCCGCCGGTGGCCCGCACGCCGTGGTGGGTGCTGCTCGCGACGCTTGCCGTGGTCGGCGCGTTCGCCGTGCTGGCCGCCAGCCGGCACGGCGAGCAGGTGGTGTTGCGCCGGGATCCGGGCGTGTACGCGCTGACCGCGCACTGGCTGGCCAGCCACGGCGGAGTGGTGGTGCCGACCGACCTCGCCGCCGCCGGCGGCCCCAGTCCGACCTTCACCACCGAGAGCCCCGGCTACTACCCGACAGGTGACGCCGCCGTCCCCCAGTTCATGACCGGCGCCGGGATCGCGCTGCTGCCCGGCGCCTGGCTGGGCGGGTGGACCGGCCTGCTCACCGCACCGGCGGTGTACGCGGCGCTGGCGCTGCTCGCTGCCGCCGGCCTGGTGGCCAGGCTGGTCGGCCCGCGCTGGGCGCCGGCCGGCGCGCTGGTACTCGGCCTCTGCCAGCCGGTCATGCTCGCCGCGCGCAGCACGCTGAGCGAGTCGACGGCGCAGTTGCTGCTGCTCGGCGGGCTGTGCCTGCTGGTCGACGCGGTCAGCACCGAACGCGGCTGCCGGGCTTTGGCCGCGCTGGCCGGTCTGGTCGCCGGGCTCGGGCTGCTGGTCCGCATCGAAGCCGCCCGGGAGACGCTGCTGCTGGTGCCGGTGGTCGGCTGGCTGGCCGCCCGCCGCCGCCCGCACTGGCTGCCACTGGCCGGCGGCCTCGCCGTCGCGTCGGCCTATGGCGTGCTGGACGCGGTGGGGCCGAGCTGGCCGTACGTGTCGGACCTCGGGCCGGTGCTGCGACCGCTGCTCGCGCTGGGCGTCGTGCTGGCCGCCGGCACCGCGCTGACGGTGCTGGCGGTCCGCCGCGGGGCGCTCCGGGCACACCGGACCGCTCTGGCCGGGGCCGCGGCGGCGCTGACGGTCGGGGTCGCCGGCTACCTCTTCGCGCGCCCGTGGTTGGAGACCGCACACCTCCGCCTCGACGGCACCGCCCGCATCGTGGCCGGCATGCAGCACGACCAGGGGCTCCCGGTGGACGGCACCCGCAGCTACGCCGAGCAGAGCCTGCGCTGGGTCAGCTGGTACGTCGGGTGGCCGGCGCTGCTGGCCGCGACCGCCGCGGCCACCGTGCTGGTCTGGCGGCTGCTGCGGTCCGGCGACGACCGGTGGGCCGTCGCGCTGCCGGTTCCGCTGGCCTCCGCGGCGCTGGTGCTCTACCGGCCGGGGATCACGCCCGACCACCCGTGGGCCGACCGGCGGCTGGTGCCGACCGTGCTGCCAGCGGTGACCCTGCTGGCGCTGGCCGCGGTGGCCGCGGCGACCCGGGCGGCACGCCGCCGGTGGGCCCGGACCGCCCGCGGCGGCGTGGTGCTGGTGGTCGCCGCCCTCGGCGTCGCCGCGCTCGCCGTGCCGGCGGCCCGGGCCTCCTGGCCGCTCGCCGGCGCCCGGACCGAGACCGGCGAGCCGGCCGCGGTCGAGACGGCGTGTGCCGCCTTCGATCCCGGGGACGTCGCCCTGCTGGTCGACGCCCGCACCCGGCAGGAGTGGATGCCGGCCCTCCGCCAGGTGTGCGACCTGCCGACGTTCGGCGTTCCGGGCGAGCCGACCGACGAGACCGCCACCGCCGCCGACCTCGCCCCGGTGGTCGCGCGGGTCCGCGCCGCCGGAGGCCGGCCGGTGCTGGTGGCCCAGTCCGGCAGCCCCCTTCCCGGGCTCGCGCGGGCACCCCAGCGGCAGGTCGTCAGCCTGGCCAGCGCGGAGCACTCCCGGCTACTCACCCGGCCGGCCGACCGGCTGGCACCGCTGTCGGTGGAGCTCTGGGTCGCGCCCGCCGACTGAGCACGCCGGGTGCCGCACGTTGGCCGGGACTCCCAAGCTAGGTGGCGTGGCTCCCGACATGGTCGCGGACCCAGTCCACTATGGACTTGGTGGTGGCACCGGGGGTGAAGATCTTGGCGACACCCATCGCCTGGAGTTCCGGGATGTCGTCGTCGGGGATGATGCCGCCGCCGAAGACCACGACGTCATCGGCGCCCCGTTCCCGGAGCAGTTCGAGCAGGCGGGTGAAAAGGGTCATGTGCGCGCCGGACAGCACCGAGAGACCGACCGCGTCGGCGTCCTCCTGGATGGTCGTCTCCACGATCTGCTCCGGTGTCTGGTGCAGTCCGGTGTAGACGACCTCCATGCCGGCGTCGCGCAGCGCCCGGGCGACCACCTTGGCGCCGCGGTCGTGGCCGTCCAGACCGGGCTTGGCGACGACGACGCGGATCCGTTCGCTCATGGTGTCCTCCGATGGACGCCGCTGAGGTGCGGCCTCCGGGGAGATTATCGCCGGGCCCCCGCCCGGGTGGGCGGTACAGCCGGTGGCCTGGGCAGCAGCCAGGCGGCGAGGGCGAAGCCGGCGAAGAAGAACGCGGACACCAGGGTGCCGATGCCACCCCCGCTCGGGACGATCACCGGCGATCGGGCCGCGAGCAGCGCGGTGGCCAGGCCCTGGGTGGCGAGCACGCCGGCCAGGCCGGCGTAGCCGCCGACCGTAGCCAGTCGGGGATGCAGCGTCGCCGCGAGCACCGCGCAGGTGCCGACCGCGAGCGACAGCAGCGCGCCACCGACGAGGTCCCAGCCGGCCCGCTCCGGGACCGCCGGCGGCGCGAGATGCGCCATCGAGGAGTGGAACGGAGACATGCCGAGGGCGATCGCCGCGAAGACTCCGGCCACCAGGCCCCAGGCGGCCAACCGGGGGCGCAACCGGTCCAGCCCGCCGTCGTCCTCCATCACCGTCCGCGGCCAAGCCATCTGGGCGGCCACCAGTGCCGCGACGACCAGCCCGTACCCGATCGCCGACAGCACCAGGCCGGCGCCGACCGAGTACCGCAGGCTGGTGCCGACGCCGAGCGGCAGGTCGGTCGTGGTACGCCGACCGGCGTCCAGCAGGTAGACCGTCTGCGCCAGCAGGGCGACCGCGACCAGACCGGCGGTCCGGATCGCGGCCAGGCCCAGCCTGGGCAGCCGGCCCACCGCGGCGAGCACGCCGGCACCGCCGACCACGCCGACGTACGGGAGCACGACCAGCCAGTCGAAGAGGTTCTCGGCGGCGCCCAGACCGCGGCCGCGCACGTACGCGACCGGCAACGCCGGGGTGACGAGCCGGCACAGCGCACCCGCCACGGCGAGCGCTCCGGCGATCCGGGCCAGCACGGGGACGGGGCCGACCACCAGCCTGCTGACCGGGGCACCCGCTCGACCGGCCGGTCGACCCTTTCCGCCGGTTCGCGCCCGCCCGCCCGGCCTGCCGCTCGCGGCCGGCCGGGTCCCGGGCCGACCCGACCTGCCCGGCGCGCCCTTCCGGGCCCCGGTGGTCGGTTGGGCCTTGGCCGTTCCCGCCTTCCTGGCCGCCCCGGGCTTGCCGGTCCCGGGCTTGCCGGTCCCGGTCCTGCCGGCCCTGGGCTTGCCCGCCCCGGCCTTGCCCGCCGCCGACTTCGCGCCCGACTTGGCGCCCGACTTGGCGCCCGACTTGGCGCCCGATTTGGCCGCCGCGGGACGACCGGCCCCGGCCTTGACCGGCCGCGCCGCGGTGGCCGCTGCCTTCCCCGCCGCCGCGGCCTCGACCGCCGCCGACTCCCCCCGCGCCGCCTCTTCCA
>WNGI01016095.1_pt1 | contig 21537 bp, 15 predicted proteins | sample 5400621 | NCBI WGS metagenome assembly WNGI01 (sample SAMN13153374, study PRJNA577476) | soil metagenome | isolation source: 20 cm soil or saprolite under Garry oak tree replicate 1 | place: USA:California | collected 2016-06-15
CTCGGCCTGCCTGGGCTCGGCCTGCCTGGGCTCGGCCTGCCTGGGCTCGGCCTGCCTGGGCTCGGCATGCTTGGGCTCGGCGTGGCCGCCGCCGGCTGCCCGGTCCGCCCCATCGACCGGCGAGATCGCGCCCCCGCCCAGGCGGTGGATCGGGAGGCGCAGCGCGCTCGCCAGGCCGACCAGCTCCGGCGGATCGACCCGCTCGGTGATGAGTATCCGCAGCCGTTCCCGCACAGCCGGCGGCAGCGCCCGCGCCAGCCGCCCGATCGCGGCAAGCACGGACACCGGTACGTTGTCCGGCGCGAGGTATGCCGCCGTCACCACGATGTCGGCGTGTTGAGGGTCGACCGGGCGCCGCACCGCCTGCGGCTCCGACGCCGCCCCCGCCGGCCGTGCCAGCAACCCACCGGGGACCGTATCGAGCACCCATCCGTCGGCAATCCAGAAGCTCGCCGGCCCCGCCTGCCGCAGATCGGCCAGCGGCGGCCACCAGGCCCACGGTGTGGGCGCCTCGGCACCAGAGTGGTAGACGCTCTGCGTGACGAACGGTCGCCATGTCAGCCGGCCGGCGTCGTCTACCGCAACGAACTCGAGGGACCCGTCGGCGGCGTAGGCCGGGAGCCCGTGGGTCGCCCGCACGGGCGCGGCCAACCGGTCGGCCAACTGCTGCGCCACCGGCGCGGCTCCGGCCGGCTCCGGCCCGTACGGGACGAGCACGAGGCGCTGCCGCAACGCTGGCGGCAGCGCACCGATCACCATGGCCAGGCCGGTCACGGACGGCCGCGGCTCGCCGGGCCTGCCGACCAGCACCGCAAGATGGTCCGGCGCAGGCGGGACGGCGAAGGCCCGGTCGGACGGCTCGGCGGCCGGCCCGCCCGCACAGCGCACCCAGATCCCTGCCGGGACAGGCGTCACGGTGACGTGCTGGGACACGCTGCGCCAGGCGAGGCGGCCTGCCGGCAGCTCCCGCTGCCATGGAGGCTGCGGGAACCGGGCGCCGGCCGGCTCCGGCGGCCGGCCCGGCGCGAACTCCCACCAGGCCGCGGCCGGACCTGCGGAGAACAGCTCACCCCGCCGGAGCACGACCAGCGGCCCGTCCGGGGCCACCACCTCGACTCCCAACGCCTCGGCGAGCCGTGCGGCGAGCGATGGGCTGCCATCGGTCCCGTATCGAGCGGCGCCGCCGACCAGCAGGCGCAGCCCGTGCCGCGGACCTCCGGACGAGGTGGACAGCTGCCGGTGGATGTCGGTGAGGAGACCGCGGTCAAGGGCGTTCAGGGCCGCCGTCGCCGAGCGGTCGACGACCATCGCGGTGCGGCCCGCTTCGGCCGGCAGGTCCACCTCGATTCGGTGGACGGCGGGCGCCGATGCAGCCCGGACCGACAAGCAGGCGCCGGCACGCTCGACCACGACTTCGTCATCCGCGACGCCGCTGGCTGTCACCGAAGCCCTCCCTCATTCGCCACGCATCCCTCTCCACACGGCGGCACGATCGGCGCGGGTTCACCGGCCCGGTCTGAAGTTCTTGACGGCGTCCGCGGCAGAGTCGTCGGCATTGCTCAACACCTGGCCGACGGCGCCGGCGGTGTCGCCCGCCCCCTGCAGTGCCTGTTTGAACGCGAGGATGATGTCTCCGACCCCGTTGATCCCCGGTGCGAAGGCCCAGAGCCCTTGGGAGATCTGGTCCTTGCCGTCACCGAACATGTAGCAGAACGGGTTGTTCGCGAGAACGTCCTTCCAGCGGCCGTACAGCCTGTTGCATTCGGAGCCGGTCTGTTCCAGGTTGAGGCTGCCTTGCCCCGTGGCCTCGCCGTTGCCGTGGATGACGTAGTCCGGGTCGCCCGGGTCAGACATCGCGCACCTCCTTGGACTCGCTGCCCGCGCCCTCGCCGAGGAAGAGCGGCTCCTCGGCGAGCCGCATGGCGGCCTCGAACATCGCGTCGACATCACGCCCGGCGGCTTCGGGCAACCCCATTCCCTCGGGCATGAGTGCGGCCGCCGCCTCCATCGTTTCTTTCGTCGCGATGTCCTGCGCCTTCGCCACTGTCTCGACCACGAGCGTGCCGAGCTCAGCCGGCGCTATCTGCCGGTAGCGGTTGCCCTTGAACGACAGCTCGACCAGCTTGCCCTGGCTGTCCACCTTCGCCGAAATCATCCGGTTCTTCGACGTGACCTCGGTCGTTCGCGCCGCCATCGCGGCAGAAAACTCGCTGATCTTCTCCTGCTGGGCACGCAACTCCGCGAGCGCCGCCTCCATCTGGTCCTGCATTGGTGCAGACATCGGACTTCCCTTCTGTTGTGGACAGGTTGGAACTCGTTCAGCCACGTCTCGGGACGGTGTCGTCCTCGTCGCCCTCGGATGTTGCCGTCCGGGCCGGCGGTTGCTGCCGCCCTGGTGCCGGTCGGCGGGATCGGACCGGACCCAGCGGAAGGACCACTTCCTCGCTGTCCATCTCGTCCTCGTCGTCGTCCGGCCGCCCGATCACACTCATTCCTGCCGCTACGTCGGTGCCCCAGACTTTCTCGTCCTCCGACAGCCAGGTCTGGCGTTCCCTTTCCTTCTTCTCGCTGCCGCCCCCCATGCCACCGCCGCCCATGGGCGGCATGAACGGCATGCCCCCCATACCGCCGGCAGTGCCCGCGGTGCCGGCCGTGCCAGGAGCGCCAGGGCTTTCGCTCGGGCCGGCCGGCACCGTCGCCGACTGGTCGCCCTGCCTCGCCGACCACTGGCTGGGGTCGCCGACCACGTCCGGCACCCCGGACAAGGAACGCCCCGGATCGAGACGGTGCATGCCGGCTCCGGCCGTGGCGGTGGCCCCGGGCAACGCCGGAACCGGGGGAACGTGCGAAGGGCCCCCTCCCAGACCGGCGAGACCGTGCAGGCCGGAAGGCGACTCGACCGTGAGCGGCTTGCCATCCTTCCCGATGAGGGGTTTCCCGTCCGGGCCGAGCAGTTCCCCGTGCGGGCCGGTCACCGGCGCGCCGCCCGGGCCGAGTATCTCGCCGTGCGGGCCGAGCAGAGGCTTGCCGTCGGGGCCGAGCATCTCGCCGTGCGGGCCGTGCAGCGGCTGCCCGTCCGGGCCGAGCAGTTCGCCGTGCGGGCCGAGCAGCGGCTTGCCGTCCGGGCCGAGCAGCTCGCCCTTTGGGCCGAGTAGCGGCTTACCGCCCGGGCCAAGCAGCTCGCCCTCTGGGCCGAGCAATGGCTTGCCGTCCGGGCCTACGAGGTTCCCGTCCGGGCCCAGCACCGGCTTACCGTTGTCGAGCAACTGCCCGAGCGGCCCGACCGTCTGACCGTCGGGCAACTGGTCTGTGGGGTTCGAGAACGGTTGGTTGCCGAGAAGGTTGCTCGGGATCAGGTTGCCGAGCCCATCCAGCATGTGCGCCGTCGGATCGAACAGGTTGTTCGGGATCAGGCCGTCCGGTATCAGATGGTTGAGCCCGTCGAACATGTGCGCCGTCGGATCGAACAGATTGTTCAGCCCGTCGAACATGTGCGCCGTCGGGTCCAACAGATTGTTCAGCCCGTCCAACATGTGCGCCGTCGGATCGAACAAGTTGGACGGGACGTTGAAGTCACCGCTCGGGCCCTGATTGCCGTTGCCGGACGGCGGCCCCAACGAGTTGTAGAAGTCGGACGGGGTGTTGAAGTTGTACGGCGGCGTGTTGTAGTTGTACGGCGGCGTGTTGTAATCGTACGGCGGCGTGTTGGGCATGCCGAAATTGAAGTTGAACGGCGGGAACTCGGACACCGGCGTGTTCGTGTTGTAGAGGCTGTTGGGCGAGCCGGCGTGGGGGGTGAAAGGCGTCGGATCGGTCAGCGCCTGCAACGTCTTCGCGAGTACGACGAAGGCGTCGTTCAGGCTGGGCAGCGCGGTCCGCGCGACCTGGTCGAAGACGTTGAGCCAGTTGACCACCGCACTGCCGACCCACTTGTTGAGAGCATCCCAGGTGGCAGGGTCCCGCAGGTTACCATTTCCCCCGTTCGGCATCGGATAGCTCGAGAGAGCCTCGTTGATCTTTTGCGCTATTTCTTCCTTGCTGGGATCTACGTGCACCGCGATCCTGACCGGAAGCCTGCCGGCGGTCCAGTAGTACTTGGTATACCCACCTAGAGCATAATTCGGGTTACCTGCGACGATGCCCGAGTCGATCATGTGTTGCATGACGCTGCTTGCCGCTTGGTTGACACCGTTGCGGATGAGATTTCTGATATTTGCGTTGTACGCGTCCTGGTGGATCTTGTTGAACGCGTTGACGAAGCCCGTGATCGCGTTCCACGCGTCCATGATCGCGTCTGCCGGGTCCACGCCATAGGTGCTGTGCGCCTGGTCACGCCAGTGCTCCAACGCACTGGCGTAGTACTCCAGCCGCTCCTGGATCACGGCCGCAGCCTTGCCCTGGAAATCCGAGTTGCTCGTTTTCAGGCCGTTGGCGAGCCGCCGGTAGTCGTTGGCCTTGTTGGAGAGGACCTGCTGCAGCTCCACCACGTTGTTCCTGAGGTCGCCGAGCGTGTACGCGTCCAAGTCGTTGTGCTTGAGCGACTGGAGGTCGGTTATGAAGGTCGTGGTGTTGTCGGCGGTGTCCTCGTACGCCTGTATCGCGTTCCGGTCGATGTTGACGCCGAAATATTGCTCGTCCCAGGCGTAGTAGGCGAGATCCTGCGGTACGTTACGCGTCGAGGGATCGCTGTTGTCCAGATGCGCACCGCTGGCCGCCTCGTCGAACATCAACCATTTTATATCGCCGATTTCGATGCCTTTTTGCTCCGACACCGCACCGAAGGTGGTCGCGTCCTTCCCGTCCTTGGGGGTCTGCTTCGGCGCGGTCGGTGTCCAGGTGATGTGCCCCAGGTCGGGCACCGTGTCGCCGGTAAGGGCGGCCAGCGCATTGACATACGACCACGTCGGCCAGTCCTCGTTCGTGGGAAAGCCCGGATCATCCGCCATGCCGACGCCCCCACTTCCGGTGAGAGCCGAGGCCGCGGTCTGTCAGGACCGCCCGCCGCCCTAGTCCCACCACTCGGTCTCCTCGTCGTCGCAACGCCCGGCTATCGGCGCTCCCAGGAGCTCCAACCGGGTCGAACCCGAGCGGGATGTCGGGGCCGAAGTCTTCTCCGTTGACGGCCGACAGCGCCGGGACACAGACCCAACCGGACCGGTCCGTGTCGTCGGGTGTGAAGCCTTGTCTGTGCCCGCGCTGATCGGCCATCCAACTACTCCTCGTACGACCATCTCTCCTGCTGTCCGCCCGCCGCCCGGTCCCGCTGACAGAGGGTTCCCGTGGATCTTCGGCAGCGCCCACGAGGCCCAGACGACGACCGGCTGGCCCAATGCGCCGCGGGCATCCACCAAGATCCACGGGACACTCCTAGGATCCGGGGTTGAAGTCCGGGTGCTTCTCGATGAACTCCTGAGCGCTCATCGTGGCCAGATCGCTGTTCTGCTGGAAGGCGTCCGCCGCGCCCTTCAACGCGCGTACGAAGTCGTTCCACTGTCCGGTCAGCTTGGCCATCTCCGTGTTGACCGACTCGCCGAAGCCCTTTGCGCTGGCCTGGATGGTTTGGACCGGCCCCCACTTCGTCGAGCCGGGCTTCACCGTGGCGCCAAGCGAAGAGTCGAGCATGAGCCCGGAGCGCGGCGTGAGGAACCTGGTGGTGATGTCGTCCCCATCGTCGACGACGTACTGCATGAGACGGTTGTAGTCGTCCTTGTTGAAGTGAATTACTCGGTTGTCCGGTTCTTGGTATTCCGCCATGGCGTCCTCCTATGTCCGTATCACACCCGGCGCGCCGGTCCGGCGGCGGATTCGCCCGCTCCGGCCCGGCGCGCGCGGTGTGCGGTCTCTCAGCTCATGATCCTGACGCTCTGCAGGTCACCGTTCTGGTACCACTCGTGCGCGTCGACGGACGCCCGGTGTCCGGCCTCCAGGTCCCCGACCATCCGGGTGTAGTCGCCGTTCCATTTGTTCTGCTTGTCCTCCCAGAGCGGGACGGCACTGTTCTGGGTGGCCGTACCCATCCTCGAAAGGTCCCCGTTGAGGCTGTCGAGGATCTGACCGGCCAGCCCGACGGCCTTGTTGAGCTCGTCGTTGGCCTCGGCCAGGGCCGGGTTGTTGATGACGAAGTTGTCGCTCATGACTCTCCTTTTGGATTGAGTTCAGTTCTCATCGAGCGGCCGTCTGGGTGGCACCGGTGTTGGCCTGCAGGAGTGCGTTGCGTACCCCGGTCACCCGGTCGTTGAGGGCCTGCAGGTCACCGGCGATCACGTTGAAGTCCGATGTCCACTCGGCGAGCCTGCGCGACATGATCTGGCCGGCATCGGAGTTCATGTACTGGTTGATGACCGGGCCCAGCCCTTGCACCTGGTTATTGAGCCTGTCCATCTCCCCCTTGTGGTCCGAGGTGGTCTGAATGATCGAGTTGAGTCCTCCCAGGTCTAGACCCAGCTGCTGGGCGGTGGTGCCGTCCTGCCACATCCTGTATTCCTTCCTGTTGGGAAATACTGGTCTCGTGGTGCGTTCCCCCAGATGTCATCCGGCGCCGTCAGGCACCACCTCCCTCGAGCTGGTGCAGCAGTGGCCCGGTCGGCAGCATCGCGAGCAGCTCGGCGGGGACCGCGACCGCGCTCTCGGCCGGGTAGCCGAGCGCCTTGGCGGCGGCATCGCCGTCGACCGGGTACTTGGCGCCGCTGTCGACCACCAGGTAGAGGCCCGCCCCCGTGGCAACGACACCACGGCGGTCGTCGCGGCGCGGTTCGCCGTGACGACGAACGCGCACGGCATGCGATCGCTGTCGTCGGTGGCCAGTGCCGCCGGTATCGCGGGCAGCTCGGTGGCCCACTGCGGCGCGTCGGCGACCGGTGCCAAGGCCAGCCCGGTCGGGCTCAGCGGGAGCACCCGGGCACCTTCCCGGTCATACGCGGCCGCGGCGGCCGGGTCGCCGAGCGCGAGCGCGACCGCCGTCTCGCTCACCGGCGTCAGCCCTTCGGAGGTCACCAGGTAGTGCCGGTCCGGCGTGCCTGCGCCGTGCGCCAGCAGCACCTGGCCGACGCGGGTCTGCCTGCCGTCGAGGGTCGGCCCGGCGTGTCCGCGATCGCGGATCGGTAGCGTCCCGAGGTCCGGCCCGGCCGGCAGCGCTCCCACCCACGAACTGCGAACCGGTAGCGGTCGGCTGCCGTCGATGCCCAGCGCGCGGGCCACCCACGGTGCGGTGAGGCGCATTCGCCTGCCCTCCGCGGCCAGGTAGAGCGCTCCGTCCGGGGTTCGCACCAGCGCAGCCTCGGGCGGCCGGTCCGGCCCCGACCCCATCACCGATCCCAGCAGGACCGTGACCTCCGGGTGACCGGTCCCGTCGGTGTCCCGGACGGTGCTCGCGCACGCCAGCCATGGCTGGTCCCCGGCACCCGCAGGCGGCGGCAGCGTGTCCGGCGCGCCGACGACGCCGATCTGGCCACCGCGCGGCATCCGGGCGAGCGACTTCGCCGGCGTCGAGGCGACCGTCAGCCGATCGCCGAGCAGCAACCGGGCCGAGGCATAGTTCAGCACCGGGCGCAGCCGGCCCTGGGACAGCACGTACCGGTTGCCGGTCTCCTTCTCCACGATCAGCGCGCCCGGCTTCCCCCACGCCGCCCCACCGGTGGGCTTCAACAGCGACAAGATCGCGACGGCCGCGATCCCGATCACGCCCAGCACCGCACCGAGAACCAGCGCGGCCGGCGTACGCCGCAGCGGCGGGTGGGGCGCGTCCGGCTCGCCCCGCAGCAGCGCGGACCTCAACCTGCTCTTGACGAACGCGTGCGCCTCGACATGGTCACGCCGGGAATGCATCATCGGGCGCCATCCACAAAGGACCAATCCACAAGGGACACATCCACAATGGACATAGTCGGGAACGCAACGGGGCGGAAGATGGAGGCTGTCACGACAGCCCCCGCACCAACGTGTAGGCGCCGGCGACGGACAGCGTCAGCGGGATGATCGCCCCGGCCGCCACCCAGTGGGTGATGTCGCCCACCAGGCCCCAGTGCGGCAGCAGGCGCCGGCCAGGGAGCGTCCGGGCGGCCACGCATGCCAGCAGGCCCAGCACGAGCAGGCCCAGCAGCACCGCCAGCCGGAAGCCGCCCGGCCGCTCCCGGTACTCGGCCAGAGTCAGCATCAGTGGTCCGAGGACACCGGGCGCCAGCATGGCGACCCGCTGCCGGGCGCCGAGCAGTTCCCGCGAGTGCAACAGCACCAGCACCGACCCGGCGATCACCAGGAACGCCGGGCTCCGGCCCGCTGCCGACGCCAGCACCGCCAGGCACCCGACGCAGACCACCGCGAGCGCGACGTAAACCGAGGTGATGTGCCCGTCGGCGCGCGCCGTCCGGGTCATCAGCGAGTCGGCCGGCTCCGGATCGATATCCTCTTGGAACTCCGCTGGGCTGGCTGGCAACGGCCGGATCCGCAGCCCGGCCAGCTTCGCCGCGACGGAGGGCGTCAGGAAGCCGAGCAGCAGTACGACTGGCAGCAGGATTGCCGCGACGCCCGGCGCGTCGAGCCCAGTCGCGGTCCCGAGCCCTCCGGCGCCCGCGACCAGCACCGCCGCTGCGGTCACGGCGATGAGTTCGGGCCGCAGCCGGCCGATCCCTAGCTGCACCACCACGGCGGCGACAGCGACGAACGCGCCGGCCGCCAACAGCCCCGGCGCGGTCACCACCCCGGGCACCGTCGTGGCGCGGTCGAGCAGCGGCACGGCGAGGCCGGCCAGCGCCGCGAATGGCAGCGCCGCCAAAGCGAGCAGCGCACCGGCGGAGGCGTCGCCGTAGGCACGAACGGCAGCCGTCCCCGCCAGCACGAGCACAACGGCGACGGCGGAGCCGACCAGGGCGGCCAGCGCGCCGCTTCCGATCGTCGGCACCAGCAGCGAGCCGAGGGCAAGCGCGAGCGCACCAGCCGCCAGCGAGAGGCGGCGGGTCGACTCCGGCCGCCAGCCGTCCTTGCGTTGGGCGATGCCGGCCGCGACGCCGTCGACCAGATCGTCGAAATCGACCGGCGGCAACTGGTCGTCGCGCGGTCGCATGTAGACGATATCGCCGTCGTAGAGGCCCAGGGCGGCCGTGCCGAGGTCCTCCTCGAGCGGCGACTCGCCCGGCCGCTGCAGCACCCAGCCGCCGTGGTCGAGGCCGGTGGTGGCCAATTCCTGACCGAGGTGCCCTAGGAAAGTGGGGAGCAGGTCGACCAGCGGCACGTGCGCCGGCACGGCGAGTTCGACCCGGGACTTCGGTCCGTACACCGTGAGGCGGCACACCTCGCCCGAGCCGACCACCGTCTGCGTCGTCATGCCGCACACACGGCGCGGACCCCCCGCTGGAGTTCAATCGTCGCGGAATCAACCCGCGGGGGGCCACAGCCGTGTGGAGGGCGCAAGCCACGCCGACTCGAACGCACCCCATTCGGAAGGACTGACGCATGAGCGTGACCGTGTTCCGCCGGCCGCCGCGCCGGCGGGCGCCGGAGATGCCGGACGGCGAGCTGTCCCTGCAGGAGCCGCCGGTGCTGTCCGAGACGCTCAGCGCCGGCAGCATGTCGAAGATCTTCACCGTCATGCCGATGGCCGTGTCGGCCGGCGCCATGTTGCTGATGGTCGTCGTGCCAATGCGCACTGGCCGCTCCAGCGGGGGTGGGGCCGGTTCCTTCCTCATGCCCGGTGCGATGAGTTTGATGATGTTCTCGATGATGTTCATGGGGGTTGCGCAGGTCGCTCGTGGCGGCGGCGAGCGGCGCAGCCGGGTGCGCGGCGAGCGGCGCGACTACCTGCGTTATCTCGGGCAGATGCGCAAGCAGGTCCGGGAGGCCGCGGTCAACCAACGGGCCGCGCTGATGTGGCGCCACCCGGAGCCAGCCGCCTTGTGGTCGTTCGCCCTCAGTGGCCGACTCTGGGAGCGCCGGATCTCTCACCCGGATTTCGCCGAGGTGCGGATCGGCCGCTGCCCGCAGCGGCTGGCGCTGACGATCACGCCGCTGCAGACGAAGCCTGTCGAGGACCTCGAGCCGCTGTCCGCCCGGGCGCTGCGCCGGTTCATCGCCGCGTACAGCAGTGTCGACGACCTACCGGCCGCCATCTTCCTCCGAGGCTTCGCGCACGTACAGTTCCGCGGCGACGACGACGCCGCCCGCTCGGTGACCCGCGCGATGCTCGCCCAGCTCGTCGCCTTCCACTCACCCGACGACCTGCGGATCGCGGTCTGCGCCAAGGAGGAACGGGCGGACGACTGGGACTGGGTGAAGTGGCTACCGCACGCGCAGCACCCCGCCGACCAAGATGGGGCCGGTGCGGTCCGGCTGGCGGCCGACGGCGTCGACGGACTGGACGAGGTGCTGCTCGGCGACCTGGACAGCCGCGGCCGGTACGAGGCCGGAGCGACGCCGACCCGGGAGGAGCCGTACGTCGTGGTGATCGTCGACGGCGTGCCGCTGCCGCCGGAGTCCAGGCTGGCTGGGGCTGGCTTCCGCAACGTCGTCGTCATCGCGGTGACCGACGACACCGCCTTGCCCAACGGCCGGTCCACGCTTCGGCTCGACATCGCCGACCAGCACATGGACATGATCCGGCTGGACCGCACCGGCGCCGAGATCCGGACCTCGCTCGGCCGCCCCGACCTGCTCAGCCGCCCCAAGATCACTGCGCTGGCCCGGACCATCTCGCCGTACCGGCTCGCCGCCAACACCGAGGTCGCGGAGCCGATGCTGACCGACTTCGACCTCAATACGCTTCTCGGCATCGGCGATATCGAGGAGATGGAACCGCGCGGGGTGTGGAGGCGGACCGACGCCGCGGCCGACCGGCTCAAAGTTCCCATCGGCATCGCCGGGGACGGGAGCCGGGTGGAGCTCGACATCAAGGAAGCCGCACAGGGTGGGATGGGCCCGCACGGGTTGCTCATCGGCGCGACCGGGTCCGGGAAGAGCGAACTGCTCCGCACCCTGGTCCTCGCGCTCGCGCTCACCCACTCCTCGGAAATCCTGAACTTCGTCCTGACCGATTTCAAGGGCGGCGCGACGTTCCTCGGCCTCGACGCGCTGCCGCATACCTCAGCGGTCATCACGAACCTGGCCGACGAGGAGTCGCTGGTCACCCGTATGCAGGACGCGCTGCACGGCGAGATGGTGCGGCGCCAGGAGCTGCTGCGCCGCGCCGGCAAGTTCTCCTCGCTGCTGGAGTACGAGGCCGCCCGACGCAACGGGGCGCCGCTGGACCCGCTACCGACCCTCTTCGTCATCGTCGACGAATTCAGCGAACTGCTTGCGAGCCATCCTGACTTCGCCGAGCTGTTCGTGATGATCGGGCGGCTGGGCCGATCGCTCGGTGTCCACCTGCTGCTCGCCTCGCAGCGGCTGGATGACGGCCGGATGCACAAGCTGGAGAGCCACTTGTCCTACCGGATCTCGCTGCGAACCTTCTCCGCGATGGAGAGTCGGTCGGTGATCGGCGTGCCGGACGCCTACCAGCTTCCGGGCGCGCCGGGTAACGGCTACATCCGCACCGACGTCTCCACCCTTATCCGGTTCAAAGCCGCCTACGTCTCCGGCCGGTACGAGCGCCGCACGCGCGAGCAGCGGCAGGAAGAGGTGCGCCGGCAGGTCGTCGTCTTCGGCGCCCGGCGGACTGCCGAGCTCGATCCGTCGCCGGTGGTCGAGCAGGACGAGGCGGAGGAGGCCGCCCCGGTCGAGGTGGGTGAGTCCACCGACGACACGCTGCTGAAGGTCGCGGTGGAGCGGCTGCGCGGGCAGGGTCCACCGGCGCACCAGGTGTGGCTCGCGCCACTCGACCAGCCCTCGACGCTCGACCAGGTGCTGCCGCCGCTGGAGCCGCACCCGCAGCTCGGCCTGACGACGGTGAGCTGGCCGGGCCGGGGAAGGCTGGTGGTGCCGATCGGGATGATCGACAAGCCGTTCGAGCAGATCCGCGACCTCTACATGATCGACATGAGTGGGGTCGGCGGGCACGTCGGCATCGCCGGTGGCCCGCAGGCCGGCAAGAGCACGCTGCTGCGGTCGATCATCGCCGGGCTGGCGCTCACCCATACCCCCGAGGAGGTGCAGTTCTACTGCCTCGACTTCGGCGGCGGCACACTCGCGTCGCTCGCCGGGCTGCCGCACGTCGGCGGCATCGCCGGCCGGCTCGACGCCGAGCGGATCAGCCGGACGGTCGCCGAGGTCCGCGACATGATCGCACAGCGCGAGCGCACGTTCGCGGAGCTGGGAATCGACGGAATGCCCACCTACCGGGAGCTGCGCGCGCGGGGTGCGGTGAACGACCCGTTCGGTGACGTCTTCCTCGTCGTCGACGGCTGGTCATCGGTACGGGCCGACTTCGAGGAGCAGGATGTGGCGATCCGGCAGATCGCCGCCCGTGGTCTCTCCTACGGCGTGCACCTGCTGCTCACCACCGGGCGCTGGTCGGACATCCACAGCTCCCTGCGGGACCAGCTGGGCAACCGGATCGAGCTGCGGCTCGGCGACTCGATCGACTCCATGATCGACATGCGCGCGGCGGCCAAGGTACCGCGCAGCCCCGGCCGAGGCCTGACCATGGACAAGCTGCACTACCTGGCGACCGTGCCGCGCATCGACGGGCGGCCGTGGGTGCACGACCTCACCGAGGCCACCCGTGCCCTCGCCGACGCCGTCGCGGACAACTGGACCGGGCCGTCGGCGCCACCGGTCAGGATGCTGCCCGCGATGCTGCCGGCCGAGCAGCTGCCTCCGGCCGAGGGCAGGCTCCGGCTGCCGCTCGGGCTATCCGAGCGGGACCTCTCGCCGGTCTGGCACGACTTCACCACCCACTCGCACCTCACGGTGTTGGGTGACACGGGCAGCGGCAAGTCGGCGGTGCTGCGACTGGTCGCGCACGCGATCGTGGCCAACCACACGCCCGAGCAGGTTCGGGTGCTGGTTGTCGACACCCGGCGGGTCCTGCTGGAGGCGGTGCCCGAAGCGTACCGGGGCGGCTCGGCATACTCCGCCACCGCGGCCACGCAGCTTGTCAACGACCTCGCCGCCGAGCTTCGCGAGCGGATGCCGGGGCCGGAGATCACCCCGCAGCAGCTGGCTCGCCGAGACTGGTGGAGCGGCCCCGATTGGTACATCCTCGTCGACGACTACGACCTTCTGGTCAGCTCGCGGATGGGCGGCGGCCCGCTGGAGTCGCTGGTCGACATGCTCCCGCAGGCCTCCGACGTAGGCCTCCACGTGGTGCTGGCCCGCGCCGCCGCTGGGTCGACCCGATCCTCGATGGACTCGGTCATCCGACGGCTACAGGAGTCCAACACGCCCGACATGGTGCTGTCGTGCCCGCCGAACGAGATGGCGCTGCTCAACGGGATGCGCCCCCGGCAGTTCCCGCCCGGACGTGGCCTGCTGGTCACCCGGCGGCTCGCCACCCAACTGCAGGTCGGTTGGGTGGAGCCGGATGTGCCGCCACCGGCCGGACCGCGGCCGGACGTGCAGCCGCCGAACGGGCAGCCACCGAACGGGCAGGGGCAACCATGAGCGGCGCCGGGACAAGGCACCGCGCGGCGCTGGCGGCGCTGGCGGCGGGCCTGATGTGTGCAGCGCGCACCGGCGGCACCGGCGACGGCAGCGCCGGCCCCTTCGTCCAGCCGTCCTTCCGGCCCCTCGCCCGGCCCGACGGCCGCGGACGGCACGCAATGTGTTCCGCCTGCGGACACCGTGGTCCGGGCGGTTCCCTGGGCGCAGCGGCGACTCGACCCGCAACGGGTGTGGATGCTGACGCGCGGGGGCTCGGTCACCGTGGCCGTCGTCGACACTGGCGTCAGCCGGTCCGCGCCAGTGCTGGCCGGGCGGGTGCTTCCTGGCCGGGACGTGCGCACCGGCGGGCCGGCGGACAGCGACTGCTCCGGTCATGGCACGTTCGTCGCCGGCCTGGTCGCCGCCCGCCGGGTCGGCGAAGGAACCTTTTCCGGAGTGGCGCCGGATGCGCGGATCCTGCCGATCAGGGTGTCCGACCGAGCCGAGGACGTACACCCGGACCTGCTCGCGAAGGGCATCGAGGCGGCGGCGCAGGGTGGCGCGACGGTGATTGCCGTCGCCTCCACCGCGCCGTTCGGCTCCCCCGCGTTGCAGCGTGCGGTCATGCTGGCCAACCGCCGGGCGGCGGTCGTCGTCGCCTCGGCGGTGACCATGCGCGCCCAATCCGAGGACGTCGCCTACCCCGCCGCGCTCCCCGGCGTCGTCTCCGTGATGGCGATCGGGTCCGACGGCCGCCCGCCGAACGTGCCGGCGGCGAGCCCGGTGACGCTGGCGGCGCCCGGGAAGGATCTGGTGAGCATCGCCCCCGCCGGCCAGGGCAACGTCGCGGGTTCGGCGATCAACCTCGCGGTCGGCTACGTCGCCGGCACCGCCGCCCTGGTCCGCGGCTACCTGCCGCGCCTGCCGGCCGCGGCGGTCCGCGATCGGCTCGCCGCGACCACCGACCCTGTCGCAGGCTCGAACCCGCTCATGGGCACCGGCATCGTCAACCCGGCCGCTGCCGTCACCGCGGTCCTTCAGGTGGCGACCGAGCACGGACCCGAGCCCCCGGAGCCGGAGCCCGTCGTGCTGCCCCCCGCCCCTGTGGCCGACCACCGGCCGGCCCGCGCGGCTGTCGGCTCAGCCGGTGCAGTGATTCTCGGCGGGATCGTCGTCTGCCTGCTCGGCGCGATCGTCATCCGGGGCCGGCGGCGGGGCTGGAGCGCCGAGCCACACTGATCATCACGACTCCGCCGAACCCAGGGCACATCATTCCATGGACGCCGCAGCGGTCGAAGCCTATGGTATCGCTCCTAGCCAGGATGAGGACGAGGCTGGAGATCTGAGCGGCGGACGGTGCTCGAAGGAGTGATTCGCGTGGCCGGCGCGGGCGATGCTGGCACGAGCACTCTCGGTTCGAACTTCGTCGTGAATCGCATGGACTTCGGTGCGTTGCGGCTCAGTGGGCCCGGATTTCTCGGAGAGCCAGACGATCCCGCGCAGGCGCGCCAAGTCCTCTTGCGCGCCGTCGAGATCGGCGTTCAGCTGATTGACACCGCCCATTCCTACGGTTCGAGTGAGCGTATCATCGGTGAAACCCTAGCGCCTGTCCGACTCCCGAACTCCCGCCGGTGACGACGGCGTTACGGCCGCTGAGTTCACTCTCGGGTGCCTCCTCCTCGACGGGGCAGGTTGACGAGCCCTCGGAGGAAGTCCTCCCACTGCCACGCCCGGGCGTCCCAGCTGTAGTAGGTGTCAGCGTACGCCTTTTGTGCTTCCAGGCGGGTATGCAACCGCCGGTCCACATCCTTGATGCCGTTGATGGCGCCCAGCAAGGCGTCGTGGAAGACCGCGGCGTGGATCCTCTGGTCGGGATGCCACCGGTACATCATCGTCTGCCCGGCCGCCGTCTCCGGCAGCGCGGCGACGTTTGAGTGTACGCAGGCGAGGCCGGCCGACATCGCCTCCATCAGGCAGCGGCAGCTGGTCTCGGGGTGGATCGACGGGTACGCGAAGATGTCTGCCTGAGCTACGGCGCGCCGGAGCTGCCGCTGGGGAACGGCGCCGTGATAGGTGATCCGCGGATGTTGCCGCAGAGCGTCGAAGAGGCGCTGGAATGGCTGGTCCTTTTCGTCCCAGCCGTACAGCCTGAACGAGGAGAAGACGTCGAGATGTACGTCATCGCGTTGCCCACAGATCTTGTCGAACACGGGCAGCAGGATGCTGAGCCCGCGTTGCGGGGCGGAGGTGTAGATCAGCCGGATCGGCCTGCCAGCACCAGCTTGCTCAAGCCGCCATTTGGGGACGGCAATGGGCCTGATCGCGTTCGGCAGCACGTGGCACCGGGTCAACGGGATCGCGTACCGCTTGGCAAAGACGCGAGCTTGCCAGTTGCTGACGAAGACGATGCGATGGAACTTCCGCCAGCCGCCGCCGGCGAGCAGCGCCGACTCGTGCCCGCCAGGATGGTTGTGGCACCAGAGGATCCGAATCCTCTCGGGGTCGATGGACCCGTATCCGGACAGGATGATCTGGAACTGGTCGAGCAGATCCCGTGGCAGGCGCTGCTCCAACTCCCTTGCCATGAGCTCGGTCCCGCCATTGGCATTGGCGCTTGTCTCGTTCCACGCTATACCGCCCATCGTCACGAAGCCCGCCTGGACGCCGCCGCGGCAGCGTCGCCGGGATTCGGGCGGAACGCGGCAGCGAGGGGGATGTAGTGGATCGGCGAGAAGCGAGGGTGTGCGGTCGGGGTGGCGAGGGGGTCGGGTCGGTGCTCGGTGAGCTCGATGCGTTGGCCGAGGAATTCGCCGAGGGCGGCAGCCAGTGGCTCGGCGGGGATCCGGTCGATGGGCAGCCCGGCGAGGAACGGCGGCGGGTCGGGCAACGCGCGAAGGCCGAACGGATCGCTGCCCAGCCACCGGCGGGCCATCGCCTGCTCGAACGCAGGCGTGTACAGCCATCGATTCGTACGGTCCCGCAGCCAGGCCAGCAGGCGTCGATCCTCCGGCGGGCGCGGCAGTACCCCGGCGGCCGGCGCGTGGGTAGCGGCGGCCAGCAACTTGCCGGTCAGTTCGGCTGCGCGGGCGTGGCGCGCGGTCGCGGCGGCGATCAGCCGCTGCCGCACGCGCATGGCGTTGTCGGCACCGGCGGAAGGGGCGGCGGCCAGTTGCGCCGCCCGTCCCCGCAGTTGCTCGCCCAGCGTCTGCGCCCCGGCGACCAGGTGCGGCTCCCGTTCGGCCAGCGCCCCCGCGGCGGCCTGAGACGTGCTCAATGACGCTCACCTCCAGACAGAGCACGTCGGCCGCCGGCATGAGGGTTCGACCTGGCGACCTCTGTCCGGCCGGCCGCCCGGTCCCCCGCGGTGGAGCACCCACTGTTCAGGTGGTCGAACCCTGGTCATGCCTGGGGACGTGACTGGGCCGGAGGTGAGCGCCAATGGGCCCGTCTGGTGAAGCTCTGCCATCCACCGAGGTGCGTGGGGCGATGGTGGGGGTTGGGTCGGAGGCGGTGTGGGTGGTGGTGGCGCGGGCGGTGGCGCTGGCGGAGGTGCTGCCGGGTGTGAAGGTGCGTGGTGGGGCCGGTGGTGCCGGGGTGCAGCGGTGGTTGGCGCAGGTGCGGCGGGAGCCGGCGGGGGTTGGGGCGCGGGAGTTGGCTGGTGTGTTGGTGGATGCCCAGGCGATGTCGCGGTTGGTGGGTTCGGGTGCCGCGGAGCGGGCGCAGCGGCGTGCGGTGCGGCGGGTGACGGCGGTGATGGGGCTGGTGCCGGCGGGGTTGGTGCCGGCAGAGGTGGTGCGGCGTGCGGTCGACGCGGTGGGGGCGGCGGCCCGGTTGAGGTCTTTGGCGGAGGAGTTGGGCCGGCCTGAGTATGCCGTTGAGGTCGACCGGCTGGCGGAGGAGTTGGCCGAGGTGGCTGGAGCGGCCGGGGAGTCGGGGGTTGGCCGGGCCGGTCGGGTGGCGGAGTTGTTGTCCGATGAAGTGGTCTCCGATGCGCGGAGTGCAGCGGTGGTGCGGGCGGCGGCGGCGGCGCTGGCCGACTGTGAGCCGGAGATCGAGGCGGCGGCTGAGGTGATGGCCGGCCAGTTGCGGCAGCGCTCGGCGATGGTGGCTGGTCGGGGTGGGGACGTCGGGGCCGCGGTGCGGGAACGGTTGGCCGCGGCCGGGCAGCAGCGCGGGCGGCGGGCTGCGGAGTTGGTGGACAAACTCCTGACCGGGGCCGGCGCCGTCGACCGGTCCCAGCCGTCGGCTGTGCCGGGGGTGTGGCCGTCGGATCCTCGGTTGCTGTCGTGGTTGCGCAGCCGGATTGACCGCCGGTTGCACAGCCCGGCGGTCGAGCAGGCGCTGGCACGGCGGTGGCTGGGCGCCGATCCGTTCGGGTTGCGGGTGCTGCCCGGGCCGCCGCTGTTTCTGGCTGGGGTGCCGGTGACGGGGTTGCCAGCTGGGCATGTCGCGCCGCTGCTTCGGCGGATCAGTCTGACCCGGCCGGCGCCAACCGCGGCGGAGGTCTCGACGCAGGCGTTGGACGCCGATGTCGGGCCGGTCAGCACGGTGGTGCGCGGGCGGCGGCTGCGGCGGTGGGGGCAGCCGGCAGGGACGGGGGCGCCGTTGCTGCCGAGGCGGACCCGGGTGCCGCATGTGGTTCACGGGATCTGGCTGGGCAGGCCGATGCCGGCCAGCAGTGTGTTCTGGCGGAACTATGCCGCCGGGGCGCGCCGGTATGCCGGTCGGGTGGATTTCGTGCTGTGGACCGACATCCCGCGGTCGCGGTTCGCCGCGGCGCTGGCCGGCCCGCCGCCGGCCGGCCAGGCCGATCCGCTGGCCGAGGTTCGGGCGCTGCTGGAATGGGCGCAGGAAAACGGGATCCTGCTGGTGAACGTGTTCGAGGTGTTCCACGCCCAGGCCCCCATGCGGCTGCACGCGCAGTTCGTGCTGGAAATGTGCAAGCAACTGCCCCGCGGGTTCGCCTCGGCCAGCGACCACCTCCGCGTCGAGATCATCCACCGCTTCGGCGGCCTCTACGCCGACGGCGACATATCGTTCCTGCAGTATCCCGAAGGCGGCCTCTCCGAGACCCGGCCAGAGCTTGCCGAGACCCTGCCAGAGTTCTTCGACCGGCTGGCCGCGTCCACACCCGGCTTCACCATGGACCCGATGGGGGGCGGATTCGTCAACAACGACATGCTGGGCGCGCCGGCCGGCCATCCCGCGGTCGAGCTGTGGCTGGAATGCGCCCGGACGAACTACTTCCAGAGCCAATCGCGGCTGTTCGGCGGTGTCGCTGGAATGGCACAGGGGATCGCGGGGCCTTGGCGGCAGGGCCGGTACATCGCTCCCCTGCGCACGGGGCGTATCCATCATCGGGTCCTGGCACTGCTGGGCATCCCTGCCCAGACGTTGCCGGCGACCCAGACCGCGGTCCGGATCGGCAGCGAGGCGAGCTGGGTCCCCCCGACTGCCGGTGAGCCGGCGGTCGCGGGCCGTCGGCTGGATACCGACGACGACGTTGCCGGCACGCTGGCCAGGTGCTTGACCTTCCTGCAGTGGCAGTTGGCGGCCCGCGAGGGCAACCTCTACCTGTCCGCGGTGGACCCGGTCATCCGCGGCCTGCCCGACCCCGATGCAGCCTGGATCGCCCTGCTGAGGGTGCTGCCGGCCATCAGCGCCGGCCTGCCCCCGGTCACCTCGGTCACCGACCTGCGCCGCAACGACGACGGCCGGCTGGAAGCCGTGCAGCTGCCCCCCGAAGCCGCAGGCCTGCTCAACGGGAACGCAGCACCCGCCGCATGGCTCGGTGCGCCGCTGTCGGCGCAGGGACAACCGATCTGGCTGCTGGACGAACGGGTGGCGCCGGCCACCCTGCGCACCACCGGCCAACCGGCCCACGCCCTGGTGAACACCCTCCTCCCGCTGGCCGAAATCGTCGTCAACGCCTTCGGCCACCCCATCGGCTTGTGGCTACGCTCCCCCCACGCCGCCGACCGCGGGGAACACCACCGGCGGTTCACCACCCTGCCCGCCGGCCACTTCGGCGTGCACCTGGGCACCTCCCACCGCGAGGGCATCCAGCGCCTCAACCTCCACCCTGAAACCGTCACGACCCTGCTGCTCCGCCTCGGCGCCACCGCAGGCCCGATACACCTCACCGTCCCGCCCGGCACCCTCGACACCAGCCGCCCGTTCGCCGCCCGGCTGCAACACCTCCTCGGCCAACCAGTACACCTCAGCCAACCTCGACACACCGACATGACCCAACCGCGGCACTCACAGCTCCCGCCCGTTCACCACCTCCCCCTCGCCGCATTCATCGGGCGAGGCAGCGTCCAGCGCTCGACGGCAGCCTGACTCTGGACAGACCGTTGCGGTCTAATCGCCAGCTGGACCGCGGCGTCCTCCGCGTGTTGCCCAGGCTAATTGCCGGTCGCGGCGATTGGGTGGTTCATGACCTCTCGGGCTATTTCCGGCGGGAGGCGTCCGCCACCGCTCGCGACGGTGGGCAGATGGTGCAACGCCTCGCGGGCGATCTCGACCCAGGAATGCGAGCTTGGCGAGGGGCCGTGAAGGAGCGGTCCGGGGTCGTACGCTCGTCAGGTGGACGCCGGCGTGCGTGGTGGTCTGCTGGTCGGCCGGGAGGCGGAGGTGTCTCGGCTGGAGGCGCTTGTGGGCGCTGTGGCCGGTGGGCGCGGCGGCGAGGTGTGGGTGGAGGGCGAGCCGGGGATCGGCAAGACGGCGCTGCTGGCGGCGGGGCTGGGGCGGGCCGGGGAGTTGAGCTGCCAGGTGTTCTGGGCCGGTGCTGACGAGTTGGGGCAGCGGTTTCCGGCGCGGGTCATGCGCGACTGCCTGCGGGTCGGGCCGGGGTCGACCGATCGGTCGTGGAGCGGCTGCTGGCGTTGGTGAACCGGTTGTGCGCGGCGGCGCCGGTGCTGCTGGTCGTCGATGACCTGCAGTGGGCTGATGAGGCCAGCCTGGTGGTCTGGCAGCAGCTGAGCCGGGCGGTTGGGCAGTTGCCGCTGCTGCTGGTCGCGGCCTGCCGGCCGGTGCCGCGGCGGGCGGAGTTGGTGGTGTTGCGGCGGAACGCGGCGGGCGTGGGTGCGGTGTTGGTCGGGTTGGAGGCGTTGCCGGCGGAGCCGGTGGCGGAGTTGGTCGGTGGTCTGCTGGGTGCCGAGGCGGTGGGTCCGCGGCTGCGGCGGGCGGTGGCGCAGGCGGCCGGCAATCCGCTGTATGTGCGGGAGATGGTCGACGCGCTGGTGCGGGAGCGGCGGCTGCGGCGTGATGGTGGTACGGCGGAGCTGGTCGAGGACGGCGCGGCTGCGGGGGTGCCGGTGTCGTTGGCGGCGGCGATCTCGGCCCGGCTGGGGTTCGTGTCGGACCAGACGGCAGCGGTGCTGCGGGTTGCGGCGCTGCTGGGCGGAGCCTTCTCGGTCAGCGACCTGGTGGTGCTGGTGGGCCGGCCGGTGACGCAGTTGTCGGTGGTCGTGGACGAGGCGATGGCCGCCGGGGTGCTGGTGGAGTCCGGGCTGCGGCTGGCGTTCCGGCATGCCCTGATCCGGCAGGCGCTGTATGACGGTACGCCGGCTGCGCTGCGGCTGGGGTTGCACGGGCAGGCGGCCCGGGCGTTGGCCGATGCCGGGGCGGCGGTGGAGCGGGTCGCCGAGCAGCTGCTGGCCGCGCTACCGGAGACCGGCGCGGCGGGGGCGGTCGAGGACTGGGTGCTGGACTGGCTGGCCGGCCCCGGTCGGGTGTTGTCCCACCGCAGCCCGCAGGTCGCCGCCGAGCTGCTGAGCCGGGCGGCGACATATGCCGCGCCGCAGGACCCGCGCCGGCAGGAACTGCAGGCCAGTCTCGCCTCGGTGCTGGTGACGCTCGGCCGCCGGGAAGAAGCCATCCCGATAGCCGAGCAGGTGCGGGCGGCCACCAAGAACCCAGCCCGCGCCGCCGAGATCAGCTTCACGCAGGCCTGGGCGCTGTCCCTGGTGGGGCGGCACGCGCAGGCCCGCGCCGTGCTCACCGACGCGCTGCGCGGCCCCACCG
>WNGI01007827.1_pt1 | contig 21527 bp, 16 predicted proteins | sample 5400621 | NCBI WGS metagenome assembly WNGI01 (sample SAMN13153374, study PRJNA577476) | soil metagenome | isolation source: 20 cm soil or saprolite under Garry oak tree replicate 1 | place: USA:California | collected 2016-06-15
AGCGTCAGCCTCGGCGAAGACGGTCCGACGCACCAGCCGGTGGAACACGCAAGCAGCCTGCGTCTGATTCCCAACAACGCAGTCTGGCGCCCGTGCGATGCCGTCGAAACCCAGGTGGCGTGGCAGGCCGCGATCGAGCGGCACGATGGGCCGACGTGCCTGCTGCTGTCGCGCCAGAACCTGCCGCACTTTGTACGCAGCGCACAGCAGCTCGATGACATCCACAGGGGCGGCTACGTCCTGGCCGGCAGCGACGGACCCGCCGCAATCACGCTCCTGGCGACGGGTTCGGAAGTCGCCCTCGCCATGCGTGCGCGCGAGATGCTCGGCGCAGGCGGCATCGCCGCCCGCGTGGTTTCAATGCCCAACGCCGGTGAGTTCGATCGGCAAAGTGCTGACTATCGCGCGACGGTGCTGCCGCGTGCGCTGCCGGTTCTGGCGATCGAGGCGGGCGTGAGCAACTTCTGGCGGGCCTATACCGGCTTTGACGGTGACGTGCTCGGCATCGATCGATTCGGCGAGTCCGCCCCGGCGGCGCAGGTGGCGGCGGAACTCGGCCTGACGCCGCAGGCGATTTACGCGCGCGCGTGCGCATTGGTGCAGGGCAAGCGGACATTGTGAGCGTGGCCCCGGCGGATCATCTGTCTGCGCGGTCCCTGCGGGCGGTGCTGTTCGACCTCGATGGCACGCTCCTTGATACCGCCGCCGACATCAGCGTCGCATTGAACCGCGCGCTCGCCGAGCAGAAACTCACGAGCCTCACTGCGGCTCAGGTCCGCGTGCTCATCGGACGAGGTGTACCCACTCTGATAGAGCGCGCCGTTGCGCGACTTGGAGCTGCCGGACAATCCTCCGACGCCGCGCTCCTGCTCGAGCGATTCCACTTTCATTACGAGCGGATTCACGAACTCGGTGAAATCCAGACGCGCGTGTACCCGGGAGTGGCCGCGGGGCTTGCTGAGCTGCACCGCCTGGGCCTGCGCCTTGCAGTGGTGACCAACAAGCCGACAAAGGCGTCCGTTAGCGTGCTGACTCGCCTGGGTCTGAGTCACTGGATCGACGTCGTGGTGGGTGGGGATGCCGGCATGCATCGCAAGCCGCATCCGCAACCGCTGCTGAGCGCCTGTGAGGAACTTGAGGTTCGGCCGGCTCAGGCGCTGATGGTAGGCGACTCGTTGACCGACGTGCTCGCCGCGCGCGCCGCGGGGCTGGCCGTCGTGTGCGTGCCCTATGGTTACAACGAGGGAGCTGACCCGCGTGCGCTGCCGTGCGATGCGTTCGTGGAGAGCGTGGACGGCCTGCCCGCACTTCTGACTGACCGCGGCAGACCGTCCCAGCGGCGCAACCTCACCGCTTGAGTGACTCCCGGGCAATGCGCAGCGCCGCCGGGCGGGCGCGCCGCGAGCGCTCGCAGCGTGCGGCCGCGGACCGCCGCGTGTTCAAGGCCCTGCTCTGGGACGTCGATGGCACGTTGGCCGAAACCGAGCGCGACGGGCACCTGGTGGCTTTCAATCGCGCTTTTGAGGCGCTAGGCATGCCGTGGCGCTGGAGCGAACAGCATTACGGCGAGCTGCTCGCGGTGGCCGGAGGCCGTGAGCGGCTTGTGTGCGACATGAGCCGCAGAGAAGAGGCCCCGAGGGATGCGCGCCAGTGCGAGGCACTTGCCAATACGCTGCACCGCCTGAAAAACCAGATCTACGCAGGGATCGTACGCCGTGGCGAGTTACCCCTGCGCGCGGGTGTCGCGGAACTGCTGTCGGATTGTTGCCGTGCTCATCTGCCAATGGGCATCGTCACCACCACGAGCCGCGGCAATGTCGCGGCCTTGCTCGAGTGGCATCTCGGCAGCCACTGGGAGCATCACTTCGCGACAGTCGTCTGCGCCGACGAGGCGCCGCGAAAGAAGCCCGATCCGCAGGTTTACCGGCTCGCGCTTGAAGCCCTGCGACTGCGCCCGCACCAGGCCGTGGCGATCGAGGATGCCCCGGCGGGCATCGAGGCGGCGCAGCGCGCCGGCGTACCCGTAATCGTCACGCATAGCCATTATTTCCCCGCCTGCGCTGCCGTTGGCGCGCTGGCGTTCGGTCCGTCACTCGGACGGAGCGACGGTTGGCGGCCGGGCGCCGATCCGCGCGCCACGCGTATCAGTCTCGAGCAGATCATCCACTGGTGTGCGCACAGCCCCACGCCGCTCATATCGAGCCCCGCTGGGTGCGAGCCATGATACGAGCCCGGGGGGTGGCCGCGTCCGTGGGACGTGCGGTTCTCTCATGGGCCCGGCTTCAGGTAAGCATTGAACCAGTTGACCAGGCGCGACGCGACGTCGACCTGATCGGCGCGTCTGAAGAAAAAATGTCCCTCGTCGGGGTAAACGACGAACTCCGTCCTTACGCCGAGACGCCGCAGAGCGTTCCAGTATTCGTAGGACTGCGTGATCGGCACCTCCGCATCGCGGTCGCCGCCTACGATCAGAGTCGGTGCGTGCACGTTCTTGATGAACGTCATCGGGGAACTGCGTGCGTACACATTCGGGTCGTCGTAGACCGAGGCGCCGAAGTAGGGGATCATCCACGTATCGATGTTGTTCGTGCCGTAGTAACTGAGCCAATCTGAAAGTCCTGCGCCTGCGACCGCCGCTTTGAAGCGGTCCGTCTGGGTCAGGGCCCACATGGTCATGTAGCCGCCGTAGCTCCAGCCGGTGATCCCGACCCGCTCAGGATCGATCGGCGCAGTCTTCTGCGCGGCGTCGACACCGCTCAGGATGTCGCGCAGGTCGCCGTAGCCGAAGTCCTTGACGTTGGCCTGCGTGAATGCCTCGCCCTGACCGTAGCTGCCGCGCGGATTGGGCTTGAACACGAAGTAGCCCTGGCTGGCAAGGACCGCGTCGAACGAATCCGGGCTCGCCGGGAAGAGCGGATAGTGCGCGTACGCGGGGCCGCCATGCACCACGACAACCAGAGGGTACCGCCTTCCCTGCACGACCGACGGCGGTTCGATCAGCATCCCTTGAACGCTGAAGCCGTCGCTCTTCCAGAACACGTTGCTCGCCTTGCCGGTGATCGGTTTCACGCCGGCATTGGCCCGGGTGATGGGCTCCCACTTGCCGGGCGGCCCGGTCGCCACTTCGGGCGGCGATGTATACGATTGACGAATGACGGCCGAGAGGGCTGCGTTCCTTGAAAGCGATATGCCCGCGTCGCCTGGCGTGAAGCCCAGCAGACAGTTCGCCCAGATCATCTGCGGAGCGCGCCATAGCTCGCGCCGCGACTTCGAATCGACGTCGATTGTGGCGAGCACCGCGTCGCCCGCGGCAAACTCGGTGGCGAGTATGCGCGTAGCCGAAGCATTCCAGGTAATCGTCTGTACGGAGCCCGCCAGGCCCGCAGTGGCGTCAACCGGGGCGCCGCCGGCGGCGGGCACCACGTAGATGTCGCCCCCGGTGATGCCCTGGTCACTCATGAGGCCGCCGATGTACGCGATGCGCGTGCCGTCCCCCGACCAGCGCGGCGAGGCGATCTGCAGATGCGGTCTTACGAGAGTGGTCAGCGCGCCGCTTTGCGCATCGAGCAAGTCGAGTTCGGCGATCCACCAGTTGTCATCACCGGAGCCGCGCGCGGCCGTGACCGCGAAACGCTTGCCGTCGGGCGACCAGTCGTATTCGTAGATGTTCAGATCGGCCGGGCCGAGCAGTGTTGCGTTCCCGCCGTGCGCGGAAATCAACGCCAGCCGCTGCTCGTACACGGTCGAGGACAGCACGCCTGCGTCGCGCGCGAGCGGATTGAGGGGGCCTGGCGTCTTGGGTGCACCCTCGGAGTACAGAAAAGCAATGCGACTGCCGTCGGAAGACCAGCGGGGCGTGTCCAGCGGGCCGTGGGCGCGGGTGATGATCTTCACGTTGCGATCGCTGGCGGTGGCGATTGCAATCTGCGTTTGCTCCTTCGCGTCAGTCGTGACGAACGCGACCTGCGTCCCGTCGGGCGACCAGGCGGCGCTGTGCTCGTCGCACACCGACCCCGGGCAAGCCGTCAAGCGAGCCGCGCCGGATCCGTCGCTCGCCTTGGCGATCCAGAGCGCCGACACGTCGACCTCGGCCCCGGCACGCTTGCCGGTAACCACGCTGCCGTAGACCACGCGTCTTGCGTCCGGCGAGATTGCGACCTCGCCAAAGGGATGCACGGAACTGAGCGTATCCAGCACCGCCGTAACAGGCGCCCCCTGCGCTGCGGCAGGTTTCGCGAGCATGCCGCAAAGGAGTACGGTTGCCACGCTGCAACCCACGGCAGCCACGTGTTCATTCATCGAGCCAGCACAGGCGCGCCCGGCCGTCCCTGATGCCGGTAGGTGGAACATCCAGGCTCCCGTCAAATTGCGATCTCCGGCCCAGTTCTACACTGCTACTATTTCAAATAAGTGGGGCCTTGTCGAAAAGTCCGCGCCCCCTGACCATGACGCATCCATGAGGTGTCGGAGTGTTGAAGCATGACCCACATACTCGTGACCGGGGCTTCGGGCGGCATTGGTGCGGCTATTTGCAAGGCCCTGGCTCTGCGTGGCGTCACGGTCGTGCTGCACTACCAGTCTGACCGGGCCGCAGCGGAGGCGACGAGGCAGGCCATGAAAGGCGTTGGCCACACTATCATCCGGGCCGATCTCGGCAATCCGGCGTCGATCGAACGCCTCTGGCAGGAGGCTTGCGCGCTTCAGCGCATTGATGGGGTCGTGAACAACGCGGGCATCTTTCCGACTCATCCGCCGCTGACTACCGACTACGCAGACTGGACAGCGGCGTGGCAGCGCACGCTTGCGATCAATCTGAGCGGTCCGGCACACCTTTCCTATTGCGCCGCGCGCCAGATGGTAGAGCAGGGTGGCGGAAGGATCGTCAACGTCTCCTCCCGCAGTGCCTTTCGGGGAGAGCCCGATGCGCCGGCGTACGCCGCGAGCAAGGCCGGTATGAATGCGCTCAGCCAGACGCTGGCCAAGGTGTTGGCACCGAGGGGCGTCTACGTATTCGTCGTCGCGCCCGGCTGGGTGTCGACACAGAGAGTGGCTGATCTGGTGCGGGACAAGGCAGTCCTGGCCGACCAACCGTTGGGGCGGGTCGCAACCCCGGACGAGGTCGCGCAGGTCGTCACGTATTGCACTCTCGACGCGCCGGCAAGTATGACTGGCGCGGTTCTGGACGTGAACGGCGCTTCTTATTTACGGACCTAGAACAGACCGATCGACTGCCCGGCGAAGCTCTATTTGCGGCCCGACCTCGGTGGTTTGACTCGCTGGTTATAGGGATCGTAACCGCCGCCAGCGCTGGGATCCGGCGTGATCCGCACCTCCTGGTCCTTGGTGTCTTCCATCTTCAGCTCCGGCGCCTCGAGTTTGCGAAGCAGCCGCGAAGTGCTTTCGATGGCGATGCGGCTGGTCTCCTTGACCCACTGCCACACGGCGTGGCCGCGGTCATCGTGAACGACTTTCCCGGCGCCGCCGGCACGCGGGGGCGCAGCCGTACCCTGCGCGCCCGGCTTGGGAGCGACGCTACCGGGTGGGCGAATGCCTGGCTTGGGGTGGCTTGGGTCGCGCATGGCTATGTCCTGTTTGAGGGCCACACAGTCGGTAAGGAATCTTTACCTTATAACGACGCAGGTGCTCGCTCAGTATGGGGACTTGCCGGAAGTGTGCAAGTGGTCACAGTGAGCGTGACCTGAATCTCGATTTCGAGGCCCCTTCAGCGCCGACGCCGATGGTGCGTCCCTGGGTCTGTTTGCGCTGCTGTTCCGCAACTAGTGCACGCAAGCTTGCCTGACTTCCTCCGGCCCCTAGGAGGCGGGCGCGGCGCCGCCTTCCCGGCGGCGGCGTTCGACGAACGCCGCCAGCGCTTCATGCACGGCCGGATCCAGGACGGGCGGCTGGAAGGACGCGAGAGTCTCGCGCCACCGCGAGTTCGCGCGCTCGGTCGCGGTCTTCGCGCCATCATCCGACCAGGCGCCGTAGTTGCGCCAGTCCGACACCAGGGGTGTGTAGAAGGCGTCACGGTAGCGCTGCATGGTGTGGGCAGCCGCGAAGAAATGGCCCCCGGGACCCACCTCCGCAACGGCCTCGATGCCGATCTCCTCGGCAGAGGCGAGCACCGGCTGAAAGAGCTCCGCGAACATCTGCAGCATTTCAACATCGAGGATGTACTTCTCGAATGACGCGGTCAGCCCGCCTTCGAGCCAGCCGGCCGCGTGCAGGATGAAATGGCAACCGCCCAGGAGCGCTCCCCACAGGCTCATCTGCGACTCATACACCGCCTGCGCGTCCGGGGCGTTGGATGCCGTCGCGCTCGAGCAGCGCCACGGCGCACCGATGCGGCGTGCCAGCTGCCCGGCGCCGAAGGCCGCCTTGGCGTATTCGGGTGTGCCGAATGCGGGTGATCCGGACTTCATGTCGACGTTTGACGTGAAACTGCCGTACATCACCGGGGCACCCGGCCGAACGATCTGCGACAGCGTGATGCCGAACAGGGCTTCCGCATGAGCCAGGGTCAGGGCGCCGGCGATCGTGATCGGCGCCATCGCGCCGGCGAGGGTGAACGGGGTAACGATCATCAACTGCCCATGCGCGGCAAACTCGATGATGCCGTCCGTCATGGGCACGTCCAGCTGCAGGGGCGAGTTGGTGTTGCAGATCGAATAGCAGTGCGCTTCGCTGCGAAACGTGGCCTCGTCGATTCCCTGGGCGATGCGCAGCATGGCGAAGCAGTCGGCGAGCTGCGCTTCGCCCCGGCAGTAGAAATACGGCACCTTGTCCCCGAGCGTGAGCTGCGCGAATGTCGTCTCGAGGTGACGCTCGGTCACGGTGGTGTCCTGCGGCTCGACCATCTGGCCGAGCACGTGAATGACGTCGAAGGCCTGCGAGAGCCGGACGAAGTCACGATAATCCTCGATCGTGCCGGTGCGCTTGCCGCGCTGCAGATCGCTCACGCTGGGCGGGCCCGCGACCGGCGCGAACACGACGTGGGGGCCTCCCACGCGGCAGGAGCGCGCCGGGTTGCGCGCAATGAGATTGGCCTCGGCAGGAACGGTCGCCAGGGCCGTGGTGACGAGGCCGCGGTCGAGCCGGACCATCTGGCTCGCTTCGTCCACGTCGGCGCCCGCGGCCGCCAGTACCGCCCGCCCACGGGGCGACAACACCCGCATGCCCTGGCGCTCGAGGATGCCCAGCGCCGCCAGGTGCATATTCTCGAGCTGATCGTCCGAGAATATCCTTACCGGCTCGAAGGGGTTGACGAGGTTTCGGTAGCGCGTCGAGCGCTCCGCTTGTCCGACGGTACCCGCCCGCTGGGAATCTCGCCTGCGAGGTCGCATCTTCGAGCTCAGTCTGCGCCGTGGGAATGGCCGTCGAGTATGCCACTGTCGTGTTGAAGCCGTCGCTTTTCACTCTTCAGCCTCAAGCGGATCGATGGCCGCATCCGCAGCGCCCGGGTCTTCGAGCCGCGTTGCCGCTGCCATGTCACAAAAGATTCACCGCTTGGAGAAAAAGCCGAGACCGTCATGTCATCTGTTGCGCATAGCTTTCCTCCCCGGACTCATTTCAACCGGGGAGGAATGTATGCATTCGCAATTCACCAGAATCTGGCGGACGAGAATCGCCGCCGGCGCATCCGCAGCGGCCCTGTCTGCCCTTGCCTTCGCCGCATCCGTGCAGGCTGCCGATCCCAACACGCCGGCCGATGCGATCAGGACCGCCACACCGATCAAGCACGTGATCATCATCGTCGGCGAGAATCGCAGCTTCGATCACCTGTTCGCGACCTACGTGCCCCGGCACGCACAGGAGGGAATACTCAACCTGCTGTCCGAGGGCATCGTCAATGCCGACGGTACGCCCGGACGGCATTTTGCCAGGGCGCATCAGTACCAGATCAGCTCCGCGCCCAATGACGGCAAATTCTTCAGCAGCGCCGCCCGTGCGAACAAGACGCTCTATCGCACGCTGCCGCCGCCGGACGTGAACGGGGTCGGTGCGGTCTCTCCGTATATCGGGATCCTGAGCCTTGCGGGCGGGGACCCCGGGTTGCCACCCCAGGATCAGTCTCTGTTCGGCACGGGTGGCACCGGGCTGAGCTTCACGCTCGGTCCCGACACGCGCATCACGAATGTCAACGCCTTGCCGCCCGGGCCATTCCAGCTCACGAGTCCGACCATGCCCTTCGATGCCTTCACCGGCGACACCATCCATCAATATTTCCAGATGGTGCAACAGATGGATTGCGCGATCGACGCGGAGCACGTGTCCAGGAGCAATCCCACGGGGTGTCTCCACGACCTGCAATCGGCCGTGACCACGACCTACAGCACCCCGCCGGGCGGCACGCCGCACGACACCGGGCAGACCATGGCCTTCTTCAACATGCAGAACGGGGATGCGCCGCTCTTCAAGTCCCTCGCCGATCAATACACGATGAGCGACAACTATCACCAGCCGGTGATGGGCGGCACGGGGCCGGACAGCCAGCCGCTCGGCTTCGCCGACCAGGTGTTCTTCAGCGACGGCAATGGCAATCCCGCCACGCCGGCGGCCGCCAACATCTACAACCCCGACCCGCAGCCCGGGACGCTGAATCGCTATACCCACCGCGCGCAGTGGTTCAATTGCTCGGATGAGACGCAAGCGGGGATCGGCGCGATCGCGAGCTATCTGCAGTCGCTCCCCTATAGGCTGCAGACGCGGTGTGGCGCGGGTGAATACTGGCAGGCGGTCAACGTCGACCCGGCCTTCACGCCGAAGGGCCTGCCGCAGAGCGGGCTGGTCGTGCCACCGACGGCACAGCGCAGCATCGGCGATGTGCTGACCGCCAACAACATTCCGTGGAAATACTACGGCGGCGGATTCAACGCCGACGGAACGAGCAGCCCCTTCAACGGCGGCTACTGCAACATCTGCAACCCGTTTGAATATCAGTCGAACTACCCGTCCGTGGTGGCCGATCACATGCGGGACGTGACCGACCTGTTCACGGATCTTGCCAATGGGACGCTCCCGGCGGTCGCCTACGTGAAGCCCGACGGCACCATGGACGGACACCCGGCGTCCTCCAAATGGGGCCTGTTCGAGGCGTTCGCCAAGAACATCATCGAGCTTGCGCAGAGCAACCGGGAGCTGTGGGCCACGACCGCGATCTTCGTCACGGTGGACGAAGGCGGCGGCTATTACGACTCGGGCTTCATCCAACCGGTTGATTTCTTCGGCACCGGGCCGCGCATTCCGATGATCGCCGTGTCGCCCTTCTCGACGGGCGGGCACATCAGCCACGTGTACAACGAGCATTCCTCGTTCGTGAAGTTCATCGAACGCAACTGGCAGCTCGGCGGCACGCTGAGCGAGCGCAGTCGTGACAACCTGCCCAATCCGCTGCAGGACGAGGACAACACCTATGTGCCGTGCAACATGCCGGCCATCGGCGACCTGTTCGACCTGTTCCACTTCGGTCGTGACGGGGGCTGAGGTGGTCTGACCTGCGTTGCTAACGCTCTTGGGTCGGTATCAGGCGCCGGCGGGACTCGCACCCGCCGGCGCCCCGCGGATGGCCGCCGCGTCAGGGCGACCTGCGGCGCCACACCAGCGGATTCCCCATGACCGTGCCGCCACCACGCGTTGACGATAGTATCAAGGGAGGTGAGCATCCGTTCGCTGCCTGGGGAGTGTCCATGCCGGAGTTTGCCAGCGTTGACCAGATCCGCCGCCGCTTTCCGGCGCTCGCGCGCAGGCACAACGGTCATCCGGTGGCCTATTTCGATGGTCCGGGCGGGACACAGGTCCCGCACTGGGCGTACCCGAGCAGCCAGGAAACCGACCAGGCACTGTTCGAGGCGCGCGGGGCGCTGGCGGACTGGATCGGGGGTTCTGCGGACGAGATCGTGTTCGGAGCCAACATGACCACGCTCACGTTCCATCTCGGCCGCGCACTCGGGCGCGAGTGGCGAGCGGGGGATGTGGTGGTCGTGACGGAGCTCGACCACCACGCGAACTCCGACACCTGGCGCGCACTGGCAAAAGAGCGCGGCGTTGAAGTGCGCACCATCAGGATGCGACCGCAGGATGGGTGCCTTGACTCGGAAGACGTCGAGAGGAAGCTCACCCCGGGAACCCGCCTGCTGGCGGTGGGGGCGGCCTCCAACGCGCTCGGTACCATCAACGACGTCGGGCGGCTCGTCAAACAGGCGCATGCGGTGGGTGCGTTGGCGTTCATCGACGGGGTCCACTACGCCAGCGACCACATGGCCGATGTGCGCGCCTGGGACTGCGACTTTTACGCCTGCTCCGCCTACAAGTTCTACGGGCCGCACGTCGGGGTGCTGTGGGGGCGACGCGAGCTGCTCGATAAACTGGACGCACCCCGACTTGAACCCGCGCCCTCGCAGGGTCCGGATCGCCTGGAGACCGGGACTTTGAACCACGAAGGCATCGTGGGGGCGGCCGCGGCGGTCGACTTTCTCGCCTCCCTCTCGGAGGCTCACGTGCCGCGTCGCGAGCGGCTCGGCCGCGTGTCGCAATGTCTGCAGCGGCGCGGAGCGGAGCTGCTGAGGCGGATGTGGGAGGGCTTGCGCGCCATTCCCGGAGTCGAGCTCTACGGACTGCCGCCGGGGGCCGACCGCACACCCACGGTCTCCTTCACCCTCGCCGGCCGGGATGCGGGCGAGGTGGCCACTCAACTTGCGGCCCGCGGCATATTCGTGTCGCACGGCGACTTCTACGCGAGCACTGTGGCCCGGGTGTTGGGTCATGAGCGCGATGGCCTGGTGCGCGCCGGCTGCGCGGCGTATACGACCGCGGACGAGGTGGAACGGCTCGTCGCGGGCGTCCGGCAGCTGGTGTGAGAGCGGGCTCCAGCGGCACTGTCCGCTGCCGCCGACACGCCGCTCGCGCTTGCGGACTGCGGGCGGGTGAGAAAAGATTCACCGTTCTCGCGGAGCTACTTGCGAATTGAGCGGTCATACCTTGAACCTCCCCCTATTCAGGGTGCCCTAAAATGATGCCTCCGGAAGCCGGCCGATGAAGCTGCGCGTTCTCGTCGTGAGCAATGTCCGATTGGTGCGGGAGGGCTTGAACTCGATCCTGGCGCAGCGTGGAGTCGATGTCGTCAGCACCGTCGACCTGCCGCATGCCGGGGATCGCAGTGCGCAGCTGCACCCGGATGTGACCCTCTTCGATGCCGCGCGCCAGGACAGCGTCGAGTTCGTGAAGGACCTCGTTGCATCCGCGCCTCACTCCAAGGTCGTTGCGTTCGGCGTCAAGGAGACTGACGAGGAGATTCTGGCGCTGGCGGCGGCGGGCACGGCGGGCTATGTGCGCGACAGCGCCGAAAGCGGCGACGTGGTCAGAGTGCTCGAGCAGGTGATGTGCGACGAGCTGCCGTGCTCACCGCGGGCCGCCGCGTCGCTGTATCGCCAGGTGGCCCTGCTGTCGCAGGGTGGCAACGACCCCGTCGGTGTCGGTAACGGCCACGCCGACGGCATGCCGCTGTCGCGGCGCGAGCTGCAGATCGCGCAGCTGATCGATTGCGGGCTCACCAACAAGCAGATTGGCCGGCGGCTGGGAATCGAAGCCGCGACGGTTAAGAACCACGTCCACAACCTGTGCGAGAAACTCAAGGTACACCGGCGCGGCGAAGCAGTCGCGCGCATTCGCGCCATCTCGCGCGCGCTCGCGGCGTTGCCCGCTTCGGCGCCGGCAGCGAATCCGACGCTCGAAGCGAACTGAGTCTCAGAAGAATCCCCCTGCCGACGGCGTCACCGGCGGCCATGCCGGCCACCCCTGCCACCCCTGGACCGACACGGGCCAGTAGGCGGGCATTGCGACTCGCTCCGCGGCGTTCGCGCCGGTAGCAAGCCCCAGGGTGAAGCTCTGGGCTGCCGGCACGCGCGCCAGATCCGGCTGATGAACAGTGTCTGGATTGCCTCGACCGTGCCTCCGAAGAAAGTGAGCCGCGCGGTTCCGGTTTCGTCCGTGAGCGCCTGGGCCGGCAAGCCGTTTCCTTCGATGACCACCGTCGCCCTGGCGAGCGGTTGATCGCGCTCCCCGATCACGCGAATGGAAACCTCGGTCGCGATGGAGCGCAGCGGCAGCAGCGTCCCGATCGGCGCGATCCGCGCAGGCAGCGACAGGTAGTCGGCACAGGCGAGCAACGAGTCGCGTTCGATGATCAGATGCGGTGGTGCAGCCGCGCGTAGTCGCTGCGCCTTGCCCTCGTCGATCTTGGCCACTACCACCTCGCTTACACTGCGGCCATCGGTCATGAAGGGCTGCGTACCGCCGAGCTTGATGCGCTTGAGGACCTCGACGTTCTCCTGATGGCCGAGGTACTCGACGACGTTGTCCATGGAGAATTGGGGATGGGCGAACGGCAGACCGCCCGGAGCAGTACGGGTTCCGATCAGGTAACGTTCACGCCGGCTGCCGGGGGGCGATGCGTCCAGTGCGCCGCTTCCAGGCTCCCGCGGGGCGGAGCGGCTTTGCGTCCCCGCCGTCCTCCTCGTTGAGTCATCGCCAGCCTCGCTGGTCTTCTTGATCGCCGCGCCGGGCCGCTCCTCTCTTTCTTGAGCCATCGAACTGTCCTCCATACTGATGGTGAGGTCGCCGCGTCGCGTCGCGCCGCGGCAGGCGCCGGCGGGCTTCACTCCCGTCACGGCGGCCTGCCGAGGCACACGGCCTGGGTGCTATTGAATGGTCTGCGCCCGATTGGCGCCCCATGCCTGCGCCTGGGGGGTGAATCCACCGTATGCGCCCTGCGTCGCGCCGGTGAAGGGACTCGGTGCGAAGTACTGACCACCGAAGGCACCCAGGGCGCCCTGAGGAGTCTGAAGGCCTTGCACAGCCAGCTGGTGTACGAGTTGGTGGAGCCCGATACTGATCTGCTGTGTCACGGCGGTCTGGGCGGAGATCTGCTGCGCCAGCTGCCCGAGCAACAGGACGATCTGTTGTGCCGGATGGTGTGCGCCCGCATAGCCGGCAAAGGAGCCGAGGAGCGGGTTGTACGCGAACGGACTCGGCGCGAACGGAGTCTGCACGAACGGACTCGGCGCGAACGGGCTCGGATACATGCTTGCCAGTGCAGGCTCGTGACCGAAGGGCACATAGCCGCTGTTGTATGCGCCGGGCTGCCCGAACAGGCCGGGACTCATTTGCGGCCACCCCGCTCCCTGCAGTCCAGGAAACTGAGGTATCAATCCTTGCGGGGAAAATGGTGAAAAGTTTGACAGCATTTGGAAACTCTCCGTATGACTCATTAGAGGGCTGAAGCGTTACCGACAGTGCTGTTCGTCGGCAGCGATGCGCATCCTCGGCCAAAGGCGGCCGCGGGGGGAATGGTCCGAAGATCCCAATCAGGGTTACAAGGACGGGCTAGGCAGCCGGACTAGTCGGCGTCCGCAGACACTGTTCGATGATCGGTGGTAGATTGTTCGACAAGGTCTCCACGGTGTTGCACAGAATCGCACGCGCAGTCGTCGCTGCGGCTGCAGTCGTCGCTGCCGCTCGCGCCTATGCGCTTGGGCCTGCCCAGGATGGCGCCAGTCCCGTTGACTGGGTCAACACCTACATCGGTACCGGCGGCGGCGGATCGGACTACGGCGGCACGATGCCGTTCGTCACGACGCCCTTCGGGATGACGAACTGGACCGCGCAGACGCGCGAGAACCGCATCAGCGTCAGCTCGTACGCGTTTGAAGACAACACGATCTCGGGGTTCATCGGCACCCATCAACCGGCCATCTGGATGGGCGACTACGGCTACGTGACGCTCACACCCGAAGTTGACGATATCAAGACCGTCGCGGCAACCCGCAGGCTGCCGTTCTCACGCAGCGACGAGATCACATCGCCAGATTACTATTCGGTGCTCATGGATGCGGGAGCCTCACGGCAGATCCGCACCGAGATCACCGCGACCGACCACTGTGGGTTCCTGAGATTCACGTTCCCCGCGCACTCCAGGGCAAGCGTCGTGGTCGAAGCCACTCGCACCGGCGTCATGGGGTTCGTGCGCATCGATCCCACGGCGCGCGAGATCGTCGGCTATAACCCCGACCGCATGGACGCCCACCTCACCAACATGCGGCTGCCGAATTTCAAGGGATATTTCGTGGTCAGATTCAACAGGCCCTTCGTCGCGCACGGGGTGTATACCGGCGAGGCGCTGCGCTCCGGAGAGCTGACGGCTCAAGACCCTAACGTCGGCGCGTACGTCGGCTTCGAACCCGGAGCCGATCGGGTGGTGCAGGCGACGGTCGGCACTTCATTCATCAGTATCGAGCAGGCGCGGGCGAATCTGCGAGCGGAGATTCCGGCATGGAATTTCGCCGCCGTCCGTGCGCAGCTGAAGAGCACCTGGAACCAGAAGCTCGCAATGGTGTCGATCGAGGGCGCTTCCGAGGATGAGCGTCGCATCCTCTATACGGGGCTATACCACGCGCTGCTGTACCCCAGGCTGTTCTCGGAGCACGGCCGCTACTACAGCGCTTTCGACGACCGGGTGCACGACGGGGTTTCCTACACGGCCTATTCGCTTTGGGATACGTTCCGCGCCGAGAACACACTGTTGACCATCCTGGCTCCCGAGCGCATCGACGACATGGTGCGGGCATTGCTGCAGGACTACCAGCAGGGTGGCTGGATGCCGAAGTGGCCGAACCCGTCCTACACCAACATCATGATTGCCACGCACGCGGATTCGGTCGTGGCCGAGGCGATCAACAAGGGCTTTCGCGGTTTCGATTACCCGCTGGCGTGGGAGGCCGTATACAAGGACGCCATGACGCCGCCCGAGGGCGATACCACGCGGGACTGGCACGACCGCCAGCCCGCGGTCCCCTACGAGGCGCGTCCCGGCCTCACGTACTACAAGCAGCTCGGGTATGTTCCGGTCGACAAGACGGCTGAGGCGGCGTCCGAAACGCTCGAGGACGCCTACGACGATTTCGCGGTCGCGCAGGTCGCAAAAGCGCTCGGCAGGGACAAGGATTTCCGGTTCTTCATCAATCGCTCCCGCAACTACCGCCATCTCTACAACCCGTCGCGGGGGTTCATGCAGGGAAGAAACGCCGACGGTTCCTGGGCGCGCGCGGAGGATGGCTGGACCGAGGGCGATCAGTGGGTCTACACGTATTCCGTGCTCCACGATATTGCGGGTCTGATGGCGCTCATGGGGGGGCCGGAGAAATTCAATGCAACGCTGGATGAGCACTTCCAGGGCGGGCACAACCGGCACGATAACGAGCCCAGCCACCACTACGGATATCTCTACGACTTCAGCGGCCAGCCATGGAAGACGCAGTTCAGAGTGCGCGAGATTGCCCGCGACTCTTACCAGAATCGACCCGCCGGCGTAATGGGAAACGAAGACTGCGGCCAGATGTCCGCATGGTACCTATTCGCAGCGATGGGGTTCTATCCGCTCAATCCCGTATCGGGGAATTACATGATCGGCAGCCCGCTGTTCCAGAAGCTCACGCTCAACCTGCCTGACGGCAAGCGGTTTGTCGTATCCGCGCCGCGAAACTCCGCGACCAACGTCTATATCCAGTCTGTGAGATTGAACGGCGAGCCGCTGGACATCCCGGTCCTGACGCACGTGCAGCTCGAGGCCGGTGGGCTGCTCGAGTTCGACATGGGTCCGACGCCCTCGCAGTGGGGCTCGAGTTGGAGAGATAGGCCGCTGCCTGCATTCCCGGATTGATGGACCGCCGGGGACGGCGCGGCACACGCGCCACCGGCGTCATTTGCCCGACGGCGGTGGCGTCGCCACAGCGCCCTTGAGCGTTACCGCACCGCTCACAGTCTTCGGGTCGACGCTGATTTCCGTGAGCCTGGCCGCAACGTCCGGCGGCACGTCGGCCTGGCGCCGGCCGCCCAGGTACTGCGCGTAGAAGGCTTCCATCGCCGTGACCATCGCCAGATTGTTGATGGGCCGAGCGAAGCCGTGGCCCTCATCGGGTGCCACCAGGTATACGCGCGGGTCGTTCTTGCCCTGCACCACCAGGAGCGGCGTCACGATCGCTTTCGCCTGAGTGAGCGGCGATTCCGCGACCAGCAGCGCCTTACCCTGCGCGGTAGTCGGATCGGCCATGCGCGTGTACATCTGCTTGCGGCCCGCCTCCCAGTACGGCGGAATGGCATCGAGGAGCGTGATCAGATTCGACGGCGCCACGATCGCCACCGCTGCCGCATACAGATCCGGGGTAAACGCCACCCCCGCGAGCGTCGCATAGCCCCCGTACGACCCACCGCCGATGCCCGCGCGCCTGCGGTCCACGGTTCCGGCGTTCACCAGCGCCTTCACACCCCACGTCAGATCATCCTGCATCTTGCGTCCCCACTCGCCATTGCCGGCGTTGAGGAAGCGCTTGCCGTAACCGGTGGAGCCGCGGAAGTTCGGCTGCAGCACTGCATAACCGCGGTTGGACAGGAACTGTGCGAACGTGTCGTAGCCATAGGTGTCGCGCGACCACGGGCCGCCGTGCGGCCACACGATGAGCGGCAGGCCACTGGCGGGCAGACCCTTCGGCAGCGTGAGGTAGCCGTGGATGAGCAGCCCGTCGGAGGAGCTGAACTGGTAGGGCCGGCGTTCCGAGAGCGATTCCCGCGGCAGCTCCTCGCGGATGAGGTACTGCAGCGCCAGGGTGTTCGTCTTGCGGTTCCAGATGTAGGTCGCACCCGGATCGGTGTCGCTATAGGCGGTCAGGATCCATATCGACTCATCCCGGGAATGCGCGCCGAAGGCGATCTCCTTGCCCGGCAGCTGCGCTTTCAGCCAGCGGTATCCCTGCTCGAATGCCTTGTCCCTGAAGTACAGGCGCGGCACGTCGTCCTGGTACTCGGTGAAGAGAATGCGGTAGTCGACATCCGAAGTCGCGACATTGCTTATATCGACGCGGCTCTCCGGGTCGCTTTCGACTCTTGCGGTCACCCCGGTCGTCGGGTCCATGAGCTCAAGCTCGCTGAGGTCCACTGCGCCCTTGTTCGTGATCAGGTAAACCTGCCGGTTGGACTTATCGAAGCCCGCCACGCCGCAGAATTCCAGCACCGTGCAGCCGTAGATCTGCTTGAAGCCGTCCGCCGTGACGCGCAGCACCTCGGTGTCGCCCACTGCGTTGGTGCGCTCCGCCAGGCGCAGCTTGCCGGTGTTGTCGAAATCCCAGCCGGCAATCCGCTCGGTATTCCTGCGCAGCAGGTGCGACTTGCCGGTCGAGATGTGCAGCTCGTACAGGTCGTGCCAGCGGGCATCGCGGTCGTTCAGGCCGATGTACAGCACGTCGGGCCTGGTCTTCGGCACGGCGAACAATTCGGTGCGCACACCCTTGAAGCTGGTCAGAGCGCGAGTCGGTGGCACCCCGGTCTTCGGGTCCGCCGCCAGCGTCGGATCGATGGCGTAGATGTTGAAGTTCTCATCACCGGCCGCGTCCTGCACGTACAGCAGGTACTTCGAATCGCGGCTCCAGAAATAATTGCGTATGGGCCGGGTGCGCTCCGCGCTCACGGGTCTGGCCGCGCTGAACGGCTCGTTGGCCTTCTTGACCCAGATGTTGCGCGTCCCCTGGTACGGTTTCAGGAATGAGATGTACCGCCCATCCGGTGAGATCTGCGCGCCGGCAATGGTGATCTCGCCGAAGAAACTGCTGCGGTCGATGATCGGCGGCTGCCCGGCCCGCGCGGCGAGGGGCGCGAGGAGTGCTACGACGGTCAGAACCGAACTCTTCATATAAGCCTCACGAGAAGGTGACTGTAAATTGTCGCTTGCGTCATGTCGCCATTCAAGAACCGAGGGCAGTCATGCGCCAGCCTGAGCCGCATACACTCTGCGCACCGTTTCCATGGTATCGGCGTCTGCGGCGCGCTTGTCGGCGCGGTAGCGTTTCACCCGCGCGAGCCGCAGCGCCAGGCCGCCCGGATAGCGGCTGCTCGCCTGCAGGTCGCTGAAGGCGATTTCCGCGACCAGCTCCGGCCGCACGTACACGGTCCACTGGTCGCGGTGAGTCTCGCGCGCCAGAAGCTCCCTGGTCTGCCATTCGAGCATGGCGTCCGTGAGGCCCTTGAACGTCTTGCCGAGCATGACGTACTCGCCCGTGGCCGGCTCCCGGGCACCGAGATGCAGATTGGAAAGCTTGCCGGTGCGCCGGCCGTGGCCCCACTCCGCCGCCAACACCACCAGGTCGAGGGTGTGCGCACGCTTGATCTTCAGCCAGCTCGCGCCCCGATTGCCGGCCTCGTAAGGGGCATCGAGCGACTTTGCCATGAGGCCCTCATGACCGGCTGCGAGCGCGGCCTCATAGAAGGCGCGCGCCGCCGGCTCGCAGGAGCTGATGAGCCGTGGAATCTGCAACGCCGCCGGCACGGCCCGGCCGAGCGCCTGGAAGCGCTCGTGCGCCGGGCGGTCCGCGATGCTCAGCGCATCGAATCGCAGGCAGTCGAAGAAGAAAGCCTTGATCGGCAGCGCGCCGCGCAGCTCATCGACCTTGAGCCTGCGGCCGAACCGACGCATGGTGATCTGGAACGGATGCGGCCGGCCCGAGGCATCGAGTGCGATCGCCTCACCATCGAGCACCAGCGCCTGTCCGGGGAACGTACGCACCGCATCGACGATCTCCGGCAAGGCGCCGGTGACATCGTTCAGCGCGCGCGTGTAGATGCGCACCTCTTCGGCCCCCTTGTGTACCTGTATGCGCGCCCCGTCCATCTTCCACTCGAACGCCACCTCGCCCTGCAGCTGTCTCAGTGCCTCGCCCACGTCGGCAGCGGTCTGGGCGAGCATGGGGGCGACCGGCGAGAACAGCTCCAGCTGGAATCGGCCCAGCGCATCGGCTCCTTCGAGCAATGCCGCCCGGGCCACCGCTCCCAGACTCTTTGAATACATCGCCGCGCGGCGCACCTGCGCCACCGGCAGTTCGGCGGCCGCGGCGATCGCCTCGACCATACTTCCGGCCAGCGCGCCCTGCCGCAGCTCTCCGACCAGCAGATGCAGCAGGAACTGCTGCTCAGGGGGTGTCGCGCGCAGGAACAGGTCCCGCAACGCCTGCGTGCGGCGGGCGGCAGAGCCCGCACCGCGAATCGTTGCGATCAGGCCGAGGCGGCGATCCAGCTCCGCAATCGACAGCGTCTGTGTGCTCGCGGCGCCGCTCGCTGCGGCTGCCTGCAACGTCGAATAGCCGATGCCGACCCGGCCCTGCGGGGTCTCTCCCGACAGATAGTGCGCGGCAGTCTCGATCTCATCGGGTGGCAGCGCCCGCAGGAACGAAGCCAACTCCCGCACCTTGGCCAGGCGAGCGGCGGTCGCGCCCACGCGCTGCGATGTGCGGACCAGGTCGGCAAGCAGGGTCATGGGCTCGATTGTAGATCGTCAGGGCGCGGCCAACCGCGCCCGGATGAGGTGCGGCATTCGCCCGCTGCGGGCGGACGAACTGTGCTTCAATACGATGGAATCACGGGAGGAATCATGATCCACGGTCTTCGACACAGACTGATCGGCGCGTTGCTGCTGGCCGTCGTGTTGTCGGTGGCAACGGCGCACGCGCAGAACTATACGCGGCCGAAGCTGCGCGCCATCACGGGATTCGTGCGCCTGGACCGCGAGAATTACGCGCCGCAGATTGCCGAGGCTCTGGCGGTGTTGCGCGCGGCCAAGGGCGAATTCGAGCAACGAGGGTACGAGGTCGAGACTCTCCGCATAGTGACTCAGCCGCTCGGGGAACTGGTGAGCGGTCTATCCGATGCACAAGCGCTTGCATTTCTGCGGGCCTTCGATGACCTGTCGGCCAAAGAGAACTTTCTTCCCAACGTCGGGCCGGCCATGCTGCGCGACAGCGATGATCCGCGCATCATGCAGCTGCTGGCACGAGCTCTCGCATCGCTGCCCAACATCGAAGGAAACGCAATTCTGGCCGGCGAGGACGGGATTCACTGGAAAGTGATCCGCGAGAGCGCCTCCCTGGTGCGCTACGTGACCGACAACAGCCCACGCAGCCAGGGCAATTTCAACTTCACCGGGACCGCGATGCTCAAGCCGTATGGGCCGTTCTACCCGGGCGCCTATCACACCGGCTCGGGCAGGCAGTTCTCGATCGGCCTGGAGGGAGCTAATGTCGTTCAGGAAGTCTTCGCGCGCACGCACGGAGACTTTGACGCCTCGGTCGCAGAACTGACCCGACAGCTGACCGTTCACGCCAAGGTGGCGGAGTCGGTCGGCCTGCGGGTGTCGGCGTCGAAAGGCTGGGCCTTCATGGGCGTGGATCCGACGCCCGCGCCGCTCGGCGATGTATCAATCGGCGCGGCGATCGAGACCTACACGGGGGCGAGATTCGGATCGAGCGGAACGATGACGGCGGCGCTCGTCATCACCACCGCGGTCAAGGCGGTTCCGGTCACCCAGGTCGGATATTCCGGGCTGATGGTTCCGGTGATGGAAGACAAGCTTCTCGCCCGGCGCTGGGCGCAAGGCGCCTTCAATACGGATTCAGTGCTGGCCTACTCTGCCGTTTGCGGCACCGGTCTCGACACGATTCCCTTTCCCGGGGACATCAGTGTGGATCAATTGGCGCGCATCTTCGGCGACGTTGCCTCGCTCGCCTGGAAATGGAACAAGCCGCTATCGGCGCGGCTGCAGCCGATAAAGGGTAAGAAGGCGGGGGACCAAACCGACTTCGTCGATCAGTACTTGTTCAACACGACCCTGCATGCCGTGCCATGATTGAGCGCGTACCAGGGGCGTCTCGCCGATGAAACGGCGCGCAGCGCGTTGCGGCAAGATCCTGCAGGCCCTGGCGCAGATCATGCGGGCCCGGGCGTGACTCAGTGCTCGAGCATTTTCTTCAAATTGTCGAGACCGCCGCGATAAACGCCCTTGAGAAGCTTGGTAACACCGGCATCGCTCTCGGCCTCGGGCGGATTGTCGGCCGGGTTCTTGCGCTTGCAGCTGCCGCTCCAGATCACCTTTGTCATGCCCGCAGGCCCCGGTCGCACGGAAATCGTGGACGCATAGCCTGTGAACGGCAGCGGGGATTCCATGATCCTGTAGCGATACGAATGATGCGCAGCATCGAACGCCAGCAGCTTTTCGGTGAATGTCGGGCCGTCCTTGATGGTGAGTTTTCTCACTGCGCCGACCTGGCCGTTGCCTCCGGAGACCAACTCGTCGCTCGCGAAGCCCGGATGCCATTTGTTCAGGCTGTCGAAGTCCCTCACGGTCGCCCAGACCTTGTCGATGGGCGCCTTGATCTCGACGGTCTCGCTGACCCGAATGGTTTTCGGGGCATCGGCCCAGCTCGGGCTGCCCGCAAGCGTCGCGCCAAGACTCAGAACCATCATGGTGAATTTCATTGGTCGCTCCCCTGAACCCAGGGCGGAATTTTATCGCGCCCGGGGGCGCCTCGGAAGCACCGTGCGACAAACGCGCTTACTGGAGGCGGCTGGCAGGCGCCCGGCGCCTCAGCGCACCTCAACACTCTCCACCAGCATCACCTCGCAGGCGCCGGCGCCGCTATCGGTGCGCGCCAGCGAGG
>WNGI01001149.1_pt1 | contig 21517 bp, 16 predicted proteins | sample 5400621 | NCBI WGS metagenome assembly WNGI01 (sample SAMN13153374, study PRJNA577476) | soil metagenome | isolation source: 20 cm soil or saprolite under Garry oak tree replicate 1 | place: USA:California | collected 2016-06-15
CGGATGCCGAACAATAGCGCGAGCCCGATCGCCATGTCGGAATAGCCGGAGAAATCGAAATAGATCTGCAAGCTGTAAGCCAGCGTCGCAAGCCACGCCCAGGGCGTGGTGACGCCGCCGCCGGCATCGAGATGCGCGAACACCGGGGATACGAACTGCGCGAGATTGTCGGCGATCACGACTTTCTTGAACAGGCCGGCGGCAAAGATCGCCAGTCCCCGCGCCGCCAGCAGCGCGGAACGGCCGCTGCGGCCGCGCTTGAACTGCGGGATCATCTCGGCGTGATGTACCAGCGGGCCCGCGATCAGATGCGGGAAGAACGAAACGAATAATGTGTAGCTGACGATGTCGCGCTCGACCCTGGCGCCGCGCATCACGTCGACCAGATAAGCGATCTGCTGGAAGGTGAAGAACGAAATCCCGAGCGGCAGGACGATATTGACGAACGGCAGCGGCGCGCCGGTCAGCACGTTCAGGCTGTCGAAGATGAAATTGGTGTATTTGAAATAACACAGCCCCGCGAGATTGAGGGCCACGCCAAGGCTGCCTATCGCGCGGCGGCGAAGCGGATCTTCCATCCGCAAGCCGAGCGTAAAATTGACCGCGATCGAGGCGATCAACAGCAACAGATAGACCGGCCGCCAGGCGCCGTAGAAAAACAGCGACGCGCCGGCCAGCACCATGATGCCGGCGCGCGGCGAATGACGGCGGGCGGCGGCGAATGCCAGCACCGTTGCCGGGAGGAATTGAAACAGAAACGTATAGGAGCTGAACAGCATCGCGAGCGGCTAACGACTGAGCCGCGACACGAGGTAGCGGGTGTAGATCGGAACGCCGGAGGCGTTGACGTGCATCTCGTCGGCATAGTTGGCTTGCCCCAGCCCGGGGATCGACTGAATATTCAGGACATCGAAGCCGCAACGGCGGCCGGCATCGCCGATCAGCGCGACGTATTGATCGTCCTTGTCCCGCCACGACGGATCGCGGGCACGGTCGTAGCGCGGCGCCCATGGCGGCACCACGACGGTGAGCCTGCGCGCCAGCACCACCATGTCGCATAGTGCGCCGATTTCGTATCGCGCCTTCAGACCCGACAGATCCCAGTTGGCGTAATGCGCGTGCGTGCCGATCTTGTCGGGCCATCGATCCTCGGGCTGGGTATGGTCGATGATCTTCGAACCGAAAGCCGCAGGCGCGGGTGCGAGCTCGGCGAGGTGCTGATCGGCGGCGAGCCGCGCGTTGAAGGCTTCACGGATGAAGCGGATCAGCGTGCCGACGCGCAACGGCAGAAACGACATCATTTGTTCGACGACGCCGAGCCGAGCCGCCACGTCCTGCGGATAGACCGCAGCCGATCGCACGCCCTCATTGAACAGGAACGGCACCACGCTGACGACGACACGGGCTTTCTGAAATCGATCGGGCTGGCGGCGCATCGCAGCCACGAGCGCCAGCGGCTCGCCGGCATCATAGGCGATGTTGACCACCGCGCCTTGCGGCCTGCCGATCAGTTGCGCGGCCAAACCCGCATCGACCTGATAGAGCGTGCGGCTTTCGCCGGCGAAGATCAGCTCGGGGCGGGACTGCAGCAGCGGCAGCTTGACCGCGAGCAAAGCCGGCACGTCGTCATGGACGGAATTGGCGAGCGCCAACAATCCCGCCAACGCCACAAGCCACACCGCTGACGTCAGCGCCAGCGCGCCTGCGATCCATCGCCCTGACGCCGCCTGCACGCGCGAGAGCGATCCTCGACGAGAAATGGAAAGGCCGCGTATCATGCCGCCGTTCAAGCATGAACCGCCACGGCAGACAATATCGGCGGCGCCAAAGCGTTTTCGAGCGAAGCGGAAGCCGGTTCGCGTCAAGAAAACGCTTCAAAACACAAGATTATCAATGCGGCGGTTCGGCGGCCGCCGAGGCCGGCTTTTTCAACAGCACGACCAGCACGCTGAGGGCGAAATAGAACACTGTCAGCATGAAGAAGGCGTCGCCATAGCCCATCACCACGGCCTGCCGGTGGACGATCTGCGACAATTGCTTCATCGCCATCAGCGCGGCATCGCCCATGCCCTGCAGGCGCTGGGTGAACATGTTGAGCGTTTCGGTCGCGGTGGTGTTGCCCCAGGTCACCCTTTCCTGCAACCGCACGATATGCAGGTCGGTGCGTTGATTGAGCACCTGGTTGATGATCGCGAGCCCGACCGCGCCGCCGAGATTGCGCGTCAGGTTGAACAGCCCCGAGGCGTTCTTGACCCGGTCCGGTCGCAAGGTCCCGAGCGCGATGGTGTTGGTCGGCACCATCGCGAACATCATGCCGATACCGCGCAGGATTTGCGGCACCAGCAACTCATAGAAATCGTAGTCGCGGGTAATCCAAATCATCTGCCAGGAGCCGAGCGCGAAGATGACGAGACCGGTTGCGATGATGTAACGCATGTCGATCCTCAGCATCAGGCGCCCCACGATCGGCGCGGTGAGGAACATGGTGATGCCGGAAACGAACATGGTCTCGCCGATCATCAGCGCGCTGTAGCCGCGCACTTCGGCGAGATAGCGGGGATACATGTAGGTCAGGCCGTAAAGGCCGATGCCGATGCAGAACGAGATCAGGCAGCCGATCCCGAAATTGCGGTCGGTAAAGGCCCTGATATCGACGATCGGTTCTTCCGCAGTCAGCACGCGGTAGAAGAAGGCGATCGCGGAGATGGCGCAGACCGCGGCGCAGACCGCCACCGAAGTGTCCTGCAGCCACTCATATTGCGGCCCTTCCTCGAGCACATATTCGAGCGACCCCAAAAACCCCGCCATCGCCACCAGGCCAAACCAGTCGAAGCGATCGAGCAGTCCTAAATTCGGCTGATCGAAATCGACCAGCGCCAGCACGCCGACGGTGATGCCGATGCCGGGGACGATGTTGATGAAGAACAGCCAGTGCCACGACATCCAGTCGGTGATGATTCCGCCGACCGTTGGCCCGATCGTCGGCGCCAGGGTAGCGACCAGACCGATGATCGGACCGACGATATAGAATTTCGAGCGCGGAAACACCGTATAGGCCGAGGCGAACACCGTCGGGATCATGCCTGCGCCCAAGAATCCCTGGACCGCGCGCCAGACGATCATCTGCTCGATCGTCGAGGCGAATCCGCACAGGAAGCTCGCGATCGTGAAGCCGGAAGCGGAAATCGCAAACAGCAACCTTGTGCCGAGCGCGCGCGACAGGAATCCCGACAGCGGAATCGCGATCACCTCCGCGATCAGATACGAGGTCTGGACCCACGACACCTCGCTCGAACTTGCCGACAGGCCGGCCTGGATATCGGACAGCGATGCCGAGACGACCTGGATGTCCAGGATCGACATGAACATCCCGCACACCATGATGAGGAACGCAATCAGCCGTCGCGGCGCGATGCGCTCGGGAAGAGCTGCGGCGGCGTCCATCATCACAGGCGGGGCGGCGGCGGCGTCAGCCATGATCTGCTCGGGTCAGAACGTGCTCTTAAATCGGGCGCGCCGCCCGATGCGCGAATTACTTCGGGTCAGTCATTGCCGGCGCGTCGAGGTCGGATTCGCTGTCGGCATCCGCGGCGCCTTTGTTGGTGTCCACCGTCGCATAGACCGACATGCCGGCGCGCAACAGGTTCTGCTTCGCGACATCCTTCGGCACGCGAATCCGGACCGGAAGCCGCTGCACGATCTTGGTGAAGTTGCCGGTGGCGTTGTCAGGCGGCAGCAGCGTGAACACCGAGCCGGCCGCGGGCGAGATGCTGTCGACGACGCCTGAGAACTTGCGGTGGCCATAGGCGTCCACCGAGATCGTCACCGGCTGGCCCGGACGGATGCGCTTGAGTTGCGTCTCCTTGAAGTTGGCATCGATAAAGACGTCGTTGAGCGGCACCACATTGCCGAGCCGCTGCCCCATCACCACGAAATCGCCGGTGTTGACCAGACGGTTGGAAAAGGTGCCATCGACCGGCGCGCGCACCGAGGTGAAGTCGAGGTCGCGCTCGGCCTTGGCAAGCGATGTCTGCAGTTCCGCGAGCTGGGCGCGGGCTTCAGCCTGCTGCGCCCTGGTGACCTCGACGTTGTCGCGCGCGGCGTCATAGGCCGCCTGCGCCGATTTCACCGCCGCCATGCCCTGGTCGCGGCCGGCTTCTGAGACCTCATAGGTCGCGCGCGAGGCAAATCCCTTGGTGCTCAGCGCCTGCTGACGCTCGAAGTCCAGCCCCGCCCGTTTCAGGGCGGCTTCCGCCGAGGCAAGCTGCGCCTTGGCCTGCTCGACCGCGCTTTCCTGGGCGGTGACCTGCCGCCCGATGCGGTCGATGGTCGCCTGCTGGGTCGCTATCCTGGTGCGCGCGGCATCCGCGGCGATGCGATAATCGCCGTCGTCGATCCTGAACACGACGTCGCCCGTCCGCACCACGGCGTTGTCGGCCGGAAGGATCGCCGCGATGTGACCTGACACGCGGGCGCCGAGCATGGTGTTGTTGGCGCGCACATAGGCGTCATCGGTGGAGACGTAAAAGCGCCCGACCAGAACATAATATCCGCCGTAGCTTGCTGCGGCGAGCGCCAGCAGCACGAGGATGCCCATCAAAACCAGTTTGCGCTTTCCGGATTTCGGCTCCTTGGATACGGCGTCGGCGGCAGGTGCGGCCGCCGGTTGGTCGATGGCCGGTTGATCCGGCGCCTCTGCGGAGCGGCGGCCGACAGTTTGTTCGGAGGGATCAGAGCCGGCTTGCTCGGCGGGAGATTGCGAAACGTCGTGCGCAATTCCGCTCTCGGCCCTGTCCGGCTCGGGACGGAGGATGCGTGCGGCCTGGTCTCTCGCTGCGGCCATCACGGCCTCCCCGTAAAAATGTCGCGACGCATGCGCAACCAAAAACGGCGCAGCGCCGGCCAATTCGCCAATTCAAAATAGCATTGACCGAACGGTTCGGTCAAGGTACATTCTATAAAAGCATACCCTTGCGGGTCGCCTTGGCGACCCTTTGCACGCGCAATCTATTCGGAGAAGCTAAACCAATGGTTGCGCCGCGTCCAACTACGCTTCACTTCGTCGCCGATGAGGAGACCTCAAAACGCCGTCAAATCATTGACGGCGCGCGCAAGGTGTTCATGGACCTCGGCTTTGATGGCGCCAGCATGGGCGAAATCGCCCGCTCGGCCGGCGTTTCCAAGGGAACGCTTTACGTCTATTTCGCCGACAAGAACCGCCTGTTCGAAGCCATTGTCGAAGAGGAAATGGCCGACCAGCAAAAAGTAGCTTTCAATTTCGATCCTGAACGCGACGTCGACACGACGCTTCGGGAATTCGGGCAGGCCTACATCCAGCTGCTGTGCCGGCCGGGCGGCGGATCGGCAATCCGCACGGTCATGGCGATTGCCGAGCGGATGCCGGATGTCGGCCGCCGCTACTACGAAAATGTGCTGGAGAAGACCATCGATCGCCTCGCCTCCTATCTCGAGACGCATGTGAAGGCAAAGGATCTTGCAATCGACGACTGCCAGCTGGCGGCGTCGCAGTTCATGCAGATGTGTCAGGCCTCGCTGTTTCTGCGGTTTATCTTTCAGGCGGCGCCGGCGCCGTCGGCAGAGCGCATCGCCGAGGTGGTCGAAAGCGCGACGCGGATGTTTCTGGCGGCCTATCGGACAAAACCGGCCTGATCGCGTTCGCCGCTTCCTCAGCCGGCGTTTGTGATTTGACATTTTTCCTGTCAGCCTGCCGTTGCCTTCTTCACGGATCTTGAAATCATGCTGCGAACCTTGGCGGCCGGCACCGCCACCGCCTCGCAGACGCAGCTTCCCCTGAAGCCAGCCGCCCCAAAAATCCGTCCGCCGAAAACCTGGAGATCGCGAATGAGCACGATGACGATCAACGGCCGCGTCGAGCCCCTCCCCGATGACCCCGAAAACCTTCTCATCGATGTCGTGCGGGACGCGCTCAAGCTCACGGGAACGAAGCTCGTGTGCGGGGCCGGCGTTTGCGGCGCGTGCACCGTGCTGGTGGATGGCGCTCCGGTGGTGAGCTGTTTGATGCCTGCGCGCGCCGCGGCGGGTAAATCGGTGACGACCGTCGAAGGCATCGGCGCCGGCAAGCTGCATCCGGTCCAGAAGGCCTTCATGGCGCACGATGCCCTGCAATGCGGATTCTGCACGCCGGGTTTTATCGTGGAGGCAACGGCCTTTCACGATCGCTGGCGGGCAACCAAGGGAACGGCGGCGCCGTCGCGAGAGGACATCGGCGCGGCACTTTCCGGGCATTTGTGCCGCTGCGGCGCTTATGACGGCATCTTCCACGCCGTGACCGAGGCGTGCGAAGGCCGTTTTGACGGCGACGATATCGTCTCGCCCCGCCTCGAGGCACGCGAGAAGGTGACAGGTGCCGCGAAATACACCGTCGATATCCGCCATGACGGACAGCTCGAAGGCGTCATCCTCCGTTCGCATGTCGCACACGCCCGTATCGTTGAACTCGATCTCGCTCCGGCACGCGCCATATCAGGCGTGAGCGCGGCGATCTCCCTGCTCGGCGACGACCGCACCGTGCGCTACGTCGGCGAAGCCGTCGCGGCTGTCGCCGCGAAGGACCGCAAGACCGCCATTCAAGCCATCGCCGCCATCCGGATAACAAGCGAACCTCTGCCGTCGGTGATCGGATTGGATGCCGCGCGCAATCCCGATGCTCCGGTCGTGTTTGAAAAATCCAACCGCAAGAGGGCCGGCAACGTCTCGGAGGGCACGGCAGCGCCGGCGTCCTGGAATGGAAACGTGCGGGGTCCGTCCTCGGCCTTCTCACAGCGGGCAAGGAAAGCGCGGAACTGGATCGCCGGCGCCCGCGAGGCGCGAAATCCGCTGCTGGTCGAACAAACTTTTCGCACCGGCACCCAGTCGCACACCTCTCTCGAGCCGCATGCCACCGTCGCCCGCTTCGACGGCGATCGCCTCACGGTGCATGTTTCGACACAATCGGTTTTCCACGTGATGGAGCTGATCGCCAGGCGCTACAAGCTCGAACATGACAAGGTGCGCGTGATCGCCGATCATGTCGGCGGCGGTTTTGGGTCCAAGGGCACGATTGGCATCGAGACAACAGTCGCGATCGATCTCGCGCGCGAGGCGAAGGCGCCCGTGAGAATTGCCTATGACAGGCACGAAGAACTTTCCGTCACCGGGTATCGGCCGGCGACGGAAATCAAGCTCGCGCTGCTGCCGTCCGAGCAGGGCAACCTCAAAGCGCTGTCGCTCACGGCCCATGCCGACACCGGCGCTGCCGTGAACTCGACGCTCGCCGCCCTCGCCCGGCTGATCTATCCGGCGGAAGCGAAAGAACTCGCCGATTACGACGTCATCAGCAACCTGCCGGCCGGCGCGCCGTTCCGCGGTCCCGGCGGGCCGCCGATGGCGTTCGCGCTGGAACAGGCGATCGACGAAGCCGCGTTGCGGATGAAGGTCGATCCGATAGCCTTGCGCAAACGCTGGGATCCCAATCCCAATCGCCAGCGGCTTTACGATTGGGCATCCGGATTAGAGGTCTGGAAGAGCGTGAGGACACCGGCATCGCAGACCGGCCGCTATCGCCGCGGCGTCGGTGTCGCCACCGGCTACTGGCTCTATCTTTGGCAGCCCGGCTCCAAGGTCGAACTAAAGGTGAAGGATGGACGCCTCGTCGCCAGCACCGCGATCCAGGATATCGGCACCGGCAGCCGCACCGTGATCGCCAATACGGTGGCGCATGAATTCGGGCTGGAGCCGCACGAGATCGAGGTCCACATCGGCGATTCGAACTTGAGTGAAGGCCCGGGATCCGGCGGCAGCCGCACCACCGCATCGGTGATCCCGCCCACGCTGCTAGCGATCGGCAAGCTCAAGGCCGCGATCGAGCAGAATTCGAAACGCAAGCCGGTCCCCGGCTCGAACGCGCCGTGGCGCGACATGATCGCGGCATCGCCCGATATCAGCGTCTCGGCGGTACGTCCCGAGGACAGCAAGACGATGTCGCCGGGGGTTCGCTCGCCGCTGAAGGAGGCGGGCTTCATGGGGATCATATTCGGCTGGATGATGCGCCGCTTCTCCAACATGGCGATCGGCGCGGGCGTCCCGAGCTCGGTGCAGGTGATCGAGGTGGAAGTCGATACCTGGCTCGGGCATGTGCGCGTCCTCAACGTTCACACCGGCATTGCTGTCGGAAAAATCGCGGCGCCCGCGCTCGCCCACAGTCAGGCGGCGGGCTCGGTGATCCAGGGCATTGGCTATGCGCTCTACGAGGCGCGCGAGGTCGATCCGCGGACCGGCGACATCCTCACCGCCGGGATGGAGGATTACCGCATCCCCGGCATCGCCGACACGCCGTCGATCGATGTGCACTTCGACGAAGGTGGCTTCGACCATGTGCTCGGCGGCAGCGTCGGCATCGGCGAGGTCGCAACCGTCCCGACGTCGCCGGCGCTTGCGAATGCGATTCGCAACGCGACCGGCGTCCGGTTCACGGAAATTCCGATCCGGCCCGACCGCCTGATCGCCGCCCTGAAAGGGAGGGCCGCAGCATGACGACCGCATCCATGTCCATCACCACGCAGACAGCGGAATTCCGTGCCGCCGGTACCGACCTTTCCGAACGCCGCCGCAGCGGCGTTTCGCAGGGACCGTTGATCGATATCACGGCTCGGCCCGACACGATCGGGATCGACTGGGGTACCGACGGCGCTGCGCGCATCGGCGCTTTCACGACAATATCAGCGATCGCGGCCGACGCCCGCATCAACGCGGCCTATCCAGGCCTGGCGGCTGCAGCGCTTGGACTCGCAACGCCGCAAATCCGTCATCTGGCGACGCTCGGCGGCAACCTCGCGCAGCGCTCGCGCTGCTGGTACTACCGCAATCCGCATATCGCTTGCCTGAAGAAGGGCGGCGCGGACTGCCCCGCCCGCAGCGGCAATCATCTCTATAGCGTTGCCTTCGATCTCGGCCCCTGCGTGGCCCCGCATCCCTCGACCATGGCGGTGGCGCTGTTGGCCTATGACGCTGGCATCATCACCGACCGAAGGAGCGGGCTGACGATCGGCGACCTCCTCGGTGACGGCTCCAACGGCGCCGCCGACCACGCGCTCGCACCCGGCGAGATGATCAGGGCCGTTCAGCTTGCAGCTCCGGTCGCAGGTGAACGCGCGCTCTACAAGCGCGCGATCAGTCGGAGCCATGCGGAATGGCCGCTGGTCGAAGTTTGCGCCCGCGCCGTGGTTTCGGCCGGCGCGTTCCGGTTCATCCGCATCGCGGCGGGGGGAATTGCACCGGTGCCGCTTCGCCTCTCGGCCTCCGAAGCCGCCTTGCAAGGCGCGGCGGCGAATGCCGCCAACATTGCAAAGGCCGCTGACCAGGCGACCGCCGGCGCAAAACCGTTGCCGATGACGGGCTACAAGCTCGATCTGTTGCGCGGCCTCGTTCATGACCTTCTCGAGCGGCTGGCGAAATAGCGCCGCCGCAGAGCGAAAAAACCTCACCCGAGGAGCGCGCCCTTGCGCGCGTCTCGAGGGACGGCGCACCGGCCTCATGCGTTCGAAACGCGCGCGAAGATGGGCGTTCCTCACCATGAGGGACTAACGCGGCATGCGCGGCCCGACCAGTACGTCCATAAACTCGGAGGCCAATAATTAAAGCTTTGGAAGCACTTTTTGCGCACCATACTCCACTACCTCTGGTTCTGGAGGCGGACTGTCACATCCGTTTCGCGCCGTGACGCAGAAAAACAGGAGACTAGGGTGGCATGGGGGGACCGCAAAGAGGCGAGGATCTCGTTTGAGCGCCCTATCGATACGTTGATGATGGGCATTGACGGCACCTGGCGACGCAACTGTCAGCTTGTCGATGTATCGGCTACCGGGGCGAAACTGACTGTCTCAGGCAGTGTCGAAGGCCTCAACCTCCAGGAATTCTTCCTGCTGCTTGCACCGAGCGGCGTCGCCTACCGCCGTTGCGAGTTGGTCCGGGTAAATGGTGAAGAGATTGGCGTTCGGTTTTTGAAAAAGAGCGGAGTTCCCGGCAAGCCGGCGCAAGCGGACAGGTCTCGACCCGCAGAGGCTCCGAAATGAAAGCAGCGGCCCCGGATTTCGCTTCGCTGCAAAAAACTTGATGCGGCTCATCCAAATGGATGAAGCGCCGCGCCGCATCGACGGTCATGCTACGCGCGAACACACCCGGCAAAGTCTCAATCGGGTCCAAAAAGCACGGCGATCAGAATAGCCGCGCAAGCCGGCGCTTTTTTAAGCAGAAGTAATGAAACTGGATGCTGTTCCGACAGCCACCACCGATTCCCGCGGCTCAATATGAGCTGGTTCACATTGGCTCGAAGGGATGCGTGGTAGTTGCAATCCATGCAACGCGTATCCGCGAGAACAGGAATTTTAAAACCCAATCGATATAGAGCGAACAGGAAGGTGTCCCATGCAAAAGTCCTTTCCTTATTCACCGCGTCAGAACATTGATCAAGATTCTTTCTTATCGAGGAAAAGTTTCTATATCGCAGCGCTCGTTGCCGCGACCATGACCGTCATGATCGGTTTTACGCTGGCCGACATGAAATACGGCGCTTCCACGAGCAGCTCTTCTTCCTCGCCGAGCGAGTTTTCATCGGGTATGCCACTCCCATAGAGGGATGCTCATTACGCTCCTCGTGGGTGTCGGCATCACGGCATCATTCTTGTCTCTGCCGCTCTGGTGGTACGTGCTGCAGGCCTTTTAAAGCAAAGCGAGCTGGATACCATGACGGGCACTCAACGGAAGCCTCCTTCAAGATTCTATATCCTGGCGGCGATCCTGATCTCGATCGTGGTGTGGGCGACGCTGGGACCGCCGGCTCCGGATGCAAGGCCCGGATCGAAATTTCATAAAGATATCTTCCAGGCGCGCCATGCTACTAGCTATCGCTGACTCCGATCGGCTGCCAGTTTCCCTGATGTCAGCCTGATGTCATGGACTGCCCGCTTCTCGGTACAAACTTGACTTGACCCTCGCAGGGCCAAATCGGTGGGCGGCGCGGTCGCGAACAATGCACTCGCATCGCCGTGCAGGACGAAGTCCCCAATCCAACGCCAATGCCGGACCAACTTTGCCATCAACGCGCCCAACGAAAAGCCAAATCGTAAATTTAGAGTGTCCCGGTTCGACGCACGAATGGGGGGACACCAAATGCGCCGCGAACGCCGGGCGACGTGCGAAGACGCGGAGACAATCACTTACACATTCCATTTTCAGATATCGAGCAACGGTGGACGACAGGCTTGCAGCGTCAAAGTGCAGGCGCCAAACATTCACGACGCCACGACATTTTTTCGGCAAAACTGGCCGATGATCGAGTCGATGGCCCGAGAAGGTCTGGCCGATAGAACCGGCGACGGCCGCACAATCAGGCTGTCCGTGCCTGATAACGGGGTGGCTCTCACGCTGGCGCGGTCGATTGGAGGTGACGCTCCAACCACCTCCTAATCGTCCTCGAACTCGTCTTCCTCGTTGACCTTGTCGTTCGGCTTCTGCCGATACGGCACCGCTTTGCGGTCGCCGAGCGACCCCGTCGCGTAGGGTGCGCGCGAAGCGTAGGGATTGCGCTGCGACGCCCGCGCGGCGACCTCCTCGCCCGAGACCGCCGCCGGCTGGCAGATCGCGCGCTGGCTTGAGCGGCGCATCAGGTCGACGTGGATGTGATTGTAGTGATAGGCATTGGAGCCCGGCGCCAGCACGGTCGAGAACTGCTGGCAGGCCGCGGCCTCCACGTCGCGCAGAAAACCCTGCTCTTCCGGCAGGCCCCGCCAGCCGTCCTTCACCGAAACGTACCGCCCGTCGGCGAGCGTGAAGCCCGCGATATCCAGCGCATTGCCGAAAGCGTGCTCGGAAATATGCGCCCAGGAATTGCCGTTCATGCCGCGGCAGGAATAGGCCGAGATCTGCCTGATCTCGACGACGCGCGCGCCGAACCAGCGCATCGCGGCGGGCTGCACGGAATCGGCGAGCCAGCGATCGAGCACCGATACGATCGGACAGGCCAGCGTCGCCGCCGGCTTGACCGCAACCGGCCCGAACGCCGCGACGGAATTGCCCGGCGCCGGCCCGAGCCGCAGCATGCGCTCGGCCTGCGGCAGGTCGGGGGCGGGAACGGGGCGCGCCGGATAGGGCGCCGAATATTGCTCGCGCTGCGGATAGGCCGCGCCGGGCTGGCTCAACAATGGCGTGCCCTCGGGCGGCAGGTCGATTTCATCCTGTTGCCCGGCCACCCCTGGCGCGGTCAGGGAAATCGGGCCCCTGGACGGCGCGCCGTAGGGTTGCCGCGCGACGGCATCGGGATAATACGATGGCGGCGAGGGAGCCTGGGGCGACGGCGAGATCGGCCAACGCGGCTGATTGCCGATATTTCCAGGCGGGCGGGGTATGTCCTCCACAAAACCGAGGCTGCCGCTGCTTTCGCCGAGCGCGGCGACCTTGAGCGGATACTCCGCGCCGCAGATGCCGGGGCCGGAAATCGGGTTGATCCGGACCAGATCGGCGTTCTCCTTGACGGCGCCGGACTTCAGGCAGGCGACTTCGGCCTCGGTCCGCCACGGTTCGCGCTCCGCGGATTGAAAAAATCCACGGCCGCAGCCCGCCAACGAGACAAGGACGAAGGAGCCGACGAGATACAAACGAACTCCGCGCGCCATCCGCGCAGGTTCGACGAATTTATTTAACGACTCTTCAACGCCTTGATTTAACGACTTTTTAACCACGCTGCCGGCGCTTTTCGGCCGCGCCAACGCCACGAGCGACAGCAGCGCTGACTTTTTCCGGCTGGAACCGTTTGTTAGCTTCGGCGTTACCGCGGGCAGCGATGTGAACCAGGGAGGTTTTCTCGTGACTTTGGTCGGCAGACTGAGCGTTGTTACCGCGTATGTCGCAATCGCCTTTGTTGGCGCGATCGTGCTCGGCGTGTTCTAGGACCTCACGCATAACCTTAAATTTACGGCGCCCGGCGATTGGATGACTCCAGCAGCCGGGCGTTTTCATGCGGGCTTGCCATGCGTGGCGCTACGACCGCGGCTCCGGCGAGGTCTGTCGCGAGATCACCAGCCTCTCGGCATTGCCGCCGATCCGGCTCCAGAGATTGCCGGAACAGTAAAACTTGCTGAACGCGCAGGCTTTGACCCACAGGGAATCCTGCCCCTTCATGGCGATCGTCGCGTAATAGGTGTTCTCGCTGTCGTGGCTATAGATCTTGCCCGACCACAGCGCCGCCTGCTTCGGCTTCATGTTGATCAGCACCAGCTCGCCATTGTCGCTTGACGATGGATTGAGGACATGCCCGCACAGCGCGCGGCCGCATTGCTCGATGCGAACCGATCCCTTGCCTTCGGTCTGCCAGTCGCCGAGCGGCGTTTCCGATGCGTCGTCCGCCTCGCGCACGATCCTGGCAATCCGGGCAGCGGTGTCCGTTGCAGGCCGCGCCACGTCGGTTGACGGCTCGGTTGAAGGTGGCGCCGGTGTCGTCGGTTGTGCCCTGGATGCTTGAATATTCGACGGGGCCGGCGCGGCTACATCCCGTGTCGCGGCGGCGGCGAGCTCGACACGCGGCGTTGCCACGGAGGCGACCGGTTCGATGGAGGGTTTTGCTGCCGGCGGAACGCCCGCGCGTGGCGCTTGCGGCGCCGCCGCAAGCGGTGTCGCCGGCACGGCGGCGGCGGGGGCGGCCTCGGCGTTATCGTATCGATCAAGCGTCTTGCGAATTTCCGGAATTGATACCGAGAGGCATGACGGGGAATGGCAATGCCGCGGCGCTTCGATGCGGACCCGATGCCGGCCAACCACCAGCGAGAACGAATGGCCTGCATAGGCGGATGAACTGAGCACCATAAGCACAACCAGATAGAAAAATTGCACATAAAAAAATCGCTTCATCGCAAAGCCCTCCCAAATGTGTTCCGGGAACTAAACTCCGCCAAAGCGCTCGCGAATGTGATTTGAATCACCTCGCCCGGCGCGCCGCGTGACGCCGCTCGCCTTTCCTCGTGATGCACATCACAGAGCCCGTCGCCGGCGGGACCTAGAGTCGGGGCAGTTCACCAGGAGGTTCCGATGAAAAAACTCTACCTTCTCGCCGCTTTGCTGATGGCCAGCACTGCCGCCCACGCCGGCAATGGGGTTTCGCTCCAGATCGGCGGACACAAGATCCGCATCGAGGCACCGAAGAATTGCGACAAGCTGTCCTGCCTCCAGATATCGGCGCCGAGCCTCTCCGGCTCGGATTTGTTCAAGAGTATCCAATCCAGTCGCGACGACGACGAGGTCGCCTCGCGTGCGGATCAGCCGGCGCAAAAGACCGCCGCGCCTGTCGCCCAGGCGGCCGCGCCGCAGCCGCCGGTTGCCGCGGCGAGCAGCGGCCCATCAGCTTCCACGGAGGTTGTAGCGACGTCTGCAGCGCCAAGCGCGAGCGAGAGTATAACGTCGCTGGCAACGCGCTCCGCGCCGAAGGAGCCGGCCGCGCCGAAAGAGCCTGCCAAGGAACCTGCTGTTGCCGCCGCGCCGGCTCAGCCGGCGACGACGCCGCTCGGCGTATGGAACACGGAGAAAAACGGCGGGATGGTTCGCATAGAGCAGTGCGGCCAAAATCTCTGCGGATATGCCGTGCCCAACGGCGAGAAGATTCTCATCAACATGAAGCCGTCGGACAAAAAATGGACCGGCCGTATTCACGATCCCGACAGCGGCAAGACTTACGATTCCACGATCGCCATTAAGGGCCCGAATATCTTGCGGGTTCAAGGCTGCGTCTTCGGCGGCATCTTCTGCGGCGGCCAAACCTGGATACGGGTCAGCTGAGGCCCATCCCGGTTCGGCTGACCCCGACCGGATGCACGGCCTCATGGTTCGAGACGCGCGGCCGTTGCCGCGCTCCTCACCACGAGGGTCTAGAGGACCTCATCCTGAGGAGCGGCGTCGGAGTTTATCATCGGGCCGCGCTTCGCGCGGACCCGTTGGCCGCGTCTCGAAGGATGAAGCCACCGAACTGGAAAATGCTCCAAGAACGACGTGGCGCTAATCATCCTTGCGTTCGCGGAAAAATGGTTCACGACCGGGTCAGGCGGCGCGCCGCAGCCAGTCCCGCATCTTCTGCACCAGGCTTCTGCGCCGGCTTCGCCCCGTTGTTGCCCTGTCGCTGTTGCGGGATTCGGGATTGGCTGCCGGCGCCGCGGCACCGGCTTCCGCAAATTGCGCCTTAGTGCCGAACTCCGTTGGACGTACCAGTGTCTCACCCACAGCGCTTGCGACGAAGGGGCGTCCATCCTGTGCTGTCGAAGGCACGGCCGCCTCGAGCGCGAGCGGACCCACATTGGCGAGAAACACACGCTCGTAGGCGCGAGAGAGCCGCTCGACGGCGGCGTCGAGCGCGAGCCATTCGACGGCCTTCACATCACCCATCAACTCGTAGCGCTGCTCGCCGTTCGTTTCCATGCGCCAGTAGTGAACGACCTTGGACCGTCCGCCGGACTCGTAGACCAGCGTTCCCAGAAATTCGTGCACGGTAACCTCATGCCCGGTTTCCTCCACGACCTCGCGCCTGGCGGCCTCGCGCGCCGTTTCGCCGTCATCGAGCTTGCCTTTGGGAAGCACCCATTCGTTTCGCTTGCGCAAGCGAACCACCGCGATCAGCGGCGTTTCTGCGCTCCGCAGCACAATACCTCCCGCCGCCAGAACAGGCGTTCGTGTCATCTCACGTGCCATGTTTACGATTTCCGATCCCGCTCCGCCCCCCACCGTAGGCCAGCTTATAGAGACATGTGGTGGCAAAATCGAGGTTGACGCATGCTCGATTGCCAGAGCGATTGGACGAGCCCGCGCAGGCAGGTTTTTCGCATCGGATGCGGCACTTCCATCCGCGATTAACTGGTTGGCGCCGAAAACCAGAATTTGAGCTTGAGACCGGGCGAGTTATCAAGCATTTCGATCCGCGCGCCGTGAAGACGGGCGACGGCAGCGACCAGACTGAGCCCGAGGCCGTTTCCCGGCGTGTAGCGACTGTGTTCGAGCCGGTAAAAGCGCTTGAAAACCTGCTCGTATTCGTCGGCGGGAATTCCGGGCCCGTCATCGGTGATCGAGACCACCGGCCTGCCTTCAACGATTTCGTTCGCAACGACGACTTGGCCTCCTTTGCGGCCATGTTTGATCGCATTGTCCACGAGATTGGCGATGGCATCGAAGATCAGATCACGATCGCCGGTCACCAGCACCTCACGATCGCCGATAACAGCGAGACGGGTGCCGTCCTGTTCGGCCGCGGCATCGTACAGCTCGACCACCTCGCCCGCGATCTCGACCAGATTTACGGTGCGGAACGCGCCCTTTCGCGCCTGGGCCTCGATTTGCGCAATCCGCGTGATGGATGAGAATATCCGCAAGACAGCATCGAGGTCGGCGATCGTGTCGCCGATCAGCAATTGATCATCCTCGCCAATGCGCTGACCGTGATAGGCCTTCTCCAGCCGTCCGCGCATTCGCGTCAGCGGCGTCCGCAGATCGTGCGCGACATTGTCGCTCATTTGCTTGACCTCCCCCATCAATGTTTCGATGCGGTCCAGCATCAGGTTGAGGTTCTCCGCGACGCGATCCCATTCGTCGTTGCTGCCGCGGAGCGGGATACGCTTGTCGAGACCGCTGAGCATGATGGCCCGGCTGGTAGCGTTGATCGCTTCAATCCGCCCCACGGTCCGGCGCGTCACCAGGATGCTTGCGACCCCCGCAACCACGAATATCAAGGCAACAAACAAGAGCACGGCTTTCTTGATCTGATCGGTAAAGCTGTCGAGGTCGCTGATATCCATTCCCAGCAACAGGCGATCGCCGCTTGGAAATGTTCCGAGCATTGCCCGCAGCAGCGGCCGGCTTGTCGCGTCAGCCATCGGCTCCGAAGCGCGAAACTCCGTCCAACCGCTGGCTGCCGTGACCGTCGATGGCCATGCCTTGAGGTTGCCAGCCAGAGCGGCCGATGAAGGATCGACGAGGATATAGACGTTATCAGCAAAGCTTTTGTCGGCGATGCGCCGTTGAATCAGGGCGATCAGCCCGTCGCGCCCCGATCGCTCGTAAGCGTCTTGCAGATTAAAATACTCGGTCATGATTGCGCGATCCGATCGGCTGCGCACGTAGGAGGAGGTGGACAGGTAGACGTAGCTTAAAATGGCCGAGGCGATCACGCCGAAGACCCCGATCGCGATCAGCGCCTGCCTGAAAGTCGTTGATGTTAAGGTCTTAGCCAGGAGCACGGAGAGAGTACCCGATACCGCGAACCGTATGGATCAGCGGATAGGCCTGCTGGCCGTCGACTTTGCGACGCACGCGCCCGACATAGACGTCGATAATATTCGTTGAGGGGTCGAAATGCAGATCCCAGACGTGCTGCAGCAGCATGGCCCGCGATACGATGCGGCCTTCGTTGCGAACCAGATACTCCAGAAGCTGGAATTCCCGGGGAAGAAGGAAAATGTCCTTGCCGCGCCGGCTGGCGGTCCGCGACACCAAATCGATCGCGAGATCGCCGACATGCAGGATAGTCTCCTTGACGACGGTGTCGCTGCGTCGGCCAAGCGCCTCGACGCGTGCCAACAGTTCGATGAAGGAAAAAGGCTTGACCAGATAGTCATCGCCCCCGGCACGCAAGCCGCGCACCCGGTCGTCGACCTCCCCGAGCGCGCTGATGATCAGGAAGGGCGCGGCGATGCCGTCGTCGCGCAACTGACGCATGACCGCGATGCCATCGATGTCGGGAAGCATGCGGTCGATCGTGATCACGGCATAGTCGCTGGCAAGGCCGCGGCTCAGCGCCTCGTTGCCGCTGACGGCCAAATCCACCTGGTACCCGCTGGTCGTGAGAGATTCCACGAGTTGACCGGCGGTCTCCGGGTCATCCTCAACGACCAGAATGCGGCGGTGACCTCCCGTCATGGTCTTCCGTCTCCGAACGACTGGCCAAAGCCTGATTCAGTTTAGCAAAGGGCTGCGTGAGGCGGCTCGCACAATGAGGTGATGGTCGTCACTGGCCGAACCGGTTTCCGCCCTCGGATCGAATCCGAGGGCATGCTTCGCCGGAAAATGCTCTTGTGACGACCATCACGACGTCTGGATCCTTGCCCAGCGACTGCACCTGATGCGATGGGGCGCGGTACAACCGACGCATCAGAGGTCGCTCCAGCAACTCGCCAGATCAATATGGGTCGCGGCGTTACGTCGATCGCGACGCGCTTCAGTAGTAACCATAACCATAGTCGCAGAGGTTAACCCACTGCGGTCCATAGGACGTCCACACCCTGCTCCAGCAGCTATCGTAGGCGGCGTAGGCGAACGGCGCACCAAAGAATGCAAAGCGATTGAAGCGGTGATGGAAGCGGTGATGGAACGCGAACCTTGAAAACCGGGGCGAGAATGCGGCATGCGAGAACCGAGGCGAGAGTGCAGCATGCGCTGCAAGAGGCCCACCCGCGAAACGGGCGCCGCTAAACCGCGGACCGGCGCTCATTGCCCCGAAGCGCATTCCGCCACCCATGGCGCCGACATGCATTCCGCCGCCGCCCCAGTGCCCACCTCCGAAGCCGCCACCGAAGTGCCCACCGCCGAAGCCGCCGCCATGGCCACCACCGCCGCCGCGAGCGAACGCCGGTGAGGCAAGAGCAAGGGTCGTAGCAAGCGCGCCCGCGATGAGGCAACTAACGAGCTTCTTGTTCATCGCAATTCCTCCGTGGTTGAGTTTGCAGCGACGGATGCCCGTCGCAAGAAGAAAACCACCAAAAGACCCAAAGGATGCAATGATTTCAAATGAAAACGGCGACAGTTTCTGACACGGAAGTTAGTTTCATCGACTGGCACGGCCGGCGCGTCGGCGCGCGAACGCGCGCTTGGAAGCCCCGCGATCATCTCCGGCGCCGGTTCATCCCGGCATGGAAACACGCGGCGCGCAGGCGGGTTTTCGCATCAAAGGTTGGCCGGCATAAATCCGCGCCGATTCCACGACGTTTTCACAGAACTCGAAATGATCGGGCGTCAGCACGATGATCGTCGATCCGTGCTCGAACCACCCGAGCTCAGCGCCTTTGCGAACTATGACGTCGCAAGGAAAGACCTTCGGCCCGCCGGTTGCCGCATTGAGCACGATATCCAGGAAATGCAGCCGGATGCTTGCAACCAGTATCGCCGCGACCGGCACCAGGGTCAGGGTTTCGCCGTCTTGCAGCCGCGCTCGAATGACCGCACGCTCGTTCTTGCAAAACAGTTTTTCGATGCGCTTCAGCGCGATCGGATTGACGTTCCAGGTATCGCCGCTGATGAAGGTGACTTGCTCGATCCGGCAATCGTGCGGCGCATGAAAGCGGTGGTACATGCTCGAGGTCAACCGCAGCGTGATGAACCGTCCATTGCGGTGCGCGTCCACCAGCGCAGGGTCGCCGAGCAGGTCCAGAAGCGTGTACGACGCGCCCTTGACTTGAAACAGCTCGGTATCGGCGATCGCGCCGAATGCGCCGATGATGGCATCGCAGGGACTGACCACGGTCGACGGCTCGGGGTCGGGCGGACGCGAGCCCGGCTTAAGCTCGCGCGTGAAACATTCATGCAGGCTTCTGAACGTGGTCTTGCGCGCCTCGGTGAGATCGAGATCGGAAAACAGCCGCCAGCAGGCGATCGACAGGTCGCGGACCAGGGGCTGCTCGATCTTGCTGAACCATCCCATGAACCGGGTCAGCGCCGCCCGCGGGATGAGATTGGTCAACAGAAAGTTAAGATCTTCCTGTTGTGACAGGACCGCGATGAGGCCTCGAATTGTCATGAATCTGTCAGCTCGGCTGGGTAGCGGTTGACGACATGGATTCGCCTCTTCCGATTCTCTCGCTGGCCGGTGCTGCGGTCGTCGGCACCGCGGCCGTCTTTCCCAAATTGCGGGCGCGCCTGGCCCTGTCGCGGGCCAAGCATCGCTCGTTGACCGGACATGCGAAGATGTCGCGCCTGGTGGCGCGGCTGATCCCGTTCTATGAATTCGACATCGGCGATTTCTTCCGATCCGACGGCGCGCCGCCTGCGGTTGCCGGCCGGCGCCAGGACGGCTTTTTCCGGCTTGCCGGCCTCTACCGGCAGCGCTTCGCCAAGGGCAGGCAGATGACGTTGCAGGCTTCGACGCGAATCTCCGACCTGCAATTCACCGAGGCCTACCGGGTGCCGTTTCAGTATAGCCGGCTGGTCCGGGAGCATCTGGGCACCGGCGCGTTCATGCAGTCGTCGGCGGGGGTCACGGTCACCGATGTCGACGGCAATGTGTTCCACGATCTGACCGGCTCGTTTGGCGTCAATATCTTCGGCAACGATTTCTACAAGGAATGCATCGAAAAGGCCGAAGCGCGGGCCCGTGCGCTCGGCCCGGTGCTCGGTCCCTACCATCCCATTGTCGCCGACGATGTCGCGCGGCTGTGCGGGATTTCCGGGCTCGACGAGGTCTCGTTCCACATGTCCGGCACCGAAGCGGTGATGCAGGCGGTACGGCTCGCCCGCTATCACACCGGAAAATCGCATCTGGTTCGCTTTGCCGGCGCCTATCACGGCTGGTGGGGTGACGTGCAGCCCGGCGTCGGAAACCCGATCTCGCCGCACGAAACCTACACGCTGGCCGAGATGTCCGAGCGGACGCTGCGCGTGCTGAAAACGCGGCGCGATATCGCCTGCGTGCTGGTCAATCCGCTGCAGGCGCTTCACCCCAACGCCAATGCGCCGGCCGATTCCGCGCTGGTCGACAGCTCGCGAGCCGGCCGTTTCGATCGCGCCGCCTATAGCGCGTGGCTGAAATCGCTGCGGCAGGTCTGCAGCGAGCGCAATATTGTATTGATCTTCGACGAGGTCTTTGTCGGCTTCAGGCTCGCCGCCGGCGGCGCTCAGGATTATTTCGGAGTGCGCGCCGACATGGTGACCTATGGCAAAAGCCTCGCCGGCGGACTCCCGGTAGGCGTGGTCTGCGGGCGCAAGGACCTGATGCGCCGCTTCCGCGAAGATCACCCGGTCGATGTCTGCTTTGCCCGCGGCACCTTCAATTCGCATCCTTACGTCATGACGGCAATGGATGAATTCCTTAGCCGCCTCGCCAGTCCGAATTTTCGGGCTGTCTATAACGGGCTCGATGAGACCTGGAATGGACGCGCGACGCGGCTGAACGAGATGTTGGCCGAGCATGACCTGCCGGTCCGGGTCGCCAACCTCTCTTCGATCTGGATGGTGCATTACACCGAGCCGTCCCGCTACAATTGGATGCTGCAGTACTATCTGCGCGCCGAAGGGCTGGCGCTGAGCTGGGTCGGGACCGGCCGGTTGATCTTCAGCCTCAACTACACCGACGCGGATTTTGCCGAGGTAGCCGATCGTTTCGTCGCCGCGGCCGGGAAGATGAAGCAGGACGGCTGGTGGTGGCGCGAGGATTCGCTCACCAACAAAGCGATCCGCCGGCAAATCCTGAAAGAGATGCTGACGC
>WNGI01001150.1_pt1 | contig 21513 bp, 27 predicted proteins | sample 5400621 | NCBI WGS metagenome assembly WNGI01 (sample SAMN13153374, study PRJNA577476) | soil metagenome | isolation source: 20 cm soil or saprolite under Garry oak tree replicate 1 | place: USA:California | collected 2016-06-15
CTACGGAATTTTATGAGGGTTCAATGATCACCGGGATTTCAGCAACTGCGATCAAACCGGCATGATGAATTATCACCTAGCTATTTTTGAACCGCACATCGGCGACCCATCGGAGACGTTCATTCGCAGACACATGGAGGACCTTCTACCGGGCCGTACAGCCATAATAGCGACTACTGCTCGCCCACCCTACGGCGGTCACTGGAATGTCGATTGTCCAAAAATAGTCTTGGATCAGGTCGAGCCGGCAAGGCTTGCACGGCGACTCTTTAAGGCCTCTGCAGAAAAACTAGGGTTCAGACGAAGAGATCACTTAGTTGAAAGTGTGAAGCAATTTTTGCGGGATTACGGGGTTAAAATCGTGGTGGGGGAATATTTGGATCTGTCGCTTCCGTGGTTTAGGCTGTGTCGAGAGATGGGGATCAAGTTCTATGGCCACGCTCACGGGTATGATGTTTCAGAAAGATTACGGGACGCCAAGTGGCGTGCCGAATATCTGGAATATAACCGTGCTGCCGGTATTATCACCATGAGCCATGTCAGTCGGGACAGACTGGTTAGCCTGGGATTGGAGGCCAGTAAGATCCATATAGTGCAATACGGTGTGGATGTGGCTGCTGAACCGTTGGTACGGGAGAAGGGGCAAATCGTCCGATGCGTCGCAGTAGGGCGGATGGTAGCCAAGAAAGCTCCGATTTTGACGCTCGATGCGTTTCGACGAGCTGCTGATGTCTGCCCTGATTTGCGGCTGGACTACGTGGGGACCGGTGAGTTACTACCGGCGGTCCAACATTTTGTCCGTGCATTCAATTTGGGCGACAAAGTGACTCTGCATCGCGACCAACCAAATGAAGTTGTGCATAAACTTCTAAAGGCGGGAGACATATTCGTTCAACACAGTATGATTGATACCGAGAGCGGTGATGAGGAGGGTTGCCCAGTAGCCGTTCTCGAGGGGATGTCGCATAGTCTGCCCGTAGTTTCAACTTGGCATGCAGGAATTCCCGAAGCTGTAGTGGATGGTACTACAGGTTACTTGGTTGACGAAGGAAATAGTATTGCAATGGCCGAACGAATCCTGGCACTTGTGCAAAATCCTGTTCTGCGTCGCGAGATGGGAATATCTGGTTGGGAGCGCGCGCGGGAACATTTTTCATGGGAAAAAGAGAAGATGAAGCTGGTGAACCTTCTTGATCTCCAACGGTAATCCCGGACTTCGAGCTGATTATGCAGGGATTAGTTAGCATAGTTGTGCCTGCATTCAATAGAGGCTTTATAATTGGCGCGGCTTTGGAAAGCATCTTGCACCAGACCTATCAGAACTGGGAGGCCTTGGTCGTCAATGATGGTTCGAGCGATGGTACAAGACAGATTGTCAGAGAGTACGCGAGAAGAGACGCGCGGATACGCCTTATTGAGCATGAGCATCAAAAAGGCGCTCAAGCCGCGCGAAACACTGGCATTCGGAGTGCGCGAGGCGGATGGATCGCTTTTTTAGATTCCGATGATCGGTGGCTTCCGCACAGTTTAGAGGCGAGACTAAAACTCACACAAAACGGGTTACGGCACGTAATTCATTCGGACTGCTACGTGCTTTTATCCGGAAGCAATAATCCCGAACGATTTGGTGTTCCACCAATGCAGGGACAGGTTTATACGGAGTTGCTTCAAAGGTCCGGCCCGATGTTTCAGGCGTTACTCGTTTCAAGGGACGCGTTAACTGCTATTAATTATTTGGATGAAAGTATTGTCGCCTACCAAGAATGGGATACGGCCATTAGGCTTGCTCGGCACTGCTCCTTTGAATTCGTGACGGAACCGACGTTCATCTACGATTGCCGCCATGCAAGCACGATATCCAAGAATCCGCTGAGGGAAGCCCTGGGTTACCAGCAAATTGTCGATAAACATCGATGGCCGATCCTCCGGTACTTGGGGCCGAAAGTTTTGGCCCATCACTACGAACAGGCAGCTTTTTTCTATCACAAGGCGAAGGACGAGAAGCGCGCGAAGCGCTGCTCTGTCAAGGCGAAGATCTGCTGGCCGTTCCGAAGGGGGCTGGTCCCGTGGGGGAGAGGCCTTTTCTAACATAAACATCGACAAAGATATGGATCCATGCGTATCGGAATTCTTCCTAATTTGTCTCCCGACAGCGGCGGTATATATCAATACAGCAAGAATATACTGCATGCATTGAGTGCGTGGAGCGAGAGCCAGACTGGCGACAGGCTTGTATTGCTCTCCAATGCTGATCATGATTTCTCTGCGACCCCGCTGGAGCAGGACGGGTGGGAAATCATACCTGTAGTCACCGGGATACGACCGCCGTTCAGAGACCGGGTATTGGACGGCGTCCGTTGGGCAGTTGGAGAGGGGCCCCACCGCGATGCACTGCGATGGCTCTGGAGGCAATTTGTCAGCTCTCGTGCCGGTGTCAGATTCAACGGCCGGTATTCCAACTTCGAAGTGATTCGCCCTCACGCCGAGCTGCGTCAATGCTTTCTCAGCAAACGCTTGGATTTGTTGTTGTGCCCGTATCCAACGCCGATCTCCTTCGAAACCGGTATGCCTTACGTGATGGCCGTTCACGATCTGCAACACCGGCTTCAGCCCGAGTTTCCCGAAGTGTCGGCGAACGGCGAATGGGAATACCGCGAGTATCTGTTTCGCAACGGTTGCCGTCATGCGACGTTAATTGTTGCTGATTCAGAGGTGGGTAAGGAAGACATTCTTGGTATTTATGGACGGTATGGAGTAACCGAAGACAAGATCAAAGTTTTACCGTATTTGCCGGCAACCTACCTTGTAAGGGAGGTCTCGGATACCGAGCGACAGAGACTTCGAACAACGTATCATTTACCTGACCGATATTTGTTCTATCCGGCTCAGTTTTGGCCTCATAAGAACCATACACGTATTGTCCAGGCGCTGAGCCTGTTGAAGAGGGAACAGCATACAAACGTTCCCATTGTTTTTTGCGGATCCCACAGCGGTAGCATACGGGAGAATACCTACAATGCGGTTATGTCGCTCCGAGCCAACCTGGGAATGGAAAATGAGATCTACGACCTCGGGTATGTTCCGGAAGAAGACATGTCGGCGCTCTATTCTGGGGCGGTCGCCCTGGTCATGCCGACTTTTTTTGGCCCGACAAACATACCTGTGTTGGAAGCCTGGGCCTTTGGCTGTCCAGTGTTGACGTCAGACATTCGCGGTATTCGCGAACAGGCGGGTGACGCGGCATTTTTGGTGAATCCGCGGTCGGTAGAATCGATCGCCGAGGGTATTTACCGAGTTTGGACCGACGCGAACCTCCGATGCGGCTTAACGAGCGCGGGCTTGCACCGTTTATCGTCATACACCGTCGACGATTTTCGCAATCGTCTTATCGAGATTGTCGAAGAAGCGAAGGAACGGGTTCTCTTTAAGGAATGGTAAATCCGGCCTACATGGCAAGGAAAGAAAAGAATCGCTATTATGGAATATGTTGAACAGGTTGTGTGCGACGAAAAACCGTTAGCTTACATTATCCGAGCGGAGATGAGGCCGACCAGAACCACCTTTATGACCCCGCCTGAATTTCAACAGCAGCTGGGATTTGTTGTTTATCCCGCTGGCGGTACTATTCAGCGTCACGATCATCGACGCTTTGACCGGCATCTGGTAGGCACATCGGAAGTCTTGATTGTGCAACGTGGGCGTTGTGAGGTCGACATCTACAACGATGACAGGAAACTGGTTGCCACTCTCGAGCTTCGTTCGGGCGATGTCATGCTGATGATCGGTGGAGGACATGGCTTTCGTATGCTCGAGGACACGGTATTTCTTGAGGTCAAGCAGGGGCCTTACACCGGTATCGACGAAAAAGAGAGATTCTAGCAAAGAGCAGAGGAGCGAAAAAGAATCACTATAATAAGTGAGTTGCAGATTTGAATTACCAATTAAAGAGAATCCGCTAAAATCGATGGACGTTAACATAGTTGAAGTGAATAGTTGAGGATGATCCCTGTAAACGAGCCGCTCTTGCGCCAGCGTGAATTAGAATACGTCTCGGAATGCGTGCGCACCGGCTGGGTTTCCTCGGCAGGGAGGTTTATTAAAGCGTTTGAAGAGAGTTGGGCAGCGTACTGCGGGCGGCGCTATGGAATTGCCGTCAGCAGTGGGACCGCCGCGCTTGAGGTGGCTGTTGCCTGTTTAGACCTGAAGCCTGGCGACGAAGTCATCATGCCAAGTTTCACCATCATCTCCTGCGCTCAGGCTGTGAGCTACAATAACGGTATTCCCGTTCTCGTGGATAGCGATCCCAGAACATGGTGCATGGATGTAAATCAGGTTGAAAAAAAGCTCACAGCTCGCACACGAGCTATTATGCCGGTTCACATCTACGGTCATCCGGTGGATATGGATCCTATTATCAAACTAGGCGAGAAACATAGCATGGCCGTGATCGAAGATGCGGCGGAGGCACACGGCGCCAAATATCTTTCCGGAAGGGATACTGCGACTCCGACCTGGCGCACCTGCGGTAGTTTCGGGACGCTAAGCTGTTTCAGTTTTTATGCCAATAAATTGGTTACCACCGGTGAGGGGGGCATGGTTCTCACTGATGATCCGAAACTGGCTGAAAAAGCGCGCTCCCTACGCAATCTCTGTTTTCGGCCTGATCGGCGATTTTATCATGAGGAACTTGGGTTCAACTTTCGTTTGACCAATATGCAGGCCGCGCTTGGTCTCGCTCAACTGGAACGAATCGAAGAAATAATTGCCCGCAAGCGTTGGATGGGTCAGGAATACAATCGGCGCCTCGCCGGGTTGAATGGTTTGCAATTACCGGTAGAGGAATCCTGGGCGCAAAATGTTTACTGGATGTATGGTGTTGTCCTTTCCGAACAGACCGGCATGGACGCCGGCGTTTTCGCACGTCGCCTCAAAGATCGCGGTGTAGAAACTCGGCCATTTTTCCTGGGATTACATGAACAGCCTGTCTTCCATCGGGAGGAGCTATTTCTGCGGGAGCGATACCCAGTAGCAGAGCGGATTGCTCGCCAAGGGTTATATCTTCCGTCGGGGTTGGCGCTTACAGAAGAACAACTCATCGGGGTGTGTGACGCCGTCCGCGAGGTGCTTTCATGAGCGAAGTTTTCGGGGCCGAATATGCGGACGCCTACGACGATCTTTATAAAGACAAAAATTATACCGAAGAATGTCGTTTGATCGATCGCCTTCTTCAGTCTTACGGAAACGGCACTGTTCGTAGCGTTCTGGATTTAGGATGTGGCACTGGCAACCACGTCCTTCCGCTCGCTGAAAAGGGCTATAAGCTGGTTGGTGTCGACCGGTCCGCTAGGATGTTGGATGCTGCGCGTCAGAAATTATCCAATCAACGGCTCAGTGGCCAGACAGTGTTTTATGAAGGAGATATTCGCAGTTTTCGAGTTGAACAGTCATTTGACGCGTCATTGATGATGTTTGCTGTTCTCGGCTACCAATTGGAAAACCGTGACGTGCTCGCCGCTCTCCAGACCGCTAGACGGCATGTGGAATCCGGGGGCATCCTGATTTTTGACGTGTGGTATGGTCCAGCAGTGCTCAGGGAGGGTCCCAGTGATCGCGTCAAGTCGATTGCAACAGACGAAGGCCAAATTCTCCGTTTGGCTTCGGGGCAAGTTGACGTCCAGCGCCACCTCTGTAAGGTGAGTTATCATTTGTGGAGGATGGAAGGAGATCGTACTCGCGGGCAAACGGAAGAAACTCATTTGATGCGGTTTTTCTTCCCTCTCGAATTAAATCTTTTTTTAGAATGTTCTGGTTTTGCTCCAATAAGGTTGGGAGCTTTTCCTGAATTCGATCGCGATCCTGACACAACCACATGGAATGTTTGTGGAGTCGCACGGGCAGTTTGAACTGGCATCGAGCATTTCACGGTATGTTTTAGCCTGCCTGCGGGGAAGACTTTCATGAAGAAAGCGCTCATTACTGGTATCACCGGCCAAGACGGCTCGTACTTGGCAGAATTACTCTTGGCTAAAGGTTATGAGTTGCATGGCATTATGCGCCGCGCCTCAACTTTCAATACCGAGCGCATTGATCACCTCTACCAGGATCCTCATATCAATGGCGTCCGGTTTTTTCTGCATTACGGTGATATCGCCGATTCAACGAACCTCATAAAATTATTGTACCGGATTCAGCCCGACGAAATTTATCATCTTGCGGCGCAGAGCCATGTTCGGGTGAGTTTTGATATACCGGAGTATACAGGGGACGTTACGGGCTTGGGTACGATCAGGATCCTGGAAGCGATTCGCGAGACTGGATTGAAGACGAAGTTTTATCAGGCTAGCAGCTCGGAGATGTACGGCAAGGTGCAAGAGGTCCCGCAGCGGGAGACGACGCCGTTCTATCCGCGCAGCCCCTATGGAGCGGCGAAAGTTTACGCTTACTGGCTCACCGTCAATTACCGGGAAAGTTACGGGATCTTTGCCTGCAACGGTATTCTGTTCAATCACGAATCGCCGCGCCGCGGAGAGACCTTCGTCACCCGCAAAGTCACCCGCGCCGCCGCCCGCATCAAGGCCGGCCTGGAGAATAAGCTTTACCTCGGAAATCTCGATGCCCAACGCGATTGGGGCTACGCAAAGGAATATGTCGAAGCGATGTGGCTGATGTTGCAACAAGATCAACCGGATGACTACGTGATCGCAACCGGCAAGACTCACGCGGTAAAAGAATTCGTCGCCGAGGCGTTTTCCTGCCTTGATCTGGACTGGCGCGAATTTGTAGATATCGACCCGAAGTATTATCGTCCGACCGAAGTAGAATGTTTACTCGGTGATGCAAGCAAGGCGAAGACGAAATTGGGTTGGAAAGCGAAAACGCAGTTCAAAGATCTGGTGCGGCTCATGGTGGATGCGGACTTGGAAACGGCCCAGAGTGAAGCGCGCAGAAACGCCTAGGAGGGCGTCAAATTACTTCGTTCGATGGTCAATTAAGTTCCGATCCGTGACACACGACATTTTTGTCCTTGGTCCATAAGTTGAAAAATAAAATGACCTTTTGGCGCGATAAGAGAGTCGTTGTTACCGGTGGCGCAGGATTCTTAGGGTCGGCCGTCGTGGACAGACTTCGTTCGACCGGCTGCCAAAACATTTTTGTGCCCCGGTCTAAGGAATATGATCTACGCAGCCTCGAGATGGTCAAACGGCTATACACGGATGCCCGGCCTGAAATCGTTATTCACCTCGCAGCGGTCGTGGGAGGCATCGGTGCAAACCGAGCGAGTCCAGGGCGCTTCTTTTATGATAACGCGATTATGGGGATTCAGTTGATGGAATATGCCCGGCAATTTGGTGTTGATAAATTTGTGGCCATTGGAACCGTCTGCGCGTATCCTAAATTTACCTCTGTTCCCTTCAAGGAAGAAGACCTCTGGAATGGCTATCCGGAGGAAACTAATGCCCCCTATGGACTTGCAAAAAAAATGCTTCTCGTTCAGGCCCAAGCGTACCGAGCGCAGTACGGTTTCAACGCAATCTATTTGCTTCCGGTAAATCTCTATGGTCCGCGGGACGACTTCGATTTGGAAGCTTCCCATGTCATTCCGGCTCTAATTCGCAAATGTGTCGAAGCCAAGGAAAGTGGACAGCGCCAGATTGTGTTGTGGGGCGACGGATCGCCGACTCGAGAATTTCTCTATGTCGACGACGCCGTTGAAGGCATTCTACTCGCCGCGGAGAGATATGACGGTAGTGAGCCTGTGAATCTTGGGACCGGCGAAGAAATCACCATTTGCGATCTGGCCAAGTTGATCGCAGCGGAGGTTCAGTTTGCCGGTGAACTGGTTTGGGATACGACCCGGCCCAACGGCCAGCCGCGCCGTTGCCTCGACACAACAAAAGCAAAAGCATTTTTCGGTTTTGAGGCGAAGTGCCGCTTGCGTGAGGGAATTGCGCAAACCGTCAGCTGGTACCTGCACAACCGGACGCACGAGGTCGGTGGTGAAGCGGTTTCGCGATAGAGCCGAGCCCCAACGTCTGGACCTTGCCGCGCCAATATCACTTTTTGATTTATTGACCGCGCCCGCGGTCATTTTTCTATAGATCGTCGGATAACTCCATCCTCGTCGCTACCTACCTATTCGTCATCTCATCTGCCGCTACGGAGACCGCTCGAGTCCTATGGGTCATTCACGATAGTCATAGTATCCCGCCAGTCGTTGGATTCCATAAATAGTTTTTGAATTGCACAAAAAGCGACGCAGCGGTCCGTCAACTCACTCGTGACGACTCCCGCTGCCCGACTGCAGGAAATTCATTTTGGGCTCGAAAAGTTACCAGAGGATTTGACGGAGACGGGTTCAAAATGATAGTTGATAGTGTCTTCAGGTCGACGTAATAGATGGCTACCCCAGGGTGCTCAAGCTCGTTATCGCCCGAGTCGTTGGCAGCGGCAAGCACAGCGAAGAGCGTCTGATCGCAGGTTTCAAGGAACATTTTTTGCTACGGCCAGGTAGCTCAGTCGGTAGAGCAGAGGACTGAAAATCCTCGTGTCGGCGGTTCGATTCCGTCCCTGGCCACATCAAAAACTCGCACGTCAATAAGGACCTTCAACTTTCATCCTCACGGCTCAAAAACAGCGTACCTGAGCGAAGGAATCGTCGCTGTGCTCTGTTACACAGTTGAACCCGCTTTCTCAAGGCGAGAATTCACCCGAAGCGTTGTCATTCAATCATGAGTCTCCGTTCCCTTCATGGGTTACGACCGTTAGGAAAGATGCTATGATAGCCTTTCGCATACGCGTATATTGCCTGATTATTCCACTTAAGCGTGTTTAAATTATTAAATTTAAACATCGCGGTGATAGCGGTGATAAGGGACATTCCCTCATGCCAGCGTACGAAATTTTCGTTCACTGCAATGATTGTGGCCGCGAGCATCCCCTTCTCATGAAGATCCATCTCGACCACGGTCCGGAACGTAAACAAAGCATTGCTGAGTCGTTCCATGGGCGGTCCATGCCTCCACAAGTTACGGCTTTAAAGGGCCACAAGGCACTTTGCCTGAGAACGGGAAGGACGTTTCTGCTTGAAAACGACGACCAAGTCTTTTTAGTGCCGGCCTATCCAAATTGAACTGATTTTCGCTGATCGGCGGAGATATGCCACGATAGAGTATTAGAAAACACCGCACCGTTGAGTTCCAACCAGCTGTGGCGGTTTGAATGCCCGAGCACCATCGGCGCGTCGATTTTTGACGGCGTGTCTGATCCATAAGCGAGTAATTCTGTTTAATCCTTGCGGCGGGCCTGTTTGATTCGGGGTTCCGGCATGCTTGAATATTTATGGGGAACGTCTGAAAAACATCGCGCCCGGGCGTAGTGGTAGCGCGACATGGCAAAAAGGATCCTCATCGTCGAAGACAATGATCACTTACGAGAGATCCTCTCGTCTGTTCTGCGGAATTCCGGCTACGCAATATCAGCGGCGGCAACTGGCGCTCAGGCAATAGAAAAGGCTGTTTCCAGTGAACCCGATCTTATTCTATTGGATCTCGATCTCCCCGACATAACGGGTATCGATGCAGCTCAAGCAATACGAAAAAACCCGACTACCGCACATATCCCTATAATCGCTTGCAGCGCTTTGAGCGGTTGGGAATGGAGGGAGAAGGCCTTGCACGCCGGGATGGTCGATTACCTGCAAAAGCCGATTCCGTTCGCTGTCATCAAAGCAAAAATTGAAGAATTCTCTCCGAGAGATAAAAAGCGGAAGTAAAGCAAAAAATCTGGCTGTAACGCCGCCGTCTCAAGTCTTGCCGGGATCGATGCCCGTTAGCTTGGGCACAACAGTCAGACAGGGCGGAGCCTATGAGGCAGCCGCCGTTCTCAGGCGACCGCTGAGGACAGATAAGCAGGCCCACAGGAATAGTTCACTGCAAGGAAATGAGCTTCGATCGTCAGAATCGGCCTCGATCAAAGCCTGCGTCTTGCGCCTGAGGTCGTCCCAGCTCAGTAAATCCAAGCGAACCTTGTGCCGGAGCGCCCCTGCATACGTAAGGTCACGCGCGCCGCAGTCGCGCGCGCAGCGCCAAACATGAGTGTCGCGCTCATTATTCGAATCGCGGCAATTGAAGAGTGTCGCGCCGCAGATATAGGATTTGCTTTCGGCGGCAGACATGATGATTTTAACGGTTTCCATTCCCATTCCCTCGTTTTTTACATGTTGTGGTCCGCTAAAATGACTTCTTCGTTGGTAAATAGCCCGGGCGCAGCCAAAGATCGAGCGTGGCGGGTCGGCGTTTATGGAACGCTTCAAGGAACTCCTGCCAGGGAATCACCGGGATCTCCATTGTCTCACTTCCTTGCGAACGGCGGTTAATGAGTCTTTTTGTCGTGGGCTTCTAAATGCGCCTTCAAATAACTCAACGAATAGATACGCGTGCCGCAACGCTTACAAAGGGTCGCTCGTTGTTTGGTGGTCCGTACGGGCAATTTTTTAAACATGGTCGCTAGCAGTAATCTCATGATTCGATTCCTCCAATGGATTTGATGTCTCGCCGATAGAGCAACGGAGGTGCCAGTGCTGTATATAATGAAATATCGCTTGTTTTCAGCAGGCTTACGCTCTAAGAAGGCGAGTGCTTTTCTGCATTTCATAAATAGTTTTGGACAGTAATGGGCAGAGAAGAGCAAACTTGTACATATAAGGGCTTTATTACTACTTAAAGTGCCAATCGATGGCTAGTTGAGAGATGATGCTTCCGCTAAAACGAGTGGGGGACCAAAATTGGCTGGGCCCAAATACCTATTTTGGTGCTGTTAGTTGAAGCTTGGCGGCTTTGATGCGGGCCTTTTCCGGCAAGACTGCTTTTGATATAAGTGATGCCGACCGACGAGCGGATGGGGAGATCACATGGGTAAATTTGTCGATTACATACTCTACAACGCCTTTGAACCGGCGCTCGGTTGGGTCCTAAACCACCCTATCATATCCGGCCTTGCAGTATTGGCTTTGATCTATTTCTCCGTCCGCAATTATCGGATGCTCTGATTGGTGCCTCGTCAATTGCCCGTCTCGTTCGATTCAATTCCAATCCTTTCAGCGGCTGAAGGCTCCGACGCGCGTAACGTTGTGCTGGGCTAAACCCGGTTGCTTTTTCGCGGGTCGGAGAATAGGCTTTTTGCCAATTCACCGAGGAGTTACCCTATGCCGTTAGTTTCCGCGTTGGCGGCGAGCCACGCACCGAATATCCTTCTCGAGCCCGGACGCGAGTGGGAAGATTTCATGGATCTTCATTACAGCATGGCGCCGCAGGGCTCCGCGAGTCGCCCGACTTTCGAACAGCAAAAAAAGCTTCGCCAGGACGCCGAGGCTGCTTTTGCAGTGCTGCGCACGGATCTCGAGCAGGCGAAACCCGATGTGTTGATCGTTGTTGCCAATGATCAATTCGTCAACTTCTTTTGGAACAATATTCCGACTTTCTTCGTCACGGTCGGCGACGAAGTCAAAGGACAGTTTACCCGCCACCGCTTTCACTACCGCAATCACAAAGAGCTCGGCAAAGCGATCATTCGCGCAGGCATGGACAGAGGAATCGATTTCGCGTACGGCGAGAATATCGAGTTACAGCATACCCAGAACGTACCGCTCTATTTCCTGCTGCGCGAACCGAAGATTCCCATCTTGCCGGTTTACGTGAACACCTGGGTCGATCCGTCACCGTCGCCGCGTCGTTGCTATCAAGTCGGCGAGCTCATTCGCGAGGTGGCCGAGAATTCCAAAGACCGTGTCGCGATCCTCGCCACCGGCGGCTTGTCGCACTTTCCCGGTTCGCCGCGAATCGGCGAGATCGACGAGACTTTCGACCACAAGCTGCTCGAAGTGATGCGGCAGGGGAAAGGGAAAAATCTAATCGATTATTCAGTGCAAGATCTTTTGCAATCAGGCGATACCGAGTTTCTCAACTGGATGGTTGTCGTTGGTGCCGTCGGCGATGCAAAAGCATCTTATACCGCCTACATGCCCGACTTTGTCGCGACGGGCTGGGGATTTGTCAGTTGGAGGTCGCTGTGAGCTGCTACGATCTCAGCCGTCTGCTATTTGATCTTAAAATGAACGAATCAGTTTATCAAAAATCGCTCGAGGACTTTGAGCAAGTGATGGGCGAGTATGATCTTTCGACCGAAGAAAAGGACGCGCTGCGCGCCGGTGATCCGCGCAAACTGCGCCAGCTCGGCGTCCACGGCATGCTCTGTCTCTATATCAAACGTCTCCAGCCTGAGTTCCGCGATAACATTTACTGGCAACAGAAGTGAGACTAGAGATCGGAAGTCAGAGATCGGCGTTCAGACGGAGCAAGTCCGAAATCACTCCCGTAGAAGGCAGAGTCAAGAGATCACAACCAGCCACAAATGCAATTGAATTCAGCTAAAGATTTGGACGTGTACCAAAAGGCTTATCAATTGGCGATGACAATCTTTCGGGTTAGCAAGTCCTTCCCGGACGAAGAGCGCTTCGCGTTAACCGGACAAATTAGACGCTCGTCGCGCTCGATTTGCCTAAACCTCCGGGAAGCATGGTCCAAACGTAGATATGAGGCTCACTTCGTGAGCAAATTGACCGATTGTGACGGTGCGAATAGCGAGACCGACCCGGGTCTTTTCTTACTCGCTAAGTATTGATCTCCAACTTTTGATATCTGCTCTGCCGACCTCTGATTTCGGACCTCCGAACGATGTTCTTTGACCCACCATATGGGGTTTGCTAGTATCCGGCAGACGCAAAATTGCCAGGGGGTTAAACGAGAATGGATCTGGGATTGAAAGGCAAAGTAGCCTTGGTTGCCGGCGCGAGCCAAGGGATGGGGCGCGCCACAGCGCTTGGATTTGCGCGCGAAGGCGCGAAGGTCGCGATCTGCGCGCGCGGTGAGACCGCGCTTAACGAAGCTGCAGCAGCGATTCGCAACGAAACCGGCGGCGAGGTATTGGCCATGGTTGCCGATATGGCCAAGCCGGAAAATATCAAAAAATTCGTCAATCAGAGCGCCGAACACTACGGCCGCTTGGATATCATCGTCAACAACGCCGGTGGACCGCCACCGGGTGAGTTCATGAAATTTACCGACGAGGATTGGAACAACGCTTACAATCTGAGTTTCATGAGCACCATGCGCATGACCCGCGAGGCAGTACCGCATATGCGCAAGGTCGGCGGCGGCCGAGTCATCAACATCACTTCGTACTCGGTCAAAGAACCGATTACCGGATTGGTATTGTCGAACGCCGTACGCAGCGCGGTCATCGGACTGGCCAAGACGCTGTCGCGCGAGTTGGCGCGGGACAACATTCTCATCAACAATATCTGTCCAGGCCGCATCGATACCGAGCGGGCGCAGAAGTTAAACAAAGCGCGCGCCGATCGGGTTGGGCGGCCGGTAGAAGAAATCAACAAGGAGATGGCGGCGGAAGTGCCGCTCGGACGCTACGGCACGGCTGAAGAAACCGCCGATGTAATCGTTTTTCTCGGCTCGGAACGCGCCAGCTACGTTACCGGTACCACGATTCAAGTCGATGGCGGTTTGGTGCGGGGGATTCAATAATGGTGCACTTCGTCATTCAATGGGACCTGCCAGATCAAAAGGCCAACCTGACGATCTATGCGAACAAAGCCAAGAATGATTGGCTGCCGACAACGCTCTCACATGCCGGCGTCATCGAAATCCGCAACTATCGTAACCCGCTCGAAGTGACGCCGCAGGTGGCGATTACGATCGATTTCGAGACCTTGGATAACTGGCGGGACTTCATCGACTCGCAAGATTATATCCGAATCATGCGCGAGCTGCGCATCCTAGGCTGCCGCAACTTCACCGTCAACGTCTGGTCGCCGTCGAAATATTTTCCGGAGGCGATGAGACCTTAACTAAAGAAATCTCCTTTTTTCATTTTGTTCGTTCTCAGCGCCACCGTTCTCGGTGGCGTTGTTGTTTTTAACTGCTGAAAAGCGATGCCTCTCAGAGTCTTCGGTGGTCCCTACGCGGTATACGGCCAAACTTGCTTGAGGCGGAGAACGTGAATGCCGTGATTCTTATCACTCAAGTAAATGCACCCACGCCGGTCAACGATCACGTCTTCCGATTGCGCGACCAGGCGACTCGGCTTGAGACCGTGTCGTTCCGTTGGATCCGCAGGCACAAAGTAACCGATCTCTTTCGGCTGGCGTGCGTCGCGGATGTCGTAGATTCTCAACCCTGCATTAAAGTACGTGAGATAAGCAATGTCGTCGCAGTCTTCGAGGCAAGGTTGGTGGTTTGGATGATGATGGTTGTGCGGGCCGAAGCGGCCGCCTTTCTCGTAAAAATTCTTTAGCTCGCTTTCGGGTGCCGGCTCGGGCAGCGGAAAGAACGACAACATGCGCGGCCGCGTTTCGTCGCTGATATCGGCAATCCCCGCCATGTTCAGATTCTCATCGCCGTTCTCGCGAATCGCTTCGTCGTTGATCAGGGCGATTTTTCGGCGCGGCAGCGGTAAATAGGTATGGATGCCCTGGGTCGCGGTGATACCGCGAAAGGCGATCTGGCTCATCATCTTCGGCTGCGACATGTCCGACACGTCGAGGATGATGCCGCCGCCGTCGCCGTACGACAGATAAGCTCGATTGCCCTCAATATGTGCCGGTCCGTGACAAGAAAACTTCAAGCCGTTGGTGTCGGCGCCTTGTGCTTGCTCCGGCAGGGAAAAGCGGCCGATTTCGCGTGGATGGCCGGGATCGGCGATGTCGACAATCCGATAGATTTTTCCTGTTAACCCCGGCGCGCCCGCCGCGGCGTGAACCAGATTGCCGCCGTCGTAGAAATTGCGGTGGGTGCCGGTGCTATTGCTTTGAAAGTGGCCGAGCTGCTTGGGTCTGGTTGGCTCGCTCACGTCAAAAATAAAAAATCCTTCCGTAAACGGCTGTCCCTCGGCGCCGCCCCAGCCCGGCGCGATTCGTTCGAGCCCCGCGATCATCCTTCCTTCGGCTACCTGGATCTGAATGGTCCAGGTGTTCTCCGGTCCCGCAATAAAATTACAAAGCTCCGGCGCGGTGGGGTCCGTGACATCAAGCACGCTCCAGCCGCGATGCCAGAGGTGCGCGACGTAGAGATACCATCGGCGATTGACTTCCTGCATCGCCAGCTTGAATGCCGGCTTGCCGTTCAGATCGTGATAGCCCACCGGTTCGATATTGCGGCTGAAATATCCCTGAGGAATTTTTTGCGCCATAATCATCGCCTCATGGTTACGCCGATTTGACGGCAATATTTCTTGACCGGGCATTGGCTGCATAGCGGCGAGATCGGCCGGCAAAGATGCTGGCCGAAGCTGACGAGCAGATCGTTGTATTCGATCCAGTACTGCTTGGGAAGTTTCGCGCGCAGCGCGATCTCGGTCTTCTCCGGTGTTTTCGTGTTGATATAGCCCCAACGATTGGAGATCCGATGCACGTGCGTGTCGACGCAGATGCCCGGTTTCTTGTAACCAAGCGTGACAACTAGATTTGCAGTTTTGCGGCCGACGCCTTTGAACTTTAGCAACTCATCGATTTCGTCGGGAACGCTGCCGCCGTATTGGTCGATCAGGGTCCGGCAGATTTCCAGAATATTTTTTGCCTTGGTTTTATAAAAGCCGACGGGATAGATCAGCTTCTCTATCTTCTTGGTCGTCAGCTGCACCATCGCTTGCGGCGTGTCCGCTACGGCGAACAACCGATGGGAGGCTTTGGCCGTGGTGGAATCCTGCGTGCGCAGGCTGAGAATGCACGAGATCAGCACGCGAAACGGACTCTCGTAAGTTTCCGCCATGAGCGTCACGATGGGAGTTTCCCACTTGGGCACTTCGCGGCGCAAGATTCGAATCGCCGTGTGGATATCGCGGTCTTTCACGGTGCTAGTGTTTTTCCCGATGATTGGCTAGATTGGAGTTGGTTCTATCATAGATCGCACGCGCGTCAAAAAAGTTTCGCTCCGATGGTTGCCGAAAAAATTGCCCAAGCCCTCCAGGCTCGCTCACCGCAGACGGTTGCCGGGAACGGTCACCAGCCCGCCGCTGTGCTGATACCGATCCAAGAACGCCAGGACGGTGACTATCTCGTGCTGACCAAACGAGCCGATCATCTGCGTACTCATAGAGGGCAGATCGCCTTTCCGGGTGGACGAGTCGATCCGTGCGATGGCGACGTAATCGAAACTGCGTTGCGCGAATGTTACGAAGAGATCGGCATTGGTCCTGAGTGTGTCAGGATACTGGGACGATTGGATGAGTTCACCGCCGGCTATGGGCTGGTCGTCACGCCGGTGGTCGGCGTGATCCCGGCGCATTGCGAGTTTCGCATCGACCCAGCGGAAACCACGGCGGTGGCGTCGGTGTCGATCCGCTCACTCATGGAGCCGCCGAATTTCACGACGGACGATGATCGCTCGCCCGGCGGCCATCCGAGCTATCATTTTTACGTGAACGGCTGGGACGTGTGGGGCGTGACCGCCAGGATCATCGTGCAGTTTCTCGAGCTTGTCTATGACTTTCGCGTTGAGCAATTCCAGCTTCGCTGATTTTCTCCGATCGGCGGCGCATCTGCGGCAACCTCGCTCGTGATCTCCCCGTCAATATTTCTTCCGGTACTCTCGGCAATCCTATTGGCGGCGCCGTTTCTCGATCCGCGTTTTTTTCCGTTGGCGTGGATCGCGTTCGTGCCCTTCTTTTGCGTTCTCCGTCGCGCGGAAAATGCTCGGCGGGCGATTTTCTACGGCTGGTTAATGGGCTTCGCTGCTCACCTGATCGGCTTTTACTGGCTTGTCTACACCATTAGCGCATTTGGCGGCTTTCCCTACGCGGTTAGCGTACTCGTGTTCGTGCTGTACGCGGCGTTGCAGGCCATTCAAATGGCGATTTTCGGGTTGCTCGTCTACGCCATTGGCTTTGGTCCGTTGCAAATACTTCCAGCCGTGTTCTGGGTGTCGCTCGAATTTTTGTTTCCGCTGTTATTTCCCTGGCACGTGGCCAACTCGCAAGTTTACTTCTCCTGGTTCATCCAGACCGCCGATTTAGTCGGGCCCTACGGCGCCAGCTTTGTGATCATCTGGTTTAATGCGGCGGTATTCAGAGTTCTATTTACAAACCGAGAAGAACAACGGAGCACGTTGCCGGCTCTAGCCTGTGCGACGTTGAGTATTGTCGTATCAACGGTGTACGGAGTCCAGCGGCTTGGGAGCGTCGGCGAGGACATGACAGCGGCGCAAAAACTTTCGGTGGCCGCGGTGCAGGGTAACGTCGACATCGACCTTAAATGGAATCCGGTTCTGGCACAGAAGAATTTCGAAGCCCACCGCAGCCTCACGGTTAAACAGGCTAACGTCGCCTCGTTGGTCATCTGGCCGGAGTCGGCGATCGAAGTCATGGTGCCTGAAGATTTGCCGGCTTTGCCGGCGGAGCTGATGCCGTCTTTCAAATCGGCGCAAACTGCTTTTATTTTTGGCGCCAAGAGTTTTCTCGGCAGGCTCGATCGTCCCGGCGCGAAAGCGTTCAACACGGCTTTTTTTACGGACGCCAACGGTCGGATTCTCGGCCGTTATCATAAGCAGGTATTGCTCGCCTTCGGCGAGTATTTGCCATTTTCCAAGATCCTGTCGCTGCTGCCGGGAATGCCGTTCGCCGACGGATTTACGCCCGGCGCCGGGCCGATCGCCTTTCATCTATCGGGCGGCGTGCGGGTCGCGCCGTTGATTTGTTACGAGGATTTGATGCCGGATATCGCCCGGAAATTCGTCAGTGAAACGCGCGCGAATGTCCTCGTGAATCTGACCAACGACGCCTGGTATGGAAGAAGCGTCGGGCCATGGCAGCATCTGTGGCTATCGCAATCGCGCGCCATCGAGACGCGCAGGAGTTTACTGCGCGTGACCAACACCGGCGTGACGTCGCTGGTGAGCGCGAAAGGCGAATTGGTGAAAACTTTGCCGATGTTCACACCGGCGGTGATGCAGACGGAAGTCGAAATTTTAAACGGCGAAACCTTTTACGTGCGCTTCGGCGATTGGTTTGCGTGGGGGATGACGATGGTTTCGCTGGTGATTGTCTTTTGGACTTGGAAAAGATCGTTTCGTAAAGCAGGTTAGAATTATCTATGTTAGAATCATCTATATAGGGGCCGACCGCCGGTCGCCCCTATATAGGACTGGCATGATGATCATCCCGCTGATACGGCTAGGTCGTGCGGGCGCTTGCCGAGTCGTCGGCCACCATTCTTCGTGATCACCACGGTGTCGCCCCAGGTGCTGATCGACTGGCCGTCGGCGGAGATAGCCGAGGGTTTGCAGATGAACACCATGTTCTCCTGTAGCGCGACGGCGAGCTGGCGCGGGCTTTTGGCGTGATCGGTGATAATCGGGCCGTCGTCGCCGGCGCCGCGGCCGTGTATATTCAAATCGCCGCGCGCACCCGCCGCCGGGCCGGATTTCGGCGCGACGGTCGCGCTTGTTTTCAACGTCAACTCGGCGAGCTCTTTGACCGTTACGCCGGGTTTCAAGTTTTCCATCACACGGTTGAAAAGCTCGCGCTGCACTTTGATTAACTCTTGGTGCACCGGATCGGCCTTGCCTACGAATACGGGTTGCACACCCTGAGAACGGTAGCCGATCCACGACGCTTCGACTTCGTTGATGATCAGGTCGCCTAATTCGAGAAGGCGCATGCTCGGGCGCGTCAATGTTCGCCGGACGTTTTTCCCGGAGATCCAATTGCAGTGCACGGGCATTTCCGAGCCGTTGCGCATCAGCGCGTACTGGGTCGCCGCCCAGACATCCCAGTCTCGGACGCCGGGCTTCGCGGCTTCGATCTCGGCTTGGTAGGCGAGCTCGACGATCTCCATCGATTTCGTCAAGACATCGACTTCTTCCTGGCTCTTGGTGTAACGCACTTCAGTCAAGATCGGCGTGGCGTCGACGATCTCGGCCTGGGGAAAGGCTTCGCGGATTTTTTCGTAGGTGCCGTGGAGAATCGTTCCTTCCGGCGTGCGCGTTCCTTCGACCTCGCCGAGACCGGCAATGCCAATGCGGCCATGTTCAAGTTTTAATTCCCTTAAGCGTTCGACAATCTTTGCGCCGTAATGACGCCGCGCCTCGCGCACATCGGCCGTCCAATCCTGCGTCGTTGTCCAGCGCGGGTTCGCGCTCGTGGCGATGGCCGTGACAGCGCCGTTTAGCGGAAACACCGCCGCTATGTCGGCGTCGCCGCCACCGCCGCAGTGAGTGAGGTAGCGCGTGTTGGCTTGAAAATCCATCGAATGGCCGGTGTTCTGCGGAGTAACAATGACGTCGATGTGCTGCTCGGCCATTTTCTCGCGCACGGCTTTCCAGCGCCGGTCGCGCTCGGCCAGAGAGAAGCGGGGATAAGGGTAGAGATCGGGCATATTTAGACTCCGTTCAAATCGTTCAAAACGTTCAAGTGGTTCAACCCGTTAATAAGTCAAGACATCAACGATTTCTCGCCGCGCTGAAAGTGACGATGACGCAGAAGGGGCTCGAGCGACAGCATGTCTTTTAGTGAGGTTGTCTCCGTTCGCGCATGCGTGCCAGCGATGCTTGAAACAGCCGCTCGGCTTCGTCGGCTAACTCTTTCGGCGGCCACTCTTGTTTGTGCACGCAGCAACTTTTGTCGTACGGACCTACCGGAAATTTCTCGCGCTGGGCTTGCGGCACGTCGGAGCAGTGGATTTCGAGATGATTGCCGTCAGGGTCGTTGAAGTAAATCTCAGCGCCTTGGGTGCCGGCGCGGGTCATCGGACCGACGAAAGGAACTTGCCATTTCTTGAAATGTTCCGTCCATTTTGCCAAGTCTTCAGCCGATGTGTCGAGCGCCAGGTGAGGATGCGACTGATTCCAGTCCGGTTGGCCGTAACTTTGCTCGAAGAGATCAACTTCGAAGCCGGGAGCCAGACGCACGCCGAGCTGCAAGGAGCGGGCGAGCCCTTTTGCGGCGCGGTCGGGGGCGGACTCATGGTGTGCCTCGCCGCCGAGAACCACGATGAAGAAGCGTGCTGCGCGGTAGCGATCCTTCACCGGAACCGTCAAATGGTTGAGACCGCGAATATGCAGGGGCGCATCAGGATTAAAATTTTCATCGCTCATAGGAAAACCTCCGCAGAGAGAATCTAAGCTAATCTATAGTACGACGTTTAATTGCGGGCAAGGTGGGAGAGAAAATTGGAGTACTGGAGTGTTGGAGTATTGGAAACACCGAGCAGTTTATCCACGCGATTGCACGGTGGCTGACGACTCAGACGGCTACGAAGGTCAAATCTCGCTTGCCCAGTCTTCTCGCGCCATTGGCTTCGATCGCCACGGTATCGCCGGCACGGATCGAGTCGCGCATGAAGCCTTGCTTGCAGGCCGGCTTCAAGATGAACACATGGCCTTCTTTGAGTTTCGCTTCTTTCTCGGGAAAATCGCCGCGCGCACCCCAGAGCATCGGCGCGTCTTCGCCGAGGCCGCGGCCGTGCATGAGTGCACCGTCGGGCTCGTAGCCAGCGGCTTGCACTTCGTCTTGATAAAATTTGACGACCGCGCCGAATGTTATGCCGGGTTTTAGGAACTTGAGCATCTTATCAAAGATGATTTTCGTGGCGTTAAAAATTTTCTCCAGGTCCTTCGGCTTCGGTCCGAGTGAGATGGGTTGCAGCGCCTGCGCGATGTAGCCGGCGTATTTGCCTTCCACTTCGGTGTTGATCAAGTCACCGGCCTTCAGCTGCCTTGTCGTGAAGACGCGCTGCGCCCACGGGACTTCCGGTCCGCCGGTGCCGAAGAGCAGCATGGTGATGGGTTCGCCGCCCTGGCGGACGATCTCGCGCAGCATCTCGGCGATGAGTTCGTTCTCGCGTACGCCGACTTTGGCGTGGGCGATCAGCACGTCGATGGCTTTGCCGATGATGTCGGCGGCTTTCTCGATGAAGGCAACCTCCTCAGTGCTCTTCACGGATCGGACGTCTTGCATGAGATCGGTGGCATTTTCGAATTTTACGTTCGGCAACGCCTGGCGAATCTTTTCGAAAGTGCCCCAGGGAACGACGCCTTCGGGCGCGCGCACCAGACCGGAGAGTCCGATAACACCAACGTGCTCGGCGCCGATTTCCTTGAGCCGCTCGATGACCGGCTCGCCGTAGGAGCGGCGCGACGGGCGGATGTCTTTTACCCAATCTTGCGCCAGGCCCCACCATTCGATTTCATTGGCGCCGCGCACCACGGCCGTGACCTCGCCTTCAAGCGGCAGCACGGCGCCGACCTCGGTTTGTGTGCCGCCGATCTGCGTCATGTAGCGCGTGTCGCACCCGAACTGGTCCCAGTGACCTTCGTTGGGCAAACTGACGAGCGCGTCGAGACCGGCCGGGCGCATTGCCTGGCGGAGAAGATTCCAGCGACGGTCTCGTTCTTTAAGTGAAAAAGTCGGAATGATCGGTTTTTCGAGCGCCACGTTTGATCCTTATTGATT